>Ga0075423_10004838_pt1 | contig 12517 bp, 13 predicted proteins | sample SoiMethybrSBSTD2_FD_80114 | JGI IMG/M metagenome (GOLD analysis project Ga0075423, IMG submission 80114) | Bulk soil microbial communities from a Populus tree surrounding site in Tennessee, USA - Soil MetaG P. TD hybrid SBSTD2 | ecosystem: Environmental > Terrestrial > Soil > Tree plantation...
ACGATCCTGTCGCGCGGGTGCTCGGCCTGGCCCACGTCGGCTGGCGCGGGACGGTGCGCGGCACGACGCGGGCGGCGGTGCGGTCGGTCTGCGAGCGGGGTGGCGTCGCCTCGCGGCTGCGAGTCGCAATCGCGCCCTCGATCGGCCCATGCTGCTACGAGGTGGACGAACCGGTGACGGGCGAGTTCGCGCGCACATTCGGAGGGCGCTGGACGGCGTGGGGGGCGCCAGCCTCCAACGGGCACGTGATGCTCGACCTGTGGGGGGCCAACGAGGCGCTCCTGCGCGAGGCTGGCGTGGCTCCGGCGTCCATCGACAACCCGCGGCTGTGCACGGCGTGCCACCCGGAGCTCCTGTACTCGTATCGTAAGGGGAATCGCGGCCGCCTCGTCACGCTCGCCGCGCTCCCCTAGCGATCCGCCAGAGCCCTCCCCCGGCCACGAGGCGCCTGTTAGAATCACCCCTGCGACCATGATTGACATCCAGGCCAACCTCGCGCGCGTGCGTGAGCGGATCGCCCGGGCGGCGGAACGCTCGGGGCGCCGCGCCGAGGACGTGCTGCTCATCGGAGTCTCGAAGACGGTGGACCTGGACCGGATTCGCCGGGCCATCGAGGCCGGCGTGCCGGCGCTGGGCGAGAACTGGGTTCAGGAGGCCCGCGACAAGATCACCGAGCTGGGGCACCCGGTTCCGTGGCATTTCATCGGGCATCTGCAGACGAACAAGGCGCGCGACGCGGTCGAGCTGTTCGACGTCGTCCAGTCGCTCGACCGCCTCGATCTGGCCCGGGAGCTCGACAAGCGCGCTCGAGCCCGCGGCCGGGTCGTCGAGACGCTGGTCGAGGTGAACGTCGGTGGCGAGGCCTCGAAGAGCGGCGTGGCGCCGGACGGCCTCGGCCCGCTGCTCGACGCGATCGCGATGCTGCCAGACGTGAGGGTGCGGGGGCTCATGGCGATCCCGCCTGAGGGCAAGGAGCCCGATGACTCGCGCGTCTGGTTCCGCGCGCTTCGCAAGCTCGGCGAGCGGCACGGCCTGACCCAGCTCTCGATGGGCATGAGCGGCGACTTCGAGATAGCGATCGAGGAAGGCGCGACGGTAGTCCGGGTCGGTACGGCCATTTTCGGCCCGCGCCAGCCGCGGGGAGGCGTATGACGATCAAGGGGCGCACCGTCGGCTTTCTGGGCGCCGGCAACATGGGCGAGGCGCTCATCAAGGGGCTCCTCGCGGCCAAGCTCGTGCCGGCCGAGGCGATCTTCGCGACCGACGTGCGCCCGGAGCGTCTGAAGGAGCTCGACCGGCAGTACGGCATCCAGGTCTCGTCCGATAACGCAGGGCTGGTCCGGAGCGCCGACATCGTGATCCTGGCGGTGAAGCCGCAGATCATGGACGCGGTGGCGACCGAGATCGCCCCGGCGGTCACGCGCCGCAAGCTCCTGATCTCGATCGCCGCCGGTGTCGCCACCGAGAAGATCCGGGCGCGCCTGCCCAGAGACTCGCGCCTCATCCGGGTGATGCCGAACACCCCGGCCCTCGTCCTCGAGGGCGCGACGGCGATCGCGAAAGCCGACGGGCTCGAGCCCGGCGATCTCGACATCGCGCGCGAGATCTTCGCCGCCGTCGGCCGGGTGGTCGTGCTCGGCGAAGACATGATCGACGCGGTGACCGGCCTATCGGGCTCCGGGCCCGCCTACGTTGCGGTCGTGATCGAGTCGCTGGCCGACGGCGGGGTTCGCATGGGCCTCGACCGGGCGACGGCGATGACCCTTGCCACTCAGACCGTGCTCGGGGCCGCGAAGCTCCTGCTGGAGACCGGGTTGCACCCGGGCGCGCTCAAGGACATGGTGAGCTCGCCGGGCGGCACCACGATCGCCGGGATCGCCGCCCTCGAGGAGGGCGGGCTGCGCACGACGTTCATCAAGGCGGTCGAGCGGGCCACCCAGCGCTCGCGCGAGCTGGGGCAGGGCCCGAAGTAGTGTTCATCATCAGCTATTTCCTCCGCGCGGTGGCGAGCCTCCTCGACATGCTCATCGTGGCGTACATCTGGATCATCATCGCGCGGGCGCTCCTCTCCTGGGTGAGCCCCGACCCATACAATCCGATCGTGAAGTTTCTGTACCGGGTGACCGAGCCGGTGCTGCGGCCCGTGCGTGAACGGCTGGGGGGCCTTCAGGTCGGGATCGACTTCTCCCCCATGATCGTGATTCTCGTGCTTTACTTCTTGAAGGAATTCCTGGTCCCGGTGCTGTTCCGAATGGCCACCGAGATGGGGTAGGAGGCCGGAGTCGATGCGCATCAGTCCGCTCGACATTCGCCAGCAGCAATTCACCGTCAAATGGTTCCGAGGCTTCGATATCCACGAGGTCGACGCGTTCCTCGACGACGTCGCCGAGGACTACGAGACGGTCCTGAAGGAGAACGCACAGCTCAAGGAGCAGGTCGCGACCTTCGAAGAGCGGGCCCGCGGCCTCAGCGAGCGCGAGCGGGCGCTGCAGGACACGCTGGTGACAACCCACCGGCTCGGCGACGAAATGAAGGCGACAGCGCGGCGCGAGGCCGAGCTGCAGATGCGCGAGGCTGAGCTGCGCAGCGAGAAGATCATCGAGGAGGGACGCGCCGAGGAAGCGCGGATCCGAGGCGAGATCCAGACGTTGCGCCGCGTTCGCCGGCAGCTCATCGAGGACTTCCGCGCGACGCTCGAGAGCTATTACCGCATGATGTCCGCCGAGTTCGGCGAGGACAAGGACGACGGCAAGAGCTGAGGGAGTGCGGCTGTCGCTCCGCGTCCAGCCGCGCGCTTCGCGGAACGAGATCGTCGGCTGGCAGGACGCCACCTTGAAGCTGCGCGTGACCGCCCCGCCCGTCGACGGCGCTGCGAACGCCGCGATCGCCCGGCTGCTGGCCCGGGCGCTCGGCGTGTCCCCGTCGTCCATCAGCGTCGTGAAGGGCCGCCAGGCGCGCGAGAAGATCGTCGAGGTCGCCGGACTCGGCGCCGCCGAGATCCGGCGCCGTCTGGCCGAGGCGAGGTCGGTGTGAGCGCCATCACGCCCGTTCGCTGGGAAGCCGACCGGTTGATCCTCCTCGACCAGACCGTGCTGCCCGAGCGCGAGATCGAGCGCGACTACCGGAGCTGGCAGGAGGTGGGCGCGGCGATCCGGACACTGGTGGTTCGCGGCGCGCCGGCGATCGGCGTGGCGGCGGCCTTCGGCGTGGTGCTGGCGGCACGCGCGAGCCACGCCGCGTCGTTCGACGGCCTGCTGGCCGATCTCGAGACGGCGATCAAGGGGCTCGCGGCGACTCGTCCGACCGCAGTGAATCTCTTCTGGGCGCTCGATCGGATGCGGCAGGCCGCTGTCGCCTCGCGCGGGCTCGCCCTCGACGCGGTGCGGGCGCGGCTGCTCACCGAGGCCCAGGCGATCCGCGACGAGGACATCGCCGCCAATCGCGCCATGGGCACCCACGGCGCGGCCCTCGTGCCGCCGCACGCGCGGATCCTGACCCATTGCAACGCGGGCGCCCTCGCCACTGCCGGGTACGGCACCGCGCTCGGCGTGGTGCGCGCCGCCCACGAGCAGGGCAAGGTGGCGCTCGTGTGGGTGGACGAGACACGACCGGTGATGCAGGGCTCCCGGCTCACCGCGTGGGAGTGTGTGCGGGAGGGGATTCCGCACCGGCTCATCGCCGACGTCGCGGCGGCGTCGGTCATGTCGCGCGGCGAGGTCGATCTGGTCGTGACCGGCGCCGACCGGATCGCCGCCAACGGCGACACCGCCAACAAGATCGGCACCTATTCCCTGGCGGTGCTCGCCGCCCACCACAACGTGCCGTTCTACGTGGCGGCGCCGTTCTCGACCATCGACCCCTCGATCGCCTCGGGCGTCCAGATTCCGATCGAGGAGCGCGACGCGTCGGAGGTTCGGCGGGTGGGCGGGCAGCAGACGGCGCCGAGCGCCTCCCCGGTGTTCAACCCAGCCTTCGACGTCACGCCCGCAGAGCTCATCGCGGCGATCGTCACCGAGCGCGGCGTCGTGCGTCCGCCGTACCGCTTTTGACCGCGCGCGACTACCACGACCGGACCGTCCACTCGCCCACGTCGGTACGCACGAGCGGCCACACGCTCGAGTGGGACATCAAGCCGTTCCCGTTCAAGGTCTACTCGGACCTGGAGGCGAATCCGCTGCCCCGCGAGATCGATCCGGTGGCGATCGACACGCTCGTGGCGCTCGCCGCGCCGGCGCCCGCCGCGCCACAACTCGGCCTCGGCGAGCTCGCGGCGGTTCTCTATTACACCGCCGGCGTGACGAAGAAGAAGACGTACCCGGGCGGCGGCGAGGTGCTCTTCCGCGCCGCGGCATCGACGGGTGCGCTCTTCCAGACCGAGGTGTACGTAGCGGTGGGCGAGGTCGCCGGCCTCGAGCCCGGCCTCTATCACTTCTGTCCCGGCGACTTCACGCTTCGCCGCCTGCGCGCCGGCGACGTCCGCGCGGGGCTCGCGGCGTCCGCCGCCGACGACTCGTCGGCGAGCCGGGCGGCGACCGTCCTGCTCACCGGCATCTACTGGCGAAACGCCTGGAAGTATCAGGCGCGCGCATACCGGCACCTGTTCTGGGACTCCGGCACGATGCTCGCCAACCTGCTGGTTGTCGCCGGTACGCTCGGGCTCGCGCCGCGTGTCCTGACCGGATTCGTCGACGACCAGGTGAATCGGCTCCTGGGCGTCGATCCGGCGCGCGAGGCCGCGCTCGAGCTGGTCGTGCTCGGGCCCGACACCACTCCCGCTCCGGCGGGCGCCCCGCTCGAGCCCATCGATCACGCGACGCTGCCGCTCTCGTCGTCCGAGGTCGACTATCCGCTCATCCGCTCGATCCACTCTTCGTCATCTCTCTCGACATTTGACGCCGTTCGCGCTTGGCGGCTGGGGTGGGCCGGGGTGCGGGGGGCGGCTGCCGCGACCACGCTAGCAGCGACGCGCGGCGCAAGTGTCGAGAGCGAGGGGGTCGGGTCGGATCCTGAAAACACGGGTCGCGATAGCCGCCCCCCGCACCCCGGCCCACCCCAGTCACCCCGCGTCGTTGATCCAGGTCGTGCGGGCGAGCGCGAAGGGATGGGGATCGCTGACGAGCTCCGGGCGCGCGTGGTGGCGCTGCCGCCGCCACGGGGGCGAGCGGGGCGTGGGGTCGGCGAGACGATCCAGCGTCGCGGCTCGACTCGACAGTTCGGGCACGCGGCGCTCACGGCGGAGGAGCTCGGGACCGCCCTGTGGGCCGCGACGCGCGGGTTCGCGGCCGACGTGCCGGCAGGACTGGTCGACCTTTATCTGATCGTCAACGCCGTGGATGACATTCCGGCCGGAGCGTACGTCTATCGCCCGGCGGCGCACGCCCTCGAGCTCCTCGCCGTCGGAAACTTCCGGCATCAGTCCGCGTACCTCTGTCTCGAGCAGCAGCTCGGCGGCGACGCGGCGGCGGTCATCTTCTTCCTGGCTCGGCTCGACGAGCTGTCCGACATCGCCGGCGATCGTGGCTACCGGCTGGCGAACATGGAGGCAGGGCTCGGTGGCGGCCGCGCCTATCTCGCCGCGTACGCGCAGGGCTTTGGCGCCTCCGGCCTCACCTTCTACGACGCGGACGTCGTTCGCTTCTTCTCGCCGCACGCCGCCGGCAAGGACGCGATCTTCGTGACGGCGCTGGGCCGGTCGGCCTCAGAGGGGCGTGTTACGATCGATTCGAATCTGACACTTCGCAGGAGGCCGTCCGCATGAAGAAGTACCAGTTGATGGCGCCGGGCCCGACGCCGGTTCCGAGCGAGGTTCTCCTCGCGATGGCGGAGCCGATCATCCATCACCGGAACCCGCAGTACGACGCCGTCTTCATCGAGATCCGTGCCGGGCTCAAGCGGCTCGTTCAGACGAGCGCCGAAGTGGTGCCGTTGGCATGCTCGGGCACCGGCGCGATGGAAGCGGCCGTCGTCAACACGCTCTCGGCGGGTGACAAGGTGGTGGTGGTCCGCGCCGGAAAGTTCGGCGATCGGTGGCTCGACCTCGCGCGCGCGTACGGGCTCGAGATCGTCGACCTCAGCGCCCCGTTCGGGCACACGGTCGAAGCCGGGCGCTTGGCCGAGGCGCTGAAGGCTCAGCCCGACGTGAAAGCCGTGCTGGCGCAGCACAGCGAAACCTCCACCGGCGTCCTTCACGACGTGAAGGCGTACGCGGCGGTCACCGGTCAACACGACGCGATCCTGATCGTCGACGCGGTGTCGAGCCTCGGGATCGCCGATCTGCCGATGGACGCCTGGCAGGTCGACCTCGTGGTGTCGGGTTCCCAGAAGGGCCTCATGCTTCCACCGGGCGTCGGGTTTTGCGCGCTCAGCGAAAAGGCCTGGCAGAAGACGAAGACCGCGACCTTGCCGAAGTTCTACTTCAGCCTCGCCGACGAGCTCAAGTACGTGGCCAAGAACGAGGTACGCTTCACGCCCGCCGTGTCCATCATGGTGGGCCTGCGTGAGGCACTGAGAATGCTCGAGGCCGAGGGGCTGCAGAACGTGTTCAAGCGCCACGACCGGCTGGCGCGGGCCACGCGGGCCGGCGTTGAGGCGCTGGGGCTCGAGTTGTTCGCCAAGGCGACGCCCAGCCCGGCGCTGACCGCCGTCTTGCCGCCCCGGGGCGTCGACAGCGAGAAGGTCGTGGCCGCGTACTCGAAGAGCCACAACATCACGATCGCGGGCGGGCAGGGGGAGATGAAGGGCAAGCTCTTCCGCCTGGGCCACATGGGGTACGCTGCCGAGTTCGATGTCATCGCCGGGCTGGCGGGGCTCGAACAAGTGCTCGCCGACCTCGGCCAGCCTGTCGACTTCGGCGCGAGCGTCGGCGCCGCGCAGAAGATCTTCGCCGAGAAGTCGTGAAGCGAGTTCTCGTCACCGACGGCCTGCAAACGGTCGGCGTCGACGCGCTCAGTAAGCACGGCCTCGACGTCGAGGTGGCGGGCTCGCTGGGCGAGCGCGACCTGGCTACGCGGATCGGCGAGTACGAGGGCCTCATCGTCCGCAGCGCCACCAAGGTGACCCGCGCGGTGATCGAGGCGGCCCGGCGGCTCGAGGTCATCGGCCGCGCCGGCGCCGGCGTCGATTCGATCGACGTGGATGCCGCGACCGAGCGCGGCGTGATCGTCATGAACACGCCGGGCGCCAACACTACCGCGGTCGCCGAGCACACGATGGGACTCCTGCTGGCGATGGCTCGCCGGCTCCCCGCCGCCGACGCCACGCTGAAGGCCGGACGCTGGGAGAAGAGCCGCCTGCAGGGCGTGGAGCTCTTCGGCAAAGTGCTGGGCATCCTCGGCCTCGGCCGGATCGGCTCCGAGGTGGCGCGCCGCGCCGCCGGGTTCCGCATGCAGGTGGTGGCCTACGACCCCTACCTCACGCGGGAAGCGGCCGAGCGCCTGGGCGTGGAAAGCGTCGAGCTCGACGAGCTCCTGGCGCGCGCCGACTTCATCACGATCCACACGCCGCTGACCGGCGACACGCGCCACCTGCTGGGCTCCGCCGAGCTGGCGCGCCTCAAGCCCGGCGTCCGGCTCATCAACTGCGCCCGCGGCGGGCTCGTCGACGAGCTGGCTCTGGCGCGTGCGATCGAGTCGGGTCGCGTCGCTGGCGCCGCCCTCGACGTCTTCGAGCAGGAGCCGCCGCCTCCGGATCACCCATTGCTGAAGCTCGAGCAGGTCGTGGTGACGCCGCATCTCGGCGCGGCCACCGACGAGGCGCAGACGGCGGTGGCTCTCGCCATCGCCGATCAGGTCGCCGACGCGCTGCTGCGCGGCGTCGTGGTGAACGCCGTGAACCTGCCGGCCGTGGACGCCGAGACCCACAAGGAGCAGGCACCGTGGGTCGGCCTCGCCCAGACGATGGGGCGCTTCCTCGCGCAGATGGCCGAAGGTCGGATGCAGGAGGCGCAGCTCACGTACGCGGGCGAGATCGTCGGGCGGCCGACGGCCAGCCTTACCCTTGCCTTCGTGCGGGGGCTCCTCGGCACGATCCTGTCCGAGCACGTGACCGACGTAAACGCGATGCTGATTGCGAAGGCACGCGGCCTCCGGGTCACCGAGACGTCCACCACGGCGGGCTCCGACTACGCGAGCCTGATGAGCGCCGAGCTCCGCACCGATCGCGGCGTGGTGTCGGTCGACGGCACCGTCTTCTTCAAGCGGGAGCCGCGCTTCGTCCGGGTCGACGGCTATTCGCTCGAGGCCCTGCCGCAGGGCTGGATCCTCGTCTTCGCCAACCTCGACGTGCCCGGCGTCATCGGCCGCATCGGCACGCTCTGCGGACGCCACGGCATCAACATCGCCGGCATGCAGCTCGGCCGGGAGCGCCCCGGCGGCCGCGCGGTGTCCCTCCTCAACCTCGACGACCCCATGCCTCCGGCGGCGCTCGAGGAAATTCGGGCTATGCCGGATATCGTGCTCGCCAAGCTCGTCAAGCTCTAGGGCCGGTCGCCGAGAAAGGCCCACCTGCTTCGTTGGCGCCCTGGGCCGCGCGCTCGACGTACACGGAGTACGCCTCGCGCGCGGCCTTCGGGCGCCGCCTCGCATCTGGGCCTTTCTCGGCAACCGGCCTGGCGCGCAGCCATGGGCGCCGTCGCTTTAGGCTCAGTTCCCGCTAACGCCATCGGTCGGCTGCCTCCCGCCACGACCGGGAAGCCGGCGGCTGGACCGGGCTCCGAATCGGGATAGAATGGCGGGGTTGTGGCCAAGCTGAGGGTCTTCGTCATACGGCATGGGGAGACGACGTGGGTCCGGGAGCGACGCTTCGCGGGCTCGCGGGACGTCCCGCTGACCGACATGGGGCGGCGGCAGTGCGCGGCGGTCGCGCGGGCGCTGGCGGGCACCGGTATCGCCGCCATCTATGCGAGCCCGCTCGAACGCGCCCGCGCCTCCGCCGAGCTGATCGCCGAGCCGTACCGCCTGCCAGTCCGGATCGCCCCGGCCTTCGCCGAGATGGCCTTCGGCGCATGGGAAGGGCTGACCCGCGACGACATCCGCGCCCGCTTTCCCGAGGCATGGGAACAATGGCGCTCGACCCCGCACCTCTGCGCCCCACTGGGCGGGGAGACCATCGCCAAGGTCGGCGAACGCGTGGCCGCAGGGGTCGCCGAGCTTCGGCAGGCGCATGCCGACCAGACGATCGTGCTGGTGAGCCATTCGATCGTGATGCGCGTCATGGTCCTCAACGCCCTCGGGCTCGGGCTCGACCGCCTCTGGACCGTCGACGCGGCGCCCGGCGGGATCACCGAGCTCGAGTACGAGCCTGACTGGGTAACCGTGCATCGCATGAACACGATCTCGCATCTAGACGGGGTCGCGCCGTGAAGCCGCGCCACCCGCAGCTCCCCAAGGGTGCGCGCATCTATCTGCCGGACGAGGCGGAGCGGAAGCGTCACGTCGAGGGGGCGCTGCTCGACGTGTTTCGCCGCTGGGGCTACCGCGAGATCGTCACGCCGACGTTCGAGTTCTCCGACGTACTCGCGACCGGGACCGACGAGGCCGTGCAGAGCAACATGTTCACGCTCGTCGACCGCGAGACCGGGCGGATGCTGGCGCTCCGGCCCGATATTACGCCCCAGATCGCGCGTGTGGTGGCGACCCGGCTGCGCGACGAGCCCAAGCCCATCCGGCTCGGCTACGTGACGAACGTGTTCCGCTACGACGAGCCCCGCGTCTCGCACTACCGCGAGTTCTACCAGGCGGGAGTCGAGCTGGTCGGACTGGATCAGCCCGAGGCCGAAGTGGAAATCATCGCGATGGCCATCGAAGGGCTCAGGGCGCTCGGGCTCGAGCGATTCCAGATCGACCTCGGGCACCCCGACTTCGTCCGCGGCCTCCTCGACGAGGCGAAGGCCGATCCGGCCGCCGGGCGCGAGCTGCGCGCGGCCCTGGCCCGCAAAGACGGCTCGACCCTCGAGCGGCTGGTCGCCGATCTGGCGCCGCCGGCGCACGTGCGCGACGCGCTGCTGGCGCTGCCGACGCTCTTCGGCCGCGAGTCGGTGCTGGAGCAGGCGGCCGGCTTTGCGCGCAACGACCGCGCGTCGCGGGCACTGGCGAATCTGGCCGAGGTCTATCGCCTCCTGAAGATCTACGGGCTTGGCGAGAGCGTGCTGCTCGACCTGGGCGAGGTCCGGGGCTTCGACTACTACTCGGGAACGTACTTCGAGGCATACGTGGCCGGCTTCGGCGCGGCCATCGCGGGTGGCGGTCGGTACGACGACATGCTCGGCCGCTTCGGCTACGACTGCGCGGCCGTCGGCTTCGCATTCGACATCGGCCGGGCGCTGTCGGTCATGGAGGCGCAGGGCGTCGCGGTGACGCCGCCCGGCCCCGATTTCTTCATCATCGACTTCACGCCGGACAAGACGGTGGCGCTGTCGCTGGCCCGCCGGCTGCGCGATCTGGGCGCGTCGGTCGCGCGCGACATCATCAGCCGTGGGCTCGACGAATCGGTCGCCTATGCGCGGGCCCAGCGCGTGCGTCACGTTTTGGTCGTCGGTCACGCGAGGGCCGGCGCTGGCGAGGTGCTGGCGATGAGCCTCGCGGACGGGTCGGAGCGCGTGCTGCCGGTCAGTGAGATCCTCGAGCATCCGGAGCACGTTTTTGGAGGGGTGCACCATGCCTAACATCGTGGTGGTCGGAACGCAGTGGGGTGACGAGGGCAAGGGAAAAGTGGTCGATCTGCTGGCGCCGCACGTAAACGTCGTCGCTCGCTACGCCGGCGGTAACAATGCGGGCCACACCGTCGTCGTCGGGCGCGAGAAGTACGTCCTGCACTCGATCCCGTCGGGCATCCTGCATCCCGGATGCCGGTGCGTGATCGGCTGCGGCGTGGTGATCGATCCGGGCTCGCTGATCGAGGAGATGGAGGCGCTCGTGCGCCGCGGCGTGCAGCTCGACGGCAACCTCTTCATCTCCAAGAACGCGCATCTCATCATGCCCTACCATCCGGCGCTCGATCTGGCCTCCGAGGCCAAGCTGGGCAAGCGCCGCATCGGGACGACCGGGCGCGGCGTCGGGCCCGCCTACGTCGACAAGGCGGGGCGCGTGGGCATCCGGATGGCCGACCTGCTGAACGAGCGCCTGTTCCGCGAGAAGCTCGAGCTCAACGTGGCCCTGAAGAACCGGCTGCTGCGCGAAATCTACGACGCCGAGACCTTCTCGGTCGAAGAGATCCTGGACAAGTACCTGCGCTACGCGGGCTGGCTCGCCCCGTACATCACCGACACGTCGCTCTTGCTCTCGCGCTGGATGGAGGCGGGCTACAGCGTGATGTTCGAGGGCGCCCAGGCGACGATGCTCGACATCGATCACGGGACCTATCCGTACATCACGTCATCCTCGTCGACTGCCGGCGGTGCAGCGACGGGCACGGGTGTACCACCCACGAAGATCCACGGCGTCGTCGGCGTGAGCAAGGCCTACACGACCCGCGTCGGCGCCGGGCCGTTTCCCACCGAGATGACCGGGGCGATCGCCGAGGCCATCCGCGCCCGCGGCCACGAGTACGGCGCCACCACCGGCCGGCCGCGCCGCTGCGGCTGGTTCGACGCGGTCGTCGGCCGCTACGCGGCGCGTATCAACGGTCTCGACACGGTAGCCCTCACCAAGCTCGACGTGCTCGACCAGTGCGAGACCCTGAAGGTGTGCGTCGCCTACCGGCATCGCGGAGAGACCCTGACCGAGTTCCCCGAGGACGAGAACGTGGTGGCGGAGGCCGAGCCGGTCTACGAGGAGATCGAGGGCTGGCTGGCGCCGACCCTCAGCGCGAAGAACGAAGCCGACCTGCCGGCGAAGGCGCGGCGCTATCTCGAGCGGCTCGAGGAGCTGATCGGGACGCCGTTCTGTCTCATCTCGACCGGCGCCCAGCGCGACGAGACGATCCTGCGCGAGGACTCGCCGCTCATGCGCTGGTTTCCGTCCGTCCGCTCGAGCCTCCTGTAGGGGGCCACGAGGCCACGCGCCATGGCCACGACGATCCGCCGGCTCCTGTTCATCGTGGGGAGCCGGCGGCCGGAATTCTACGAGTCCCTGCGGCGCACCTTCCGGGGTGACGACACCGTGCAGGTAGTGCTCGACCGGCGCCGCGGCGAGCGGCGGGCGAGCCCCCGCGCCGGCGGGCGTGCGGCGGCGCGGGAGCAGCGCGTGGTCGAACGGCGCGAGCACCTCGAGATCGAGTGGCAGATTCGCGCGCGAGGCTACGCCGTCGTCGGCATCCTCGCAGGGCGCCCAGCGACGCCCGCCCGCCGCGCCCGCTAGGGCGCTCGCCCCGAAGCCGTTCTAGAGATACTGCCCGGTCGCGGGCACCCGCTCCACGCTTCGCGACGGCGCCAGCGCCTCATGTCTGAGCTGCTGCGCCGAGACGATGCGCTCGCCCTTCTTGCCGGCGATCTTGGCCCAGTCGTCGGGGTTGGTGGTGTTGGGAAGATCTTCGTTTTCCTTGAACTCCTCGCGCACGGCGGTGAGGAGGTCGTCGACCATGA
>Ga0075423_10004840_pt1 | contig 12517 bp, 10 predicted proteins | sample SoiMethybrSBSTD2_FD_80114 | JGI IMG/M metagenome (GOLD analysis project Ga0075423, IMG submission 80114) | Bulk soil microbial communities from a Populus tree surrounding site in Tennessee, USA - Soil MetaG P. TD hybrid SBSTD2 | ecosystem: Environmental > Terrestrial > Soil > Tree plantation...
GCCACGAACCCGTACTTCGGGCCCGTGATCGGCGCCGAGCTCGCCGCCTGGGACAAGACGTTCGAGGTCAACCTGCGCGGCGTGTTCGTGCTCACCAAGCTCGTGTACGAAGCCTCGATGGAGGCGCACGGCGGCGCGATCGTCAACGTCGCGAGCATCGGCGGCCTGCGGCCTGGTTTCGGGCTGGGCGTCTACAACGTCACCAAGGCGGGCGTGATCATGCTCACGAAGCAGCTTGCGAGCGAGCTCGCCGGCAAAGTGCGCGTCAACGCGGTCGCGCCTGGCCTCATCAAAACGCGCTTCGCGGAGGCGCTCTGGGGCAACGACGCGATTCTCGAACGTGTGCTTGCCCAGAACCCGATGGGACGAATCGGTGTCCCAGAGGAGGTCGCTTCGGCGGTGCTGTTCCTGGCCTCGGACGCGGCTAGCTATGTGAACGGGGAAGTGCTTGTCGTCGACGGGGGCGGGGGCGGGATCTAGGCGCGCCAGGAGCTGCGACCTCGCCGTTTGTCTCGCCGTTCTCTGATGCGACCTGCCGGCTGTGGATGAAGTCCTCGAGCTCCTTCTCGTACTGGTAGGAGTAACGGTCAGGCTCGTAGCGAAGCACGCGGCGCTGCTGGACGAAGTCTTCGAACGCCTGCCGGGTATCGCGATGCGCTCGAAAGCCGAGCTCTCGAGCCGCCTTCGCAGTCGTCAGGGTCCGTCCCCAGCGAAGCAGGTCCAGCAGCTGCGGCGAGAGGAACGCGACACCTGCTCGACGGATCGCGAAGGCGGTCAGGCCGAGTCCGACCGGGGGCAGCAGCGGAGCGTGCAGCTTGCCCGCCACGTCGAGCAGGGTCGACAGCGGCTCGTTGCCGGGGGGCGCGATGTTGTAGGCGCCGCCCGGTCCTCGCTTGGTCGCGAGGACCATCGCCTCGATGCAGTCGTCGCGGTGGATCAGCTGCAGCGGCGGGTCGTAGCCGATCACGGTCGGCACCACCTCGAGGTCGAGGTAGCGCGCCAGAGGCTGTGGCTCCTGCGGGTTGAGGCTGTTGGCGAAGCGCAGCGCGAGGATCGTGATGCTCGGGTTGCGGACCGCGAAGTCGCTGACGTACGACTCCACTTCGACGATGTCGCGCACGAACTGGTGGCGGGAGTTCGTGTCCAGGCGGTGATCTTCGCGTAGGCCGGTGGGGAGGTCGAACCGAGAGCCGTAGACATGGCCTGACGACTTGAGCACGAAGCGCCGCACAGGGCTGCCTTCGCCGGCGCAGCCTGCGAGCAGGTTGAGCGTGCCGATCACGTTCATCTCGTGGGCCCGGGCAGGATCCATGTCGAAAGAATCGATGCGCGTCAGCGTGTGGACGACGGTGTCGATGCCCACCGCGCGGACGAGCTTGCCGATGAGCGAGTGCCTGATGTCCAGCTTCAGGTAGTCGGCGCGCCCGAGGTCGTAGCGTGGCTCGCGGATGTCGATGCCGATGACCTCGGCGACGTCCGGATCTTCGACGAGCCTTTGCACGAGGAGCGCACCCCACCAGCGCGCGACGCCGGTGACGAGGATTCGTCGCTTCTTGCGCAGCATCTGTGTTCAGTCTATGAGCCAGGGGAAACCCCCATCCGGCGCTTCGCGCCACCTTCCCCGCGAGCGGGGAAGGGACGCATATCTCAGTACGTGCGCTTGATCACGTCGCGCTCCATGAGGGCGACCGCGCGCGTGACCGTCTCCGCGATGGGCGAGTGCGCCTGACGGGTTGCGAACTCCAGCTGGCGGAGAAGCGAGTAGAGCGCTTTCATCGCCTTGATGGCGTCGCCGATGTCGACGTTCGGTGGCAGCGGGATGCGGTCGAGCGGCTCAGCCGACGCCCATCGGTATGCAAAGTCGATGTAGTCGTGCGACGGTTGCCGCAGATTCGGTTCGTCGAGGTGGCTCTCCATGTCCGCGAAGCGGAAGTAGAGCGAACGAACCAGGCGCGCGGTCTGCGCAATCGCCGGAGTCGGGTAGCGTCGCGCGCCGCGCGACTGGCGGTCCCCTCGCCGCTCTCGGTCCTCGGCCGCCAGCATCACAAGCACGGCGCAAAGCTCCTCGGCAGCGAGCCCCTCGAACCAGCCAAGCCACACCGCCTCCGCGACCAGGATCGTGTTCTCCCCATAGACGCGCGCGGCGAAAAGGCCCTTGTCGGTCGGCTTGTTGTCCCGGAGAAATCCGGCCTCGGCCAGGATCGCGGACAGTCGCCGCAGCTTGCGCGGGTACTCGTCCATCTGCCCGGTCACCTCGCGCTGGCTGTGCTCGAGCTCCTGCTGCAGGTTGCGGATCTCGCCGTACTTCTGCACCAGCTCGCCGAAACGCGGCGAGCGGACGACCTTCAACTTGCGCTGCCGGTCCAGCAAGCCCTTGGCCTCGATCTCGAGGCGATGCGAGATCCGCTGCGTCCCGCTCATCGCCCGGCTGTGCCTGCCTCGCCGTCCGCGGCGCTCGGATCCCGCCTCTCGGCGCAGCCGCTTCAGCTCGATCCGGATCGTGCGCCGGCGCTCCTCGATCTTGAAGTACTGGGCGACGTCCTCGACCGAGACCTCGCGGTCGTCCCACATCCTCTGGATGTCACTGAGCCGCTCCCGGACGTTCGTGAGGCGCTCGCCGGCCTGTGACGCCGCCAGTCGCTTCTGGAACTGGCCGAACGAGCGCTGCATCAGCGCCTCGGCCTCCTCGGGCGTGTAGACGCGGAGCAGGTTCAGCGCCATGTTGTAGCTGGGAAGGAACTTCGATTCCACGACCAGAGTGGGTCCCATCGCGACCTCGTAGATCGTCCCCACCTCGACGTCTTGCTCTTTGAGGATCACACCGTGGCCGATGACGTCGATGCCGCGGCGCCCCGCGCGGCCCATCAGCTGAGTCAGCTCACCCGTTGTCAACGTCGAGAAGTTGACGCCGTCGAACTTCGTGAACGACGAGACCGCCACGGCGCGCGCCGGCATGTTGATGCCAAGGGATAGCGTCTCGGTCGCGAAGACCACCTTGATCAGGCCACGCTGAAAGAGCTCCTCGACCATCTCCTTGTGGTACGGAAGCAAGCCCGCGTGGTGCTCCGCCAGGCCGCGTCGCAAGAGGCGCGCGTCGACCATGCGCCGGAACAGCGACTCCTCGTCCGCGTCCTTCAAGCTCTGCAGGCGTTCGGCCGCTACGCGATCGATCTCCTGCTTCTCGGAGCTCGTCGTCAAGTCGAGCTCGTGGTACGCGGTGCGCTGCAGCGCTTCGCGGCAGCCGCGGCGCGAGAAGATGAAGTAGATCGCGGGCAGCATCTCCAGGTTGCGCAGCTGCTCGATGACATGCAGGAGGTCGTTCGACGGCAGGCCGCGGAAGCGTCCGATGCGGTACGACGCCTCCTCCTCCTGGGCGGCCTTGCTCCACGTCCGCTGGTCGATCCCGCCGTCTGGCTTGAACAGCGGGTAGAAGCGGTTGTTGATCGCGAGCCACATCTTCAGCTCGACCGGTCGCACGTCGTGGAAGACGGTGGCCATGCCGCCGCGGTTCTCGGCCATCCAGTCCGCGATCTCTCTGTAGTTGCCGATCGTCGCCGAGAGGCCGACGAGCTTGATCGTCCGCGGCGCCTGGATGACGATCTCCTCCCACACCGACCCGCGCGGGAAATCGTCGATGTAGTGGACCTCGTCGAGGACGACGTAGTGCACCAGGTCGAGGCGAGCCGGGTCTTCGTAGATGAGGTTGCGAAGGATCTCGGTCGTCATGACGACCACCGGTGCGCCGTCGTTGATCGTGTTCTCTCCTGTGACGAGACCGACCATCGACTCGCCGTAGGTCCTGACGAAGTCGTGGTACTTCTGATTGCTCAGAGCCTTTAGCGGCGTCGTGTACAGGACCTTCGCGCCCTCTCTCATGGCGCGGAAGATTGCGTACTCGGCGACGACCGTCTTGCCGCTCGAGGTCGGCGCGCTGACCAGCACGCCGCCCTGGTCGTGGTCCAGCTTCTCGATCGCCTCGCGCTGGAAGGGATCGAGCTCGAACGGCAGCGTCGCCGCGAACTCGTCGACGAGCGTATCGACGGTTTTCAAAGACGGACCAGCTCGGTCGAGACGTCGGTGATCTGGGCTCCGTCGGCGTGGCCTTCGATGTAGGAGATCGCGGCGGCGAGCACGCGGTCGGCCTGCCTTGCGTCGCCACTGACAGTCGCGACCGCAATCTCGGCCAGCTGCCAGCGATCGAGCTCGCCGACCTCGGCAGCTGCCACTTTGAGATCTTGGCGCAGTCTTCGGAGCAGACCACTCACCACCTGCCGTTTGGATTTCAGTGATCCCGACTCCGGAAGGTGGATGACGACTCGCGCGATGCCGAGTGAAACGCTGGAGGTCATCACGATTCTTTTTTGACCATCGTCAAGGTTTCTTCATAATCATGCTTTGGAGCTTTCAGGGCGTCCCGCGACCCCAAGGCGGGCGCACCCGGGGAGATGACTAGATGAGCCGAGACGAGGATCCTGATAAAGGTTTTGCTCAGTTCGAGCAGTTTCTGGAGGAGTGGTCCCGCCGCGACTTCCTGAAACGTACAGGCGGCGCGGCAGCCTACATGGCCTTCCTGGCAGGCGGCGCCGAGCTGCTGGCCGCGGCGTGTGGCCCGGGCGGCACCACGAGCCAGACGCCGAAGAAGGGCGGCCACGTCGTGGAGGGCAACTTCAGCGACATCCGGACGCTGAACTCCATGCTGAGCAGTGACACCGCGTCGAACCAGGTCATCGGCCTGATGTTCGACCCGTTGCTCAACCAGAAGAAGAACGGCGACCTCATCGGCGCCCTCGCCAAGGATGTGCCGAAGCCGTCGAGCGACGGCCTCACGTACGAATTCAAGCTTCGCGACGGACTGAAGTGGTCCGACGGCCAGGACCTGACCGCCGACGACGTCGTGTTCACGTACAAGATCGCGTACGACCCGGCGTACAAGGACTTCGAATCACCTCGCCGCGGCGACCTCGAGACCTACATCGACAGCGTCACGGCGACCGACCCCAAGACGGTCGTCATCAAGACCAAGACCGTGTTCGCGCCGTTCCTGGGCGCGCATTGCCAATACGGAATCCTGCCCAAACACGTGCTTGGCAGCCTGGACGGCAAGGCCCTAAACACCGCGGACTTCAACAGCGCGCCGTCGGTGGTCAACGGCCCGTTCAAGTTCGTCAAGTGGGACAAAGGACAGCAGGTCACGCTCACGCGGAACGACAGCTACTGGCAGGGTGCCCCGTACCTCGACCAGTGGATCTACAAGGTGCTGCCCGACTCGGTGGCGGTCACGAACCAGCTCAAGACGGGCGAGATCGACATCGGCCCCGTCGACCCTGGGCAAGTGGACAACCTGAAAGGCACCGACAGCGTCGCAATTTCCGAGTTCCCGGTGCCGAGCTTCACCTTCTACGCCTACAACCTGGACCCGTCGAAGCCGGCGGGCCAGCTCTTTCAGCAGAAAGAGGTGCGCCAGGCGCTCCTTTACGCAATCAACCGGCAGCAGATCGTGACCGCGGTGTTCTTCGGCCACGGCGAGGTTGCAAACTCGGTCGAGCCGCCGACGTCCTGGGCCTACAAGGACAAGCCGTCGGTGCTCTATTCGTTCGACAAGGCGAAGGCCGAGTCGCTGCTCGACGGCGCGGGCTGGACGAAGGGCGCGGATGGAATCCGCGCCAAGAACGGCGTCAAGCTCAAGTTCCGGATGGACACCAACGCAGGCAACAAGCAGCGCGAAACGATGCTGACGATCATGCAGCAGTCGTGGAAGGACATCGGTGTCGACGCGACGCCCAACCTCATCCAGTTCCCGCAGCTGGTCACCGAGATCGTCAACACCAGGGCGTTCGACATCTTCCTCGTCGGCTTCAACTGGTCGGTCGACCCCGACGAGGCGCCGCTCTACCACTCGCGCAACACAGTGCCCGGCGGCTTCAACGGGGCGTTCTTCAAGAACTCCCAGGTCGACCAGATCCTCGACCAGGCGCTGGCCACGCTCGACCAGTCCAAGCGCAAAGAGCTGTACGGCCAGTTCCAGGACATCATGTCCGAAGAGGTGCCGTCGCCGGTCATCCTCTTCAACCACGGCATCTGGGGCGTGAGCAAGCGCGTCCAGGGGACCGACTTCGGGCCGTTCAACCAGTACCAGTTGCGACCGTGGGCCAGCAAGACCTGGGTCACGGATGGCAAGTAGTTGTTCAAGGAGGTAGTGGAAGAGCCGCCGGGCTTGATACGCGGGATGTAGACGATGCTCGCCAAGTACGTCGCCCGGCGGTTCTTCGCCTCCGTCGTCGTGGTTCTGGGCGTTACCTTGATCACGCTCGTCCTCATGAGCAGCACCCGGGGCAGCTACGTCCCGGGGATCGACCTCAACCCGGCCCTGCGCCCGGAGGACATCGCGCGGCTCCGTGCGGGTCTCGGCCTGGACGAACCCTTCTACCAGTGGTACGGCACCTGGCTGTGGGCGGTGCTTCACGGAGACTTCGGCCGCTCGATGATCGACGGCAGCCCGGTTATCGCGCACATCCTCGAACGCCTGCCGAACACGCTCGAGCTCACCGCAACGGCGATCGTCATCGGCGTTCTCATCTCGGTCCCGGTCGGGATCATCGGTGCCCTGCGGCGCGGCAGCAAGGTCGACCACTCGCTGACGGTCGTTTCAGTGGCCGGCTTCGCTGTGCCTCAGTTCTGGATGGGCCTGATGCTCATCCTCATCTTCTCGGTGACCCTCGAGCAGCACGGCTTGCCATGGCTGCCGTCCAGCGGCGCGTTCAGCGCGTTCAATGGAGGCGACCTCCTCGACCGCATTGCGCACCTCATCCTTCCCGCCACCGTGCTCTCGTTCTTCTATCTGTCCGTCTGGTCGCGATTCATCCGCTCGAGCATGCTCGAGGTCCTGAGTCAGGACTACATACGCACCGCACGCGCGAAGGGCATGAGCGAGCGCCGCGTCGTCTACCTGCACGGGCTGCGCAACGCGCTCATCCCACTGGTCACGCTGATCGGTCTCGAGCTGCCCGGCCTCGTGAGCGGCGGCCTTGTGGTCGAGGTCGTCTTCGGCTGGCCGGGCATCGGCAAGCTCGCTTTTGAGCGGGCGCTTCAATACGACTACAGCACCGTACTGGGAGTGACGTTCTTCGCCACGCTCCTGGTCATCGCCGGCAACCTGCTCGCGGACCTGCTCTACGGCGTGCTCGACCCGAGGATCAGGTACGGATGAAAGCCCCACGAAATCAGAGGCTTCGCCGTGATTTCGCGGGGGCCCCATTGTGATCGGGCCGAGTCGCGTCGCAGAACTGGACATGCCGAGCGCCGGGATCGAGACCGGTGCCGCGCGTCCAGCGCAGAGCTACTGGAACGAATCGTGGGAGCGGCTGCGCGCGAACCGCATCGGCATGGCCGCCGGGATCCTCATCGTCGTCCTGGCGGCGATCGCCATCGCGGCCCCACTGTTCTCGGCGCTGCTCACGCACTACCTGCCCGAAGCGATCAACCTCGACGAGACGTTCGCCAAGCCCGGGCTCAAGCACCTGCTCGGAAGTGACGAGATCGGCAGGGACACGCTGACGCGCCTGATCTTTGGCGCGCGTGTGTCCCTGGGCGTCGCGTTCCTGACCGTGCTGCTCTCGACAACGGTTGGCACGACCGTAGGCATGCTGGCGGGCTACTACGGCGGCTGGCTGGACGACATTCTGATGCGCTTCGTCGACATGGTGCTGTCGATCCCGGCGATCTTCCTCTTCATCCTGATGTCGATACTGTTCCGGCCGAACCCGGTGACCCTCGCGATGATCGTCGCCTCCGTCGGCTGGGGCGCGGTCGCCAGGCTCGTCCGCGGCGAGGTGCTGTCGGTGAAGGAGCGCGACTTCATCCTCGCCACGCGATCCATCGGTGCCAGCGACGCGCGCATGATGCTGCGGCACCTGCTCCCGAACGTGCTCCCGGTCCTCATCGTGGCCGCGAGCCTCGGCGTCGGGCAGATCATCCTCGTCGAGGCGGCGCTGGACTTTCTCGGCCTCGGCATCCAGCCGCCCACGCCGAGCTGGGGCAACATGCTCACCAACTCGCAGAGCTACTTCTTCCGCTCCGGCTTCCTCGTCGGGTTTCCGGGGATCGCGATCTTCATCACGGTGCTCGCCTCCAACCTCTTCGGCAACGCGGTGAGAGACGCCTTCGATCCTCGGCTGAAAAGTCACTGAGGTGACCCAGGCGCTCCTAGAAGTCCAGGACCTCCACACCGTCTTCGATACCAAAGAGGGGACCGTCAAGGCGGTCGACGGCGTGAGCTACGAGCTCTATCCCGGCGAAACGCTCGGGATCGTCGGCGAGTCCGGGTGCGGCAAGTCGGTGAGCGCGCTGAGCATCATGCGCCTGCAGCGGCCCGGGCGGATCGTGAGCGGCAAGGTGATGTTCAAGGGCCAGGACCTCACGAAGCTCACGGAAGCTGAGATGCGCGAGATCCGCGGCAAGGAGATCGCGATGATCTTCCAGGACCCGATGACGTCGTTGAATCCCGTGTACGACGTCGGCTGGCAGGTCGGCGAGCCGACGCGCTTGCACAACGGGTGGGACGCCAAAAAGGCGCTCGCGTCCGCCATCAGCATGCTCGGCAGGGTCGGCATCCCCGCGGCGGCGTCCCGCGCCGAGGACTATCCGCACCAGTTCTCCGGCGGTATGCGCCAGCGCGTGATGATCGCGATGGGCCTGACGACGACGCCGCAGGTGCTGATCGCCGACGAGCCGACGACCGCGCTCGATGTCACGATTCAGGCGCAGATCCTCGACCTGTTGCGCCACGTCAACCGCGAGTTCGGCACCGCGACGATCCTGATCACCCACAACCTCGGAGTTGTCGCGGGCATGTGCCAGCGAGTGCTGGTGATGTACGCGGGACGCGTCGTCGAGTCGGGCCCGACCGCCGACGTGTTCGCGCACCCGAAGCACCCCTACACCTGGTCCCTGCTCCGCTCGATCCCGCGCCTGGACGCCGAGAAGCACGAGCCGCTGTGGCCCATCGAGGGAATTCCGCCGAGCCTGGTGGATCTCCCAGCCGGCTGCTCCTTTCATCCGCGATGCGCGTTTCGGATCGACCGCTGCACGCGCGACGAGCCGGCGTTGCTGCAGGTCGGCGAGACGCAGCTGGCCGCTTGTTGGGTCACGCAGGCCGGCGGGGAGCTGAAAGGTGCCTGAAGCCACCGCCTCCGAACGACTGACCCGCGCGTGGACGACCAACGACCCGTTGGTGTCGATCAGCGAGCTCAAGATGTGGTTCGCCGTCGCGTCGGGGCCGATGCAGCGGGTCGTCGGCCACGTCCACGCCGTCGACGGCGTCGACCTCGACATCAAACAGGGCGAGACGGTCGGGCTGGTGGGCGAGTCAGGCTGCGGCAAATCCACGCTCGGCCGCGCGGCGATCAGGCTCTACGAGCCGACCGCCGGCACGGTCCACTTCAAAGGCCAGGACATCACCCACATCCGCGGCGAGAAGCTGCGCGCGCTGCGCCGCGACATGGCGATGATCTTCCAGGACCCTTATGCGTCGCTCGACCCGCGGCAGACGGTGGGCGACATCATCGGCGAGCCGATCGACGTCCACCATCTCGCCAAGGGCAAGGAGCGCCAGGACAGGATCCGCGAACTGCTTCGCGTGGTCGGCATGAACCCGCGTTACGCCGACCGTTACCCCCACGAGTTCTCAGGCGGTCAGCGGCAGAGGATCGGCATCGCGCGAGCGCTCGCGGTGGAGCCGGCGTTCATCGTGTGCGACGAGCCGATCTCCGCGCTCGACGTCTCGATCCAGGCCCAGATCATCAACCTGCTCGAGAACCTGCAGGCGAAGTTCAACCTGACCTATCTGTTCATCGCGCACGACCTGTCGGTCGTGAAGCACATCTCCAACCGGATCGCGGTCATGTACCTGGGCAAGATCGTCGAGACCGCGCCGGCGGGCCTGCTCTACAAGCGGCCGCGGCATCCTTACACAGGCTCGCTCATGTCGGCGATCCCGATCCCCGATCCCGCGATTGAGCTGCGCCGCGAGCGGTTCATCCTCCAGGGCGACGTCGCCTCGCCGGTCAACCCCCCCAGCGGCTGTCGTTTCCGCACCCGCTGCCCGAAGGCCAGGGAGCATTGCGCCGAGGAGGAGCCGCTCCTCGAGGGCTTCGGCCAGGGACAGCAAGCCGCGTGCTTCTATCCGCTCGACGCCTGAGGCTTCCGCGCCAGAGATTCGATTAGATTGAGGCCGTGGTTGTGGGGCGGGAGGCCCTTGCCCGGGAGCTGGTCAAGGCTTCCTATCTGAAGGGAGACTTCGTGCTGCGCTCCGGTCGCCGCTCCAACCGCTACTTCGACAAGTTCCTCTTCGAGACGCAACCGGAGCTGCTGAAACAGCTCGGCCAGAGTCTGGCCGCGCTCGTGCCCACGCAGACCCAGCGGCTCGCGGCACCAGAGCTCGGCGCGGTGTTGCTCGGCGGCGCGGTGTCGATGGAGACCGGCCTTCCGCTCATCCTCGTGCGCAAGGAGCCCAAGGGCTACGGGACGGCAAAGCAGCTCGAGGGCAGGTACGAGGCGGCCGAGCGCGTGACTGTGATCGAGGACGTCGTGACCACCGGCGGTGACTCGCTGCGCTCGATCCAGGTGCTTCGCGACGCCGGCCTCGACGTCATCCACCTCGTGGTCGTGCTCGACCGCGGCGAGGGTGGTGAGGACAACATCCGCGAGGCGGGCATCCCGTACTCGCCACTCTTCCGAGTCGAAGACCTAGAGCTTGACTGAGCTGCTCTTCAGGGGCGGAACGGTGTACACCCCTGAAGGCCCACGTCACGCCGACGTCCATGTCACCGACGGCGTGATCTCCGAGGTGGCGTCCGGATTGCGCGTCGCCCGCGCGGCTGTCATCGACGCGTCCGGGAAGTACATCTTGCCCGGCGGCGTCGACCTGCACGTGCACAGCCGCGACCCGGGCTTTCCCGAGAAGGAGGACTTCGGCACCCTCACCGCGGCCGCCGCGGCCGGTGGCGTGACCGTCGTCGTGGACATGCCCAACACCGTGCCGGCGGTCGATGGCGCGGGCGTCCTCGAGGCGAAGGCAGCGCTCGCGCACAGCAAGGCCCACGTCGACTTCGGCCTGTGGGGGCTGATCCGCTCCAGCACCACGCCCAGCGACCTCGAGGAGATGGCGGCGGCGGGCGCGGTCGGGTTCAAGGCGTACCTCGCGTACTCCTTCAGCCTCAGCCGCAAGCAGGTCCTGTACTCGCCGGGTAGCGACGATCCGGACCTCGAGCCGCCGGCCGACTACGGCACGCTGGCGCGCCTGGCGCCGGCGGTGGCGCGAGTGGGCCTGCCGCTCGCCATCCACGCCGAAGATCCGACGGTCCTGACGGCGTTTCGACGGCCCGTCCTCAGCTACGAGGACCTGCTCGAGTCGCGGCCGCCAGAGGCGGAGGCGGTCGCCGTGTCAGCCGCGGCCGCGGTCGCCAAGGACTCGGGCGTCCGTTTGCACGTCGCCCACCTCTCGAGCAAGCTCGGGTTGCAGGCCGCCGAGGACGCAATGCGGGCTGGCGCTTCGCTGACGCTCGAGACCTGTCCGCAGTTCCTGTTGCTCACCGCGGCCGACTTCGACCGCGTCGGCTCCGCGATGAAGATGCTGCCGCCGATCCGCCGCGAGGCGGACCGCGACGCTCTCGTCGACGGCCTCATGCGCGGGGCCATCAGCATCGTCAGCACCGACCACGCGCCCCACACCGACGACGAGAAATCGCGCGGGTTCGACGAGGCGCCCGCGGGAAGCCCTGGCGTGCAGACGCTCTACCTGAGCTGCCTCCAGCTCGCGAAAGACCTCGGCGACGTCTGGCTCGCGCCGCGGTGGGTGAGCTCAGCCCCGGCGATGCTCGTCGGAATTGAGGAGAGCAAGGGCGCGATCGCGCCGGGCTACGACGCCGACATCGTGATCGTCGACCCGCACCGCAAAACCAGCGTGCGCGCCGAGCACATGCGCTCGCGGCAGCGTCACGGCGCGCTCGAGGGAAAGGAGTTCGATTTCATGATCGAGAAGACCTACCTTCGGGGCGAGGCGCTGACGGCATCGGGCAAGCCCCGCGGCCGCATGGTGCGCCCGGCGATGGTGCTGCGATGAGGGCTCTGGCCGCCGCCCTGTTCGTGCTGGTGGCGGCGTGCGCCGGATCGACGGCGACGTCGACGGCTTCCCCAGTCGGAACAGCGGAGCCGTCGCCGGTGGCCAAACGGTCCGGTCAGCTCGACGCCCAGGTCCCGATGCCTACGGGATTCCCCGGCGACGTGCCCGTATACACGAAGGCGCGGCTGACGGCGGGGGCCGCCTTTCGCTCCGACGGACAGGTCTCGTGGGGGATGGAATGGCAGACCCTCGACGCCGTCGAGCAGGTGCGCGTCTTCTACGCACAGCGGCTGAGCCAGGGCGATTGGAGCATCACGTTTGGGACCGCGCCGTCGGGCACCTTCACGGCGACGTTCACGCGCAAGAGCAATGCGCAGGTGCAGGGCATCCTGTCGTCCA
>Ga0075423_10004842_pt1 | contig 12516 bp, 9 predicted proteins | sample SoiMethybrSBSTD2_FD_80114 | JGI IMG/M metagenome (GOLD analysis project Ga0075423, IMG submission 80114) | Bulk soil microbial communities from a Populus tree surrounding site in Tennessee, USA - Soil MetaG P. TD hybrid SBSTD2 | ecosystem: Environmental > Terrestrial > Soil > Tree plantation...
CGTGCCGCCGATCGTGTAGACGACGGTCGTCCACAACGTCGACCAGAACCCGTCGGCCTGCACCACCCGCTGGAAGTTGTCCAGGGTGTAGTTGCCGACCAGGCCCACCCGGCGGATGTTGAGCAGCCGGGCCCGCTGGAACGCCAGCGAGATCGCCCAGACGATCGGCAGCACGACGATCGCCAGCACGATCAGCACGGTCGGCGAGAGCAGCAGCCGACCGATCCGTGACTCCTGCCGGCGCAGCCCGGACGGCCGGCGGCGTCCGCGCGGCGCCGGCCGCTGCGGCGGGCTGGCCTCGGCGACGGTCGTCACGGGCTAGTTGGTGCTCTTCTGGAGGTCCTCGACCGCCTTCTGGGCGCTCTGCGCCGCGGCGGCCGGGTCCCCGCTCCCGTTGATCAACCCCGCCAGCGCCTTCGGCACCGGCAGCGGTCCCTGCATGGCGCCGACCAGCGCGCCCTGGCCCTGCGGCAGGCCCCACCGGTTGAACGTCTCCGGCGCCTTCTGCACGGCGGCGAGCACGTCCGGGGCGTAGAACTCGGACAGCGGGGCCTTGGTGTCGACGCCGGCCTTGAGCTTCTGCCACGCGTCCAGGTAGGACGTGTCACCGGGCTTGGTGCCCTGCCGGGTCGGCACCTTGCCCTCCGGCGCGATGCCGAGCCACTGCGTGTAGGCGTCGGACATCATGTACTCGATGAACTTCGCGGCCGAGTCCTTCGGCGCCGAGGTGGTCGTCGCGAACGAGACGATCTCGCCGAAGCTCGACGGCTGCTTGCCGTCGGGGCCCTGGATCGAGGTGACGATCCCCGAGTTCCGGGCCAGGAACGCCGGCGCGCTCTTGCACTCGGCGCAGCTGGGCAGCGCGTCCTTCCGCAGCCCGGCCATCTCGTCGAGGATGAACGAGGACCAGATGATCATCGCGGCCTTACCGGCGAAGTAGGTCGCCCGGGTCGAGTCGTCGGTCTGGTTGCCCTTGACCGAGTAGTTCTTCGCCAGGTTCGAGTAGAAGTCGAACGTGCGCACGCACTGCGGCGAGTCGAGCGTGACCTTCTTGTCGTTGTCGACCAGCTCGCAGCCGTTCGCCTGGGCCAGGTATTCGAACGTCTGCTCGGTGAACGAGCTGCCCGGCGCGGTCGCCAGCGTGATGCCGGCGACGCCGTTCTTGCCGTTCAGCGCCTGCGCCGCCTTCTGGATCGTGTCGTAGGTCGTGGGCGCGGCCAGCCCGGCCTTGTCGAACAGGTCCTTGCGGTAGACCAGCAGCTGTCCCCACCCGTCGCTGGGCACGCCGAGCTGCTTGTCGCCGTCCTTGGTCAGCTCCAGGCTGCGGGCCGCGAACGTGCCCGCGCCGAGGTCGTCGACGACCTTCTTGGCCGTGTCGGTGTCGAGCAGGTCGCCGGACTCCAGCGTGCGCAGCGCGGACAGCGGCAGTGCTGCGATCACGTCCGGCAGCGTGTCCGCGGCCGCGGCCGAGGTGATCGCCTGGTCGAACTGGTCCTCGGCGACCGCGACGATGTTGACCTTGATTCCGGTCTTCCCGGTGAACTCCTGCGCCATCTTCTTCTGCGCGGTGACCCGGTCGGCCACGTCCTCGATGGTCCAAACGGTCAGTGACGACGCGCCCTCGCCGCCGCCCGAGTCGTCGCCGCCGCTGCTGCAGCCGGCGACCACCAGGGCCAGCGCGGCCAGCAGCGTGACGGTGCGTGTCCGCGTGCCCATGCCTGTCCCTCGCCTTCCGACCTGCGTCGAAGCGTGTTCTCCCGACCCGGATGTCGGGTCCGCACATCACACGGCAGATAGGGGTTTCCCACAAGTCACGATCCGATACCGGCGAGTCTTGTCACCCGGCCCAGCAGCCCGATTCAATCGGCTCACCCACGCTAGCTCCGCGCGACCGTAGCGATGGGACCGGCACCGACGCCGGCGTCGGGGGGCGGTCGCGTGCAGGAGAGTGGCCATGACAGTCAGGGGCATGACGGTCAAGGGCAGGACGGGCAGGCGGACCACACTCGTGGCGGCCGTCGCGCTCGTGCTCAGTTCGCTGGTCGGCGGTGGGGCCGTCCGGGCCGCGGACCAGTCCAGCGACGAGGCGGCGCTGGCCGCCGCGCGACCGGCGTCCGCGGACGCCGGGATCGAGCAGAAGGTCAACGCGCTGGTGGGCAGGATGACCGTGGCGGAAAAGCTGCAGCAGCTGCAGCTGCTCTCCGACGGGCAGGTCACCGACGCCGACGCGCGCGCCGGGGTGGGCGGCGTGTTCAGCCTGGTCGACCCGGTCCGGATCAACCAGCTGCAGCACATCGCGGTGGAGCAGTCCCGGCTGCACATCCCGATCCTGTTCGCGTACGACACCATCCACGGCTACCGGACCATCTTCCCGACCCCGCTCGGCGCGGCCAGCGCGTTCGACCCCTCGGTGGCGCGGGCCGACGCCACGGTCGGCGCCCGGGAGACCGCCACGGTCGGCATCAAGCAGGTCTACTCGCCGATGGTCGACGTCTCGCACGAGCCGCGCTGGGGCCGGATCGCCGAGGGCAACGGCGAGGACCCGTACCTGGGCTCGGTGTACGCGGCGGCCCGGGTGAAGGGCGACCAGGGCAGCTCGTACGCGGCCCCGGACAAGGTCGCGGCCAGCGTCAAGCACCTGGTCGCGTACGGGCAGCCGGAGGGCGGCCGGGACTACAACACCACCGACATGTCCGAGCAGCGGCTGCGCAACCTCTACCTGCCGCCGTTCAAGGCCGCGATCGACGCCGGCGCCGACACGGTGATGTGCTCGTTCAACGCGATCAGCGGCGTCCCGGGCTGCGCGAACTCGCACACCGAGACCGACATCGTGAAGAAGGAGTGGGGCCTCGACGGCTTCATCGAGAGCGACTACACCGCCGACGAGGAGCTGCGGGCGTGCCCGCCGGTCAACCCGGCCACCGGCCCGTGCGGGCACGGCGTGGCCGCGGACGGGCCGTCGGCCGCGGCGCTGTCCCTCAACGCCGGGACCGACCAGCACATGGTCAGCACCGAGATCCGGGACTTCGGCCAGCAGCTGCTTCGCAACGGTGACATCTCGATGGCCAGGCTCAACGACGCGGTCCGCCGCATCCTGCGGGTGAAGTTCCGCGCCGGCCTGTTCGACCACCCGTACGTCGACGTGGCCAAGGCGCAGGACCCCGCCTCGTTCCTCACCCCGGCCGACCGGGCCACCGCCCGGGCCGCCGCGGGCAGGTCGATGGTGCTGCTGAAGAACGAGGACAACCTGCTGCCGCTGAGCCCGAGCAGGAAGACCGCGGTCATCGGCCCGCTCGGCGACGACCAGCACGACATGCTCGGCCCGTGGTGGGGGCAGGGCCGGGACGAGGACGCGGTCAGCCTGTTCACCGGGCTGAAGGCGCAGAACCCGGACACCACGTTCACCCAGGGCTGCACCCGCAAGAACCTCGAGCCGCCGGACGCGCGGGACGACGACGCGTGCAGCGACCTCGACGTGGCGGCGGTGCAGGCCGCGGCCCGCTCGGCCGACCAGGTCGTGCTCGCCCTCGGCGAGACGCGGGAGATGAGCGGCGAGGCCGCGTCCCGCAGCGTGATCGACCTGCCCGGCCAGGAGCAGGCGCTGATCGACGCGGTCAAGGCCACCGGCAAGCCGTTCGTGGTCGTGCTGTTCAACGGCCGGCCGCTGACGCTGACCCCGGTGGCGGCCTCGTCGCCGGCGATCCTGGAGGCGTGGTTCCCGGGCACCGAGGCCGGCAACGCGGTGGCGGACGTGCTGTTCGGCAAGGTCAACCCGGGCGGCAAGCTGCCGGTGACCTTCCCCCGGGTGCTCGGCCAGGTGCCGATCTACTACAACCACGAGCCGACCGGCCGGCCCTGCGACGTGACCCAGAAGTACACCTCGCGGTACCGGGACCTGCCGTTCTGCGACCCGCTGTACTCGTTCGGGTACGGGCTGAGCTACACCACGTTCTCGATCTCGAACCTGCGCCTCGACCGGACGACGGTCGGCCCGAACGGGCACGTCCGGGCGTCGGTGACGGTGCGGAACACCGGCAGCCGGGCCGGTGACGAGGTCGTGCAGCTCTACCTGCACGACCCGGTCGCGTCGATCTCCCAGCCGGTACGCCGGCTGCGCGGGTTCGAGCGGGTCACGCTGAAGCCGGGCGAGTCGCGCACGGTGACGTTCACCGTGGACAGGTCCGACTTCGGGTTCTACGACAACGCCGGAAGGTTCGTCGTGGAGCCGGGGACGATCGAGCTGTACGCCGGCGACTCGTCGACGGCGACGCTCACCAAGTCCTTCACCGTCACCCGCCACTGAGCCCCGGGGGCGCCGGCTGACCGCCGGCGCCCCCGGAAGGCCGTAACGTCACGCGTCAGTGGGGCGCCACCGTAGTGCGGCGCCCCACTGGGGTCTGCTCAACGCGGGATGTCGGGAGCGCGGGTGGGGCGCGGCGCGTTCTTGCGCTGCGAGATCTGGTCCTTGATCTGCGCCAGCTTCGCCCGCCCTTCCGGGCTCTGCACGTAGTCCTTCGCCTGCCGGATCATCCGCTGCCCCTGGGGGCTGGCCGCGAACGCGGCCGCGGCGGCGAAGAGGCCCTTCTTCCGCACGGGTGTCCTCCTGTCGTCGGGTCGATCCTCACCTACCCGAACGCGCCGCACCCATCCCGAGTTTCAGGCGAGCTCCGGACAACTCGGCCGCGGCACCGGTCAGCGCCCGAACCGCACCGCCGCGGGTGCGCGGGGTCATCCGCCGGGCCGGCAACGCCGCGACCATCCCGTATCCGGCGCCACCGAGCCCGGGCAGCGCGACCGCGACCGAGGTGACGCCGGGCAGCAGCTCCTCGTCGCTGACCGCGAACCCGCGCACCCGGGCCAGCCTGAGCTCTGCCTCCAGCGCGGTGCGGGACGCGATCGACCGGGGGGTGAGCTGGTCGAGCCGCTCCTGCGGGTAGAGCGAGCGCAGCTCGTCGGGCTCGAGCTGGCTGAGGATCATCTTGCCCAGTGACGTGCAGTGGGCCGGGATGGACCTGTCCGGCAGCGGCGTGACCTTGGCGTTTCTCACCTGGTCGAGGTAGACGACGTGCTGGCCCTCGAGCCGGCCCACCGTGGTCGCCCCGTCGAGCTGGTCGTGCAGCCGCTTCAGCACCGGCCGGGACACATCGGAGAGGTCGGGCTGCCGCAGCGCCGCCAGGCCGATGTGGCGCAGCACCGGACCGGCCTCGTACGCCCTGGTCGAGTCCTGCTGCACGTATCCGCGGTATTGCAGCATCGCCAGCAGCCGGTGCGCGGTCGACGACGCCACACCGAGGTGCTTGCTCACCTCGGTGAGCCGGACCCGCGGCTGCTCCGCGAACAGCAGGAGCAGCGCGAGCGCATTGTCGACCGACTCGATCGGGTAGCGCGGAGCAGGGCCGATCGCCGCCGGTTGTGGGGACGATCCTGCGACCATGTAGCGAACATTACCCTTACGCGGTCGCAGATCAGCGCCGACCCGCGCGGTCTGGGAACCTTCACAGCTGTCCGGACAACTCGTGGGTACGACCGGGCGCACCCAGCCGCCCGAACGGACCTCAGGTAGTTGCTCCGAGTGGCAGTGTTGCGGCGGTCGGCGGCGGCGACCCGGTCCGGACGGGCGGACCCGCCGCCGGGTCCGCGGCGGCGGGCGGCGGCTCGGTCAGCTCGCCCGGGTGATCCATGGTCGGCTCGGCCCGCCGGGCCGACAGCGTCGAGCCGGCGCTGGCCAGCACCACGACGCCGACCGCGACCGCGCCGACCGGGCCGAGCGGCTGGCTCAGCAGCACCCACCCGGCCAGCGCCGCGATCGCCGGCTCCAGGCTGAGCAGCACTCCGAACACGTACGGCTGCAACCGGCGCAGGGCCGCGAGCTCCAGCGAGTACGGCACGACGGAGGCGAGCAGGCCGGTGCCGGCGGCGAGCAGCAGCGAGTGCGGGCGCTCGAGCGCGTGCGCCGCGCCGACCGCGCCGAGCGGCAGCAGCGCCAGCGCCCCGACCGCGGTCGCCATGGCCAGCCCGCCGTGCCCGGGGACGCTGGCCCCGACCCGCCGGCTGGCCAGGATGTAGCAGGCCCAGAACAGCCCGGCCACCAGCGCCAGCCCGACGCCGACCGGGTCGAGCCCCGGGCCGGCGCTGTCGCCGAGGCCGAGCAGCGCCACCCCGGCCGCGGCCAGCAGCACCCAGGCAAGCTCGCGCAGCCGCCGGGACAGCACCGCCGCGAGCGTCAGCGGGCCGAGGAACTCCACCGTCACCGCGGTGCCCAGCGGGATGCGCTCGATCGCCGCGTAGAACGAGCCGTTCATCGCGGCGAGGGTCAGCCCGAACGCGAGCACCGGCAGCCACTGCCGCGCGTCCCACCGGTACGCCCGCGGTCGGACGGCGACCAGCAGCGCCAGCGCGGCCAGCCCGAGCCGGAGCAGCGTGGTGCCGGTGCTGCCGGCGACGGGGAACAGCCGGGCCGCGCAGGCCGCGCCGACCTGCAACGAGACGCACGAACCGAGGACGAGGGCGACCGCGGGACCGCGGCCGGCGGAGGAGCTCACTCCGCCACCCTCGCCGCGCCGGCCCCGCCCGTCGAGCGATTAGCGCGGGATCACACCAGCCCGACCGGCGCCGAGGCCGGCGTCAGGGCAGGCTGAGACCGGCGGTGGGGCCGGCCAGGGCGGGCGCGGCGGCCGCCGCTCCCGGGCCAGCGCGCGGGCGGTGCGGGCCAGCTGGTCGGCCGGTCCGCGGCGGTGCACCGGCCGCAGCGGCGGCGGCCAGCTCGCCGAGCGCCGCCTGATCCGCTCGGCCACCGCAGCACCGCCCGGTCAGGAAGGTCAGCTCACCGCCCACTGCTGCACGAGCATCCGCAACGCGGTGACCAGCGGAAGCGGCTGGTCGAGCATGGGGTGGTGGCCGGCGTCCGGCAGCTCGACGATCGGCACCCGGTGGCCGAGCAACGCGTCGATGGTGCCGGCCATCTCCGGCGGCACCAGGCCGAACTCGGACCGGATGAACGCGGCCCGGCAGCGCAGCGCCGGCAGCAGGTCCCGCAGCGGCGGCCGCTCGGCGAACAGCCTCGGGTCGAACTTCCAGCTCCAGCCGCCCTCGACCGGCCGCACCGACTGCTGCCTGATGTGCTCGCGCACGTACGGGAGGACGACGTCCTGCGGCGGCAGCGTGGTGAACCGGGCCAGGATCGCCTCCCGGCTCGGGTAGGTCCTGGTGCCGCGCCGCCGCTGCCGCAGCACCTCCTCCTCCGGCGGCGGGTCGACCAGCGGCGAGTCGATCACCGCGATCCCGTCCAGGTCGGTGCCGTGCCGGACGCCGGCGGTCACCGCGACCCAGCCGCCCATGCTGTGCCCGACGACCAGCGGCCGGGCCGCGATCCCGCCGGCCACCGCGGCGGCGACGACCTCCTCCGCCCAGCTGTCCATGCCGTAGGCCGGGCGGCGGCCGCTGTCGCCGTGGCCGGACAGGTCGAGCGCGACCACCCGGTGGCTGCGGGCGAAGAACGGCGCGACGTGGTCCCACCAGCCGGAGTGGGCGGCACCGCCGTGCACGAACACCAGCCCGGGCCGGTCCTCGGTGCCCCAGCAGCGCAGGTGGATCGGCGTGCCGGCCACGGTCGTCTCCCGGTGCTCCGGCGCGATCGCCAGCGCCGCCCGGAACCACCGCGGCGGCTCCTGCGTCTGCTGCACCGGCCGAACCTAGTGCCCCGCGCCAGAGGTTTCGTGCCGGTTCCCGGTGATCCAGACGGCGTCCGGCAAGGCGGAGGAGTGGCCGATACCGGGGTTGTATCGGCCGCGACGACAACGCTGCCGGTCGCCGTCTGGGCGCCGGGAAGCGGTGCGAGGACTTCTGACGCGGGGCACTAATTGATCCGGCGGTCGGTGCCGGCCCAGGCGGCGTCGCGGAGCACGTACTTCTGGATCTTGCCGGTGGACGTCTTCGGAAGCGGCCCGAACGTCACCGACTTCGGTGCCTTGAACCGAGCCAGCCGGCCGCGGACGTGTTCGATGATCTCGGCCTCGGTGGCAGTGGCACCGTCCTGCAGGGTGACGTACGCGGCCGGCACCTCGCCCCAGCGCTCGTCCGGCACCGCGATCACCGCCACCTCGAGCACCGCCGGATGGTCGGCGATGGCCTGCTCGACCTCGACCGAGGCGATGTTCTCGCCGCCGGAGACGATCACGTCCTTGCTGCGGTCCTTCAGCTCGACGTAGCCGTCCGGGTGGAGCACACCGAGGTCGCCGGTGCGGAACCAGCCGTCCGGCGCGGCATCCCTGGTCGCCCCGGGGTCCTTGAGGTAGCCGAGCATCACGTTGTTGCCGCGCAGCGCGATCTGCCCGACCGTCCGCCCGTCGGCCGGTACGTCGATCCCGTCCGCCCCGATCACCCGGGCGGTGCAGGCGATCATGTTGCCGACGCCCTGCCTGGCCTTGATCCTGGCCTGCCCGTCGGCGTCGAGCCCGTCCCACTCCGGCCGCCAGTCGCAGATCATCGCCGGCCCGAACGTCTCGGTCAGCCCGTACAGGTGGGTCACGTCGAAGCCGAGCTCGCCCATCCGGCGCAGGATCGCCGGCGACGGCGGCGCGCCGCCGGTGGCCACCCGCACGGTGCGGTCCAGCCGCCGCGCCTGCGGCGCGTACGCCAGCATCGACAGCACGGTCGGCGCGCCCTCGAGGTGGCTGACCCGCTCCTCCCGCAGCAGCCGCCAGACCTCGGCCGGCTCCACCCGGCGCAGGCACACGTGCGTCGCCCCGGCTGCGGTCACGGCCCACGGGAAGCACCAGCCGTTGCAGTGGAACATCGGCAGCGTCCACAGGTGCACCGCCGACGGCGACAGGCCGGTGTGCCCGACCATCGCCAGCGCCTGCAGGTACGCGCCGCGGTGGTGGTACATCACGCCCTTCGGCCGGCCGGTGGTGCCGGAGGTGTAGTTCACCGACAGCAGCGACCGCTCGTCGTCCGGGGTGCTCGCCCGCGGCGTGGCGGTGGCCAGCGCGTCCTCGTACTCGGCGCCGGCCCGGATCCGCTGGATCGGCAGCTGTGTGGTGGCCGCCTCGACGAGCCCGTCGAAGTCCGGGTCGTGCACGAGCACTGCCGCCTCGCTGTGCTCGAGGATGTAGCGCACCTCGCCGGCGGACAGCCTGGTGTTCACCGCGACCAGCGGGACACCGGCCCACGGCACACCGAAGTTGGCCTCCAGCAGCACGTGGGTGTTCGGCGCCAGCACCGCGACCGGCCGGCCGGCGGCGCGCTCGGCCAGCGCGCCGGCGAGCCGGCGGCTGCGGTCGTGCAGCTCCGCGTACGTCCAGCGGCTGGTCCCGTCCACGACCCCGATCCGGTCGCCGTGCGCGGCGGCCGCCCGGTCCAGAAAGGACACCGGCGTCAGCGGTTCGTACGAGAGCGCGTCCACCCCGCGACCGTAACCCGGCCGGCCGCAGGGTCCGACGTGGTCGACACCGTCCACTGTGGTGTGCCGCGGCCGGCCCGGGCCGCACCCGAGCGGGTGTGCGGCTGGCGGCACCGCCGGCCCGGTGTGGGTGTCGGCCCGGAACTGCTGTACCGTCCCTCGGCTGTCGGAGCCGGTCGGCCGGCGGCGCGGAGTGCGCCGCCGGGCCCGGCCCGGCGGGAGGCTGCATGTCGGTGCTCAGAAGGGCCACGGTCCCGCGCGCGCCGTCGCCCAGGCGGTCGGTGGTCGGTCGCGGGCTGGCCGGGGTGCTGCTCAGCTTCGCGGTGCTCGCGACCCTGCAGGCGCTGACCATCCACCCGTTCCACCCGCCGGACGAGATGAGCCACGTCGGCTACGCGCTCGAGGTGGGCCACGGCAGGCTGCCCACCATCGAGACGCCGATCCCCGGCCGCGAGATCCCGCTGCTGCAGCACAAGGTGGACAACTCGCGGCCGGCCAACCGGACGATCTGGACCGCCAACCACCCGCCGCTCTACTACCTGGTGGCGGCGGTGCCGCTGCGGCTCGGGGTGGAGCTCGGGCATCCGACGGCCGGGATCAGGGTCGCCCGGCTGGTGAACGTCGCGATCAGCCTCGCCGGTCTGGTGTTGATCGTCCTGCTGGCCCGGGAGCTGGTGCCGGCGCGGCCGGAGCTCTGGGTCGGTGCGGCCGGGCTCGCGGCGTTGGTGCCGGTGTTCGTGCAGACCTCCGCGATCGTCTACAACGACGCGCTGATGGTCGCCCTGACCACGGCCGTGCTGCTGCTGATCGCCCGGGTGCTGCGGTGGGGCCGACCCGACGGCGACTGGTGCTGCTCGCCGTGCTCGCGGCCGCCGCCGCGCTCACCCGGGCCAGCGGGCTGGTCGTGGTCGCCGCGGCCGGCGTCGCGGCCGTCGTCGCGGTCTGGCGGCAGGACGGCCGTCCCGGCCGTAGCCGCGCCGTGCGGGCGATCGCGGCCGGCGGCGCCATCGTGGTCACCGCGACGGCGGCCGCCGGCTGGTTCTACCTCCGCAACCGGCACCTCTACCACAGCGCCACCGGCACCGGCGCCCTGATGGCGAAGTTCTCCCGGCTGAGGCGCGGGACGGTCCCGCAGATGCTGCTGGAGCAGGACTTCTGGCGCAGCCAAGTCCGGCGGCTCTGGGACCAGTCCCCCAGTCCGGCCGGGAAGAACGCGGACGCGGTGTGGTGGTGTCTCACCGTGGCCCAGCTGCTCGGCCTGGCGTTCGCGGGCGTGCGCTGGCTGCGCCGGGCGCTGCCACCGCCGACCTCGCTGCTGCTGGCCTGGCTGGCCGGCCTGGCCGTGGCCGGGCTGGTCGAGCTCGGCGCCGCCTCCTTCTACAGCCTCGGCGGCACCGCCCACGGCCGCTACCTGCTGCCCGCGCTGTCCGTGCTCGCCGTCGCCGCCGCGGCCGGGGTGGCCGGCCTGCCGGGTCGCCGGGCGCTGCCGCTCCTGGCCGCGTTGCCGCTGCTGACGGTCGTCAACGTGGTCCTCTGGCGGCGCTACCTCGACGCGACGTTGAACCCGGGCCAGGGCGAGCACCCGATCAGCTACGCGCTGCGGGTGGAGCACCTGCCGGTCTGGCTGCTGGCACCGGCGGCGGCGCTGCTCGCCGCCGGGCTGGTCGCCCAGGTGTGGTCGGTGTGGACGCTGTCCGCCCGGCGGGTGCTGCCGGTCCCGGTCCCGGTGAAAGCCGACCGCCCGGCGGACCGGCCCGCAGACCCGCCGGTCGACCCACCGGTCGACCCGCTCGCGGCCTACGCCGGCTAGGAGTGTCGCCCGCCGGTGACTGCCGGGATGCCGGCGGCGTCAGGGCGCGAAGTGGTCGACACCGTCGACTGTGGTGTGCCGCAGCCGGCCCTGGGCGACCAGCACGAGCAGGTGCGCGGCGGTCTCGCAGACCGCGAGCATCCGGTTCCACGGGTCGAGGTCGGCGAACGCGCGGTTGCGCCGGGTCCAGCCCAGCGCCCTGGCCGCCTCGTACGGGGTGACCGCGCCGGCCCGGACCGCGGCCTCGGACGCGGCCAGCCGGTCCTCGTGGTGCGCCACCAGCTCGTCCACCCGCGCGTGCACCGAGTCGGCGACCGGGCCGTGCGCCGGCAGCAGCCGCAGGTCGGGCATCGCCCGGACCGCGGCCAGCGAGCGCAGGTAGTCGGCCAGCGGCGACTCGGTCGGGCTGGCCTCGAACCCGATCGAGGGAGTGATGTGCGGCAGCACGTGGTCGCCGGCGAACAGCAGCCCGGCGGCGAGGTCGGCGAACACGACGTGGCCGCGGGTGTGCCCGGGCGTGTGCACGGCGCGCAGCGTGCGCTCGCCGATCGAGAGCGTCTGCCCGTCGGCCAGCCAGTCGGTCGGCTGCTCCCAATCGCTCGGGGCGATGCGGCCGCCCCAGCCGCGGGCGATCAGCTCGGCGAGCACCTCGCTCGCGCCGTACCGGCGCAGCTGCACGGCCTGCGCCCGGTCGTCGTACCCGCCGCTGTTGAGCGCGGCGAGCGAGGGCCGCTCGCCGATGCCGACGCTGACCCTGGTGCCGAACTCCCGGCGGATCGCGACCGCCTGCGTGTAGTGGTCCCGGTGCACGTGGGTGATCAGGAAGCGGTCGATGTCGCCGAGCCCGGCGTCGAGGTGCTTGAGCGACTGATCCAGCTGGGTGCGGGACTCCGCCAGCGCCCAGCCGCCGTCGATCATCGTGATCGAGCTGCCCGCGGTGACCGCGTAGACGTTGACCGCGCGCAGGCCGTCCTGCGGCAGCGGCAGCGGGATCCGGTGGATGCCCGGGGCGACCGGGTGCGCGCCGGGCTCCTGCCAGTCAGCGGTCACCAGCTGATCCTCCCGCACCGCCGCCGGGCCCGCCGTGACGCCGGCCACGCCGACCCGCTCCTCCCGGCCCGACCCCACCACCCGCCGGCGCCCGCGCCGGCCGCGGGCTCAGGACGGGACGGCGAGCGGCAGCGGCGCGACCATCGCCACCGCCCGGTTCCACAGCGTCGGGTGCAGGACGGTGAACCCGGCCGAGCCGTAGAGTGCGCGGGCCCGGCGGTTCGTGGCGTCGGTGGTGAGCACGGCGTGCCGCTCC
>Ga0075423_10004847_pt1 | contig 12513 bp, 7 predicted proteins | sample SoiMethybrSBSTD2_FD_80114 | JGI IMG/M metagenome (GOLD analysis project Ga0075423, IMG submission 80114) | Bulk soil microbial communities from a Populus tree surrounding site in Tennessee, USA - Soil MetaG P. TD hybrid SBSTD2 | ecosystem: Environmental > Terrestrial > Soil > Tree plantation...
CCGATTCAGCGACCCATAGTCTAGTCCCCAACCGCATCGGCGGCTGACGATCGCTGCCAGCCGTAAGGCCGGTGCCGCCGGCGGGCAGCGGGAACTCGGTGATCGCACCCTCGGGCGTGACGCGCCCGACCGTCGATCCCTTGGTGAACCACACGTTTCGATCGGGCCCCACCGCGATGTTGATCGGCGACCCCGTCTGACTCGGGATTTGGAATTCGGTGATGACGCCCTTCATCGTGATGCGCCCCACGCGATTGCCATCGGGCCGGCGGCCATCCATCATGCCCGCAAGCTCGACGAACCACATGTTGCCGTCGGCACCGGCGGTGATATCGCCCGGACCGCTGTTCGGCCGCGGCAGCACGAACTCCGCGATCTCGCCCTTCGGTGTGATGCGGCCCACCTTGCTGGCGTTGAACTCGGAGAACCAGATGTTCCCATCGGGGCCCGCCGCAAGCGCGCGCGGACCGGAGTCGGGCGTTTGAATCTGAAACTCCGTAATCTCGCCCTTCGGCGTGATTCGTCCGATATTGCCGCCGCCGAACTCGCCGAACCAGATGTTGCCATCACCGCCGAGCGCGATCGCGCGCGGCATGCTGTTCGGCGTCGGAATCGCGAATTCGGCGATCACTCCGTCGGGCGTGATGCGACCCATGCGATTGCCGGTGTGCTCCGAGAACCACATGTTGCCGTCGGATCCGAGCGCGATGATCCGAGGCGAGCTGTTTGGATGGGGCAACGCAAATTCGCGCAGGCCCGAACCATCGGGGCTCATCCGGCCGATACGGTTACCGGCGCTCTCGGTGAACCAGAGCGTACCGTCAGCGGCCAGCGCGATCGTCGTCGGACCGCTGCCCGGATTCGGCAATGCGAACTCGGTGACCTTGCCGTCTGTGTCGGCTAGTCGCTCGGTTGGACCGAGCCAGTGATGCTGTGCGATCACGGCCGACGTGCTGAGGAGTATCCCTAGCGCGCACAGGGACTTAAGAGTCATAATGAATGTCTGTTTCTCCGTCCCGACTCACCTGAGTCGGTATGTTATAGTTCACGCCCTTTCGGCGTAGCTAGAGGTATGCGTTTGAGACGGATTCCGCGCACACTCCTCGCTGTTGGATGTGCTTTGACAATAGTGTCCGCGTGGTCCATCAGCATCCGGGGTCAGGCCCCGCGGCAGGCCTCGGACCAGGCCTCGGGGCAGGCCTCGAACCAGGCCTCGGCCCAGGCCCCCGGTTCGCTCACCCAGCAGTATTGTCAGACTTGCCATAACAATCGCCTCAAGACGGGTGGTCTTACCCTCGAAGGACTCAGCCCGGCCGATGCCGCGGCTCATCCTGAAATCTGGGAGAAGGTCGTCCTAAAGCTGCGCGGCGGCATGATGCCTCCGCAAGGAATGCCGCGTCCCGATCAGCCGACGCTCGAGCGCTTCACCGTCAACCTCGAGCAGACACTCAACCGCGCGGCGCTCGCGGCTCCCGACCCAGGACACAAGCCGGTCCATCGTCTCAATCGCACCGAATACGGCAACGCGATTCGCGATCTGCTCGATCTCGACGTCGACGTCGCCGATCTGCTGCCGGCCGACGATGAGAGCCATGGCTTCGACAACATCGCCGGCGTGCTGCGCGTGTCGCCGTCACTGCTCGAGCAGTACCTCGCGGCGGCGCGTCAGATCGCGAGCCTCGCCATTGGATCGGATCGCGATGTCGTTCGCCTCGCGTATCGCATTCCTCCCGACGATTCGCAGGAAGATCACGTTGAAGGGCTGCCGCTCGGCACGCGCGGCGGGATGCTGTTCAAGCACAACTTCCCGCAGGATGCGAAGTACGAGTTCAACGTCATCCTCCTGCGCAACATCGTCGGCTACATGAAGGGGCTCGAGTTCGCCCACCTGCTCGAGATCTCGATCGACGGCGAGCGCGTCTTCGCGACGATCGTGGGTGGCGACGCCGACAACCGCGAATCCGACCGGAACATGTCGGAAGCGGCCAACAAGATCGACGAGCGCTTGAAGGTGCGTGTGCCGGTGAAAGCGGGGCCGCACATGGTGGGGGTCACATTCGTCCGGCGCAACAACGCCGAGTCAGACGAGCCGCTGCAGGCGCACGAGCGCGATCACGATCTGCAGAACATGAACGGCATCCCGCTCATCGATCACGTCAACGTGACCGGGCCGTTCGAGGCGACCGGACCAGGCGATACGCCAAGCCGGCGCCGCATCTTCACGTGCCGGGCCGCAACGCAGGCGGCGGATGACACGGCGTGTGCGCGAAAGATCCTGTCCGCGGTCGCCAGGCGCGCGTATCGTCATCCGGTCACGAACGCCGACATGGAGCCGGTGATGGCGATGTACGACGCCGGCCGCCAGTCGGGCACCTTCGACGCCGGCATCGAGCGCGGGCTCCGATTGATCCTGGCGAATCCGAAGTTCTTGTTCCGCACCGAAACGGCTCCGGCTCGCGGCACTGTTGCTCGTGTGAGCGACGTCGAGCTCGCCTCGCGACTGTCGTTCTTCCTCTGGAGCTCGATCCCGGACGAAGAGCTGCTGAATGTCGCCGCGCAAGGCAAGCTGAATCAGCCGGCGATGCTCGAGAAACAGATCAAGCGGATGCTGTCCGATCGGAAGTCGCGGGCGCTCGTCGACAACTTCGCGAGTCAGTGGCTGCTGCTGCGGAATCTCAAGAGCCACGTGCCGACGCCGGGCGACTTCCCCAACTTCGACAACGAGCTGCGCCAGGCCTTCCGCACCGAGACGGAGATGTTCTTCGAGGCCGTCATGCGCGAAGACCGCAGCGTGCTCGATCTGCTGAACGCCGACTACACCTTCGTCAACGAACGGCTCGCCCGCCACTACGGCATTCCGAACGTGTACGGGAGTCAGTTCCGCCGCGTGAAGATCACGAACGAAGAGCGCCGCGGTCTGCTCGGACAGGGAAGCATCCTCACCGTTACGTCGCAGCCCAATCGCACCTCGCCGGTGCTGCGCGGCAAGTGGATTCTCGAAAACGTGCTCGGCACGCCGCCACCACCGCCGCTGCCCAACGTGCCTGCGCTTCCCGACAACGAGGCCGGCCAGGAGCCGAAGTCGCTCCGCGCACGCCTCGAATACCATCGCCGCACGCCGACGTGCGCAACCTGCCATCGCGTGATGGATCCGCTCGGTCTTGCGCTCGAGAACTTCGACGGCGTCGGCGAATGGCGCGTCAAGGAACCCGGCGGCAATATCGATCCCGTCGGGCAGCTTGCCGATGGGAGCAAGGTGGACGGCCCGATCGCGCTGCGCCAGGCGTTGATGCGCCATCCCGAGATGTTCGCGCGGACGATCACCGAGAAGTTGATGACCTACGGTCTCGGCCGCGGTATGGAGTCCAGCGACATGCCAATCGTTCGCATGATCGCGGATGACGTGGCGAAACAGAATTACCGGTTCTCGGCCGTCGTGCTCGCGATCGCGAAGAGCATGCCGTTCCAGATGAAGAAGGCGATGGACGAGGCGCCACAGGGCCTCGTGGCGTCCCATTGATTGATGGTTGGCTTCTTAGCGGCTCTCGTAGGGCACGTCCTTTGGACGTGCCATGGAGATTGGGAATGTATCTGACCAAGAAACACCTTCCCCGCCGGACGTTCCTCCGCGGCATGGGTGTGACGATGGCGCTGCCGCTGCTGGACGCGATGATTCCGGCGCGCACACTGCTGGCGCAGACGGCCGCCAACCCGAAGACTCGCCTGGGATTCGTCTACGTACCGCACGGCGCGATCATGGACAAGTGGACGCCGGCGTCGGAAGGCGCGGGCTTCGAGTTCACGCCCATCCTCAAGCCGCTCGAGTCGCATCGCAACTACGTCAACGTCGTCAGCGGCCTGGGGCATCGCGCCGCCGACACGACAGCCGTGCACTCGTTGAGTCCAACGACGTGGTTGAGCGGTGTGCGTCCGAAGGCGACGCAGGGCGTCGACGCCTACGCTGGCGTCACTGCCGATCAGGTCGCCGCGCAGGCCATCGGTCAGGACACGATCCTGCCGTCGATGGAGCTGGCCACTGAAGATCACTCCGGTCTCATCGGGTCCTGCGATCGCGACTACGGCTGCATCTACATGAACACGCTGTCGTGGCGCACGCCGACGACGCCGCTGCCGATGGAGATCAATCCGCGCAAGGTCTTTCAGCGCATGTTCGGCGAGGGCGGCAGCGCCACCGAGCGCAAGGCGCGTATTCAGGAAGATCGCAGCATCCTCGACGCGATCACGAAGGAGGCCTCGAGCCTGCAACTGCAGCTCGGGCCGGCCGATCGCCAGACGATGACGCAATATCTGGAGAACGTGCGCGAGATCGAGCGGCGGATCCAGCGTGCCGAGAACAGTCAGGGCGATCAGGATCTGCAGCTGCCGACGCGCCCGGCCGGCGTGCCATTCGACTTCGAAGAGCACGTCAAGTTGATGTACGACCTGATGGCGCTGTCGTATCAGGCCAACGTCACGCGCGTGATCACGTTCATGGTGTCGCGCGAGGTGAGCAACCGCACCTACACACAGGTGGGCGTCACCGACGGCCATCATGCGATCTCGCATCACCAGAACCGCGCCGAGAAGATGGAGAAAAACGTCCGCATCCAGACGTTCAACATCAACCAGTTCAAGGGCTTTCTCGACAAGTTGAAGGAGACTCCCGACGGTGACGGATCGCTGCTCGATCACGCGGTGATCCTCTACGGCAGCAACATGAGCAACAGCAACGCCCACGATCACTTCCCGCTCCCGAATCTGCTCGTCGGCGGCGCGGCGGGACGCATGAAAGGTGGACGTCACCTGAGGTATCCCGATCACACGCCGATGACCAACCTGCTGGTCACGATGCTCGACAAGGCCGGCGTGAAGCAGGAGACGCTGGGCGACAGCACCGGGACTCTCGCAAACGTGTAGTCATGCGCAACAACATCCTGGCGTTGATGCTCGTGACCTGTGGAGCGAGCTCGGTCCTCGCTGCTGACACTGTTGCGACGAAAGACACGCGCTTGGTGCAGGCCGCGAAAGCGGGGAACAGCGCCGCAGCGATCGCGCTGATTCAGAAGCGCATCGATCCCAACGTCGCCGAACCCGACGGCACCACCGCACTGCACTGGGCCGTGCGCAGCAACGACCTCTCGTTGGTCGATCGCCTCATCAAGGCCGGCGCGAAAGCGAACACTGAGAACCGCTACGGTGTGACGCCGATCTTCCTCGCCTGCCAGAACGCGAGCGGGGCCGTTGTCGAGCGGCTGATCGCTGCGGGCGTGAATGCGAATACAACCGGCCCCGAAGGTGAGACCGCTCTCCACACCTGCGCGCATAGCGGCAACGTCGACGCAGCAAAAGTGCTGCTCGCGCACGGCGCGTCGATCAACGCCGGGGACAGCTGGCGGGGTCAGACGCCTTTGATGTGGGCGGCCGCGCAGCGGCATCCGCAGATGATCACGGTGCTCGTCGAAGCTGGCGCCGACGTCAACGCACGCTCGACGATCATCGCCTGGGAGCGTCAGCGGACGTCCGAGCCGCGCGACAAGTGGCTGCCTCCGGGCGGCCTCACGGCGATGCTGTTCGCGGCGCGCGAGGGATGCGTCGACTGCGTGAAAGTGCTGGCCTCATCGGGCGCCGACATCGACGCCATCGATCCCGACAGCCACACACCGCTCGTGCTGGCGATGATGAACGGACATTACGACGTTGCGGGCGCGCTGATCGCGGCCGGCGCCGACGTCAACCTCGCCGACAGCGTCGGTCGCACTCCGCTCTACGCAGCGGTGGACGATCACACGATGCCCTCGTCCAACCGTCCCGCACCCAAGGAGACGGACGATACGCTGACCAGCATGGACATCATCAAGATGCTGCTCGACAGGGGTGCCAACGTGAACGCGGCGCTGCGCGCGGCGGTTCCGTATCGCACCAAGCTCGATCGCGGCGGCGACGGCGTGCTCGGCGCCGGCACCACGCCGCTGCTGCGCGCGGCCAAAGCTGGCGATACGCCAGTGATCGCGATGCTGCTCGAGAAGGGCGCGAACGCGAAAGCCGCGACCCGCAACGGCGTCAACGGCATCATGATGGCCGCTGGCGTCGCAACGCGCGAAGAGGACATGACCGGCCGCAACAAAACCCAGAAGGACGCGATCGACACGATCGCGCTCCTCGTCAAGGCGGGCACCGACGTCAACGCCGCCGATACGCAGGGTCGCACCGCGGCCCACGGCGCCGCGCTGTGGGGCTTTACCGACGTCGTCAAATTCCTGCAGGCCAATGGCGCAAAGCTCGATGTGAAGGACAAACGCGGCCTCACGGCGCTCGATCACGCCAACGGTCTGGCCGGCGGCTTCGGCTTCGGCGGCAGCGCTTCAGTCGTGCGCGAAGACACGGCCAAGGCGATCAAGGAGCTCGGCGGCATCGCCGGCACGCCGATTCCCGCGCCAGCAGGCGGCCGTCGCGGCGGCGACCGCAATCAGGACGACCCGCAGGACGGCGATCGCAACTAGAATCAGGTCCGCCTGAAGGCGGACACTACGACCGTAGTGTCCGGCTTTAGCCGGACCAACGCGATGGCTACCCAATCCCAACCTCGTAGAGGCCGCTCTGTCGAGCCGCCGACGTCGAAGCCAGCCGAAGCCGCAGAAGCGTACGTGCGCGCGCTCGTCGCGCAGGGCGTCACCTGCCTGTTCATGAATCCTGGCACCGACACGATTCCAATCCAGGAAGCGCTGTCGAAGCTCGAACAACTCGGCGAGCCGGTACCGCGCACGATCCTCTGCCTCTTCGAGCTCGTGGCGCTCGCCGCCGCGCACGGGTATTACGCGGCGACAGGTGCGCCGCAAGCTGTGCTCGTGCACGTCGATGTGGGCACGCAGAATCTCGGCGGCATGCTGCACAACGCGCAGCGCGGGCGCGCCGCGGTGTTGATCAGTGCCGGACGGACGCCGTATACGACCGATGCGACGCAGCGCGGCACGCGCGACACCTACATTCACTGGCTGCAGGAGCAGTTCGACCAGCACGGCATCGTCCGCAACTACGTGAAGTGGGACTACGAGCTTCGACGCGGCGAGCAGATGGGAGAAGTGATCGGCCGCGCGTTTCAGATCGCCGCGAGCGATCCGGCAGGACCGACGTACCTCACGCTGCCGCGCGAAGTGTTGATGACGCCGGCAAGCGAGGTCGTCATTCCAACCCGGGAACAGACGCCACCCGCACGATTGGGCGCGGGCGATCCCGATGCGCTGCGCGACGTGGCGCTCCGGCTGGTCCGCAGCGAGCGCCCGCTGCTGCTGCCCGCCACGACCGGGCGCACGCGTCGTGGATTCGATGCGCTCGTTCGCCTCGCCGAGCTGCTCGCACTGCCCGTCGTCGAGCGCCGCGAACGAACCAACTTCCCCTCGAGCCACCCATTGCACCAGGGATATCAGCCGGCGCCATTCGTGGCCGCTGCCGACGTCATGCTCGTCCTCGATCAGGACGTGCCGTACATTCCGACGCAGGTGGTGCCGAAGCCCGACGCCTTCGTGGCGCAGATCGACGTCGACCCGGTAAAGGAACGCATCCCGCTGTGGACCTTCCCGGTGACGATGCCGATTCGCGCCGACAGTTCGCGCGCGCTCGAGTTGATGGCCGACTACGCGGAGGAGCTGCTGACGGCAGCCGATCGCACGCGCATCGAAACGCGTCGCAAAGATCTCACGGTGCGCCACCACGATCGCATCGCCTCGCGCGAAGCCGCGGCGCTCAAGGTGCGCGGCGCAACGCCGATCGCATCGGAATGGCTCGGCTACTGCCTCGGGCAGTTGAAGCGCGAAGCACCCGAGTGCCTCTTCGTCGACGAGTCGCTCACCAGCACGCCGTCGTTGTGGAACTACGTCGACACCGACGAACCGGAATCGATCTACGGCAGCGGCGGATCGTCGCTCGGCTGGGGTCTCGGTGCGGCACTCGGCATCAAGCTGGCGCGCCCGGATCGCCCCGTGGTGCTCTCGACCGGTGACGGATCGTTCGTGTTTGGCGAACCGCTCGCCGCGTTGTGGGCGAGCCAGATCAACAAGGCGCCGATCCTCGTGGTCATCTGGAACAACGGCTGCTACAACGCCAACAAGTCGCCGCTCCTCAGCGCGTATCCCGACGGATACTCCGTCAGCGGCAAGCATTTCGTCGGCACCGATCTGGTGCCGGCGCCGCGCTACGATCTGTTGGCGCCAGTCGTCGGCGCGGTGGGCGAACGCGTCGAAGATCCAAACGAGATCCTGCCTGTGCTGCGACGCGGTCTCGATCACGTTCGATCCGGACGGTCGGTCATTCTCGACGTGATCCTGAGGTCCGCCTAAAGGCGGACACTACGACCGCCCGTACGTAGTGTCCGGCTTTAGCTGGACTCCGGCTCGATGATGGCGACGCCTTCAGGAGCCGGATCGAAGTGTCGTCGTTGAAGGTGAGCAGCACGTCCGCTTTCGCCTCGCCCGCACATTCCCCCGGTGACGACGTCGTAGACGCGTCCACCGGCAATGTCCATCTTCGGCGCCCGACGGGAGGACATCGAGGTATCGATCGACGGGCAACGTCACGATCGTTGCGCCGTCGACGGATAAGCACGTGTGCGGCGGCATACAAGCGCTCACCGTGCTGAAGACGACGATCGATTTCGGCAGCGGCATCGGCGTGACGCTCGTGCCAGGAGCAGACGGCGGCCACCAGGCAGCTCGTGTCGATGGCAAAACGGGGCACGCGGGTCGCTACCCTCACCGGCTGGTGAGATTGCGCCGGGTGCGCTCGACCGACGCCGATCGCAGCGCCGCAACCCGCTTCTTCGTCGGTCGGGCGACGAGCAGGCGGCCGCGGCGCTCGAGCGTGACGTCGATCGGCTGCGGCTCGATTTCGATCACGCCGTCGCGCCACCGCACCTCGAGCGGCGCGCCAGGCTGAATGGCTGCTTCGCGGCGGATCTCGGCCGGGATCACGAGACGACCGGCCGGATCCATGGTTGTAGTCATGGCATGAAGGCTACCATGCGATGCTCCATGGCTCCTGAGCGCCCGTTCAGTTGAATTGCCCTCCCGACCTCCCCTCGCAGGACACAGACAATCGTCCGGGCGAAAGCCGAACACGACGTACCGAAGGACAGCTATGACTGATTTGGCGATGTCTCGACAGGTCTACGCCGATGAGATCGACGCACTCTGCAAACTGCAGACGCGGGCGCTCGTCGACGCGCTCGCTACCGTGCCACGAGAGCGGTTCCTGCCTCCAGGTCCGTGGTTCGTGCGCGGAGAGCGAGACTTTGGCGGACCCAGACAGACCACCGACGCTGATCCGCGTCACGTGTATCAGAACCACTCGATCGCCATCGATCCGGTGCGACAACTCTTCAACGGCGCTCCGGGGTTTCTGCTGTCGATGATCGACGCGCTCGCGATCGCACCAGGCAGCCGCGTACTGCATCTCGGCGTGGGTACGGGCTACTACACGGCGCTGATGGCACACGTCGGCGGCGGCCGCGGACGCGTGGTCGCGATCGAAGTAGATGCGGGGCTGGCGCAGCAGGCGACGGACAATCTGGCGGCCATGCCGTGGGTCGAGGTCCGTCACGGCGACGGCACCGCGGCACTCGACGAGCCCTTCGATGCAATCCTCATCAATGCCGGTGTTACACACCCCCAGGACACCTGGTTGGACGCGCTCTCGGCCAACGGCCGCCTCATACTGCCGCTCACCGCGACGATGCCGCAATTGGGTCCGCTCGGAAAGGGATTCATGACCATCGTCACGAAGGCGGCCGACGGATCGCTCGCCGCTCGCCCGCTGTCGATCGTGATGATCTACTCGGCGATCGGACTGCGAGACGAAACGATCAATGCGCAGATCGGTCAGGCGTTCATGCGCTCGCCGATCCCGACGTTCACACGACTGCGGCGCGATCGACACGACGCCGGGTCTGGCTGCTGGCTGCATGCGGAGACCTTCTGTCTCGCGACGGATTGAGCGGAGTAGGATCCGTCCTCGCACGGTGGCTATCGCGGCGGCCCAGTCACCTTGAGCATTGGGTATTGGGCATTGGGCCACCGAGCATTGGGCATTGAGGAGAGGCACATGGTAGAGCCACGAACAATCCCTCAGAAGGGATCGAGTCAAAGCCGCTTCGGTGGCCAGGTGGCGCTCATCACCGGAGGGAGCTCCGGGATTGGGCGCGCGACTGCCCTGGCGTTCGCGCGCGAAGGCGCGGCCGTGGTGATCGTGAGCCGCGGCGAGGCCCGAGGCACCGGCGTCGCGGAAGAGGCGCGGGCTCTAGGTGCGCCGGCTGAGTTCGTGCGCGCCGATGTGTCGAAGGCGGCCGACGTCGAAGCTGTCGTCGCGCAAACGCTGTCGCGATTCGGCAGGCTGGACATCGCCGTCAACAACGCTGCTGCCATCGACGTCGGCGTCTTCAAGCCGCTGGCCGACTACGACGAGTCCGAGTTCGACGGACACATCGCCGCCAACTTGAAGAGCGTCTGGCTGTGCATGAAGCACGAGATCGCCCACATGCTCGCGCAAGGCGGCGGCGCCATCGTCAACACCTCCTCGGTGACCGGGCTCGGCGGCGCGCCGCACAGCGCGTTCTACGCCGCGGCCAAGGCGGCGGTGATCGCGCTCTCGAAAACCGCTGCGCTCGAGTACGCGCCGTTGCGGGTGCGGGTCAACGCGCTGGTGCCCGGTGCGTTCCGCACGCCGATGCTCGATCAGGTGCTCGAGAAGATGTCGCCCGGCGATCCAGTGTCAGCAGAGCAGCGCTACAACAAGCGCATCCCGCTCGGTCGTATCGGGCGTCCCGACGAAGCCGCCGACGCCGTGCTGTGGCTCTGTTCCGACCAGGCGAGTTACGTGACCGGCCAGGCGATCGTGGTCGACGGCGGCCTGACCGTGCCGTTCCGATGAAATCTAGTCTGCTCTGAGTGCGATCAACGGATCGACTCGCGATGCTCGCCACGCCGGCAGTGCGCAGGCCGAGAGCGCTGCGAGCGCGAGTGTTGCCGCGGCGATCGAGAACGTCATCGGATCCTCGGCGGCGATGCCGAAGACCAACGATCGGACGAACCGCACCGTGCCCAGCGACGCGATCACACCCACGGCGAGACCGGCGAGCGTGATCGTCAATGCGCTGCGAACGACCTCGGCCGCGACACGCGCGCGATCGGCGCCGACCGCCATGCGGATGCCGATCTCTTTCCGTCGGGCGGTGACCGCCTGCGACATCAGTCCGAACAACCCCACACCGGCAAGCAGCAGCACCAGCGATCCGAAGACGCTCGATATCGCTGCCGTGAGCGTCTCGAGCAGCAGCGAGCGATCGGTGATATAGCGCAGCGTCACGATGTCGCCAACGCGCTCGACGCCCAACTGCTCGACGGCGGAATGCAGGCTCGCTGTTGAGATCCCGTCGGCGTGAATGACGAAGCACTTGAAGCTCGCACTGGGATCCTGCAGTGCCGGCATATAGACAGCCATCGGATCGGAATCCTTGAGATCGTAAAGACGGGCATCGGCTACGACGCCGATCACTTCGGCCGCGCTGCGGGACGGCTCCAGACCCACGCGGACCCGCTCTCCGATCGGGTCGTGCGCGCCAAACAGTCGCCGCGCGAGACTCTCGCTGAGAATCGCCACCGACTGGCCGCGTGAGCTGTCGCGCCAGTCGAACTCGCGGCCTCTGACGATGCCGACGCCGATCGATTCGAAGAACCCGGGCGCAACGGGACTGCGCGTTGCCGCAACCCCGGCGGTATCCGATGTCGCGCCGATCGGAATCACGGCATCGCGAAAGCCGCCGCCCGTGCCAGGCTTCAGCAACGAGATACTGGCACGCTTCACACCCGGAAGCGCCTCGATGCGGCTCAACACCTCGCGGTAGTAGCTGTCGTTGTCGACGTTCGTGTATGCCCCCGGCTTGGCCGCCTCGGGGTACGCGACGAACACCGCTTCACTTCGCTCGATTCCCGTCTCCACGGCACGCAATTCCGACAAGGTTCGAATGAGCAATGCTGCCGCGGTGAGCAGCACCAACGACAGCGACAGCTGCGTCGCGACAATGACCTGTCCGGCGCGGCCGCTGCGGGTCGTCGTTCGTGCATCGACCCGCAGCGCCTCGGCCGCTGTGCCTCGGGTGCTGCGCCAGGCAGGGAGGCCGGCACACAGGATCCCGGCGACCGCTCCGACGGCAGCCGTCAGCGCGACGACGCGGAGATCGGGCGTGCCGTTGAATACCGCCGGAACTCTGAATTCATCGAACACGACGCGGGCAATGGCCTCGCATCCCCAGTACGACAGCAGAACGCCGCCGGTCGCGCCGGTGAGCGACAGCAGCACGCCCTCGGTGATCAGTTGACGCGCCACTTGCCCGCGGCTGGCACCGAGCGCGAGCCGCATCGCGATCTCGTAGCGGCGCGCACTGGCGCGCGACAGCAGCAGGCCCGCCACCGTCGTGCACGCAATCAACAGCACGAGGCCAGCGATCGCCAGGAGGATCATGAGCGG
>Ga0075423_10004848_pt1 | contig 12510 bp, 10 predicted proteins | sample SoiMethybrSBSTD2_FD_80114 | JGI IMG/M metagenome (GOLD analysis project Ga0075423, IMG submission 80114) | Bulk soil microbial communities from a Populus tree surrounding site in Tennessee, USA - Soil MetaG P. TD hybrid SBSTD2 | ecosystem: Environmental > Terrestrial > Soil > Tree plantation...
TCACTGAATCGCTGTCGGCGGGACTGCGATTCGAGGACTGAATGATTCACGATCAGTGATTCGAGATTTACAAAGGCAACGATTCACAGCGAGGCTATCGCGCCAGGGTCAATCTTCCGAGAGCTGAGTTCGTACAGAAATAGACGGTGCCCTCGGGTCCGGCCACTAACACGCGTATCGGTCCAACCTGGTTCTCCAGAAGCTTCTCCGAGTCCTGTACTCTCGTCGCATCAACGTCTGCGAATCGAAGCCGCAGGATGTATCCCCCCGAAGCCACGAGCGCGTTGTTCCGGAACTCGGGTATCGCGTCAGCCGTGTAAAAGATCGCTGATCCGGACTCCGGCGGCAGCGCCGTGCGACCTCGGGCGATCGCGCGGACGGGCGGCGGCGACATCGACACACCACTGAGATGTCCCGAGCTTGAATCCTTGTCGACGATCCAGAGGATCGGCGCGCGCGGATCCCACACCAGTCCCTGAGCAATGGCGACTCCGCCGGCGACAGCCGGCGACGTGCCCGCCTGGTCGGACGGCACCGTCGCATCAGGATTCAGCCGGAACACTTTGCCGGTCGCCTCCTCGCTTCCGATCACGAGGTAGAGCCTGCCATCGGGCCCAAAACGCACCAGCGCCGACGGGTCGCCGCCACCCTCGATCACGGACTGAAACAACACGGCTCGTTGACCCAGGACTCCGCCCAGTTCACGGTATCGCGCCAGGAAGACGACCGGCCCGTCTCGTGAATCAATTGTCTGCAACATGAATACGAACCGCGTGCGCTGAAAATCAGGATCGAAGGCAATCGACAGCACGTGCTGCGACGTGTCATCGGCGGGTAGCGACAGGGCCGCCCTCTGCTGCAAGGCGCCGTTCGAGAGCACACGGACCTGTCCGCGCTCCGCGATGAAGAGCCGGCCGTCGGGTGCGAACGCGGCGTCGGCGGGACGATCGAGTCCCTCTGCGAGCTTGTCGGCTTGAAGTCGGACGCCGTCGTGCGTCGGTTCGGGCTCAGTGCGCAGCCAGTCGGCCGGTGGCGCGGTTGCGGCCGACAGCGAGGCCGAGACGATCACTTGCAGCACACCTGATCGATCGCTTTCGACCACCTCGCCCTGTGGACCGCTGAACGCGGCGATCTGCAACGTATGTGCACCGCTCGTCATCGGCGGCAGTTCTCCACTGCACGGCAGGCCCGACGATCCAGCGGTCGGCGCGCACGATACACCTGCCATCTCGAAGCGAACGTTGTCGACATAGATCGCGAATCGCAGCGCCCCGATCAGGGCTGCGTCGGATACCGGTTGATCCCACCCAATCCGCTCTCGGCCTGTGATCGAAACGGTGCCGCCCCCCGATCCGGTCGACGGGGTCGATGGCTTGCTCGAACCGCACGCGGCAGCAAAAAGCGTGATCAAGATCCAGAAACCGCGCATTTCCCTCATAATAGTTCGCTTCAGTGCGTTTGAATGTGTCGGCTCGATTCCTGCAATGCCCGGCATTTATGCGCTCGCTCAAATTGTCCATTTTTCTGACACTCGTCTCGGGCACGATTGTCTTCGGACAGCGAGAGTCAGCCCTCTCCGTGGTGATGAGCCGGGTGTACGCATCCGGGTTCACGTCCCCGGTCGCATTCGTTCAGGATTCCACCAATAACTCTCGTCAATTTGTGGTCGAACAGGGCGGCCGGATTCGTGTCGTCGAGAACGGCTCGGTTTTGCCGACCGACTTTCTGAACTTGTCAGCTTCAGTCTCCTGTTGCGGCGAACGTGGACTGCTTGGAATGGCGCTCTCGCCTGACTACGCGGGGAGCGGCCGGTTCTATGTCAACTTTACCGACCGCGCAGGAAACACGGTCGTCGCGCGATTCGTTCGCTCGGCAGCCAATGCCGCGGTAGCCGATGCGACGTCGCGGTTCGATCTCGTGTGGCCATCGGGCTTGAGCTACATTCTGCAGCCGTACGCCAATCACAACGCCGGCAATCTCGCATTCGGTCCAGACGGCTATCTTTACATCGGACTCGGCGACGGCGGATCTGCCAACGATCCTGAGAACCGGGCACAGAATCCGGCGGAGCTGCTCGGCAAGATGCTGCGCATTGACGTCAACGTCGCCTCGAGCCATCCCACGGGCTATGTTGTTCCATCATCGAATCCGTTCGTCACTGGCGGCCCGGCGGGCGTGCAGAAGGAGATCTGGAGCTTCGGCTTGCGCAATCCGTGGCGCTACTCGTTCGACATGCCATCGCGCGGTGGCAACGGCGCTCTGATTATCGCGGACGTGGGCCAGGGCGCGTGGGAAGAGGTTGACTACGAACCAGCAGGCCGGCCCGGCCGCAATTACGGCTGGCGATACAGGGAAGGCGCGCATCTGAACGTGACGAACCCTGCACCCGTGTACAACCCGCCGACGGGATTGACCGATCCGATTTGGGAGTACAGCCATTCGGTGGGTCAGTCGATCACCGGTGGATTCGTCTATCGCGGCGCCTCACTGCCGTCAAGCTACCGCGGCCGCTACTTCTTCGCGGATTACGTTCAAGGTCGCGTGTGGTCGATGGTCCTGTCAATCGATCCGTCAACCGGCGAAGCGACCGCAACAGCGCCGACCGATCACACCGCTGAACTCGGCGGTTCTGCAATGCTCGGCAACATCAGCTCCTTCGGAATGGACGCAGCCGGAGAGTTGTATGTCGTCAACCACACGGGCGGCACGATCGTGAGAATACTCAGCTCGGCGCCCGGTGCGCCGACCAACCTGCACATTATTCGGTAAGCTCGCCGGTCTAGTGTGACACTCGGAAACGAGTAAGAACGCGATCCCGTTTCGTCCAGATCCGCTCAGTCGTGATCCGTTGTCCCGCCCGATACTTGACGTAATCCTCTGGATCGTAAATCCGCAGCACATGATTGATGTCCGCGATCGGCGGCCACGCGAGGCTTCCGGTTGGACTCTTTGCCTGGAAGTGATCGACGAACTCCTGTTGTTCACCGTTTTCGATCAGAAGGTAAGGCCGATAGTCGTGTGCGCGGACAAACGCGAGTGCCGGCTCGAGCGCATCAGGCGGGAGCGCACGCCACGCTATCGTCACGCGATTCGAGTAGAACCGCACGCTGCCCGTTTCCTGCGCGGCAAACACCAGCGCATTCGGTGGCAACGTCGAGTCGACATACTCGCCCGCGAGCCGGAAACGACGCTCGAACTCCCACAACCCGAATGCGTGCCGCTGAATACTTTCGCGCACGAGCATGACCGCCACGATTGCGCACGCGGCATATCCGGCGAGCCGCCACCTTGATCCGCGACGTTCCACGACCCACCCGAGGGCCGCGGCTGTCAATACGAGGAGCGCTGGATATGCCGGCAGCAGAAAACGCAGGAACCACCAGGCATCAAATACTTCGTAGGGGATGTAACAGGCGAAGACAGCCAGCACGAAGCCCAGCATCCACAGAACCCGTCGCTTCGTGACCGCGTCGCGCGTGAGCCAGGGCGTCGCAAGCGCAAGCAAAACGATCGGCGTCTCCGTCTGAATCAACCAGACCGGATATCGCCGCAAGTTTGGCCAGACGTGGTCCAGCCGGAAGAGAAAATCCAAGTCTCCATACCCGGACTTCAACGGTCCGCCGTACATTGCGTTCTGTAGCGACGCGACGATGACGACCGACGGAAGCGCGCCGATTGCGAACGCAGCCCATGTACGGATGATGGTTCGCATGTCGAGGGGACGAACCGTGAACACCACGAGAGCGACCACGACCGCGAGAGGCGCGAGGTTGGGCCGTACCAGAAGCGCGAGCCCGGTGAACATTCCACCCGCCATGGCTCGCGCGATCGACGTCGTCAGACGAGGGTGCGTCACCGAAACCAGCGCCGCCGCCCAGGCTGCGGCTGCCGGCACGTCGCTCATCGGCTGCACAATCTGGTAGAGGAACGCTGGGCTGGCGGCGAGCAGCACCGCCGCCATCGCTCCTGCGCCGGCGCCAGCAAGCCGCCGTCCCAGCATGAACGTCAGCCACACCGCTGCCGCGCCGCTCAGCGGGACGATCGCAAACATCGCCGCGCGCCCGCCAATGAGTCGCGCGGCGGCCATCGCCATCGGATATCCAGGCGAACACATCGGCACGGACGCGCCGATTCGGCGAGCGGCCGGAACATGACCGACGGGCACAAAAGCCTCGGATCCTCGCGCCCATGGTGCGATGGCTGCGAGAGGCTCGCTGTGTGCGATCTGTCCCGACGCGAACAACTCCGCCTGGCTCAAGTAGCAGTAGGAATCCGGTCCTCCCGCGACGTGCGTGCCCCACACCGCGCCCGCGACAGCCGCGGCGATCGCCGCGATTGCGGCGATCGCGCGAGCGACGGCCACTTTTTTTCCCCGTACTTGCTCATCCATCGGGTGACGCAGCGGGAGCCGGCGAGGAACTCGGCACAGATAAGTCGTGCTGGCTCGCGTACATCCGTTCGAGCCGGTGTGCCGTCATCTGCTGCACGTGCGATAGCGTCGACTCACCAAAGGTCGTGCGCACGAGATCCAGGTATCGCGCGTTCGTGAAGTAGTGATGAAACGCATCGTCACGGAATCGGAGCACGTCGCCGGCCGACACGTGGCGGGTTGGCAATGGCAGCGTATCAACCGCGTGCTGCGAGTATCCGCTCCAGGTCAGCGGCAACTGCCATTGGTTTTTGAGCGCCTGTTGATAGAGCGGTGAGCCCGGATACGCCATCGCGCAGTAAAAGTTTGCGAATTCGCAGTTCAGATCCCGGGCCAGGTCGAGCGTCTGCTGCATCGTTTCGATGGTGTCTTCCGGCAGACCGAAGATGTAGTTGCCAATGATGTGGATGCCCGCGGACTTCACCTTCTCAACCGCCTCGTACACCTGATCGACCCGATAGCGCTTGTCGACATCGGTCAGCACGGCTTCGTTCGCCGCCTCGATGCCGAACGCGAGCCAATTGAATCCGGCGCGTTTCAGTTTGTCGAGCATCTCGTCTTTGACGGTGTCGACGCGCGCATAGGCCCAGATGTTCAAGTTGTAATTCCGCTCGATCAGCAGGTCGCACAGGCCGATCACGTGGCGCGGATGGAGCACGAACATTTCATCGGCGAACTTGATATTGCGGACGCCGTACTTGTGGACCAGCAGGTCGATTTGCTCGATGACTTTCAGCGGCGGCCAGAAGCGGTAGCTGTTGACGTTCTCGCGCAGGCCGAGCGCCTTCTCGCCGGATTTGAATGGCGCCTGGATGCAGCAGAACGAGCAGTGATAGGGACAGCCAAGGGTCGTGTAAATCGCCGCATACGGCTCCCGTTCGATGCCACCGAAGCAGTGCCAGTTGTGCGCTCTGTATCGCGTCATCGGCAGGAGATCCCAGGCAATCGCCGGCATCTCGTGTTCGACGTCCTTCACCAGCGGCGCCGCCGCATTCGATCTCACGGCGCCGCCGTCGCGATAGACGAGACCTCGCACGTGACGCAGATCCGGTGCGTGCGACTCCCGCAGAGCCGTCAACAGATCGCTGACGCCGTAGAGCCCCTCATCGCTGGTGACGTAATCGCACGACTCCTCTCGCAGTGTGCGCTCCGGAAGAGCCGCGACGTGCCCGCCGAGCATCAGCACGCGCGTGCCTGGACTCACCGTCTTGATCGCGGTCACGATCGCGGAAGCGCCGGTCATGTTCTGGGTCGACGCCGATGGCTGATGCCCGTAGACGACAACCGTCACAAGGCGCGGACGAAGATCCACGACTCGCGCGGCGGTATCTTCAGGACTGAGATCGTCGGCCTCGGCGTCGACGATCTCGACCGAGAATCCGCGCTGGCGCATGAACGTCGCGATGAGCCCTGCCCAGACGGGATTCTCGACGGCCGTCAGGCGCTTTCCCAGCGCCTGGTACAACCGCATCCGGCTGCCCGGGTTCACGAGCACGAGGTCGAGCTGGCTCGTCGTCACGTCGTCACCCGCCCGGCGCCAGCTTTTTCACCCGGCATCGATACGCCGAGTGTCGACGCAACGATGTACTGCGGACGATTGCGGATGTCCTTGTAGATCCGGATCACATAGATGCCAACCGCCGCCAGGGCGGCGAGGATCGTCGTCCAGAAGACAGCACCCACAGCGACGAGCACCAGCGTCGTCGACACGTCGGCGGAAATCATGTGCCGCAGCAGGATGTAGAGGACGAGCAGCACCGTCACCGCACTTGCGCCAAGCGCCAGCGCCGTGACCGCGAAGATCGGCATGAAGGAAAACGACGTCAGTCCCATCGCGAACGTCTTCCAGGGGTTCCGGCTGAAAAACGGGAAGTGCGTTGTCCCCGCATGCCGCGCATCGCGTTCGTACGGCACGAATGCCTGCTGAAAACCGATCCAGACAACGAGGCCGCGAATGTAAGGATCGGATTCCGTCAACGCGAGGAGGTGGTCGAGCGCGGGCCTGGAGAGCAGTTTGAAATCGCCGGCATCAACCGGCAATTCGATCGACGAACCGAGATGGATGATGCGATACGCCAGACGCGTCATCATCATCTTGAGCGCGCTTTCGCCGTGACGGCGCGTGCGCACGGTGTGGACGACGTCGGCGCCTGCACGCCACTTGTCCAGCAGTTGCGGAATGACCTCCGGCGGATCCTGCAGGTCCGCGTCCATGATGATCGTGGCATCGCCGTTCGAGGCCGACATACCGGCGCGGGCGCACTCCGAGACGCCAAACCGGCGCGACATGTTGATCACCTTCACCCTCGGATTGCGCGATCTCGCCTCGACCAGAGCGTCCAGCGATCCATCGTCGGACGCATCATTGACGAATAGCAGTTCATAGTCGACGTCCGTCCGGGCGAACATCGCGTCAAGGCGCGCGATCAAGGTGGGGAGGTTCTGTCGTTCATTCCTGAACGAGAACACGACGGAAACGAGGGGGACTTCACTAACCACCGTTTTTCACCGTCACCGCTGCATTCCCGTCCCAAAGAGATAGAAAGGAGAAGGGAGAGTCCTTTCTCTCTTCTCCTTTCGATCTCTTGGGAGTGAACGCCGTTGATTGTGGATAGAGCGTGGTCATTAGCTAGACGTTCGAGTATTTGCTGTTCCGGATCATCGCGAAGCCCTTAATCAGTTCGCGTATGCCGTCGTCCAGCGAGTAGGCTGGCCGATACCCGGTGCGTTCGATCTTTTCGTTCGAGACGATGTAATCGCGCTTGTCGGGATCCTGACCGATCGCGGACTCGACGAACACGAACGAGGGCAGGTGCGCCTGGATTCGCTCGCACAACTCTCGCTTCGACAGGTTCGCATCCGACAACCCGACGTTATAGGGACCGCCTTTCATCGACTCGAAGTGCTCGATACCGTGGAGGAACGCGCGCGCGACGTCGCGGACGTGAAGGTAGTTCCGTTTGAAATGACTTTCGAACAGCACGATGAACCGATCGGTGTACGCGCGATAGGTGAAGTCGTTGACCAGGAGATCGAGCCGCATGCGGGGCGAGATGCCGAACACCGTCGCGAGCCGGAAACTGATCGCATTCGGATGGCGGTCGAGGAGCGTCTGCTCGACCGCAACCTTGTCGCGCCCGTATAGTGAAATCGGTTTAATCGGCGTGTCTTCAGTACAGAACTTGCCCGCTTCGCCGATGCCATAGCCGCTGTTCGTGATGGGCAACAGGACCCGCTGATCCTGGCTGAGCCATTCGAGCATGTTGACGATGGCGTCCTTGTTGGTGGTCGTGGCCGCGATCGGGTCGCGATCGCAAAGCGGCGCGCCCACCAGCGCGGCAAGCGGAATGATGACGTCGGCGTCCTTCACGAGCGGCCGCATCACATGTGCCGAGCGGACGTCACCGCGGACGAGAGAAAACGCCGGGTGATAGCAGACGGCCGCGAGGCTGTCCTGGTCGTACATGAAGTTGTCGACCGCCGTCACGGCGTAGCCACGTTCGAGCAGCGCAGGGACCAGCGTGGAGCCGATGTAGCCGGCGGCTCCGGTGACGAGGACCTTGGTCGGCATGAAAAGCCCTCAGTGTAGCATCACCGCGCACGTGAGCTGGTCGATATGGCGGAGCGGAGACACTGAGGGAGCGGTCAGGTCCTTGCCGCGGCGTCGAGCACTTCGCGAAGGCGGTGGATCTCGGTCGTGAGATCGCGCGGATGATTGCCGACGAAGAACCCGCGATCGTGCGCGATATTGGCGTTGATGATTGGGCCGGCGGTCTCGTACTCGAAATACTTGATCGCTTCGTGACGGAGGAAGCAGCCGCCGGTAATCATCCGGAACCCAATGCCGGCTCGTCGCAGCGCGTCCATGATCCGGCCGCGGTCGAGATCGGTTGCCGGGTTCAACACGAGCGTGAAACTAAACCACGAACTGCAGCCGTTTTCGCGCTGGATAATGAATCGATCGTCGCCGGCGAACAGCTCGACAAACAGCCGCGCGTTTCGACGACGGATCTCGAGCATCGTGTTGAGCTTCTTCAGCTGTTCGCGGCCAACTGCGCCGCAGACTTCCAGCGGCCGCACGTTATAGCCCGGCAGCATGAACCGGTAGGCTTCGAAGAACGGGTCATCGTGACGTCCTGTGTTGATCGGTGAGTCCGGTGCCAGGTCGCGCGCCCACCCATGATTCCGAATCGCTCGCGCCAGGTCGGCCATCTCTCGGTCGTTGGTCAGGAGCAGCCCACCCTCCATCGTCGAAATGTGATGCGAGTAGAACGTGCTGAACGTGTTCACGTCGCCGAACGTGCCGCACAGCTGTCCGTGGAGACTCGCGCCCATCGATTCGCAGTTGTCTTCGAAAAAGTACAGCCCGTGCGCATCGCAGAACGCGCGGATCGCAGTCAGGGGCGCCGGGTTGCCCAGAATGCTGACCGCGAGGACCATTCGCGTCTGCGGCGTGAGTGCGGCCTCGAGCTGCGAGGCGTCGAGATTGAGCGTGTGGAGATCGACGTCGACGAATCGCAATCGCAGCCCGTACTGCTGGAGCGGGTGATACGTCGTCGCCCATGAAATGGCCGGGACGATCACTTCGTCGCCGCGCTGAAGCGGCCGATCCCGCTTATAGCAGAGGGCGGCAACCGCGACCAGATTCGCCGATGACCCCGAGTTGACCATGACGGCATGGGCCATCCCGAACTTCGCGGCAAACGCGTCTTCGAAGCGTTTGACTTCCTCGCCCATCGTGTAGCGATCGGATTGGCAGACGCGCTGAATCGCCGCGAGTTCTTCCTCGCCCCATGTCGTACTCGCGAGGTCGTAGAACATCAGCGAACGAGACTCCTGGCGGCGCTGGCGATTCTGGCCGCGTCGGGATAAAAGAACTGCTCGAGCGTGTAGCCCGCGGGCGTCGGTATGTCGGGGAGACCCACGCGTGCGACCGGCGCCCTGAGGAACGGAAAGCCCTTTTCGGCCGCGAGGCACCCAATCTCGGCACACACACCGCCTTTCATCCACGCGGTGTCGACGGCGACGATGCGCCCGGTCTTTTCGAGCGATTCGAGCAGGATGTGTTCATCCATCGGTTTGATGGTGCGAAGGTCGATGACCTCGGCGCTGATCCCTTCGGCTTCGAGATCCACGGCGGCACGCATGCCCAGCTCGATCGCGTGCGAAGCGCCGGCAATCGTGACGTCATTGCCCCGTTTCCGATAAATGCCCTTGCCGAGCGGCACCCGGTAGAACCCTTCGGGGACAATGCCATCCTTTTTCATCAGCCATCGATGCTCGAACACGCAGACGGGATTGTTGTCGAGGATCGCTGAGAGGAGGAGTCCCTTCGCGTCGTACGGCGTGCTGGGCATGACGATCTTCAATCCCGGGACACCGAGCAGCAGGCCCTGAATCGCCTGCGAGTGTTGCGCGCCGGATCCCCATCCGCGCCCGATCGCGGCCCAGACCACCATCGGCACGTTGGTCTGACCGTTGTCCATGAAATGAAATTTGGCCGCGTGCGTGACGAGCTGATTGAACGCGAGCAGCACGAAGTCCGGGCGATTGTGCATGAACACCGGACGCATGCCATTCATGGCGGCGCCCGTGCAAACGCCCATCATCCCTTCTTCCGAGAGTGGTGTATCGAAGACCCGATCGCTGCCGAACTGCGCCTGAAGACCGCGCGTCGTGCCAAACATTGCGGAAGGGTCGTCGACACCCTGGCCCATGACGAACACCGACGGGTCGCTGCCAAGGCTGATGGTCAGCGCTTCGTTGATCGCCTTGACGTAGCTGATCACGCGCCCTTCGGCGGGATCGGGCGCATCGTAGACCAGCGAGTTGACGAGTCCTTCATCCCACGGCATCAAAGCGCACTTTCGGTGTCGGGATCCGGTCTCCGGGATCCGATTTCGTTCCACGCCATCTACTACTCGGCATACACGTGCCGCGTGAGATCGTCCTGCGTTGGGTTCGGGCTGTTCAACGCGAATTCGAACGCCTCGGCGATCTCAGTCGCAATGCGGGTTTCCATCTCACCAATCGTGCGGTCATCGAGCCACTGCTTGTTCCTCAGAAAGTGCTGGTAGAGCGCGATCGGGTCGAATGCCTCCCAGTGCTCGCGCTCGGCGATGTGCCGGTAACCGGTGTGCGTGTCGTCGCCCGCCCCACCGTGCGCGCGGAGACGATAGACCGGAGCTTCGATGAACGTCGGTCCATCGCCGGCGCGTGCACGCTCGACCGCCGCGGCGGCCGCGTCGTGCACGGCGAGCACGTTCACGCCATCGACAGCGACCGAGGGCATCTGGTACGTGGCCGCCCACCGATGCAGATCGCGCGGAGGCTGTCGCGTCGAGAGGGGCGACTGCACCGAATAGAAGTTGTTCTCGCAGAAGAACACGACTGGTGCTTTCTTCAGCGACGCGAAATTGAGACTCTCGGACGTGACGCCTTCTTCGGTCGTGGCATCTCCGAGAAATACCATGGTGACCCGATCTTCCCCTTTCAATTGCGCCGCCAGCGCCGCGCCGACGGCGATCGGCACCGCACCACCGACGATGGCTGAGGTGCCAGCCATCCCGACCTTCTTGTCGATCAGGTGCATCGAGCCGCCGCGCGATCCGACGCACCCGGTCACGCGACAGTGCATTTCGGCGAGCATCGCTTTTAAATCGCCACCCTTCGCCAGGTAGTTGCCGTGCGTCCGATGACTCGAATACAGCAGGTCGGTCGTTCGCAAAGCAGCGCACGCGCCGACCGACGTCGCCTCCTGCCCGATGACAAGATGAATCGGCGTCTTCATCTGGTCCTGGTGATAACGCCGTTCGATCTCTTCTTCGATCCGGCGGATCCGAAGCATCGACAGGAACAGGTCTTGAAGAAACTCCGGCCGGTGCGCGGTGCCGAAGCGCTCGAATCCGTTCGCTCCGTCGCCCGTGTATCGATAACGAATACTCAAGGTTCATTCCTGTCGGGATCCCGGACCCCGGCTCCCGGACAACGGATCCCGGACAACGGATCCCGGACAACGGATCCCGGACACCGGATCCCGACATGATCACCACCCATCGGGCTGATAGAGCACAATTCGGCTTCCCGACGTGTCGAAGTGAAAAGGCACATCGATGAGTTTCGGCAACGCCGCCCGAATCTTCGCACGATGTTCGGGACGGACGAAGAGAAGGAGGAACCCGCCGCCGCCCGCGCCAAGTAATTTGCCGCCGATGGCCCCGGCACGAAGGGCTGTGTCGTATAACGAATCGATGTCGGGGGTCGATACGCGATCGGAAAGACGCCGCTTCAACGACCAGCCTTCGTTCAGCAGACGCCCGAATTCGGCAAGGTCACACTGCGAGCGGAGCGTCTCGATTGCCCGATCGACGATCTGGGTCAGCGCGCGCAGCTCGCTGGCGCGTCGCGAGAGATTCTCGATCTGGGTCTTCGCGATCTCAGCCGCCGTACGCGACAGACCCGTGAATAACAGCATCAAGTGCCCTTGCAGGGCCTCCTGCCGTTCGGGGCGCATGATCAAAGGCGCGACCTGGTAAGTTCCGTCCTGCCTGAAGGTGATGTGATTGAAACCGCCGAAGGCCGCCGAGATTTGATCCTGAGCGCCGACCGGCTCACGAAGGACGCTATGCTCGACGTGGATTGCTTCCTGCGCGAGCTCGTCCTTCGACATATGGCGCCCCTCCAGCGCGCGCACGGCGCTGATCAATCCAACCGTGAAGGCCGAACTCGATCCCACTCCGGATCGCGCCGGCAGGTCGCCATCATGGTGAATTTCCAGCCCTCGGGAAACGCCGAGATGTTGCAGCACGCCTCGCGCGGCAGGATGCGCCAGTTCCGAAATCTCCTTCACGTTCTCGACGAACGAATACACGAGCCGGAACTTGTGCTCGAAGAACGGCGGCAGTTCCCGGACGCTGATGTAGCAGTACTTGTCGATCGTCGTCGACAACACCGCGCCGCCGTGCTCGCGATACCAGTCTGGATAGTCCGTGCCGCCGCCGAAAAACGAAATCCTGAATGGTGTTCGGCTGATGATCATTCCGGAATCTCGTACAGAAGGTAGGAGCCATTCTGGGCGACGA
>Ga0075423_10004849_pt1 | contig 12510 bp, 10 predicted proteins | sample SoiMethybrSBSTD2_FD_80114 | JGI IMG/M metagenome (GOLD analysis project Ga0075423, IMG submission 80114) | Bulk soil microbial communities from a Populus tree surrounding site in Tennessee, USA - Soil MetaG P. TD hybrid SBSTD2 | ecosystem: Environmental > Terrestrial > Soil > Tree plantation...
ACGCAGAGGGTTGGCGGGTAGCCGCCGCGTAGCGTGGCCGGTATTGCCAGCGCTCCAACCTGCGCTGCATCCACCGTCCACAGCCCGATCTGCGCTTGTCCGACCCGCAGCGTCGCTGCCGGCACTAGGTCGTCTGGCGACGCGCCGAAGGCCCAGCGCACCATGACGACCAGTGTGAGCCCCAGCACCGCGAGCAGCCCCAGTACCAGCGCGGCCTGCCGGCGGGTCGGTCCCGTGCCGCTGCCCAGCGCGCGGTAGTCGGCCTCAGTCGTGCCGCCCAGCAGTGCCGGCGCGTCGAAGCTGATCAGCGCGTCCTGATACCAGACCAGCGCCAGCCCAGTGGGGTGAACCGTGCCGCCCAGCTCGCCCGCGATCTGACTGAGCAGCGCCGCGTAGACCTGATCGCCGTCGGGTGGCGGCTGGCCCTGCGCGCGCGCCGTCCGCTCGGCCGTCGCCTGCGCCTGCTGCCGCCGCGCCTCCAGCACCCGCCCGAACTGCTGGCGCGTCGCCGCGTCGAGGCTGGCCATGCGCGGTGCAACGCGACCACTGCCGGTCAGGTCGGCCTCCGGTGTCGCGTCGCTCTGCTGCGCCGCGAGTGCGGCCTGTTGCTCGCCAATGAACACCTGCCAAGCGCGCCAGGTCTGCGCAATGTCGCGCGCGAGCGTCGCCTCAGCCTGGTCGAGCGCCCGCCGGTCGTCGTGGGCTCGCATCAGGCATCTCCTTGGGGCACGCGCACCGGCACGGCGGTCGCGTTCGCCGCCAGCGGCGTCTCCAGCCCCAGCGCGGGGATGGCTAGCAGCAGTTGGCTGCCCGCCGGGACGCTGACCGAGAGCGTGACCGTGCCATTGGCGTCCGTGACACCACTCGTACGCAGCTGGTGCGTCGCAGCAAGCAGCAGCGCGACGCGCAGACCCGCCAGCGGCGTCCCACAGTCGTCGCCAGAGGGTGCAGCGCGGCAGACCGTGACTGTGACCGCCCGCGCGATCGGCGCGATGACAACTGGCGTCGGCAGCGGCGCGGGTGCCAGCAGCGTGAGCGCGGCACTGCTCGGCTGGCTGGTCGGCACCGGCGTCGCCGTGCCGCTTGTGGATGTTGTGTTCGTTGCTGATGTTGGTGTGGTCGCGCTGCCGGGCGTTCCTGCGGCGGCAGGCGTCCCATCGTGCAGCGCCTCCGGGCGCAGGGTCGCCGCCCACATCCAGCCGGGTGTCACACTGTCGGTGGGCTGGACCTTGACCCAGCCGCGATAGCACTGCCCCAGCAGCGCGACGAGTGCGCCGGGTGGGTAGCTCGCGATGCGGTCGTCGCTACCGGGCGGCGCTGCGGCGTACAGGTCAGTTGCTGTGCTACCCACCAGCGCCGTGCCAGTCGCGCAGGCTTCCTTGATCACCTCGCGCGCGTCCGGCGCAGCTGCCGTGCTAATCGCCGCTGGCGCGGCCTGACTGGTCGGTCGCGGCGTGGGCGGCACGGCGGTCGGCGGCAGATCCTGCTGCGCCGCCAGCGCTGCGCTGACGTTCGGCAGCGTTGCGCTGCCGACGAGCAGGCGGTAGCGCCCCGGCCGCCCGTCGGCGGGGATAGCGGGCAGATCCTCACGGTCACTCGATGCGACGATCAGCAGCGCCAGGCCAGTCCAAGCGGGGGTGAGGCCGATCTGGCTGCGCAGCGTCCAGCCGGGCGCGATGTCGTCGTTGCTCACGACGGTACGCCAACCCGGCACCAGACCGGGCTCGCTCATGATCTGCGTGGGATCGGGCGTATACAGCGTCAAAACCGTATCGACGCCCGCGCCCAGGTCGTAGGTCAGCGCGGTGAACGGCACGCCGGCCTTGAGAGGCACGAGCAGGAAGGTGTGCCGTCCGGCGTAGCAGGCGTTAGGGCGCGGGTCGGGGCAGCGCATCGACATATCGTAGGGCACATTCCAGGCTAGTCGCACCGCGTGCGCGACATCGTAGGCATTGCCGATCAGGTCGTCGGGGTCGCTCGCCGGCACTGGCGCGCTGCTGCCGGCTGCGGCGACGCTGCGTGCGCTCAGACTGTAGGTTTTGCCGAGCGGGCTGCCGGGTGCCTGGTTGGTCACCTGCACCAAATACCAGGCATCGGCTGTGACCGTCAGCGTTAGCGCAGCGGATGCGGAGCCGAGCTGCGCATCGTCGTTGGTCGCGAGTGGTGCGTCGGTTGCGCCGGCCAGGAACACCGCCAGCGCCGGGTCGAGCCCACCGGCCGGGCCGACGGTCGCCGCGATGCGGTACTGCCGTCCGCCCTTGAGCAGGAAGCTAAACACATCGATCGTGCCATCGTTGAAGTTGAGGTACGGCAGCTCGGTCTCGGTCGCGAGCGCGCAGGGCTGCGAGAGCGTGTGGTTGGGGTCGCATATGTCGCGTCCGTAGCCCGGTGGCAGCGGCGTGGCCGTTGCCAACATGGGCGTCGGTGTCGCGACGACGATGATCGGCTCCAGGGTCGGCGGTTCCGCTGTGTCGGTTGGCGTGGCGGTCGGCGGCAGCGTCGTCGGCGTCTCGGTCGGCTCGGGCGTCGGCGTGAACGGCAGGCTCTGGGCGTGCGTCTGCGCCGCAGTGCCAACCCAGAGCAGCGGCGCACTGAGCAGGCCGAGCAGCAGCCCCACGGTTAGCATGCGGATCAGGCCCGCGCGATACCTCACGAGCCACCTCCTTGGCCGCGCTTCCAGGGCCGGCGCGCCAGCGCCACCGGAGGCAGGGCGGGTGCGGGCTGCGGCTCGCGAACCCCGGACACCTGCGGCAGCGCCAGATCTTGTGTCACGCGCGCGGGCTGGACAGTTGGCTGGTGGTCGATAGTGGATGTGCTGGCTATGACCGGCGCACCATTGACGGGCAGACCCTGTGCAGCGCGCGGCGCAGGTTGCCCGCCGACCGGCTGAATGGGTGCGATCGGCAGACGCATCGTCGGCATTTCGTGCCGGGCGGCGACTGTCGCTGTGGCCGGCGCAGATGGCAGCGCCGGGGCGCGATCGGATGTCTCCGGCCTGCGTGCTGCCGGCACGTCTGACACAGCGTTCGGCGGTATGGGAGCTGCCGGCACGCCGATCGGCGCTAGGGGCAGTGCGGTTGGCGCCTGCGGCACGCCGATCGGCGCGGCGTCCGGCATCAACGGGCGTGTGGTGCCAGTCGCGGTCGGCGGCAGCTGCGACGGCACCACCACGGATGCGGGCGATCGCGCCGGCTCGCGTTGGAGATCAGCAATTGGCAGCGGTGCCGCAGCAGTCGTCAGCGGCTCCACGTCGCCTGCGGTCAGCGGTATGCGGCTGCCATCGGTCGCTGGCGTATCCGCGACCGCCGCGTCGTGCATGCCCAGCTCGCTCTCAGTACCGGCGACCGCGACGGGCCGATCAGCGGGCACGGTTTCGGTCGGTGGCAGCGTCGTGCCGGCGGGGCGGATCGTCGCGCGCTGGTCCCGCTCGGCGGCTAGGCGACTCCACATGCCCGCGAGTAGGGCCGGCTCCGCATCCGTCGCCGAGGTCGCCGCCGTGCGCGCGGGGTCGTTGCTCTGCTCGACCGGCACGGCTATTGCCTGCTCCCGCGCGCGCAGCCTGCATGACCGGGGGCGCACGACGCGCAGCCCAGATGCTGAACCTGCGCGCACGGCGGTGACCGGTTGGCCAGGACTGTCATCTCGCTCCAGCGCATGCCGGTCGCGCTGCGCCTGCCGTCCCCTGGCCGTGCGCTGCGCCTGCGCCAGCGTCTCAACCAGCACCCGCCGCTGCGTCTCTGGGTCGTCCTGCGCCTCCTGGAGCTGGTCGAGCGCGCGCTCCAGCGCAGTCGGGTCCAGCTCCGTCTCGGGTGTGCGCTCGCTCCGTCCATGGGTCGACTGGCGCGACGACCCGTCACGCAGCCTGGCGGCAGCATCGCGCAGCCGCTCGGCCTGCGCAAAATGACGGGCCTGCCGAGCGCGTTCGGCGCGGCGGTCGAGCATGCGTGCTTGTAATTCGCGGGCGCGCTGCCGGGCGGGTGCGGCGGGCGCGCTGTCCGTGGCAGCACTTATCGGCGTGCCCGCATCGCCAGCCGTGCCGCGCTCGTACCAGGCTGCCTCGGCCAGGTTGAGGTCCGCGTCCTGTTGGAGGCGCTGATCCTGCGTGAAGCTGTCGATCCGGTCAGCCACTCGGTTTGTGAGCACACGGCCCGCCGCCTGGCTCAGCGGGTTATCGCCCATGCTGCGCCCGGCCCGCCGTACCAGCGTGGAGCCGACCGAGCCGAGCACCGCGCCCACCCCACCCGCCGCCACCCCTGCCACCAGCGCCGCCGTCGTCGCCCAGCCTTTGAGCATCCCGCCGACCGCCTGCGGTGCGCCGCCGCTCGCCGCACCGACCGCCGCGACCGCGCTGCCGAGCGTGCCCAACGCCTGCTTGGTCTGCCAGATGCAGACCGCGTTCAGCACCAGCCCACAGATCAGCACCAGCGCACCATTGCCGCTCGCCGCAACCACTTGCAGCAGCGCCAGCCCGATCCCGATCAGGAACGACGCCTGCCACGAGGCGCGCAGCACCGACAGGATCGCGCGCAGCTGGCTGGCGAACAGCGCCTCAGTCGGCAAAAACACCGCAAACACGAGCGCGAGCAGCAGCGCAAACCAGATCAGCCCCAGCGCCAGCGCGAAGAGCAGCTGCATCAACTGCTCGATGATCGCGCCGCTGCTCAGCAAGAGTCCGGTGACCTGGCGTAGACCGCCCTCGGTCGCCAGCGCGACCGCATCCTGGCGCGCGGCGTCATTGGCGTCCGCGATGTTCTGACCGTACGGGAAGTAGTGCTGCGCGAACTCGTCGGCCAGCGCCGCTAGCTCGGCGCAGTGGATGTCGTTGGCGTTGGCCCAGAGGTAGCGCGCGCTGTAGTCGTTGAGCGAGAGCGTGCTGACCGACCGCGCCGCTGTGCCGCAGACGGTCGCATCGCTGTAGATGCCCATAGTGGCGTCGGGCATATCGCCGGTGTTGGTGGTGGGGATCGGCGGTGCCTGGGCGATCTGAACCGCCGCCTGCGCGGCTTGCTGAAGCAGCGTACCGACGAGCACGCGCATGTCCTCGCTGGCTTTGAGTAGTGCGCCGCCGCAGGAGAAGATCAGCAGCGCCAGCAGGATCGGCCGCAGCGCGCGGCGCAGATCGACCCAGCGCAGCTCGATCAGCGACTGGACCATGAAGCTGACGACGAAGACCAGCCAGGCGACGATCAGCGCCAGGACGAACAGGAACGCGACCGGTTTCGTTAGCGCGGTGAAGGCGCTGACCAGCACGCTGTCGGTCAGCCAGCCGCGCAGGTCTTCGAGCCAGCGCGCCAGCACCAGCCCGGCGCGATTGAGCTGCCAGACAGACAGGTTGAACTGGGCGAGTTGCTGCTGGCTGAAGTCCTGGATGTAGCAGCCCGGCTCGGTGATCTGGCAGGCAAACGCCGCATGAGGTACGAGCAGCGCTGCGCCGATCGCCACCACGAGGATGGCGAGCACAGTCATGGTGCGCTGCTTCATGCCGCCCTCCGACGTATCAGGGCGACAAGCAGCGCGAGCGCGAGCAGCCCGACGCTGACGAGCCCTGCCGCCAGGGCGATCCCGCGCGCCGATCCAGTAGAGGGAGCGCGCATGATCGGCGTCGGTATGCCGGCGATCGGTGTTTCTGGATACGATGGCGGCGGTGCCGTCGCCGCGAACTGGGGTGGTGTTGGGCGTGGCGCGCTTGGGTCGTCGGGCGAGAAGAGCTGGTCGGGGTCGCGCACGATGCGGTCGCCATCCAGCCGTAGCAGCACGTCGCGGGTCTGACCGGGGATGAGCGCGAGGCGCAAGCCATCCTGTGGTGGGTAGCTGTCGGCGATGAGCGCGGTGCCGTCAGCGCGTCGCCCGCGCATGAGCCAGACGGCGTTCCCGACCAGCGCAGGACTGCCCGCCACGCCATACATGTCGGTTGTCAGTGTGATGATCTGGCCCTGCTCCGTGCGCAGCACGAGCGTCGCACCCGCCACGCTGGCGTCGGTTTCGTCGCGCAGCAGTAGCCGGATGCCGGTGCGATCCGCAGCATGCAGGGTGAGGATGAGGATGAGCAGCAGATAGCGCATGGCACCGTTCTCACGAAGATGATCCGACGCGCTCTCAGCATACCAGCGGCACTGGGCTGCCGCTCATGTGCTAACTGTCAATTCGCGATCGCGTAGTACCAGGCAGTGCGCGCGAAAGTACCGGTGCGGGAGGAGGATCGGCGGCAGCAGGGTGCGGGCCATGTGCATTTGGGTGGAGCTGCGGGGACTATTCAGATGCTGCCGCGCATGGCTGCGGGCGATCGGCGGTTCGCCGATCGGAGCAGTCATGATCGCCGCTGCCAGGAGCGCCACCGCGCCGATCATCCGCATGACCAGCAGTGGCGTGTGCGTCGTTGTATGATGCGGTCACGATGATGGAACTGGGCGCTCGCCGAGCATCCCGCCAGGAACCTCGGTGCGGTTCATCCCCACATGCGTGGGGACGGCATCGCCAGGCCGGATGTGTGCGTGTTCGTGCCCGGTTCACCCCCACATGCGTGGGGACGGCCTCAGCCAACTCGCGATAGGTCATCCGGTCGTCGGTTCACCCCCACATGCGTGGGGACGGTAACATCGCTCCACTGATCCGGCCCGGTTTCGACGGTTCACCCCCACATGCGTGGGGACGGCCAGGGTGTTGAGATCGTGCTATCGGCGGGCGACGGTTCACCCCCACATGCGTGGGGACGGCCTGATGAAATTCGACCGAACAACTACTTGCACCGGTTCACCCCCACATGCGTGGGGACGGCTCAAGGAGGATGTTCTCCCGATGGTGAAGCTCCGGTTCACCCCCACATGCGTGGGGACGGCGCCACAGTTACGCGCAACTGCGCGCCTCGACGGTTCACCCCCACATGCGTGGGGACGGCGATGTGGTAGGCCGTGCGTTGCAGCGGATCATCGGTTCACCCCCACATGCGTGGGGACGGCGTCTACAGCGCTGATCTGCCGGAAACGCCCGACGGTTCACCCCCACATGCGTGGGGACGGCGACGCGATAACTATGCCGCACTTCTCGAATTACGGTTCACCCCCACATGCGTGGGGACGGCTATTCTAGCACACATGTCAAGCGCACAGAACGCGGTTCACCCCCACATGCGTGGGGACGGCCCGTCCTTCTATAGCCTACCAACTACCACTGACGGTTCACCCCCACATGCGTGGGGACGGCGTGATCCAGCGCAACGCCGAGCCGCTCACGATCGGTTCACCCCCACATGCGTGGGGACGGCCTGACCTCCGGCAAGTTTTTCGCCACGCTCAGCGGTTCACCCCCACATGCGTGGGGACGGCATACGCGCGAGCGCCGCGCCGATCTGACTCAGCGGTTCACCCCCACATGCGTGGGGACGGCTGATCATGCGCATACATCCGGCACTCGTATGGCGGTTCACCCCCACATGCGTGGGGACGGCACCACGCGCGCGGTCGCCACGCATTACGCAGCCGGTTCACCCCCACATGCGTGGGGACGGCTGGCAGCGCCGCTAGCCTGGCAGCCGCCGCAGCGGTTCACCCCCACATGCGTGGGGACGGCCCCTCCCCCCGCACCCCCCACCCTTTTCCCCCCGGTTCACCCCCACATGCGTGGGGACGGCGAAGGAGGTGCGCTATGCGCCGCAATCGATCGCGGTTCACCCCCACATGCGTGGGGACGGCGCTGTTCGTTTTCCGCATTTCAATCACCGGGTCGGTTCACCCCCACATGCGTGGGGACGGCACTGGCACCGATCCCTTTCTGATGCGATCTTGCCGGCCAAAACTGCCTCGAAGTCTTTTGGCGCATCAGGAAGGGATTCGGACCAACGTAAGACCTTCGCGCTCTTCGATTCGTCGGTTTGTCGCGCCGCAACTCCGCACCGCAAAGCCTTGTTCGTTATTATGATGATATACCAGGAATCCTGCGCCTTCATGCATCTGGTCACAGACGTACTCCCACAGAATATCGCGCACCATTGCCGAGAGCCGCCCGACGAAGACGCCCGCGTGCAATTCAAGCATCCAGCGAGTTAGTTCGCCGCGTAGACCACCTGGCACGCGCTCCAGAATGATCATGGTCACAACTCGCCCTCCTCATCGCCGTAATTGACACCGCCATCGACCTGACCATCATCTGGATCCCATAGCCCGCCCGGCTGTGCATCAAACCGATCAAGGTGTTCCACCTCTGGATCAACTCCTGGCCCGGATACATCAAAAACCTTTTCCAGATCGTCAATGACGCGCATCAACATACGCTGCTCGCGTATGAGATCGCGGCAGATATGGCGCACGCGGCTCTCAAGCTTGTTTTCGCCAGCTGCGGTACACCGAAATGCGGCCGGTATCGTCACCTCGGCCTTGTAGAGGTCGGCAACATCGTAGACGAACGAGAGCATCTTGCCGGTGTGGACGAAGCCCAAGGCCGGCGAGTAGCCTGCTGCGATGATCGCGGCGTGGACCACACCATAAAGACAGCTGTTTGCGGCCGACAGCGCGCGATTGATCGGCGTCGCGCGCTTCCAGTCGCTCTGTTTGTATGCGCGCCCATCCCACTTCACACCGGTCTCGCGACTCCAGCGCGCATAGGTCTCGCGCACCCGAATGCCCTCCTTGCCACGAATTTGCTGGAGTGTCAACGCAGGGTCAAGCGGATCGGGAAAGCGCAGTTCGTACATGCGCCGTATCACCTTCATCCGCTGCAGCGCGTCGGCGTGCAGCAGTGCCTGGCGCAGCAGGTTGGCGGAAGAGCGCGTCTCGCCCATCCCCTGGGCGTAGAAGCGCACAGCCTGCTCGCCAGTCCACGCCACCAGGCAGCCGTTTTCGGCCAATGTCTTGACTGCTGCGTGGGTGATTTTTGTTCCCGGTCCCAACATCAACAGCGAGAGCGACGCGCAGGGCACTGGAGTTTTGCCAGTATCGTCGAACAGCGCAATGGCCTTATCGTCCTGCTCGACGACGCAGCGCTCGGCGTAGAGATAGGTCCAGCTATCTCTGATTTTGGGAAGGATGTGGAGATCTTTCATACAACCTCCTCTATGCGGATAACAGTTGTGCCGCTCCGACACCCCCACCACCGTGAGGACGACTCGGCCAGTGTGTGGATCGCTGCGTGAGTGATCGGGGTTCACCCCACAGATGTGAGGAAGAGGCTGATTGTTAAGGTGCCGAGGGATCATGCCATTACTGCCGTGCCGCGACCGACAGCAGGCCGAAGCCGAATGCCTTGCCCGAACCGAGCCCCGCGCGCAACGTCGCTAGGAATGCCGTGCGGTCGGTGACTTCGATGCAGCCCTCGAACAACGCGGCACCAAAGCTGAGCGGCAGAGACGAATCGTCGCCGCGCACGGGACGTCGCCCGCGTGTCTGCTCCAGCGCCGTCACGCGTATGTCGGGCAGTTCGGGCTGCACCGCCGTCGCGAGCAGACGGAAGCCGTGGCTTTGTCCCTTGCGCTCTAGCCAGGCGAGTTGGTCTTCTTCGCGCAGGAGAGCGACTCGTTTGCCCAGCAGCTTGTTTTCTCGCCCCGCTGTGCGATCACTGATACGCTTGGTCGGGTTTGCGCGCAACCGGAAGATCAGCTGCATTCCGGCCTGGATCTGAGCGTATTCGTCATCGACCAAGCGCACCGCCGGATTGCCGCGCACGTCGGACAGCGGGGCGAGATAGCCGGCTGGCAGCTGCGACCAATCAGGTGCCACAGCCGACTGCACCAGCATGCGTGCCAGCAGCGGATCGCGCGCGAATGCTTCCGCGCGGTAGAGCAGCCCGAAGTGCTTGCGAGCCTGGATACCATCGGGAGATTGCGGGAACGCCCGTAGCACCGTACGATGCAGTTGGTGGCAGTCGCCCAGATCGCGGCGAACCTGGGGGTTGCGCGTGTTGAGAATCAGCCGGGAAAGGTAGATCATGATCAACCCTCCAACGTATTGATTGGCGGCGCGTCGCCGGATGGCGACCAATACCGCTCGACCACATAGCGCGGGTGAAAGACCCGCCGTGACGGCGTGCCGATGTTGTCGTTCTGGCGGTTGCCTTCGCCGGGGCCAACCTCTAGCAGCAAGCGGAAGGTCAGCGGTTGGCCGCGCCGGTGCGCCTCATCCTGGACACGCTCAGGAATAGGCTGAGCAATCAACGCCGGCCAAAGATCGTCGTACTGGCCCGCGCCAGCGAAGAGCGGCTCAGTGGGCACGCACGATTTACGGCCAAGGAACACCGGCCAGACGGGTGCCTGAAGTGCCTCGGCCAGCCGCGCTACCATGTCGGGATCGCCCTGTAGAGCGGCCAGGAACGAGGCGTCAGCGAGGTAGTAGCGGCGTGAAATATCTGTTTCTGGCTTGCGCTTGCCATCGGTACCCAGCACTCCTTCGGGCTTGCCGTCGGCCGCCCTTGCACCGCCCGTGGTGTGATAGTCCCACATTACTGTGCCTGGCCGATCAACGCGAACACCCATTCGTAATTTTTGAGACAATACATGTAGCTCGTCGTTATCACGCCGCAGACCCATGGCGCAGCCGAGGATGCCGATCACACCTGACTTGGTGGGCCCATCAGCAGTATCGCGCACCTCCCAGTTGGCACGTAAGCCCCAAGCTTGCAGCGGACCATCGAGGCGAAGAAACAAAGTGTTCATCTACACCTCCGGTGCAGTAGGAATATGGGCCTTGAGCCACTCCTCTAGCTCGTCAGTGTCTTTGCAAAACTGCGCAGCAAGTCCATCAAGCGACGGTAGTGCGACCAGAGGAGTGGCGAATAGTGCTCGCTGAACGGGCATCTTATAGCATGCGGACAGCGGCCCAGCGTAGGTGATTAATGCCGCAGCCGAGGCATCCATCAGCGACTCGTCATCCTGTGAACGAACCGGTTTGAGGAAGGCGTTTGCGTAACTCAGCGGGATGTTTTGCTCCAGCACTTCCACTAGTGCAATGTCTGGCAAATTGTGAGCGGCGAAGGCGTTCTGCTTGCCCGTAGGGATAGCCGTCATGGCAGCGCGAAGGAGCGCCTTTACCGCCAGGGCGGTAAGTTCGTGCTGCCCCTTGTCTCCAAGGTTGAGCAGCAAGCCCTCCCAATGAATATTAATATATTTGTAGTAGGTCGCACTATTGAAAGCGGTGTCGCCCAGGAATGAAGCGCCAGTCGCGTCGGGTTCGGGGCGATCCTCCATAGCAGTATAGAAGTCGAACTCGGGCTCGATCTTGTGGGTTGAGAAGGCATGGGCGACTTGCACCGCCGCGTCCACATCTTTGAACGGGCTACTGGTGGTCATCCGGCCGAACATGGCAATGTCCAGGGCGTGAGTCTCAATCCATTCGCCGATCTCTTTCCGTACCTCATCGCCAGTCCAATAACCAAAGGGGACGACTTTCTTTTTACGCTCTCTGGTCTTGCCGCGCAGCTTATAGAGCTCGTCCGTCAGCCGCTCGATCTCCCTGGCACTAAGAAACATCAACTGTTTGGTCTTCTGCTTTGCATTGATGTCTATCCCGTCCGCCACTGTAGGCACATTCGTACTGCGACCACTACGATTAGTTATCTTCGGAGCGCCTTCAGTATCGTCTACAGAATCACCTCCAGCGTCATCCTGTCCTTCTGTACTAGTGCCAAGCCGCTCGGCCTGGCGGACGATCAGCTCCTGATCGGCTGCGGAGAGATCAGAGTATGAGGTTTGTACAAGCTCGCGCACGCGCTCGGGCATCCATTGGGTACGTTGCCCTAGCTCAGTGCGCTCGGCCTTCAGCTCTGGCGCAAGGAGGCGGGCAAACTCGGTGCTGGTGCGGATGCTGTGCTTAATGGCCTGGCTGGAGATGCGCGCACGTCTCGCGCCGCCGAACAGACAGTCTTTTGGCTCATTGTTTTCGTCGCGATTCAGGTTGGAAGGAGCATGATTTTGAAGCAGATGGATTGCAATTAGAGTCATGGCTAAACCTCCTCAGTACTTATCGACTCATTAGTATCGTTCGCCCGGGCGTTGTTTGCGGTTTTCGGCGCAGCTCCTCTGAAATAGGCATCAGCCCAATAGCGCTGAACCCGGCGCGGGTCGGTATCCCATCGCTGCACATCACGGAGTAGCTGATACCAGTTGATATCAACCTTGTGGGCTGCCAGCAGACGAATGCTCTGGCACAGACGGAACGAAAGCTGTTCACGGTCGGTGTTGAGCAGCGCGGCGACGCGCCGATCAAGGCTAATTGATCGTTCAGGGTCGCGGGCCTTCCAAAGCAGCTCTTGGCGCACGGCGTTCAACGATGCGCCAACGTTATGCGGCGGGTTTGCTGGTAGCTCCTGGTCACGCCGCATGCCGATCGGGAAGAGTGTCGCGACCAGAAAACAATTCTCTTCGGCGACACGCCCGTGAATCTCGAACGGAAGGATGGTGAAGAAGATCTGATGAACGTCACGCGCCTCGTCCAAGGTGTGGCCAGCGTTGCGCTTGAGGCGTGCGCGCCCGGCAGCATCGAGTTTCGCCAGCCGCGCGACAAACTGGCCGATTAGGTCGTCGGGTAG
>Ga0075423_10004853_pt1 | contig 12506 bp, 12 predicted proteins | sample SoiMethybrSBSTD2_FD_80114 | JGI IMG/M metagenome (GOLD analysis project Ga0075423, IMG submission 80114) | Bulk soil microbial communities from a Populus tree surrounding site in Tennessee, USA - Soil MetaG P. TD hybrid SBSTD2 | ecosystem: Environmental > Terrestrial > Soil > Tree plantation...
CCAGGGCAGCGGCGACACGCACGTCGGCCCGCGCGCCTTCCTCGGTGTCTCGATCAGGAATGTGGGCTCGCAGAGCGGGCCGCGCGGCGGCAGCCCGAGCGCGCGTTCGGGCGCGCTCGTCGGCGGCGTGCAGTCCGGCTCACCGGCGGACGACGCCGGGCTCCAGCAGGGCGACACCATCACCTCCCTGGCGGGGAAGAGCGTCAGCTCGATCGACGACCTCACGTCGGCGCTCGCGCCGCACCACCCGCGCGACAAGGTCAACGTGGGCTGGACCGACAACTCCGGCAGTCACCACACCGCTCAGGTCACCCTGGCGTCGGGACCGCCTGCCTAGACCGGGTCGCCACTACGCTCCCGACCGATGCCGGGGGGGTTCGATCCGTTCGATCCGGGGCAGGCGCAGCGCGCCTGGCCGCTGCTGAAGGAGCTGCGCCGTAAGGGGCCGGTCGCCCCCATCGCGGGCGGGATGCACTACGTCACCCGGCACGCCGAGTGCCGCGAGGTGCTGCGCGACACGGAGTCCTTCTCGAACGCGTCGGGGATGAAGGCACAAGGTGTCGAGGTCCCCTTCGAGGACCGGATCCTCGGGGAGCTCGATCCGCCGCAGCACAGCGTGGTGCGTCGTGTGATGGTCACAGCGCTCACGCCCAAGGTCGTCCACGCCGCCGAGCCGTTCATTCGCGGTACCGCCGAGGGATTGCTCGACGGCGTGACGGTGCCGGGGCAGGCTGATCTCGTCGCGGCGTACTCGGTGCCGCTGCCCAATCGCGTCACCGTGCACCTCCTCGGGTTCCCCGCCGAGGACGCCGACACGATCGCGGCGTGGGCGGGCGAGCTCATGGTGAGCGAGTTCCCCCGCACGAACCGCACCGAACGCGGCGAAGGGTTCGCCGGCGCCTTCCCGGAGTTCGCGGGATACATCGACGACAAGATCGACCACCGCCTGCGTGAGGTCGAGCGGGCCAAGGACGTTCCCGACGACGTGCTCACCCGGCTCGTCCGACTCGAGGTCGACGACGTGCGACTTACGCGCAGTCAGCTCCGCGCACTCACCCGCAATCTCATCACCGGCGGGCTCACGACGACGAGCCAGCTGCTCGGCAACCTGCTCCATCAGCTGCTCAGCACGCCCGGGCTCGAGCACACCCTGCGCGTCGAGGAGGGCGCGCTCGCCAACGCAGTCGAAGAGAGCCTGCGGATCGCACCCCCGCTCCTCTTCCTCGCCCGCGGTTGCGTGCACGACACGTCGATCGGCGATTCGCCGATCGCTGCGGGCGAGCGCGTGATCGTCGGCACCGGATCCGCCAACCGCGACGAGCTCCTCTTCGACGACGCCGACGAGTTCCGGGTCGACCGACCCAACGCCGACCAGCACCTCACGTTCGGCTACGGGCCCCACGTGTGCCCGGGCGCGGCAATGGCCAGGATCGTCGCCCGCATCGGGATCGCCACGTTCCTCGAGCGGTTCCCGCCCGGCTCGGTGCGCCTCGCCGAGGACTACGAGTTCGAGAACGTGCCGACGTTCTTCGAGATCGGGCCTCGTCGCCTTTCCGTCGACACCGGCGTGGCGTGACCTCCGACAGGCGGGCGCGCCCGCTGCGATACATCGAAGTCGGCGCGGGACCGACGATCGTGCTGCTCCACGGCTACGGCATGCAACCGACCACGTACCTGCCGATGGCGCGCCTGCTCGCCGACCGGGCGCGCGTGGTCATCCCCAACCTGCTCGCGCTGCCGGAGCGCTGGACGTTCGAGCACGCGCTCGCCTGCCTGGAGCTCACCCTCGACGAGATCGGCGTCGAGGAGGTGAGCCTCCTCGGGCACTCGTTCGGCGGCGGGCTCGAGCTCGGGCTGGTCTGCCGGTCGCCGGCGCGGATCGTGGAATGCGTCTTCAGCGACACGCTCGGCGTGCACCGCGAGTTCTCGTTGGCGACGGAGGCCGTGCACCCGATCGGCATCCTTCGAATGGCGACGCCCCCGGCGTTGCTGTCGTTCTCCCGCTCGTGGGCGACCCATCCGCTCCAGTTGGGGGCGGCGGCCCTCTGGGCGTTCCGTAGCGACCGCGCGCCCGAGATCGAGACCTGCGCCGCTGTGGGTCTGCCGTGCCACGTGCTGTGGGCCGAGCGGGACACGATCCTCTCCCGCAAAGACGGCCGGGAGTTCGCCCGGCGCCTGCACGCGACGTTCACCGTCGCCAAGCGGCCGCCCGGCTACGGGCCCATCGACCACGACTGGATGTTCGACGACCCCGACCTGTTCGTGCAGCATCTGAGCGAGCTCGGCCTGCGGGCACTGCCCACGACATAGGGGCCGCGCTCAGCGCACCAGCCGGGGCAGGATCGCCGCCGCCACCGTCACGCCGAGAACGAGCGCGAACAGCAGCACGCTGAAGTCGATCAGCAGGTTGCCGGGCGTGCCGAGCAGCAGGCGCCGCAGCGCGTTCACCTCGTAGCTCAGCGGGTTGATCACGCTGAAGGCGCGGATCCACGGCGGCATCAACGCGACGGGGTACAGGGCGTTGGACGCGAAGAACAACGGCATCGTGATCGCCTGGCCGATCCCCATGAGACGCTCCCGGGTCATCGCCAGCCCGGCGATCGTCAGCGACAGTGTGGCGAAGAACGCCGACCCGAGCACGACCGCGAGGGCGGCCGCAACCAGCAGGAGCGGGTTGGCGGTGAAGTGGACGCCGAGGATCCGCGCCAGGACCAGGATCACGATGACCTGGCTGAAGGCGCGGATCGACGCCGCGAACGCCTTGCCCGTCACGAGCGCGGCCCGCGGCGTCGGCGTCACGAGGAGCTTGGCGAGCACGCCCGCGTCGCGCTCCCAGATCACCTGGATGCCGTAGAACACGGCCACGAACATCCCCGACTGGGCGAGGATGCCGGGCGTCAGGAAGTCCAGGTAGTCGATGTGCCCGGTCGGGATGGCGTGGAGGCGGTCGAACGTCTCGCCGAAGATCAGCAGCCACAGCGCGGGCTGGATCGCCCGGGTGAGCAGCTCGGTGCGGTCGTGACGGATCCTCTGGATCTCGGCGAGGCAGAACGTCGCGATGCGGCTGCCGAGCCACTTCCACGCGGGCGGGCTGGGCGGCAGTGCGATGGCGGCGTCAGCCGAGTCGGCGTGCGACGCGCCGTGTGCTACGAACGTCACGGAGCTCCCCTCCTTCCTCGAGCGAGTCGCCGGCGTAGAAGCGGAACACGTCCTCGAGCGTCGCGTCCGGCCCGAGGCGCGCTTCGAGCTCGGTCGGCGTTCCCATGGCGCGAATGCGGCCGCGGTGCATCAGCGACACCCGATCGCACAGCTCCTCGGCTTCTTCCATGTAGTGGGTCGTGATGAGGACGGTGATCCCTTCCTCCTGGAGCAACCGCAGGCGGTCCCACACGGTGTCGCGCCCGACGGGGTCGAGCCCGATCGTCGGCTCGTCGAGGATCAGCACCCGGGGCCGGTTGACCAGCGCCTGCGCGAGCTCGAGGCGGCGCACCATGCCACCGGAGAAGGTTGACGCGAGGCGGTCGGCGGCGTCGTCAAGGTTCATGACGTGGAGCACCTCGGCAACGCGGTCGGCACGCTCCCGGCGCGGCACGTCGAAGAGCCGGGCGAACATCGAGACGTTCTCGCGACCGGTCAGCTGACCGTCGGCCGAGAGCTGTTGGGGCACGTAGCCGACGAGGCGGCGCGCCTGCATCGGTGACTTCGACACGTCGAGACCGAGGATCCGCGCTTCACCCTCGACGACGGGTAGCAGCGTGGTGAGGATGCGGATGGTCGTCGTCTTGCCCGCGCCGTTGGGGCCGAGGAGCCCGAACATCTCCCCCGTCCGAACGTCGAGGTCGACGCCGTCGACCGCGACGTGATCACCGAAGCGATAGCGCAGGCCCGTGCACTCGATGGCCGGGCCGGGTGCGGGGGCCGGGCTCACTCCTCGTGCCCGAGCAGCCAGGTCAGCCGTTCGAGCGCCGGGATGGCGCGGTCGATCGCCTCACGGTCGACCGGCTCGAGGTTGTTGAGCGCGGTCCCGATCAGGTGCGCGCGGCGGTCGCGCCACGCGGCGCGTCGTCGCGACGCGGCCGGCGTCGCCTCGAGTCGGGCAGCACGGCCGTCGCGCTCGTCGCGTGTCCGCGTGACGAGGCCGGCGTCGGTAAGGGTGCCGACGAGCGTGCTGACCGTGTTCGGAGCGAGGCGGAGGTGATCGGCCGCTTCCCGGACGCCGATGCCCGGATTGTCGACAACGGTTCGCAGGAGCTCGACCTGGGACGGCGACAGCGGGGCGTAGGGCCAGTCGCTCCGGATCGTACGGCGGGTGATGCGTCGAAGGTCGCTCACGGCCTTGGCGAGCCTCTCGGCCTCGTCGGTGATCTGCGCCGGCGGCTCGGCGGGCGGGGCGTCGGTCCGGGCCATGCAGCGAGTATAGCTCTGTCGCAGAGGTATTTCCCGGCGGCCCTCAGTTGGCCGCATTCTCGGCACCGACGGCGAGGGCCTCGGCGAACTCGTGCTCCTCGGGCGGCTCCGCCGCCCGGGCAGGCAGGAACCGGGCGGCGACGAACGCCGCTCCGAGCACGACCGCCACCGCGCACAAGTAAGTGATTCGCATCGACGACAGGAACGCGTCGCTCGCTACCTCCCGAACCCGCGCCGCGGTGCCCGCAGGGAGATGCTTCGCCACCTGGAGCGACGTGCCGATCGAGTCACGCGCCGCGTGCGTCACCTGCTGCGAGAGGCCGCGAGCCGAGTCGAACGTGGCGTGGTACTGGGAGGCGAAGATGCTGCCGAGCACGGCCACCCCGAGCGCGCCGCCCGTCTGGCGGGTGGTGTCGTTCACGGCGGACCCGACGCCGGCCCGGGTGGTCGGGAGCGAGCCCATGATCGATTCCGTGACCGGCGCGACGGTCAGGCCCATGCCCACCCCGTACACGAGCCGCACTCCGAATCCGAGTGCGAACGAAGACATGATCGTGTCGGACGCATAACAGGCCATCGCGGCGGCGACGACCAGCAGGCCGAACACCACGACTCGCTTCGTCCCGAGGCGGCGGACGAACCGCGGCGCGACCGGAGAGCCGAGCATGAGCCCGAGCGCGACCGGCGTGAGCATGAGGCCCGACTCCAGCGCGCTGTACCCGAGCACGAACTGGAAGTACTGCGTGAGGAGGAACGTGGAGGCGAACAGCGCGAAGTAGGTGAGCGTGATCGTGGCCGACGCGGCCGAGAACCGCGGGTTGCGGAAGAAGCGCACGTCGAGCATCGGCCGCGGCGTGTGCGCCTCCCACGCGGCGAAGAGGCCGATGAACACGAGCCCGATCACAAAGCTCGCGACGACGTCCGGCGCGACCCAACCGTGGTTGGGCACTTCGATGATCGCGAACAACAGCGCCACGAGCCCGGCAATCGACAAGAGCGCGCCGATCGGATCGAGCGGGCTCTCCTCGCGAGCGCTCGTGTCGGGGACGAGCCACCGCGCCAGGACGAAGGTGACCGCGCACACGGGCACGTTGATGAGGAACACCGAGCCCCATCCGAAGCGCTCGACGAGCAGCCCGCCGACCACGGGACCGATGGCGATGCCGATGCCGGCCACCCCCGCCCACACCCCGATCGCGCGGGCGCGCTCGGCGGGATCGCGGAAGGTGTTGGTCAGAATCGACAAGGTCGTCGGGAAGATGAACGCGCCGCCCACACCCATGAGAGCGCGGGCGGCGATGAGCATCCCCGGGGAGCTTGCCGTCGACGCCAGCGCCGAGAAGACGCCGAACCAAGCCAGCCCGAACAAGAGCGTCCTTCGCCGTCCGTACCGGTCCCCGATCGAGCCCGCCGTGAGGAGCAGGCACGCGAAGACGATCGTGTACGCGTCGACCATCCACTGCAGCTGTGACCCGGACGCGTCGAGGGCGCGCACGATCGACGGAAGCGCGACGTTGAGGATCGTGTTGTCGACGCCGATCACGACGACGCACAGCGAGAGCACGCCGAGGACCCACCATCGGCGGTCGTGGGTGGCGTCGGGCGCGGGCGGACGTTCGGGCTCGCGTGTCTGGGGTGGCCGGTCGGCGAGGGTGGTCAGGTGCGTTCCCGGGAAGGAAGGAAGGTGATACTGTTAACTATCTAGTTAGTACATGCTACCCGCCGAGTCGAGCCGAGGCAAAGCCGGACATGCCCGAGACCACCGCACGCAGGAAGCCGGACGCCGGCGTCGAGGAGTCCGAGCGGTCCCGTCTCCGCGACCCGGAGGGGACGCGCAAGCGGATCCTGGCCGCCGCGCTCCAGGAGTTCTCGGCCAAGGGCATCGACGGCGCCCGCGTCGACGCCATCGCCGAGCGGGCGGGCACGAACAAGCGGATGCTCTATTACTACTTCGGCTCGAAGGACGACCTGTTCCGAGCCGTCCTGCGGCAGCGGCTCGCGGAGCGGGCGCCGACTGCACGCGAGCGGGACCGCACGGGGCCCGGGCGGATCGCCGACCTCCAGGACCGGCTCGAAGATCAGATGGACTACGTGCGGCTGCTGATGTGGGAGGGGCTCGAGCGCGGCCGTCGTCGCGAGGTCGAGCAGGAGCTCCTGCGTCAGGACTCGCTCGCGCAATGGTGTGACGACGTGCGCGAGGCCCAGCGCCGGGGTGAGCTCCCGGGCGACCTCGACGCCGAGCAGCTCGTCCTGTCGGAGCTCGCCTTGGTCATGTTCCCGTTCGCGTTCCCGCAGATCACTCGGCTCGTGACGGGCAAGCTCCCGACCGACGCGGCTTTCAAGACCGAGCGGCGCGCGTTCCTGGAGCTGCTGACCGCGCGTCTGGACGCCTAGGTCGTCGGCTTAACGCTCGGGGTCGCCCTCGTCGTAGTCCGGGGGGCGGACCACCGCCACCGACCGTTCCGGATGGTCGAAATCGATCACGACTTCGAGGTCGCGGGGTGGCGCGGCAGGCGCCTCGTTCACGATCGTGACCTCTTCCTGCTCGGGGCGGCCCTCGAGGGCGTCGCGCAGGCCGAGGAGCCCGGCCGCGACAACCGCTCCCGTGGCCGAGCGTCGAAAGCGGTCAACGGGTCGGCCGCCGGCGTCGCGCTCTTCGCCATCGACGTGTCCGCCGTCGGCCGGCTCGGCTTCGGCCCGTTCGGTTTCGTGGTCGACGCCTTCGGGCTCGCCCCGATCGAGGTTCTCCACGACCCTACGGTACGCCCGATCTCGGAGCGAAAAGGCACAGCTCCTCGGGCCTAGCCTGCCCCTGGATCACGGGGGTGAGCCATGAGCGAATGGGCGGAGTTCGGCGGTGTCGTCGGCCGGTACCGCAACGAGTCGACGCCGTGGTGGCCGGACCCGATGCGGGCGCCGGCCGGGGCGCCGAACGTGCTGGTCGTCCTGCTCGACGACGTGGGGTTCGCACAGCTCGGCTGCTTCGGCTCCGACATCGCCACACCCACGTTCGACCGGCTGGCGGCGAACGGCTTGCGTTACACGAACTTCCACACCACCGCGCTGTGCTCCCCGACGCGCGCCTGCGTCCTCACCGGGCGCAATCACCACAAGGTCGGCATGGGGCGGATCACCGACCTCGCCACCGGCTTTCCCGGGTACCACGCCCGCATCGGCAAGGAGCACGGCTTCCTCTCGGAGGTGCTCGGACCGCTCGGGTACGGCGCGTACGCGGTCGGGAAGTGGCATCTCACGCCCGACGACGAGCGGCACCTCGGGGCGTCGCGGACTCGGTGGCCGCTGCGGCGCGGGTTCGACCGCTTCTACGGCTTCTTCGGCGGCGAGACGCACCAGTTCGCGCCGTCACTCGTGTCCGACAGCCACCGAGTGGCGCCACCGCGGTCGTGGGAGGACGGCTATCACCTCAGCGAGGACATCGCCGACCGGGCGATGGAGTTCGTCGCCGATCTCGAGGCGGCCGATCCCGACAAGCCCTTCTTCCTCTATCTCTGCACGGGCGCGTGCCACTCGCCCCATCACGCGCCGCCCGAATGGATCGAGCGGTACCGGGGCCATTTCGACGCCGGTTGGGATGCGTGGCGGGAGGCGACCTTCGCCCGCCAGCAGGAGCTCGGCCTGCTCCCCCAGGGCACCGAGCTGTCGCCGCGCCCGGAGTGGGTGCCGGCGTGGGACTCCCTCCCGCGTGACGAGCAGCGCGTCGCGGCGCGCTTCCAGGAGTGCTTCGCCGCCTTCTTGAGCCACGCCGACCATCACGTCGGGCGCGTGCTCGACTTCCTCGGCGAGATCGGCCGGCTCGACGACACGCTCGTGTTCGCCCTCTCGGACAACGGGGCGTCGTCAGAGGGCGGCAAGCACGGATCGATCAACGATGCCAGGCCATGGAACCTCGCCGGCCGCCCCGTCGACGAGACGGTCGCCCGCATCGACGAGATCGGCGGACCGCGGGTGCACAACAACTACCCGTGGGGTTGGACCGTGGCGGGCAACACCCCGTTCCGACGCTGGAAGCGCGAGGTGCACGAGGGCGGCGTCGCCGACCCGCTGATCGTGTCGTGGCCCGCGCGCATCGGTGCGCGGGGCGAAGTGCGCCGGCAGTACGTCCACGCCGTCGACCTGGCGCCGACCGTTCTCGACGTGCTCGGCGTCGAGGCCCCGGACGAGATCGACGGCGTCGCGCAGACGCCGATCGACGGCGTGCCGTTCACGAGCACGTTCGACGACCCTCACGCGCCGAGCGTGCGCGACACGCAGTACTACGAGATGTTCGGTTGCCGCGCGCTGTACCACGACGGCTGGAAGGCGGTCGTGTACCACCCCCTCTTCGACCAGTCGGCGCCGTACGCCGACGACGACGCGTGGGAGCTATACCACGTCGCCGAGGACGCGTCGGAGTGCCACGACGTCGCCGCCGAGCACCCCGAGAAGCTGCGTGAGCTCGTGGCGCGCTGGTGGGGCGAAGCGGAGAGGAACCAGGTGCTGCCACTCGACAACTCGCCGTTCGACCGCATCTTCGGCGACGAGCGCCCCGGCATCGACGGTCGCCGCCGGTACGTGTACTACCCGTTCGCGGGACCGGTCACCGAGGAGGCGGCCGTCAACGTGCGCAACCGCTCGCACCGCATCACCGCCGAGGTCGAGGTGCCCGAGGGCGGCGCCGAGGGGATCCTGCTCGCGCAGGGGTCGGTGCTGGGCGGGTACGTCTTCTTCGTGCTGGGCGGCCGGCTGCATTACGTGCACAACTTCGTCGGCATCGAGGAGCACCGGATCACGTCGTCCACCGAGCTCACGCCGGGACGGCACACGGTCGCGTTCCATTTCGACAAGACCGGCGAGCACCAGGGGCGCGGCACCCTGCTCGTCGACGGCGCCGAGGTCGGCGCGGGCGAGATCCCGCGTTTCACGCCGGCGCGCTTCTCGATCACGGACGCCGGCCTCAGCTGCGGCTACGACTGGGCAATGCCCGTCGTCGACGACTACCGGGCTCCGTTCCGCTTCACCGGCCGCTTGCACCGCGTGATCGTCGACGTCGACGGCCAACCCTTCGTCGACGCCGAAGCCGAAGCTGACCTGGCCCTCCGCGCGCAGTAGCGCGCAGGTCAGGACGGGAAGCGCACGCGCATCCTCGTGCCGCCGTCGGCGGGGGTCTCGACGGTGATGGTGGCGCCGTGCTGGTCGGCGACCTGGCGGACGATAGCGAGCCCGAGTCCCGATCCCGGCGTCCCCCGGGCGCGTTCGGCCCGCCAGAAGCGGTCGAAGACGAAGGGGACGTCCTCGGGGGCGATGCCCGGGCCGTGGTCGCGCACGACGACCTCACCCTGCCGAACTGCGACTTCGACCTGACCGCCGGCCGGGCTCCACTTGCCGGCGTTGTCGAGCAGGTTGCTGATGGCGCGCTCGATCCGATTGCCGGCGCCGCGGACGACGTTCTGCGTGAGGTCGGTGACGAACCGAACATCGGGCCAGTGGAAGGACGCCTCCTCGACCGCGCCGGCCACGATGCGGTCGAGCTGCACGTCGCCGATCTCGTCGTCGATCGGCTCGTCGCCCCGGGCGATCTCCATCATCCCGCCGATCATCGCCGACACCTCCACGATCTGGGAGTTCACGTCGCGCACGAGCCGCTCCCGGTCGGCGGGATCGAGGCCCTCGTTGCGTACGAGGACCTCGATGTTCGTGCGCAAGCTCGTGAGCGGCGTGCGCAACTCGTGCCCGGCGTCGGCCGCGAGACGCCGTTGCGCACGCTGCGACTCGTCGAGCGCCTCGAGCATCTCGTTGAAGCTCCCCGCCAGGCGGCCGACCTCGTCGGTCCCGGTGGTCTCGATCCGGCGGGACAAGTCACGGGTCTCGGCGACATCCTCAACAGCCCTGGTGAGGCGCCGGACGGGGCGCAGCGCGGCGCGCGCCACGATGAAGCCGAGAACGGCCGCCACGAGCACGCCGACCAGCGCCGTCACGAGCAGCGCCAGTCCCATGTCGCTGACGACGGCGTTGGTTTCGGTGAGCGGCCGCGCGACCTGAAGCGCCATGTTCCTGTTGAACCGCGTGGTGTAGACGCGCAGCGGCGTCCCTTCAACGTCGACGTCGGCGAAGAACGGGTCCTTCGCCCCCGTCGCGACCTCGGTCGTCCCGGCGATCAGCGGGATCGGCGCCGTGTCGGGACCGGTCCTGATCTGTCCGCTGGCGTCGACGGTCTGCACGAGACCGCCCGCGCCGCCGAGCGGCGGCGGGCGCACGAGGAGGTCGTTGCCGTTCGGTCCGACTTGGTTCGGTGCACCCGGTCGATTCCGCTCGCGCACGAGGGAGTCGGCCCGGTCGCGCAGAGTTGAATCGACTTCGCGGTGGAGCTCTCCCCGCGTTCTCGCGTACACGAAGAACGCGGCGGCCGTCACCGCCACGGCGACCGCCAGCGCCGCCGCCAGGACGAGCCGGGTGCGCAGGCTCATTGCTCGCGCAGGACGTACCCGACGCCGCGCACGGTCTGGATGAGCCGTGGTTCACCGTCGGCCTCGGTCTTGCGGCGGAGATACCCGATGAAGACTTCGAGCGAGTTCGAGTCGGGCCCGAAGTCGTAGCCCCAGACCCGCTCGAAGATCACCCTCCGAGGAAGGACGACCCGCGGATTCCGGGCGAGGAGCTCGAGCAGCGCGAACTCGGTGCGGGTGAGCTCGAGCGCGCGGTCGCCGCACGTGACCTCACGCGTGGTCGGGTCGAGACGGAGGTGCGCGTACTCGAGCAAGCCGGTGGCGTCGGCTTCGGTTCGTCGCAGTAACGCCCGCAGGCGTGCCAGCAGCTCGTCGAGCGCGAACGGCTTGACCAGGTAGTCGTCGGCGCCGGCGTCGAGCCCGGCGACGCGCTCTCCGACGGCGTCCCGCGCGGTCAGCATGAGGACGGCGGCACCGTCACCGGCGGCGCGCAGGCGCCGGCACACCTCGAGACCGTCGAGATCGGGCAGCCGGAGGTCGAGGACGACGGCGTCGGCGGGATCGTCGTGTTGGCGCTCGAGCGCCGTGAACCCGGCGCCGACCGCGTCGACGGCGTATCCCTCGATGCGCAGCGCCCGCTCGAGCGAGTCGAGCACCGCCGGGTCGTCGTCGACGACGAGCACGCGCATATTTCTCCATTGTCGCCGTCGGCGAGCTCCGGCTCTGGTTCCTTGTCGCGGTCGCAAGCTCCCGCTTTGCAAGTCTGGCCCGGGAACCTGAAGGTCTTGTGAACCTCCCGGCTCCGGGCCGACTTGGTCATGCGTCCTCAGGTGCTGCTGCTGTCGGGGGGACCACCCGGGCCGCCGTCGCGCGGTGCGCCTGCGCCGCGATCCTTCGGCGGGCCGTCGTTCACCAGCTTGGTGATGCGGTCCTTCAGGCCGGACTTGCGCTCGTTCGCCTGGTCGGCCGTGAGCTTGCCGTCCTTGACCGCCTGATCGATGTGCGCAGTGGCGTCGGCGACCATCGCGTCGATCACCTTCTGCACGTCGACACCCTGGTCCTGCGCCACCTGGGCGAGGGTCTTGCCGTCCTTGAGCTTGGAGCGGAGATCGTCGACGCTCACGTTCAGCGCCTTGGCCGCCGCGTCCAGCTTCGGAGCGTGGTCACCCTTGGGCTTGCCCTCGTTGACGAGCTTGGTGATGCGGTCCTGGAGGTTCGTCTTGCGCTGGTTCGCCTGGTCGGCGGTGAGCTTGCCGTCCTTGACGTCCTGGTCGATGTGCGCGGTGGCGTCGGCGACCATCGCGTCGATCACCTTCTGCACGTCGACGCCCTGGTCCTGCGCCACCTGGGCGAGGGTCTTGTTGTTGTCCAGCTTCGATCGCAGGTCGTCGACGCTCAGGTTCAGCGCCTGGGCGGCGGCGTCGAGCTTCGGTCCGTGCCCGCCGGGAGGCTGGTCGTTGCCGGTCTGGGCGCCCGCCACGGCGGTGACGGCGAAGCTTTGACCGACGACGCCGCCGCCGGCGAGGGCCGCCACCACGGCGGTCGCGGCGACCACGCGAGAGGCCCTGAGCTTGGAGCGCATGAGAATCCCTTCTGTCGGGGGGTTGGTTGGCGCAGTCTCGGGGACGGGCCTGAACGGCACCTGAACGCGAGCTA
>Ga0075423_10004855_pt1 | contig 12505 bp, 10 predicted proteins | sample SoiMethybrSBSTD2_FD_80114 | JGI IMG/M metagenome (GOLD analysis project Ga0075423, IMG submission 80114) | Bulk soil microbial communities from a Populus tree surrounding site in Tennessee, USA - Soil MetaG P. TD hybrid SBSTD2 | ecosystem: Environmental > Terrestrial > Soil > Tree plantation...
AACGGGCCAGGCAATCGCTCCAGTCAGGCCGAGGGGAACGGCCAGCAAGATGGCCAGCATGAGTCCGGACCAGTGCCAGCCGTGGCGCAATCCCTCCTGCCGACTCAGCTGACCGATCCTTATTCCATAGCGGTGGCCCAGTATGGCGCTTGCCACCCCCCCGAGCGGGCCGGCGATGAGCCAGAAGAGCCCTACACGGTGCGGCGCGAAATCCACCATGGAGAATCCCACGAGCACCAGCGCCGCCCAGAGCGCATAGATAATGAAGGGGGACGCGCCCCGCTCCGATTTCCGCAGGAGCCCGCCCAGATATTCCAGATCGTCGGTCAGCTGTTTCGTGGTGCTCATGCATCGCCTCCCTTTATCAGAGTACTCTGCATTATAGAGTACAAGGGTGCGGATGTCAAGAATTTTGTCTGGCGCTCCCGCCACGGGGAATCTTCCGGATTTTCCGCGTGGGACGGCGAGATTTTCTCATTGACTTACCTGCCTGCCGGGCGTATAGAAATGGCAGCCAATCTTTCCAGGTGCTCTCGCCGCGCTTCACGGGTGAAGCGGTTTCGTGAAGCTGGCGGTGAGGTGTCGGAGGAGCGGCGGGTGTCTCGGCGTGACGATAAAAGTGGCCCGATCCGACAAGGACCGCGGCCCTATGACCCGGGGACTCTTGCCCCCGGATAAAAGAAGGCGGCCGGCCACGGTCGCCTTCTTCCATTTGGGAGGAAACCGGGCCGGCTTCGGCTATTCTTCGGAATCGAGATAGAAAGCGTCGTCGTCGCGGTTGTAGCCGAAAAGCTCGGTGTAGCGCCCCCAGTTCACCAAGGTCCGGAAAACCGACAGCGGCTTTTCCTGCGGCAGTATCCGCCCCGCCTCCACCACCACCTCCTCCCGGCTCGCCTTCCGATCGGGCTGCTGCTTGAGGAAGGTGATGAAATTGCTGAACAGAGAGTGAGCCTTCACCTGTTTCTTGAGGAGGCTCTTCTTGGTGTTGACGTCGCACTCGATGAGCTGCTTGCCCAGTGGCTGGAGAATTACGTCCCCGCCAGGTGTGTCCACCAGGCCCAGTATCTCGGCCGCCTTGATGACACCCAGTAGATCCCCGAACTCGTAGGAGAGGTCCCGGGCGAGCCGGTAGATGTCTTCCCGACCTCCGTGATCGTCCAGGACTTCCAGAAGACCCAGGATGCGGGTCATCCCTACTTCCGGTACCGGTGTGACCACCATTCTCGCATTCCTTTTCTTCGCCCCGGCGATCTGCCGTCAGGCGATCAGTGAGAAGATTTCGTCCACGATCTGGTGGAACTCTTCCGATTTCTTGTTTCTAGGGCGGTTCAGGGGAACCGCCAGGTCCTTGAGAATCCGTGCCGGTCGGTTCGAAAGCACGATGACCCTGTCCGCCAGCTCCACCGCCTCCTCGATGATGTGCGTCACCAGCAGCAGGGTCCGCAGCGGAATCTCGGGATCCCGCCAGAGATCCAGCAGCTCTTCGCGCAACGCCACCGAGGTGAGAGCGTCCAGGGCTGAAAATGGCTCGTCCATGAGAAGCAGCTCCGGCTCCACCGCCATGGCCCGCGCCAATCCCACGCGCTGCTTCATCCCTCCCGAGAGCTCCCGGGGATAGGCCTCTTCGTAGCCATCCAGCCCGACCTTGTCGATGAAGAAGTTCGCCTTCTTGGCCCTTTGGTCGGCCGTCATCCCCCTGGCTTCCAGCCCGAGCTCGACGTTTTCCCGGACGGTGAGCCAGGGCAGCAGGGCGAACGACTGAAAAACCATGGCGCAACCCAGGTTCACGCCGCTCAGCGGCTTGCCCCGGTACAAGGCGGTGCCGGAGCTCGGCGTGATAAGACCGTTGATGATGCGCAGCAGCGTGGTCTTGCCGCAACCGGACGGGCCGACGATGGCCACGAACTCGTCGGTCGGGATCGACAGATCGATGCCGTCCAATACCGTGATGGTCCCCTGGGGCTGGGGGTAAGTCTTGCGGATTTGCTCGAGGCGGATGAGCTCCAAACAGCTCCTTTCAGGCGTCGATCTTATACCGGTCCGCTGCCATCACGTAAAGCCGCTGCCAGACCAGCCGGTTGAGCAGGATAATCGTCCCGATGAGTGCGATGAGTGTCAGCAGAATCATCTGCTTGTCCCCCGACACGTAGGTGGCATAGTCCAGCAATGAGCCGATGCCCGGCACCGAGTAAGTCTTCTCTTTGTAGATCAGATACTCGGAAACGATGAGGGAGTTCCAGCCTCCTCCCCAGGCCGTCAGGCTGCCGGTAATCAGCGAGGGAAGCAGCGCCGGCAGGTCCACCTTGCGCCAGGTCATCCAGCGTCCCAGACCCAGGGATTTCGCCGCCTCCCTCATCTCCGCCGGGATCGAGCGCACCCCGGCGATGAGATTGAACAGTAGGTACCACTGCATCCCGGTGAGTGCCAGGAGGACCGACGCCAGGTTCATTCCTCCCGCCGTTCGAATCACCACCACGATGATGAGCGGGAACAGGGCCGTCGCCGGAAGCGAAGCGCCGATCTCCGCCAGCGGCGTCACGATTCTCGCCACTTTCGGGCTGGCTCCCACCCAGAGCGCCAGTGGCAGAGTCCAGGCCAGTGAAATAACGTAGGCCACCGCCAGCCGCAGGAACGAGTAGAAGAGGTAAAGAGGGATGTGTCGGGCCTCGTCCGGCCAGGGCAGCGCCAGTCCCCTCGCAAGCGCGATCAGGGCGCGGAGCATCAGGAGGCCGCCCAATCCAATCCCCGCCCAGATGAGATAGCGTCGTGTCGCCATCAAGGCCCGGGGAGATAACATCCGCCGGGCAAGAATCCCGCCGCGGGCGCGAACCCACCTGGCCGCCTCGCGGGCTTTGTGGCGCAGCGCCAGGACCAGCGGTCGCGTCTTCCGCCGCATCCAGCGCGCCACCGCCGCGCCCCCCACGAACACCATGGGAAGCCGGGTCTCCGAATGGGGCGCCTCGCCGGCGAACTCATACCGGAACTTTCCCGCCCAGGCCGACAGCGGCCCCCAGAGGAGCAGGTCCATGGCCAGCACGACGGTCGTGAGAAACGCGAGGCCCACGAATGAGCCCGCCAGATTGCCCTCCTCCGTGGTTCGGATCAGATAGGACCCGAGGCCGGGAAGACGGTAGCGTGCCGGACCGAGGGCGATGATCTCGCAGGCGATCAGGAAGTACCATCCATTGGCCCAGGAAAGAATGCTGTTGTACACCAGCTTGGGAACGGCCGAAGGAAGCAGCAGACGGATAAAGGTCTTCCATTTCCCGCAGCCGAACGAGGTCACCACTTCGCGGGCATCGGCGGGAATCGTGGAGATCCCCTCGTACACGCCGAACGCCATGTTCCATGCCTGGCAGGTGAATATCAGAAAGATTGCCGCCAGCTCCACTCCCAGGCGCGAGCCTTGGAACAATCGCACGAAGAAAAAGACGGCCGCCGGAAAGAAGCCCAGCACCGGCACCGACTGCATGATGTCCAGGAACGGGAGGATGATCCGCTCACGGCTGGGACCGGTGGTGGCCAGAGTGCCGCAGGCTACCGCGAAGAAGAGGGAAAGCAGGTAGGCGATCAGCATCCGCAGGAACGAGGCCACCGTGTAGCCAAGCAGGTGAAACAGGTCGGTCCCGATCGGGACCGGGTTCAGGCGGACCCGAGAGCCCATTTCGTAGACGAAGGCCGCCAGGAGAAGAATCCCGGTGAAGAAGAGCAAGGAGATGACTCTGCGCCTTCGCGTCTCCCAGGTCGCCATGTCCGCTGATCTCCGCCTGCGCGGGATCCTCTCCAGATTCGGTGGGTGGGGTTGGATCGGAACCGGCGGATTCTAGCACGGTCCACTTGCAGCCCTGCCCGGGTTACCCCCGGTTCCGCCGGCGCGCCGGTGGATTGCGCGCCCGCAGTGTGACAAATTATCGGCGGCATTTTTCCTGAAAGGGCGTCATCCCATCGAGGCCAGGGCCGTATGAGTCTTCCCGACGCGGGACGCAGCGCCGAGTCTGCATGACTCGGGACCGCTGGCTGTGGGTCATCATCCTTCTGGGCGCCGCCGTAAGGCTTTACGGCCTGGGCGAACGAAGCCTTTCCTACGATGAATGCCAGCAATTCTGGGCCTCCCAGGGCAATGTCCTGATTTCCAACCGGAACATCACCTTGGATCCCCCGCTCTTCGCCCTGCTGCTGCATGCCTGGTCCCTGGCCGGGCGCAGCGAGACCTGGCTTCGCCTTCTCCCCTGCCTGTTAGGCGTCCTCGGGATTCCGGCCGTTTATGCGCTGGCCCGGCGCCTGTGCGGCGATGTCGCTTCGGCCCGTGTGGCCGCGCTCTTCTTTGCCCTCGCGCCTTACCCGATCCGCTACTCCCAGTCGCTCAGGGTCTACAGCCTGACCCTGCTCCTGTGCGCGTTGCTCCCGGCGGCCTGGCTGGCGGCCATGCAACAGGACGATCGCCGCCATCGGGTCAGGATTGCCCTGCTCGCCTGCGCCGGGCTGCTGGCCATGTACGGCGTGATCTGGCTCGCCGGAGCGCTTCTGGTTTCTTCGCTGCTGTGGCCCGCCGCCGGCGCTGCCGGGAAGCGGCTCGGCGCGGCCGTCTCGATGGTCGCCGGAATGGCGGCGGCGATCCCGTTCTACCTTTTATCCCTGCCCGCCCAGATGGGCCAGGGAACTCCAGCCTATTTTTATGAGGACAAGTTCCTTCCTCTGGATCATCTGTCGGCGGCGGTCGCATTCCTGGGGAATGGCCTTCTCGGCCTGTGCGGCTTTTTCTCGTATCTCCACCCTGCTTCCGCGCTGTTGTTCGGTGCCCTGGCATTGGTGGGCATGGCGCGTCTGGCCCGGGATCCATCCCGCCGGCCGATGCTGCTCGTGTTCACTCTCGCCGTCCTCGCCGCCGCGGCAGCTTCCGCGCTTAGGCTTTACCCGTTCGGCGCCACCCGGCAGATGCTTTACGCCGCTCCGCTTTTCTATGCCTTCGCCGCGCACGGCATCCTCGGCCTGCGCCCGCTCGCCCGGGGCTCGCTCACCTTTCTCTGTCTGACCTCGATGTTCGTCGGCTGCGGCCTGTTTCTCTACCGCTACCACAGCGAGCCGGGCGGACAGGAGATGCGCCCGGTGATCCGCTATCTGGCGGAGCACGCCCTACCCACGGATCGGATTCTGGTCAACAAAGACGCCATTCCGCAGTTCCGTTTCTACTTCTCCGGAGACCCCGCGGCGGTCGTCTGGGGCCGGGAGACGGTGATTCGAGACTATGTGGCGGAGGTGAACCAGCTGCTGGGGTCGAATTCCTCCGCGCGCACCTGGCTGGTCTTCTCGCACGGCTGGAGCGATCAGCGGCGGTCGGAGCTGCAGAGCGTGGACTCCCGCTTCGCCATACAGGACCGCTTCGAGGCGCACCGCGCGGCCACCTATCTCTTGGTCCCGCGGCGCGATGATGCGGCTCCGTCGCCGCCGGCTTCGCTGCGGCCATGAATCGCTCCCCCGGCGCCGCCCGCGATCTGATCCTCCCCGGCCTGGCCGTGGCGCTTGCCCTGGTGCCGCACTGGATTCCCGCGTTGCTGGGAGCCGCGGCGTTGACGCTGTTCCTGCCTGGGCGCGCCTTCCTGAGCTGTCTGAGCTGCGCTCCTCCCCGCCGGACCTTCGCACGCTTCACGTTTTCCTGCGGCCTGTCACTGGCGATCACGCCCCTGGCGCTGCGTCTCGCGGGCCTGGCGCTTCCTTTCCGGCGACCGATGATCCTGGGTGTGCTCATTCTGATTTCGATCGTGCCGCTCGCCGGTCGACGGCTCCTTCGTCACGACCGGACCTTCCCAGCCGGAGCATCGGTCCTACCCGCCGTGCTGGCCATCCTGATACTCACGGTTGCCCTGCTCATTCCGACTCTCAGCGTGGGTCGAGAGCCTGGAGGAGGCGAGACTCGCATCAAAGGGTGGGACCTGAACAATCACCTGGCCATCGCCGAAGCCGTGGCCTATCGGGGCCTGCCTCCCACCAACCCGTTTCTCACCTCGACGTCGCCTCTCTACTACCACGCCTTTTTTCACATCCTGCTGGGAGCTATCGAGTCGCTGGCCGGACCCTCCGCCCCCTCCTACTTCCTGATCGCAACGCTGGCCCTGGGCCTGGCGGCGCTGTGCCTGGCGACGCTTTACTGCGTCATCGCCATCCTCACCGCAAGGCCGCGCCTCGCCCTGTTCTCTCTTCCCTTCGTGAGCCTGGTGGGCGGATACAATCTGGTCCCGGTGCTGTTCAAGGCCTTCCGCGCAGGTGAGCTTGGCTCCCTGGCGGAGCTGGTATCCCGCAGGTGGAACGTGGATGCCTGGGTTTCCCATCAGAAATTCTTCATTCCCGACTTCATGACCCAGTACTACTGGGCGCCGCACGCGGTGGCGGGTGCCGTCGTGTTCCTGCTGGCCTTGCTCTTTCTCGGCAAGGAGGAGACCGGTTGGGGAGGCGTCGCCGCCGCAGGGATCTGCCTGGCTTCAATGGCCGGGTTCAACGGATACATCGCCATGGGAGGCGCGGCCACCGTGGCTTTGCTGCGCGGTGCGGGCATGCTCGGCTTCATCTCGCCGGGGATGCGCTATCGCCGGGCTTCCCTGACACGCAGCGCCCTGGCGGGATCCACGGCGCTGCTGCTCGGCTCGCCCGTGCTCAGCCTCTACTTCGGTGAGCGCGGCGACGTGGATAAATTCCGCCCGCTGCACGGCGGGGTGTGGCTGCCGATCCAGGTCTTCCTCGAATTCGGCCCGGCGTTGATTTTCGGCGCCGCGGGGATGTGGCTGGCCTGGCGCCATCGGGAGAAGCGCAAAGGGACTCTCGCGTTCCTGCTCATGGGCGCGGCGGGATTGCCCCTGATCTGCCTGTTGGCGTCCACCGGGGAGAACAACGACCTGGCCATGCGGGTCTCCATGCTGGTCTGGATCTGCCTGGCCTGTTTCGGTGGGCTTGCGCTGGATGCGATTTGGGATCGACCCGCGCTGCGGCGCGCGGCGATGCTGATCCTGCTTCCCGGACTGCTCGGAGTTCTGTGGTTCGTCGTCGGCGCCTCGGTGGGGAAGCCCGCGCTCCCGGAAGATGAGGTGGCTGCGGGAAGGTGGGTGCGAATCAACCTCCCGCCCGGGGCCCTGGTCCAGGGCTCGCCCCTGCGCGGCAACCCGGACCTGGTCTACCTGAGCGGCCATCCGGAAGTCCTCTCGGACACCTGGGCCGCGCGCCTGTTCTACTCTTCACCGGTGGATTTCGATCGAAATCTCACGGAGCTCCGGCAGATTTTCATGACCGAAGACCCTGCCATCGCCTGCGCCCGCCTGCGCGAGCTGAACCTTGCGGCCCTGGTGGCGGGCCCGCCCGAAGAGGCCGAATTCCCGCTCCTGGCCAGGCCGATTCCCTGGCCCTGTCTTTCCTTGGGATTCCATCAGGGATCCTATCGAGTGCTGCGGCTGCGGCGTTAATTCAAGCCCACACCTGTCAATCACTTGGCACCCGCCGACGCTCCTTGCCGTTGGATTCCGAAACCCTATATTTGGGTTGTCCTTTCCAGTAGGGGAAGGCCATCCGGCAGGTGCCCATGGCGATTCTTTCCGAGATTCTGGAATACTCCACCGAAAAGCTGAGCCACCTGGACATCCCGTGGAAACGGGTGGTCCTCATGCTGCGATGGACTCTGTTCATCTCGCTGCTTGGCCTGGGCTTCGCCACGCAGGTGGACCTCTCCGACTCGATCTTCCTGAACATCGCCCTCGGAATGTTCCTGGTGAGCAACCTCGTGGTCACGCTCCTTCCCGAATCGATGCTGCGCGCCTCGCCGTTCGAATTCTCCCTGAGCCTGCTGGACACCGCCATCGTCTCGTACGTGGCGTTTCAGGCGGACGCATCGGGGATTCTTTGTCTCTTCTTCTTCATCCTCCTGATCGGCACCGCGGCCTCCATGCGCATGGGGCAGGTGGTGGCGGGATCGGTCATCCTGAGCCTGCTGTACCTGATCCTGTGCGCCCTCCGGCCCGAGGGAGAGGGAGTCTTCACCATGCAGCGGCTGATGGTGATACCCCTGTTCTATGCCACGGGAATCTATTTCGGCTACCACGTCATCCAGATACGCCAGCGGCAGGCGCACGTGCAGGGGGTCATCCGGGAGCGCCAGGAGCTGAAGTACGTTCTGGGCATTCTGGAGTCCATCACCTCGTCGCTGGATTTCCACACCGTCATGTTTCAGATAGCCAGCCGCATCGCCGAGGTCGTCGACGCCATCCGCTGCTCCATCCTGCTGGTGGAGGAAAGCTCCAAGGATCGGGCTTTCGTGGTGGCGGCCAACGATGACCGCAAGCTCAAGATGCTCCCCGTGGAGCTCTCGAAGTACCCGGAAGTGATGACGGCCATCGAGCAGAAGAAGCCCGTGATCATCGAGGACATCGAGAAGAGCGATCTGATGAAGCCTTACGTGGATGAGCTTCTCAAGCTCAACTTCCACTCCCTGCTGGTCCTGCCCATCGTGTACCAGGAGACGGTTCTCGGGACCTTGTTCCTGCGGGCTTCCCGCAAGCGCAGCTTCAGTCCGGACGAGCTGAAATTCTGCCGCGTGGTGGCCCACGCCGCCGCCAGCGCCATCAAGAACTCCATGCTCTACCAGAAGCTGGAGCAACATGCCCGTGAGCTGGAGCAGACCGGCGACCGCATCCGGGTGATGTTCGACCATTCTCCGGACATCATTCTTCAGCTGGATTCGGGCGGAATCGTGCGTGAGGCGAACCGGACGCTGGAGCGTCTCTCGGGGCTGTCGCGCGGCAGTCTCCTGGGGGAGAGCGTGGATCGGCTGCTCCTGGGGCTCCCGTCCATCGGGATTCTCCTGCAGCGCGCCGCGGAGGGGGCCGGCCCCGCCCACTATCCCGCCACGCTGGCCTCGCGCGATCGGACCGGCCGGGATCTCACGGTGACGGTGGCCCCTCTGACGGAACCCGCGGGCTCGCTCCTCCTGATCGGCAGGGACGTGACGGAGCAAAACCAGGCTACGGCGATGCTTCAGCAGACCGACAAGCTCTCCAGCATTGGAGAGATTGTGGCCGGGGTCGCGCACGAGCTGAACAACCCGCTTTCCGGCGTGCTCGGCTTTTCCCAGCTGCTGGCGCAAAAAGATGCCGAGGGCAAGTTCCGCCGTGACATCGAGCGAATCGTGGATTGCGCCGGTCGTTGCCAGAAGATCGTCCAGAATCTGCTGAGCTTCGCCCGGCCGGGGAATCCGGAGAAGAAGCCGGTGGGTCTCAACGGCATTCTGGAGAAAACCCTGGACCTGCTCGAGCCGGCCCTGCACGCCGACAGCATCGACGTGATGAAGGAGCTGATGCCGAATCTCCCGTACGTGATGGCCGACTTCCACCAGGTCCAGCAGGTGCTCACGAACCTCATCAACAACGCGCATCAAGCCATGAACGCCGAGCGCAGCGGAGGCAGGCTGACCTTGCGCACGATGGTGCGGGAAGATCGGCGAGTCTGTGTGGAGGTGGGCGACAACGGCCCGGGGATTCCCGCAGAGGTGCTTCCCAAGATCTTCGACCCGTTCTTCTCCACGAAGAAGCAGGGCCGGGGCACGGGCCTGGGCCTGAGCGTTTCCTTCGGCATCGTCCGCGATCACGGCGGGGAAATTTTCGTGGAGAGCCATGCGGGAAGCGGGACCACCTTCTCCGTGCTCTTCCCCCCCTACGTGGCGCAGGAGACCTCGGCGCAACGGGAGCTGCCCGCTTCCCCCGAAATCGGCGGCGGCAAGGAGATTCTGGTCGTGGATGATGAGGAAATGATCGTGGAGCTCTACCTGCAGCTCCTGCAGGCCCTGGGTCACTCCATCGACACCGCTTCCACGGGATTGGAGGCCTTGCGCAAGATCGAGGAAAGGGACTACGACCTGGTGATTACGGACATCAAGATGCCCAGGATGTCCGGCATCCAGCTTTACGAGAAGACCATGGAGATCAAGCCCGCCATGCGCCGGCGCTTTATTTTCATCACCGGTGACATGAATTCCCTCACCAGCAAGCAATTCTCTACCGTCACGGACAATCCGTGCCTGCTCAAGCCCGTCAACATCGAGAAAATCGAGGCGACCATCCGCGAAGTGCTCTCCGCCAACCCGACGCCATCCGAGCTGCCCCTGTCGCCCAACTAGCCGCTAGAGCTTCGACTCTTCCAGCCGGAGGTGCTGCATGACCTCCCGGTGTCCCGCTTCCGCCTTCTCCATGGCCGCCACGATGGCTTCGCGAAAACCTCGCTGGATCTCGTCGTACGCCGCGATGCCCTGGGGCGCGAACCAGAGGCGGGTCATCAGGTCCACGTAGTAGCGAATCCGGGCCAGCCAGCCGTACTGCATGGCCAGATGATCCGAGAGCTCATAACCCAGGATTTCCGGAAGGTCCCCGCTGGCCAGCGCCGTTTCCCAGGAAATCGTGCTCAGATAGAAGCTCTTTCCCCAGGCGGTGGTTTCGTAGGCGGGCTTCACGGCGCTGATCGTCTCGAAATTCTCCGTCAGCTCCTTGCTGAGGATTCGCAAGAGAGTTCGCGCGCGCTGCCGCTGCCGGCTGCGGATCGCATGGCGGTTCGTCGCCAGCGCAGCCAGCGCCCCCACGAAGACTCCCACCAGCGAGGCGATCGTCTGCACCCAAATCTGGCTCATCACCTCGTGGTCGATGCCCAAAGGCTCACACCCCCTCGAAATCGAAATGCCCGATCAGTGCGCCGCCGCGGGTGCGCAGGTGACGCGCTGCATCGGAAAATCGACGCCCCGCGCCTTGCCGTTCTCTTCCCCTTCGATACGCGCCAGAAGCGATCCGTCCGCCTGGCGCCGGTAAATCACCCGCTGTGGAAAATCATGCGACTGATTCTCGAAAACCACCGAGGTTGCCGTCAGCGACAGGGAGCGGAAGCTGGCCTCCTCCTGGCCCGAGGGCTTCGCCGTGAAGACCAGCTGCCCGGCGTCCTCCCGAATCTGCATCTGCTCGGACTCGCTGGTTTTGTCGCCCACCACCGTCCGCCCCATGCCGAGCATGGTTCCGCCCCTGGGCGTCATCCATTGCTCCTCGACCTGCCGGTCGCCGCTCGTCCTCTCCCAGCATCCTGCCAGCCAGCCGAGCTTGCCGATGGGCGATCCCGGCATCTCCCCTCCGCGGGAGCTCGCGGCGAGCAGCGGCACTACCGCCAGAACTCCCGCCGCGATGCGAGCCTTTCCTGAAGCGAGTCGCCGGATGCTCATTGGCCGGCCTTGTACCATGATTCCGTCAGCTCCCTGGCTCCCGGGACTTCCTCAGCCCTCAGCGTCTTGTTGAGAACCTCAATGTAGACGGTGCCTTCTTCCGGATACTCGCACACCTCATAGTCGACCCGGTTGCCGGTCGCCAGGTATTCCATCGGCTCGGCCCCCGAATTGATGAAAGTGTGCGCCGCGGGATCTCCCGCCGGGTAGAGGATGAAGTCTCCTTCCCGGACCGGCACTTCCCTCTGGCCATGGCGAAGCGTGCCGCTGCCCTTCAATATCAGGAAGATTTCCTCCTGATGGTGATGGCGGTGCAGACGGGTCGCCTGCGTCCCCGCGGCGAGCCGGTAAAGGCGGAATCCCGAGCGATTGGAGCCCAGCCTGCGGGCCGGATCCTTCAGCTCCACCGCCACGCCCTTTCCGGATGCCCAGGATACCCACGGCAGCTCGGACAGATTCACGATTCTCGGATCCTCCATGCGCAACCTCCCAGAAAGTCATCAACCGGAACGAGGATTCCACGGGCTCGTCGGGCCGCCGACCCTGGGGACGAACCGTCCCGTGCGTTCCCGGTAGTCTCGATAGGCCTCTCCAAATCTCCACAGAAGCCTCTCCTCTTCGCGCTCCACACGTATCGTGAGAAGTGTGAAGGTCAGCATTCCGCAGGCGATCACGAACCAGTTGGCCGCGAGCAGGGAGCTAGCGAGGAACAGGAGCGCGGCCGAGACGTAGAACGGATGACGGATCCAAAGATAGGGTCCACGGGTAACCAGCTTGTGATCCCGCCGGGTGACGACCGTGTCGGTCAGGTTCGTTCCAAGGGTCCGCAGAGTCCAGACCAGAAGAAGGCCACCTGGAACCCAGAGTCCGGCGCCGCACCAGCGCAGCCAGGCCGGCAAGCGCATCGAGGACCATACCATCCATCCGGGATCGATCATGAAAGCGAAGAGTGACAGCATCCCCGCCATCCCCATCGGCCGCAGGGAAAGGAGAATGAACCAGCCCTCCTGGCGCCGGTCCAGCCTTTCCCTCGTGGCCTGCGATCGGAGCCTGTAGTAGGCCAGGATGGGGAACAAGATGGCCGAGCCCGCGATGAGAAAGGAGCGAAAGGTCTGGTCGTCGTTCATGGTGCGCGGAGCGCGATGTCAGCGTCGTCCGCCGCCGCCGCGGAAGCCTCCGAAGCTGTTGCCGCCTCCGCCGCCCCAACCGCCTCCGGAGCCTCCACCGAAGCCCCCTCCACCGCCGGAGCCTCCACCCCAACCTCCACCGCTTCCG
>Ga0075423_10004857_pt1 | contig 12505 bp, 14 predicted proteins | sample SoiMethybrSBSTD2_FD_80114 | JGI IMG/M metagenome (GOLD analysis project Ga0075423, IMG submission 80114) | Bulk soil microbial communities from a Populus tree surrounding site in Tennessee, USA - Soil MetaG P. TD hybrid SBSTD2 | ecosystem: Environmental > Terrestrial > Soil > Tree plantation...
CGCCCGCCGCCACCTGCGCCGCTCGGTCCCCGACCCCGAGCTGCGCCGCATCCTCACCCCCGACTACACGATCGGGTGCAAGCGGCTGCTCTTCTCGAACGAGTGGTACCCGGCGCTGGGCCGGCCCAACGTCGACGTCGTCCCCCATTCCGTCGAGGAGGTGCGGCCGCACGGGGTCGTCGGCGCCGACGGGGTCGAGCGGGCGGTCGACACGATCGTCCTCGGCACCGGCTTCACGATCACCGACCTCCCGATCGCCGAGCGGGTCCGCGGTCGGGAGGGGCGCAGCCTGGACGAGACCTGGCGGGGGAGCCCGACCGGCTACCTCGGCAGCGTCGTCCACGGCTTCCCCAACTTCTTCATCCTGCTCGGGCCCAACGTCGGCAACGGCCACTCCTCGGCGTTCGTCCTCTCCGAGACCCAGATCGGCTACATGATCGAGGCGCTGCGGACGATGTCGCGCGGCGGCCTCGCCAGCGTCGAGGTCCGCGCCGAGACGCAGGAGCGCTTCAACGCCGAGGTCCAGGCCCGGCTTGCCGGCACGGTCTGGAACGCCGGCGGCTGCATGAGCTACTACCTCGACGCCAACGGCCGCAACAGCACGATGTTCCCGGGGTCGACCCTGGAGCTGCGCCGCCGCCTCGCCCGCTTCGACCTCGCCGACTACACCGCGCGAGCCGAGGAGCGGGCTGCCGCAGCCGTATGACGCCGGGCGCCGGGCGCCGGGCGCGCCGCTAGGGGGCGACGAAGGTGGCCGGGTTGGGGCCAATCCTTTGGCCGACGTCGAGGGCGCCGATCTCGGCCATGTCCTCGTCGCTCAGCTCGAAGTCGAGCAGCTCGAAGTTCTCCCGGATCCGCCTCGGGGTGGCCGACTTCGGGATGACGACGTTGCCGAGCTGCAGGTGCCAGCGCAGGATCGTCTGCGCAGGGCTGCGGTCGTGGCGGGCCGCGACGCCGGCGATCGTCTCGTTGATCAGCAGCTCACCCTGGGCGAGCGGGCTCCAGGCCTCGGTGGCGACGCCGTGCTCGGCGTGCCAGGCGCGCAGCTCGGCCTGCTGGAGGTGCGGGTGGAGCTCGATCTGGTTGACCGTCGGCCGCACGTCGGCCTCCCGCTCCAGCATCTCCAGGTCCTCGACGCGGAAGTTGGAGACGCCGATCGTGCGCGAGCGGCCTTCCTCGTTGATGCGTTCGAAGGCGCGCCAGGTATCGAGGGCGCGGCCCTCGGTCGGCACCGGCCAATGGATCAGGTAGAGGTCGACGTGGTCGAGGCCGAGCCGGTGGAGGCTCTTCTCGAAGGCCCCCAGCGTGGACTCGTAGCCCTGCTGGGAATTCCACAGCTTGGTCGTGACGAAGACCTCCTCGCGGGGGATGCCGGAGGCGGCGATCGCCGCGCCGACGGCGCGCTCGTTGCGGTAGGCGGCGGCGGTGTCGATATGGCGGTAGCCGATGTCGAGCGCCTCCTCGACCACCTCCTGGGTGTCTTCGGGCGGCACCTGGAAGACGCCGAATCCGAGTTGGGGAATCTCGACGCCGTCATGAAGGGTTACTGCGGGGATCGAGGTCGCCTGGGCCATCTCTGCTCCGTTCCTGTCGCTGGACTGGTAACCGCAAGTGGCGGCTACCCGGCCTGAGGCGAATATACGCCTGCCAGGGCCGCAGAGACCCGATCTGGGTCTTTAGCTCGTCGCGAGACCGATCGCCAGCAGCGGGAAGCCGGCCATCAGGCCGAGGTAGGCGCCGATCGCGAGGCCGGTCAGCGCTCCCGTGGTGCGCGATCTCGCCCCGGCGAGGAAGCCGACGAGCACGCAGAAGGCGGAGATTCCAAAGCCGATCCAGAAGACATCGGGCATGAGCGGGCGGCAGCCTATCGAACCTTGCCCCGGGCGGCCCGCGCGGAGTCGCAGCCGGCGCGGTAGCTTTCGCGATCGTGAAGCTGCTCGCCTTCAGCGATCTGCACCGCGACCTCGGCCAGGCCGCGAGGCTGGTCGAGATGTCGGCCGAGGCGGACGTCGTGATCGGCGCCGGCGACTTCGCCTCCGTGCACGAGGGCTTGGAGGAGACGCTCGGAGCGCTGGCGGCGATCGAGAAGCCGACCGTGCTCGTCCCCGGCAACAACGAGACCGAGGACGCTCTACGCGAGGCGGCGGCGGCGTGGAGCGCGGCGACGGTTCTACACGGCAGCGGCACGACGATCGAGGGCGTCGAGCTCTACGGCCTCGGCGCCGGCGTCCCGATCACGCCCTGGGACTGGAGCTTCGACCTCGACGACGAGACGGCGGCGGAGATGCTCGCCCCCTGCCCAGAGGGCGCGTTCCTCGTCCTCCACTCCCCCCCACAGGGCCACTGCGACGAGAACGGCAGCGGCGACCACTTCGGCAGCCCCGCCCTACTCGCCGCGATCGAACAGAAGCACCCCCGCCTCACCGTCTGCGGCCACATCCACGAGTCCTGGGGCTGCCAGAGCCAGATCGGCGAAACGCCGGTCCACAACCTCGGCCCGAAAGGCACCTGGCTGGAGGTTTGAGAGGCGCCCCGCCCGGTCAGGCGCCGCGCGGCTCGCGCCACATCGCCCACATGGTCGGCCCACGCGGCAACGAGATCTCGCGGGTAACGCGAAACCCGTGGCGTGCGTAGAAGGCGATGTTCGACTCCTTTGAGGACTCCAGGTAAGCGGGCACGCCATCGCTGTCGCAAATCTCGAGCACCGGTTGCAGCAGCCGCGAGCCCAGGCCCTGCCCCTGCGCCTTCGGCACTACCCCGAGGACCGCAAGGTAGAAATGCGGCGGCTTCTTCGGATGGAGGCGCTCGAGCCCGAGCAGCCCGCGAGCGACGAGCGGCGCGCGCGCCCAGTGGCGAGGGTGCGCAAACGCGGTCGCGATCCGCAGGTCCTGCCGCGGCGTCGTCCGCCACGTTCCCGGCGGCGCCCACAGCGCCGCTCCGCTCCGCGCCCGGTCCGTGTGGACGAATCCATCCCGCAGCCTCGCCCCCAACATTGCCGCGAAGAAGCGCCGCAGCATGCGCGGCCGTAGCCGCTCGCTCGGCCCTGCCCACATCGACACCGGGTCGTCCATGAATGCCGCAGCGAGGCTGCGTGCCAACCGCGGCCGATCAACCGCTCCAGCCTCCCGCAGATTCCACTCCGCCGCGCTCATAATCAAAGATTGCCCTATCGGCGCCGCCTCGACCGCAAGTCAACGCGCCCGACAGGATTCGAACCTGTGACCTTCGGTTTCGTAGACCGACGCTCTATCCAACTGAGCTACGGGCGCGGGTTTGAGACTGGAGTGCCTCTTGAGGGCATTCTATGGGAGCGGCTTGGACCTGTGCCCGGGGTCAGCGGCCTCGGAACTTGGCGTGGCCGGGGCCCTCGCTGAGGAAGGTCTTGACAGTGTGTTGTAGGTCCTCGCTGGCGAAGAGGTCGCCGGCGTCCTCGCGGACTGCCTTGTCGGCTGCCGGGATGCCGCCCTCGCGGTAGCGGGGCAGGAGGTGCTTGGTCACGCGTGGGCCTTGGTCGGATTGAGCGGCGGGCTGTCGAAGGTCGCGACGGCCAGGCCGGCCTCGCGCTCCAGCCGGACGAGGGCGGCCTCGCCGTTCATGCGTCGGCCACAACCGGCTTGTTCAGGCGCACGTGCCAGTGCACGGTCGCAGTGGCCACGCGCGTGCCGGAGCCGTCGGCGAGCTCGATCTCGCAGGGGAACTCGACCTTTCCCTCGGCGTCGAGGGTGGCGAGGGCCTCCGCCGCCGGCACGCCGAGCCTCGCGCTCGCGTCGATCGGCCCCTTGGCGATCTTCTCGTAGGAGATCTCGGCACTGCGGGCGAGCGGCGTCACCTCGCCCAGCCGCTCGGCAAAGGCGCCGACGAAGGCCGCCCCAGACGCGGCCTCGGCGACGGTGAAGAGCGCCCCGGCATGCTGCGAGCCGACGTGGTTGGTCAGCTCGGGGCGCTCAGGCAGGCGCACTGTCGCCTCACCCTCGGCGACGCTGGTTATCTCGAGATTGAGGAAGGCGGCGAAGGGCACCGCCTGCGTCATCCCCTGTGCGATTGCGTCGAAATCGGTCACGTCGTCTCCCTTACGGTTTGCCGGCGCGACAATAGACGGGTCGAGCAAAGGAGGTGGGCATGAGAGTTGGAGTGCTGGGCACCGGGACGGTCGGCAGGACGATCGCGACGAAGCTGGTCGAGCTGGGCCAGGAGGTGACGATGGGCTCGCGCTCGCCCGACGGCGAGGCGCTGCGCGAGTGGACGAGCGAAGCCGGCGAGGGGGCGAACGGCGGCAGCTTCGCCGACGCGGCGGCCGCGGCGGAGCTGGTCTTCAACTGCACCGCGGGCGGCGCCTCGCTCGACGCCCTGGGGGCGGCGGGGGCCGAGAACCTTGCAGGCAAGACGCTGGTCGACGTCGCCAACCCGCTCGACTTCTCGGCCGGGGGGCCACCGACGCTGTCGGTCTGCAACGACGACAGCCTCGGCGAGCGGATCCAGGCGGCCTTCCCGGAGGCGCGGGTGGTCAAGGCGCTCAACACGATCAACGCCGGGATCATGGTCGCGCCGGAGAAGGTCGGTGGCGACCACGCCCTCTTCGTCTGCGGCAACGACGCCTCGGCCAAGGCGGAGACGACCGCCCTGCTGGAGGACTTCGGCTGGCCGCGCGAGCGGGTGATCGACCTCGGCGACATCTCCGCCGCGCGCGGGACCGAGATGTACCTGCCGCTCTGGCTGCGGCTGATGGGCGCGCTCGGCAGCGCCGAGTTCAACATCGAGGTCCGCCGAGCCTGACGACGCAGTAGCGCGCGGGTACCAGGACGTCTCAGGGCACGCGGTGGACCTCGAAGAGGTTCGTCCCCAGCTCCTGGTCGGGCATGCCGGCGACGATCGCGACCAGGTCTCCCGACTTCGCGATGCCGTGGCGGACCGCCAGCGAAGCGCAGTCGTCGAGCAGGCTGCGCACCTCCCTCTCGTGCCGGCTGTGGATCGCGGTGACGCCGAAGAGCAGGTTGAGCCGCCGCACCGTCTCGGCCCGCGGGGAGATCGCCAGCACCGGCACATTTGGCCGGTGGGCGGAGACGAGGCGAGCGCTGCGGCCGCTGGTCGTCGGCACGATCAGCGCCGCCAGATTGAGCCGGTAGACGGCGCCGACCGCTCCCTGGGCGACGGAGTCGGCGACGTCCTGGGTCGCCTGGTCGGTGCGGGTGAAGAGCCACTCGCCGTAGGGCAGGTCGGGCTCGGTCGCGCGGGCGATCTGGTCCATCACCCGCACCGCCTCGACCGGGTGGCGGCCGACCGCGGTCTCCTCGGAGAGCATCACCGCATCGGTGCCGTCGAAGATCGCGTTGGCGACGTCGGTCACCTCGGCTCTGGTCGGGCGGCGCTCGGTGACCATCGAGGCGAGCATTTGGGTCGCCGTGATCGCCGGCTTGGAGCGCAGGCCCGCGGCGCGGATCAGGCGCTTCTGCACCACCGGCACCTGCGCCAGCGGCAGCTCGATGCCGAGGTCGCCCCGCGCCACCATAATCCCGCCGCTGGCCGCGCGGACGATCTCCTCGGCGTTCTCGGCCGCCTGCTGCTTCTCGATCTTGGCGATCAGGGGAATGTCGGAGCCGAGCGCCCGCAGCCGCTCGGTAACCGGCTCCAGGTCCGCCGCCGAGGAGACGAAAGACATCGCCAGCAGGTCGACCCCGTGCTCGACCGCGAACTCGACCCAGCCGAGATCGCCGTCGGTGGCGGCGCGCGCGGTGACGCCGGGGATGTTCATCCCCTTGTGCGAGGAGAGCGTGCCGCCGACCTCGACCTCGGCGTCCACCCCACCGTCGCCGGCCTCGCCCACCCGCAGGCGGATCGAGCCGTCCGCCAGATAGACGAGCTCGTCCTCGCGCAGCGAGGTCACGCCGGCCCAATCGACCGGGATCGTCTCCGCGTCTCCCTCGACCTGCTGCGGGGTCAGCTTGACGTGCATGCCCGTCTCCAGCTCGGCGACGTCGTCGCGCAGCTCGCCGATCCGCAGCTTCGGCCCGGGCAGGTCGCCGAGCACGGCGACCTCGCGCCCGGCACGCTCGGCCGCGGCGCGGATCGACTCGATCGTCCGCGCGTGCCGCTCGCGGTCGCTGTGGGAGAAATTGAGGCGGAAGACGTCCGCGCCGGCCTCGACCAGCTGCAGGAGGACGCCGTCGTCCCAGCTCGCCGGGCCGACCGTTGCGATGATCTTGGTCCGCCTGCCGTACATACGTTACATGACTGTAGAGGTCTGCTTAACGTGACATTGATCTGTGTAACACTGATCCCGTGACCCAGCTGGCAGACCACGCCGCTCCGCCGGGGAACACAGTCGCCGGCGGCCTCGTCGGCGAGGCGCCGCCATCTCCCGCAGGGCCGATCGAGGCCGACGAGGCGAGCGGCCTGCCGCAGCCGCCGGCGATCGCGCAGCCGCCGCTGCTGCAGACGCTGCGCTTCAACCAGCGACAGATCCAGTTCGTCTTCCGCGCCCGCCGCGAGCTGGGCGAGGTCTTCCGCATGCGCGGCACCCTGCCCGGGCCCGGTCCGGTGATCACCAGCCACCCCGACCACGTGCGCTCGCTCTTCACCGCCAAGCCCGAGCAGGCGCCCTCGCTGACCGGCGAGTCGCCGCTGCGGCCGGTGGTCGGCCCGAGCTCGGTCCTCACCGCGGTCGGCCCCCGCCACATGCGCCAGCGCAAGCTGCTGCTGCCGCCCTTCCACGGCGAGGCGATCGAGCAGTACACAGAGCAGATCGCCGACGCGGCCGAGCGCGAGATCGACCGCTGGCCGGTCGGCAGGCCCTTCGCCCTGGCGCCGCGGATGCAGGCGATCACGCTCGACGTGATCATGGCCGGGATCTTCGGCATCGAGGGCAAGCCGCGGCGCGGCACCAGTGAGCACAACCTGCGGCAGATGACCAAGCGCCTCGTCAACGCCTCGACCTGGCCGCTGGCGCAGGTGAGCGAATTGATCAACCTCAACCGCGAGGAGCCGGTCGGCCTGATGCGGGTCGGCCTGGAGATGCTCGACCGCGCGACCTACGCGGTGATCGAGCAGCGCCGCCGCGCCGAGGACCTGGGCGAGCGCCGCGACATCCTCTCGCTGCTGCTGCAAGCGTGCGACGAGCAGGGGGAGGCGATGAGCGACAAAGAACTGCGCGACGAGCTGCTCACCCTGGTCCTCGCCGGACACGAGACGACCGCCAACTCGCTCGCCTGGACCTGGGAGCGGCTGGTCCGCAACCCGGCCGCCCACGACGCCCTGCTCGACGCCGTGCGCGGCGAGGATCACGCGGGCGATCGGATCGAGGCGACGATCATCGAGGGGATGCGCTCGCGGCCGGTGATCCCGATCATCGGCCGGCGGGTCAAGGTCCCCTGGCGCCTGGGTCCCTATGCGGTGCCGGCGGAGACGCCGCTGACGATGAGCATCCTCCTCGTCCACCACCGCGAGGACCTCTACCCCGAGCCGTTCGAGTTCCGCCCAGAGCGCTGGCTGGGACGCAAACCGGGCACCTATGAGTGGATCCCCTTCGGCGGCGGCATCCGCCGCTGCCTCGGCGCGGCGCTGGCGATGGCCGAGCAGCGCGTCGTGCTCGAGGCGATGGCGCGCCGCCTCGACCTGGAAGCCGACGACCCGGCGCCGGAGCACGCCGTGCACCGCAACGTGACGATGATCCCCTCGCGCGGCGCGCGCGTCGTGGTTCGCTCCCGCCAAAGCTGAAGCGACCGCGTCACACAAGGCGCGACGCTATGGTTTTCGGGGCCCGGAGAGGTGGCCGAGTGGCTGAAGGCACTCGCCTGCTAAGCGAGTAGGGGGCGCAAGCTCTCTCGAGGGTTCGAATCCCTCCCTCTCCGTTCGGGTCCTTTCCCGCGGCTAGTCTCGGAGCGTGCTCTCGCCGTCCCCACGCTCGCACGAGGAGCTCGAAGCGATCTTCGCCGAGGTCGAGGCACCGCTTGCCTTCGTCGACCTCGACGCGATGGACGCGAACGCGGCGGAGATGCTGGGACGGGCGGGCGGCAAGCCGATCAGGGTGGCGAGCAAGTCGCTGCGCTGCCGGGCGCTGCTGGAGCGCACCTTGGGCGGCGACACCCGCTTCTCGGGGGTGATGACCTTCACCCTGCCGGAGACGCTGTGGCTCGCCGAGCAGGGGTTCGAGAACCTGCTGCTCGCCTACCCGACGACCGACACGGCGGCGCTGGAGGAGCTGGCCCTGCGCTCGGTCGCCAACCCCGAGGGGGCGCCGATCGTGATGGTCGACTGTGTCCAGCACCTGGAGACGATCGAGTCGGTGCTGGGGGCGGGCGCGGCGCCGGTCAGGGTGTGCATCGACATCGACGCGGGCTGGTGGGCGCTCGGCGGCAGGGTCAAGGTCGGGCCGAAGCGCTCGCCGGTGCACACGGTCGAGCAAGCGGTTGCGCTGGCGCGGGAGATCGAGCGTCGCCCGCAGCTGCGGCTCGCCGCCCTGATGGCCTACGAGGGCCAGATCGCCGGGGTCGGCGACCGGCCGCCCGGACGGGGTGCGCGCGGGGCCGCGATCCGCTTCATGCAGCGTCGCTCCGCCGCCGAGCTGGCGCGGCGCCGCGGCGCGATCGTGGCCGCGATCCGCGAGCTCGCCGAGCTGCCGATCGTCAACGGCGGGGGAAGCGGCAGCATCGAGCTGACCGCCGCCGAGGATGCCGTCACCGAGGTCACCGCGGGCTCCGGCTTCTACGCCCCGGCGCTCTTCGATCACTACAGCCGCTTCTCCCTCACCCCGGCGGCTGGGTTCGCGCTGCCGGTCGTGCGCAAGCCGGCGCCCGGCGTGGCGACCGCGCTGGGCGGCGGCTACCTCGCCTCAGGCAGCGGCGACCCCGCGCGTCTGCCGGTTCCCTGGCTGCCGACGGGCCTGCGCCTGGACGCCGAGGAGGGAGCCGGCGAGGTGCAGACGCCGCTGCTCGGCGCCGCCGCGTCGCGACTGGAGATCGGCGATCGCGTCTACATGCGCCATGCCAAGGCGGGCGAGCTCTGCGAGCGCTTCGATCACCTCCACCTGATCGAAGGCGACGAGATCGTCGACGTCGTCCCCACCTACCGCGGGGAGGGCAAGGCCTTCCTGTAAGGATCGCGCACCGCGACTCAAACGTCGCGGAAGAGCTCCATCGGCGGCACTTCGAGGCCGCGGGCCAGCTTGACCACGGTGGAGACGCGCATGTCGCGCGTTCCGCGCTCGACCCTGCCCACCTCAACCGGATGGGTTCCGGCGCGATGCGCGAGCTGTTCCTGCGTCAACTCGCGGCGTTTCCGTTGCGCCCTGATGTTTTGCCCCACCGCAACCTTCGGCTCCACCCTTCGATCATCGGGAGGAGAGCCGATAACGTCCAGAGCCAATAACGCATATTTTCCCTCAGGGAGAACCTAAATAGAAACAGTGTGCGTAACGGCACATCGTCCTTTGCGCCAAAGAACGGTCCGTTCCAAAATAGAGCCAATGGCGTATTATGCTCGCGACGAGCCGAGCACTCCGATTCGCTGACACGCATGCACGACGAGGGGAAAGAGGCTGGGCGCGAGCGCCACGGGCGAGGCCACTCGCAACGCGTCGCGATCCTTGCGGTTCTCTCCGAGGAGGACCGCGAATTGACACCGGCCCAGATCCAGGCCGCGCTGCCCGATCGCCCACCCCTCGGCCACGTCAACTATCACCTGCGGGTCTTGGAGAAGACACGCCTGGTGAGCGAGAGCGACGGCCTCTACAGCCTCCTCTAGGACCGCTTCACGGCCCGAGCACGCGCCGCGCGTACTCGTTGGCGAACAGGCGGTCGGGGTCAAGCTCATCGCGTGCGGCCTGAAAGGCCCGCCACCGCGGATAGAGCGGCGCCAGCGTCGAGGCGGTCTGGAAATGGCGCTTGCCCCAGTGTGGGCGGCCGCCGTAGTCGCGCATTATCCCCTCGACCGCTTCGAAGTACGGTCGCCACTCCATCCCCCGGTACTGGTGAACCGCGATATAGGCAGTGTCCCGTTCGTGTGAGGGACTGAGCAGGGCGTCGTCGCCGGCGGCCACCCGCATCTCGATCGGGAAGAAGACCGGGTAGCGATTCGCGCGCACCCACTCGATCGCCCGCCGGGCGGCCTCGGGGCCACGCTCGCGCGGGACCGCATACTCCATCTCGGTGAAGCGGGCCCGCCGCTCGTTGGCGAAGACCCGATCGCTGCGGTCGGCGGTCTTGCCGCCAGAGGCGAGCGCCGCCGCCAGGCGGGACAGCGCCGGTATCGCCCGCGGCACCAGCCGACCGGCCGCCGAGAAGCCCTCCAGCGCCCAGTTCTCGAGCACGACGTCGTTGATGTAGGCGGCGAGCCGGCCGCGCGGGCGGGGCGGCCCCTCGATCCGGTTGCGCTCCAGCACCAGGGCGGAGTCGGCGTAGGGAAAGGTGAATAGCTCGAAGTGGTCATTCCCCTCGGCGCGCTCGTCGAAGCTGTCCAGCACCTCCTCGCGCGGCTCGGGAGTGTCGACCCGCATCAAGGTGAAAGCCGGGACGCAGCGCAGCGTCACCGCCGAAACCGCGCCGAGAGCACCGACACCGACCCGCGCGGCGCACAGCAGATCGGCCTCCTCGCCGCCCAGCTCGCGCACGTTGCCGGCGCCGTCGATCAGCTCCACCGCCTCGACCTGCGCCGAGATGTTGCGCAGCTTCGCGCCGGTGCCGTGGGTGCCGGTGGCGATCGCGCCGGCGATGGTCTGGCGATCGATGTCGCCGAGGTTCTCCATCGCCAGCCCGAGGCGGTCGAGCTCCTCGTTGAGGTCGGCGAGGACGGTTCCCGCTCCCACCTTGACCAGGCTGGCGCCGGGATCGGCGTCGATCATGCCGCTCAATGCCCCGACATCGACCAGGGTGCCATCGGTGAGCGCCGCCTCGGTGAAGGAATGGCCGCTGCCGGCGACGCTCACCTTGCGTCCGGCCTCGGCGGCGGCGCCGATCGCCGCGACCAACTGGTCGCGATCGCGCGGCCGAACGATCTGTGCCGGCGAACATCGCTGATCCCCGGTCCAGTTGCGCCAGGCCTCCGCCATCGTCGCCGTACGCTAGCCCGCCGCCGGTTGAATCAGCGGCGGCACCAGCGAGCGGTAGGCGTAAGCGGAGGTGAAGAGGAGCAGAACGGCGATCGCCAGGCTCGGCGCCGCGTAGCCCGCGGCGCTCGCTGCGGCGCCGCCGGCAAGCGCCCCAACCGCCTGGCCGGCCGCCCAGGCCATGTTCGAAAGGCCGGTGGCAAATCCCTGGTGGAGCCCACCGGAGTCGGCCGTCTCCGAGAGCGTGGTCAGCGCCGGCGCGAAGCAGATCCCGGCGCCGAGGCAGCCGACGATCAGCGCCGCAAGCACCGGGCCGAGGGCCTGCGCGGCGGCGATGCCGACCATCGCGAAGGCGCAGATGCCGATCCCGGTGACGAACGGCATGCGACGGCCGACCCGGTCGGAGTAGCGTCCGGCGATCGGCGCCAGGGCGGCCTCCAGGGCGGCGCCGGCGATGAAGCCGCCGGCGATCGCCGCGTGGCCGCCGCCCAGGTCGTCGATGCGCAACGGCACCAGCACCTCGACGGCGCCGAACATCACCGAGGGGACCGCGACGAAGGCGGTCGCGGTGAGAACCGGACGGGTCAGAATCATCGCCCCGACCTCTCGCAACGGCTGGCGCTCGGGCTGACCGGCTTCGGGCAGCCGCGCGGCGAACAGGGCGAGCACGAGGGCGATGCCCAGCACCGCCCCGAAGACCGCACCGGTTCCCACTTCGGCGGCGACCGCGCCGATGATCGGCCCGACCAGAGCACCGGCGACAGCGGTGCCAAGGGCGGTTCCGATCACGGACCCGCGCCGCTCGGGCGGTGCGGTGGTGATCAGCCAGGTCAGCGCCCCCGACCAGATCAGAGCCCCCGACACCCCCTGGGCGAAGCGCGCCGCATCGAGCAGGACGATCTCGTCGGCGAGCCCGAAGACGAGGCTCGAGAAGCCGAGCAGCAGCAGACCGCCGATCACCGTGCGGCGCGGGCCGGCCCAGGTCGCCACGAGCCCGGCGGGCATGGACGCGAGCAGCGTTCCGCTCGCGTAGGCGGCAGCGAGGATCCCGGCCTGGGCCTTGCTCAGGCCGAACTCGGCGACATAGTCGGGCAGCAGCGGCGCGATCGCCGCATAGAAGGCGACGTCGAAGAAGACCATCGTCGATGCAAGGAGGAGCAGGCGGCGCATGGTTCTATCCAATCATCGCCCCGTCGGTTTACTTCATGCCTTTTTGTCCATACCTTTGCAGCTAGCATCGACATATCGTCTGATCGCCTGGAGGGGTGGCAGAGCGGTTGAATGCGGCGGCCTTGAAAGCCGTTAGATGCCTTCGGGTGTCTCGTGGGTTCGAATCCCACCCCCTCCGCTAGACAGGATGGAGCGGCCCGCGTAGGCGGCGTCCGCCCACCGCAAGAAAGTGGTCGGCGCCCGCGCAATGTCGTGGGTTGCCGGGGTGGGCCCGGTAGAGCCACATACGGAGGTCGCCGA
>Ga0075423_10004862_pt1 | contig 12499 bp, 12 predicted proteins | sample SoiMethybrSBSTD2_FD_80114 | JGI IMG/M metagenome (GOLD analysis project Ga0075423, IMG submission 80114) | Bulk soil microbial communities from a Populus tree surrounding site in Tennessee, USA - Soil MetaG P. TD hybrid SBSTD2 | ecosystem: Environmental > Terrestrial > Soil > Tree plantation...
AGCCGCCGACCGTTGTACGAACCGCTCCTGTCAGCGCCAGCTGAAGGGTATCCCCCGTTCGGTCACCGTTCGGCGGCGTGGGCGACCGCGTCGCGCACGATGTGTGCCGCGTGCACGTCGGTGAGCTCGTAGACGACCTCGCGTCCGCGGCGTCGCGTTCGCACGAGCCCCGCTCCTCGGAGAACCCGCAGATGCTGACTGACCAGGGGCTGCGACACCCCGATGGCGTCGACGAGCTCGTGGACGCAGTAGGCGTGGTCGGCCAACAGGTCGATGACGGCAAGTCGGATCGGGGCGGTCAGCGCTCGGAGCAGCCCACCAGCGGCCTCGTACCGCTCCAGGGTCGGGTGTGGGACCGAGAACGGAGCCTCCGCGTGCGTGTCGAGAACCATCGCTCCTCCCATGCATCCATGCGCCTTAGACAATAGGAGCGCCTGCGTGTTCGCTGTCAGTATGAGGCGGTCGCCAGATAGCGCGTCGGGTCGCAGGCTGGTCGTTGGGGTAGCCGTCATCGCCCTCGTGCTTGCCGGCATCTGCGCCTTCTTCTGGAGCGGGCTCTTCCGGTTCCAGCCGGAGCACGGAGAGACCTTCTGGCACCTTCTGCATCAGAAGGGCCATTGGTATCTGGAGGTCTTCATCAGCGGTGCGGAGACGATCCTGTTCGACATCCTCATCGGGGTGGTCGGGTGGCGGTTCCTGCTCAAGCCCTACATCGTCAGACGGCAGGCCGACGCCGTCGCCGAGGACCACGCCCTGCACGGCATCGAAGATCACGACCATCGTGGGGACCGGACGTCCGCGCGCGGCGCGACCTAAGAAGGCCGATCGGGATCAGCGCGTCCGTGGGGGGCGACCCGAAGGCCGCCCCCGCCGAACAGCAAGGGTCAGCGGAGGTCGAGCACGAGCCTGGCGGGCACCCGGCCGGCCAGCACGTCCTCGAAGCACTCGTTGATCTGCTCGAGCCTGCGCGTCTCGAGCTCGATACGGGTTCGGCCCGCGGCGTGCAGCTCGAACACCTCGGCCAGGTCCTCGCGGGTTCCGACGAGCGACCCGATCACGTGGATGCCCCGCAGCACGGTCTGGAAGATCGGGAGCGGGAACACGTTCTCGGCCGGCAGCCCCACCAGGACCAGCCGACCGGCGGGGCGCAGCGACTCGAACGCCGACGAGAGCGGACCGGGCGTGGCCGCCGTCGACACGATCGCGTCGGCTCCGCCGAGCGCTCGCATCTCCTCGACGACGTTTTGCCTCGCCGCGTTGATGACGTGGTCGGCACCCAGGCGCTTGGCCAGGTCGAGCTTGGCGTCGTCCACGTCGATCGCGACGGTGAACGCACCGGCGATGCCCGCGTACTGCAGCCCGAGGTGCCCCAGACCGCCGATCCCGACGACGCCCACGATGTCGGACGGACCCACCCGAGCGGCCTTGACCGCCTTGTAGGTGGTCACCCCGGCGCAGGTGAGCGGCGCGGCGTCGAGCGGGTCGATGGTGTCGGGGACGATCCCGACGAAGTCCGCGTTCGCCACGGAGTACTCGCGGTACCCGCCGTCGACCGTGTAGCCGGTGAACGTGGGGTTCACGCAGTAGGTCTCGAGCCCCTTCACGCAGAACTCGCACGTTCCGTCTGCCCCGCCGAGCCACGGGATCGCGACCCGCTGGCCGATCGAGACCCTCGTCACGCCCTCGCCCAGGGCGTCGACGATCCCGACCCCCTCGTGACCGGGGACGAGCGGCATGACCGGCTTGACGGGCCAGTCCCCGCGTGCGGCGTGGATGTCCGTGTGGCAGACGCCCGCGGTCTCGATCCGAACGCGGATCTGGCCCAAACCGGGCTCCGGGATCGGTCGGTCCTCGATCGCCAGAGGTTCCTTGAAGCTGGTGACGACTGCGGCGCGCATGGCGGCCTCCTTTCGACGTCTGCCACCACGCTCGCACGGGGGGATGAGATCCCCATGGGCCGATGGACCCGGGAGTCTCGGGACGGATGCCGGGGTCGCTAGGCCTCGATCTGCAGGCGGGCGACCATCCCCGCGTCGCGGGCCGCTTCCGCCGCCGCCGGGACGTAGATCGTCGACAGGCCGGTCACGCCAGCGTCCGCGAGGCCACCGACCGCGCAACGCTCGATCATCGGCCGGCCGACCGGGAACGGCGTCGCCTCGTACACGACGAGCTCGTGCTCGGCGCCGTAGAGCTCGGCGAGGCGTTCCGCGAGGACCTCCAGGCCGGCGTGCCGAACCTCGCCGGTCGTCCGAGAGCCGCCCACGATCCCCACCTGCCACAGGATCAGGGGCACCGTGGTATCTGGCGTTCGGCGCCGGACCAGGAAGTCTGTCGCGTCGAAGCTCTGCATGCCCGTCGCGCCCGGGTCGATCTCGAGGTCCACATACAGGCAGTCCTCTGCGGTGATCCCCGGCAGGATCCGCGCGGGGAACCCCTCCTCCCGAGCCCGGTTCACAGCGTCGTGGGACGTGCGGTCGAACACGCTCGGATGACCGTAGAAGACCACACACACGTCCTGCGGCTTTCGAACGTGTATGAGGATCGTCGATACGACGTCCTCATAGACCTCGCCGAACGGTCGATCGCGCTGGTAGAGGTCCTCCAAGGACTCGGCCGAGGAGTTGAGCTCCTCGATCCAGCGGACCGGGGTGGTCTCGGCGAGCAGGTACAGCACCTTGTCGGCCGAACGGATCCGGGCGACGGCCTCGCGTGTCGTGTGGAGTCCGGGGCGGATGCCGGCGCCGGTGATCGTCAGCGAGCCCGGCGTTCGTTCCGGCAAGCCGACTACCTCATCTTGACCATGATGATGATGGCACCCGCGGGAAGCTCATCCATGATCGCGGCTCGGATCTGCTGCGCCGTCCCGCCGAGGATCAGCATCTGCTGCGCCTCATCGAGCCCGGCGTCCACCATCGTTGTGCGAGGATTGTCGTCGAACTGGCGCTCGAAGTCCTCATCCGTCGCCAGCCTCTCGAAGAACTCCGTGAGCTGAGACATCGTCACCTCCTAACCCATCTTCACCCGGAAGACCACGATCTTCTTGTTCGGCTCTTCCTTCCTGACTGCCTCTCGGATCTCCTTGGCGGTGCCCTTGCGCACCAGACGCTTGTGCTCATCGCTCAGCTTGAACCGATCCATCACACCGTCGGGATCGGCGTCGAACTCGGTTTCGAACGCCTCGTCGGACGACAGTTTCTCGAGGAAGTCGGCGAGCTTGGCCATAGCGAGCCCTCCTCTCGCGGAAGTCCCTGAACCTACGTCTACGGCCGAACCCGGTCAAGGTCGTGCCTCGCAGGCGGAACGAGCGTGCCGGGTCCGCCTCCGAGCCTGGCCCGGCGCCGGGGGCGGGCCTATCCTCCGACGATGAAGGTCTGCCGGACCTGCGGCCACGGCAATTCGGACGACGCCGAGTTCTGTTCCGCCTGCGGCAGCGCCCTCTCCGCCTCAGCCGAGGACGAGGGCCCGCGCGAGGAGCGCAAGGTCGTCACGATCCTGTTCTGCGACATGGTCGAGTTCACCTCGCGCTTCGACCAGGCCGACCCCGAGGACGTGCGGGAGACGCTGTCTCGGTACCACAGCCGCGTCCGGCGCGAGATCGAGCGGTTCGGCGGCACCGTGGAGAAGTTCATCGGCGACGCCGTGATGGCCGTGTTCGGCGCACCCGTCGCCCACGAGGACGACGCCCAGCGGGCAGTGTTCAGCGCGCTGCGGATCCCTCCCGCGATCGAGGAACTCAACGAGACCAACCGGGACCTGCCGCTCGCGGTGCGGATCGGGGTGGAGACGGGGGTCGCGGTCGTCTCGGTGGGTTCGGAGCGCTCGGACCAGGGGATCGCGATCGGCGACGTCGTGAACACGGCGTCCCGTCTGCAGGGCGTTGCGCCGATCGGCGGGATCCTGGTCGGCGAGGGGACCCACCGGCTCACCAAGGACGTGTTCGAGTACGAGCCGCTTGATCCCGTACAGGTCAAGGGCAAGGCCGAGCCGCAGCGCGTCTGGGTGGCCAAGGCTGCCCGCAGCCGGTTCGGCGCCGAACTCCAGCGGGGCCTGCCGACGCCGTTCGTCGGCCGGGGCGACGAGCTCGAGCTGCTCAAGCACACGTTCGCGCGCGCCGCGCGGGAACCCTCGGTCCAGCTCGTGACGCTCCTGGGCGAGCCGGGCGTGGGCAAGAGTCGGCTGATCCGGGAGCTGTTCGCGTACACCGACGACCGGCCCGAGCTGATCGTCTGGCGGCACGGCCGTTGTCTGCCCTACGGCGAGGGTGTCACGTTCTGGGCGCTCGGCGAGATCGTGAAGGCGCAGGCCGGCATCCTCGAGTCCGACGACGCGCGGACGGCCCGCGGCAAACTCGCGACAAGCATCGCGTCGCTCGTCGAGGAGCCGGCCGAGGCCGAGTGGATGGGGTCGCGGCTCGCGCCGTTGATCGGCTTGGCCGACGCGACGGCGGACAGCGTGGAGCAGATGGAGTCGTTCAGCGCCTGGCGGTTGTTCCTGGAGGCCATCGCGTCCCAGCGGCCTCTCGTGCTCGCGTTCGAGGACCTGCACTGGGCGCAGGCGGCGATGATCGACTTCCTCACGCACGTGCTCGAATGGTCAAGCGGGTGCGCGATGCTGATCCTGTGCAGCGCCCGGCCCGAGCTCCTGCATCGCGACCCGCAGTGGGGCGGCGGCATGCGCAACTCGGTGATGGTCTCGCTCACGCCGCTGACCGACCCCGAGACCCGGACGCTGCTCGAGAGCATCCTGCCGCGCGACACCGCGCCGGATGTGTACGACCTGATCGCCGAGCGCGCGGACGGCAACCCCCTGTTCGCCGAGGAGTTCGTTCGGATGCTGCAAGACCGCTCCGGGGGAGCGGCGGTCGCCTCCGATGAGGTCGCGGTGCTTTCGGACTCCTCCCCAGAGAGCCTCGACGCGCTGATCGCGGCCCGTCTGGACACGCTGCCGGTGGAGAAGAAGGCCCTGCTCCAGGACGCCGCGGTGATAGGGCGCGTGTTCTGGCCGTCCGCCGTGGCTGCGGTGTCCGGGTCGGATACGGAGACCGTCCGCGCTGGGCTGCGGGACCTCGCCCAGCGAGAGCTGATCCGGCCCTCCCGCGACTCGTCGGTGCAGGGGGACGCTGAGTACGCGTTCGCCCACGCGCTGATCCGCGACGTGGCCTACGGGCAGATCCCGCGGCTGGCCAGGGTCGACAAGCACGTCGTGGCGGCGGGGTGGATCGAGCGGCTCGCCGTCGAGCGCGTCGCCGACCACGCGGAGCTCCTGGCGCACCACTACGGTCAGGCGCTCGAGCTCAGTCGCTCGGCCGGACGCGACCAGCTCGACGAGCTGGAGGAGGCGACGCGGCGCGCGCTGATGCTCGCGGGAGAGCGCTCGATCGCCCTGGATGTCGCGCGGGCCACGGAGTCCTTCGACCGGGTCCTCGAGCTACTCCCGCCGGAACATCCCGACCGCGCCGGGGCCCTGCTCTGGAAGGCCGTGGCAGCTCAGGATGCGGGACGCTACGAGGAGTCCGAAGAGCTGTACCGCGAGGCCATCGCGGCCTTCCGCAGCGGCGGCGATCGTATCGGCGAGGGTGCGAGCTTCACGAAGCTCGCGAACGTGCTTTGGGAGCGCGGCGCGTACGCGGATAGCCGAGATTTCCTCGCCGAGGCCGCAGCGATCCTGGAGTCGGAGCCGCCGGGACCCGAGCTGGCCGCGTGCTATGCGACCACGGCGTCGGCCCGGATCCTGGTGGGTGCGTTCGACGAGGCGATCGGGCTGAGCGAACGCGCCCTCGAGCTTGCCGGGCGGTTCGACGTCAAGACACTGGTCTCGCGCGCGCTCAGCTATCGGGGGACGGCCCGGTGTTTCTCGGGCGATCAGGGCGGCCTGGACGACTTCACGAAGGCGCTCGAGGTCGCCGAATCGATCGGGAGCTCGCAGGAGGGCGCCCTCGCGCTCCTCGTTCGAGCCGAGGTCGAGTGGGGGGTCGAAGGCCCAGCGCTCGCGCTCGTAACCGTCCGGACCGGACGCGACCTCGCCGAGCGCCGAGGCGTACAAGACATGGTGTTCTTCTTCGACGCGCTCAGCCTGGGTGCGCTGTTCGAACTCGGCGCGTGGGACGAACTCCTCATGGTTGCCGACGACATCGTCCGGAGGTCGAGCCAGGTCGGTGGCCAATACGCGCCCGCGCTAGCTCAACCGTGGATCACGCAAGTGTTGCTGTGGCGTAACCGGCACGCCGAGGCGTCGGAGACCGCGACCGCCTTCCGCGCGCAGGCGATGCAGATCCGCGACGCGCAGGTGCTCGTCCCAGGGTGGGTCGCCACCGCGCTCGTCGCGATCCATCAGGACCGGAAGCAAGACGCGATCGAGATCGTTCAGGAGCTCGACCGCGAGACCGAGGTGTCGCTCGCCTGGTACCGGGAGAACTTCCTCGCCGACCTCGTCCGGATCTGCGTCGCATCGGACGCCCTCCCGCTCGCCCGACGGCTCGTCGAGCGCTCGCATCCGACGGCGAAGCGGCATCATCTCTGCCTCTTGTCGGCGTCGGCGGCGATCGCGGAGGCCTCGGGGGACGTGGAGGCGGCGGAGGACCAGTACGAACGGGCGGTCGCGGGCTGGGGAGACTACGGCCATCAGGTGGAGACCGGGCTCGCGCTGCTCGGAGCCGGCCGGTGCCTCGAACGCCGGGGTGACACCCGGTCGGCCGACCTGCGTGCGCGTGCCGAGCAGATCTTCGGCGGCCTCAGCGCCGATCCGTTCGTGCCTCTGATCGACGGACGGGCGAACTAGGTCGGACACAGGGGTTCAGCCCGAGGGTCTCAGGGCCGACAGAGAACAGGGGACTGCCCGACGCGCGAGCGGGCAACCGTCGGACCTGCCATGACCGAAACGGAAACGGGGTTCTTCGGCCGCTACGGCCGTTTCGTCTGGGGCGGCGCGGCCGCGCTGCTCCTGCTCGTGCTCGCGGCCTCCTTCGTGCTGTCGGGATCCTCGGTCTCCGGGGCCGAGCTCGAGGCACAGCAGCGGGCCGAGGGCCTGGCGTCCTCGGTCGTGGAGGAGCAGCTCACACCCGACCTGCTCACCCGGGACATCGACGGCACCGACTATCGGGACCTCACGGTCCGCGTCCAGGCGGGGATCCTGTCCGACGACCGGTTCCAGATCGTTCGCATCTGGCGTCTCGACGGCGGCCTGATCTACTCCACGGCGCAGCGCGACGACGTCAACGGCGTCACGGCCGGCGACGATCAGTGGATCCAGCAGGCGCTCGGCGGCCGGACCGTCAGCGTGCTCTCGAGCGCCGGCACGTACCACGAGGGCCTCAGGCGCCCGAACGAGGAGCTGTTCCAGACCTTCATCCCGATCCGGCTGTCGGGTGACGCCGTCGAGGGCGTCGTGCAGATCGACCAGCGGTACGGGGCGATCCACAACCAGGCCTACCGCCTGTGGCGGCCGCTGCAGATCGCGGCGCTCCTGCTGCTGATCGGCGCCGGCGTCATGCTCGCGCGGACGTTCCGCGGACGCGCTTCCTACGGTGATGGCGGCGTCGAACGCCGGCTGAGCCCGGGCCGCCGCGCGGGCGACCTGTCCGTTCGGGACGCGGTCGACCGCGCAGACCAGGCCGAGCGCCGGGTTCGCGAGACCGAGAAACGGGTCGCCGAGCTCGAGACGCAGCTCTCCCGCGCACCGAGCACGGCCACCGCGACGGCCGCGGTCGAGGAGCTCGACCTCAAGCTCCGGGCGTCGGAGGCCGAGCGAGAGGAGCTCGCCGGCACCGTGAAACGCCTGCAGTCGGAGCTCGCGGAGAGCCAGGCCGAGGTCGCGCTCGTAAGACAGGGTTCGGCCGGCACGCGCGGCGAGACCAAGCGCGTCAACAAGCTGATCGCCGAGGCCGAGAGCAAGGCCGTGGCCGCCGAGCGCAAGGCCGCCGCCGCCGAGAAGAAGTCGCAGGAGGCCGCCAAGCGAGCCTCGGTGAGCGCCGAGCGCGGCCTCGAACTCGAGGCCCAGCTGCGCGAGGCGCAGAAGCTGGCCGCCGACGTCCAGAATCTTTCGGGCGGCGGGGATGGGCGCGTCGAGGACGCGGAGCGCAGGCTCGCGGACACCCAGCGCAGCGCGAACGAGCGGATCGCCCAGACGGAGGCGAACGCCGGCAAGGCGGTCGCGCTGGCCGAGGAGCAGGCGCTGAAGCGGATCGCCGACGTCGAGGCGTCGGCCCAGAAGCGGATCGCCGACGTCGAGGCCGTCGCGGACAGGCGGGTCGCGGAGGCCGAGGGCCAGGTCCAGCGGACGATGGCCGAGGCCGAACGCACGGCGCAGCAGCAGATCTCGCAGACCGACGGGAACGCGCAGAAGGTGGTGGCGGAGGCGCAGCGCAACGCGCAGAAGATGATCGAGGACGCCGAGCGCCGGGCGGCCGACGCCGAGAAGCGAGCCGACCTCGCCGAAGCCAGGACGGTCGACGCAGAGGTCAGGACGGCCGACGCCGAGCGAAGGGCAGCCGAGGCGGGCGAGGGCGTCCGGCGCATTGAGTCGGGCGATCGAACGGTCGCCGCGGAACTCAAGCGCGCCGAAGGAGAGCGAGATCAGCTGGTGTCCAGGCTCGACGAGCTCGAGCGGGCGCTGGCCGAGGCTCAGATGCGGGCCCAGAACTCCGAACGCGAGCTGGCCGTGAAGAACCTCGAGCTGAACGCGTCCGCCGACGCGACCGCCGCGGCCTCGGAGCTCGAGGAGCGTGCGAAGTCGGCCGAGCTCAAGCTGGTCGACTCGGAGGAGCGTTTCGCCGACGCGCAGAGCCGGCTGGCCGAGGCGCTCGACAAGCTCCGCGAGCTCGAGGTGGCCCGGGCCGCCCTCGAGGAGCAGAAGGAGGACGAGCCCGCGCCCCCGATCAGGTTCGGAGCCGGGGCCGAGCTGGAGAGGCGCATCGCCGAGCTCGAGAACGCCCGGCGCGCCGACGTGGTCGAGCTCCAGCGCGCCCACGAGGCGTTCGCGAACACCCAGCTGGAACTCTCGAACACCGTCCGTAAGCTCCGCGAGGCTGAGGCCCTCGTCAAGGAGCTCGAGCGTTCGGGCGGCGGTCGTTCGAAGGGCGCGAAGCGACAGGCCGAGCCCGCGAGCGAGGCCGCTCCGGCGCCGGTGCCCACCTACGTCGCCGCGGCCGACGACCCCGAGGCGTGGAGCCAGGTCGAGGATCCGTTCGGCGACGTTTCGGACGCGTTCGCCGCCGCCCCGGACACGTGGTCGGATCCGCCCGCGACGGTGGAGGAGCCGGCCGAAGAGGAGCCGGCCGAGGGCCTGTCCCTGCGCGAACGGCTCGCTCGCGCCGCGGCCGCACGCAAGCGCCTCAACTGACTCGCGAGACCCGCGTCAGGCGACTCGACGCAGGGGATCCACCGCGTACGCCGACAGCAGTGCCGACTCCACCACCGCCGCGGGCAGCACGCGAGGCATCCGGTACTCGTATCGGCGGCTGAGCTCCAGATGGGGTTCGCAGAGCGGCACCATCCGGCCGCCACGGTGCCGAACGACCACCGAGCATTCGCTCGGTGCATGCGTGCCCCACAGGGAGAAGCACAGGTAGCACAGCAGCCGGAGCCGCTGCGGGTACCCGAGCTCGGCACGGAACCCGTGCTCGTGTTCGACGACGCGTCCCCACAGGGCCACCGTCCCGAGCACCGCCGGGTCGCGCGACCGGCGCAGCTGATCCGGGTCGTTCACCGCGTAGAGCCCGCAGGTGCAGGCGAAGTGGGGGACCGTGTGGGTCCGATGCCGGATGCACGTCGCCGACGTGGGGCGTCCGGCCGGCCATGGTCGCCGATCGCCGGCGATCGGCGTCAGGTGCACCCGCGACCCGTCACGCGATCCGGAGAGCGTCCAGCAGCGCCAGGCCAGCACGGGTTCGACCGATGCGGGTGGCGCCTCGAGAAGGACGGGACGGGCGCTCATGCTCCCGGCTGGACGGGGTCGGGAACGAGCGGCTCGGGTTCGAGGTCGGGGACGTCCTCGGGCAGCGGCAGTGAGACGGGTTCGACCTCGATGATCCGCTGCGGACGACCGATGTCCATACGGCGCTCCCCCGAACGGTGCCGACTCCCCGAGCCTACTCCCGCCGGCCCGGGTCGGGCCAGACGCGCCTTCAGTTCCGGACGAGCCTGTTGATGCCGTCGAAGTCGCTGAAGTAGATCCGTCCTCCCGGGGCCACCTCGAACGAGAGCGTGCTGCCGCCGTGGTGGTAGACCACCGAATGGCTCGCGATCGCGCTGCGCTGGTCGTTGAACAGGATCCGCGTCACGTCGCCGTTGTTGACGGCGCCAGAGAACGCGGCGCCCTCGCTGCGGTGCCCCAGGCCGCAGCCCTCGCAGAACGCGATGCCGGTGATGCCGATCGTGTTCTCATAGAACAGCTCGGGCAGGACCGGGTCCGGGCCGTCCTGGTTGGTGTTCGCCGGCGAGGAGCCGCCGCAGGTCTCGTTCGGCCCCCACCCGTAGTTGTCCCCGCCCACGATCCGGTTGACCTCGTCGTTGCATTCGGGGCCGTTCTCGGTCTCCCACAACGCGTCGGTCTGCGGGTCGAACGCGAAGCCGAACGAGTTCCGGATCCCGTACACCCAGATCCGGTCGCCGAACGGGTTGTCGCTCGGGACGCCGCCGCCCGGCGTGAGGCGGAGGATCTTCCCGCGGTTCTCGTTCAGGTCCTGGGCGTTCGACGAGTCGGTCGCGTCCCCCACGATCGCGTAGAGCCGGTCGTCGGGCCCGAACAGGATCCGCCCGCCGTTGTGGGCCGAGCCGCTGCTCGCGACCGTGGAGAGCAAGATCGTGCGGCCGGTCCCGTGGCCGTGTTCGTTACGGTACCGCAGGATCTGGTTGCGAAGGCCGTCTGCCGTCGATCGCGTCGCGTACACGTACACGAACGGCCTTTCGGGGAACGTCGGGTGCAGGGCGATGCCGAGCGTCCCGCGCTCGCCGTCGCCGTTCACGCCACCGACGCGAACGAACCGCCGGTCCGCGTCCGTGTCCAGGTCGTGGACGCGTACCTCGCCCGTGGTCTTCTCCACGTACCAGATCGTGCGACCCGGCCCGAACGTGAACGCCACGGGTTGGTTGAGCCCCCCCACGACCTGGCGCGCGTGGATCGTCGGGGCGGCGGCGGCCGGCGCCCCGAGGCCGACGAGGGCGAGCATCAGCCCCACGAGGATGGCGGAGAGGTGGATGGTCCACCGTTTCATGTATGGGCTCCTCTACAGTTCGGTCTCGACGTGAGGCGGATCCGCGGCATCATCCCCTACGTGGGCCGGCTCGACACGGTCCGAGTGCTCGGCTCGTTCGTCGCGCTCGGCGTCTCCGTCTGCTCCATGGCCGCGTGTACGCAGCTCGATCAAGTGACCGAGGCGATCACCCCGTCGTCGCCGCCCGTGACCAGGACGGCCGAAAGCCCCTCTCCGGCGAAGCATCCGCTCGTCTCCATCGAGACCCCGCTCGCGAACGGCGAGGTCTCGGCCCCCGTCTCGGTGACGGGGATCGCGGACGTCGAGGGCGGCGTGACGGTTCGGGTCCTCGACGGCAGTGGCGCCGAGCTGGCTGCGATCGATGTCGAGGTGGACTGCGGGAAGCGCTGTCCGGGGACCTTCGCGACGGAGCTGTTCTTCTTCGTCGACCGACGCGAGCCTGGGTCGATCGAGGTCTCGGGCACCACCGAGGACGGTGACATCGCTTCGGCCTCGGTTCCGGTAGTGCTGTTCCCGGTCTGAGGTAGGGTTCGGCGCCGATGCCCGACGCGCCCGAGACCACGCCGTTGTGGGAGCGACGCTACCGCGCGCCCACCCGGACGCTCCCGATCTGGAGCCACCACGACCCCGAGCGGTTCGCGTTGCTGTCGGACGAGGAGGGCTCGTTCCAGGCTTACGCCTGGGAGCGGGGCTCCGAACCCCGGCGCCTGACCGACGAGCCGGTCGGCGTGTCGGCCGTGACGATCTCGGCCGACGGCGATCGCGTGGTCTGGTTCTCCGATCCGACCGGGGACGAATCCGGGCGGTGGCTCTCGGTGCCGTTGGGGGGCGGCGAGGCCGAGGAGGTGTTCCCCGGGGCGCCGAACGGCTGGCCGGAGGGTCTGGCCGTCGGGCGCGAGCGGAGCGTCGGCGTGATCGCCGATCGCGACGGCTTCGCCGTATACGTCGCCGAACGCGGGGGTCCGGCCAGGGAGATCTTCCGGCACGCCGACGTGATCGGCTTCTCGGACTCCGACTCGCACGTGGAGGGGTTCGACCACGTCGGCCTCTCGGCGGATGAGGGCCTGGTCTGCGTGGAGGCGGCGCAGGACGGTGACAACATCCATCGCAAGCTCCTCGTGTTCGACGCGCGTTCGGGGGAGACCGCCGGCGAGCTCGCGGATGGGTCGGGGCTGCGTCTGAGCGCGTTCGGATGGTCCCCGGTTCGCGCCGACCACCGCCTGCTGATCGGTCACGAGCGAGAGGACCTGCTCCGTCCCGCGCTGTGGGATCCGACGACCGGCGGACGGA
>Ga0075423_10004864_pt1 | contig 12496 bp, 9 predicted proteins | sample SoiMethybrSBSTD2_FD_80114 | JGI IMG/M metagenome (GOLD analysis project Ga0075423, IMG submission 80114) | Bulk soil microbial communities from a Populus tree surrounding site in Tennessee, USA - Soil MetaG P. TD hybrid SBSTD2 | ecosystem: Environmental > Terrestrial > Soil > Tree plantation...
AGGCGCGAGGATTACGCCGAGGGGCGCATCTGCGGCCCCGTGGGCAACGTCGTGCGCATCCAGCTCGCCGAGGGCGCCGCCTACGACGCCAGCCGACTGCAGCGGAACTTCTACACGACCTCGAGCTGCGGCGTCTGCGGCAACGCCTCGCTCGACGCCGTCGAGCGCATGATGCGCTCGCCCGAGGTGGACGGCTCGCTCAAGGTCAGGGCTTCGCTCCTCGAGTCGCTGTCCGACCGCGCGCGCGCGGGCCAGGACGTCTTCCGCGAGACGGGCGGCCTGCACGCCTCCTGCCTCTTCGACCCGGAAGGCCAGTTGCTGGCGCTTCGCGAGGACGTCGGCCGGCACAACGCGCTCGACAAGCTCATCGGCGCAAAGCTCCTCGCGGGCGAGCTGCCGCTGTCGCAGAGCATCCTGTTCCTGTCGGGTCGTGCGAGCTTCGAGCTGCTGCAGAAGGCCGCCGCTGCCGGCATCCCGGTCGTCGCGGCGGTCGGCGCGCCCTCTTCGCTCGCCATCGACCTCGCGCGGCGCACCGGCATCCTGCTGGTCGGCTTCCTGCGCGGCCGCTCGTTCAACGTCTACGCGCACCGGGAGCGCCTGCAGTGAGCGCGGTCGCGACCCCTGCCGCCGACGAGAAGCGCATCCTCGCGATCGTCGAGCGCCATCGCCACCGCGCGGGACCGCTGATCGAGATCCTCCACGAGGTGCAGGCCAGCTTCGGCTGCGTGCCGCAGGGCGCGGTCGCGGTGCTCGCGCGCGCGCTCAACCTCTCGCGCGCCGAGGTGCACGGCGTCGTCACGTTCTACCACCACTTCCGCACGCGGCCGCCCGGCCGGCACGTGCTCCAGATCTGCCGCGCGGAGTCCTGCCAGGCCGCGGGCGGGCGCGCGGTCGAGCAGCATGCGAAGAAGCGGCTCGGCGTCGACTTCGGCGGCACGACGGCGGATGGGCGCGTGACGCTCGAGGCCGTCTATTGCCTCGGCCTCTGTGCGTGCTCGCCCGCCGCGATGCTCGATGACGAAGTCCACGGCCGCGTCACGCCGGAGCGCCTCGATGCGCTGCTCGACGCGGGCGCGACGGTGAAATCGTGAGCGTCACGGTCTGGATTCCGCGCGACGCCGGCGCGCTCGCGCTCGGCGCCGAGGCGACGGCGCGCCGCATCGAGCAGGAGGCGCGCGCGGCCGGTGTCGAATTGAAGGTCCGCCGCAACGGCTCGCGCGGCCTCTACTGGCTCGAGCCGCTCGTCGAGGTCGAGTGCGCAGAGGGGCGGATCGCCTACGGCCCCGTCTCGGAAAAGGACGTTCCGGCGCTGGTCGCCGCGGGCATGCTGAAAGGCGCCTCCCATCCGCTGCGCCTGGGCGACATCGAGAAGCATCCGTGGTTCGCCTCGCAGCAGCGCCTCACCTTTGCGCGCGTCGGCCGCATCGATCCGCTCGACCTCGCCGCATACCGCGCCTCGGGGGGCTATCAGGGCCTCGCGCGCGCACTCGGAATGAGCCCCCAAGCCGCGGTCCAGGAAGTCCTGGATTCGGGCCTGCGTGGCCGCGGCGGCGCGGCCTTCCCGACCGGCATCAAGTGGCAGACGGTGCTGCGACAGCCGCCGGGACAGAAATACATCACCTGCAACGCGGACGAAGGCGACTCGGGCACGTTCTCCGACCGCATGCTCATGGAAGGCGATCCGTTCTCGCTGATCGAAGGCATGACGATCGCGGGATTCGCGGTCGGCGCGGAGCGTGGATACATTTATCTGCGCGTCGAATACCCGCACGCTTACGCCATCCTCGGCGCGGCGATCGAGGCCGCACGCCGCGAGAAGCTCCTCGGCCCCGACGTGGCGGGGAGCAAGCGGACGTTCGACCTCGAGATCCGGCTCGGCGCCGGCGCCTACATCTGCGGCGAGGAGACCTCGATGCTCGAGAGCCTCGAGGGCCGACGCGGCGAGATCCGCGTGCGCCCGCCGCTGCCCGCGGAGAAGGGGCTCTTCGGCGCGCCGACGATCGTCAACAACGTCATCACGCTCGCGACCGTGCCATGGATCTTCGCGCAAGGCGCGCAGGCCTACCAGGAATTCGGCCAGGCGAAGTCGCGCGGCACGCTCCCGCTGCAGCTCGCGGGCAACATCCGCCGCGGCGGCCTCGTCGAGCGCGCCTTCGGGCTCACGGTCCGTGAGCTCCTCGAGGACTACGGCGGCGGCTCGATGAGCGGGCGGCCGATCCGCGCCGTGCAGATCGGGGGACCGCTCGGCGCCTACCTGCCGGCGTCGCAATTCGATACGCCGCTCGAGTACGAGTCCCTGTCCGCGATCGGCGCGCTCCTCGGGCATGGCGGCGTCGTCGCGTTCGACGACACCGTCGACATGCTCGACATGGCGCGTTATGCCATGGAGTTCTGCGCCCACGAGTCCTGCGGCAAGTGCACGCCGTGCCGGATCGGGGCCGTCAGAGGGGCGGAAGCGCTTGCGGCACTGGGGAATGGAGGAGACCGCGACCGGCTGATTGCGCTGGTCGAGGAACTCTGCGATACGATGTTGAATGCGTCCCTGTGCGGCCTGGGGGGCATGACCCCCTTCCCCGTGCAGAGCGCCATGAAGCACTTCCCGGAAGACTTCAGGCGGGCGCGAGGAGGCTAGGTGTATTCGATCGACTATCGTGACCTCGGGACGCCGCCCGCGAAGGCGGACGAGCAGGTCACGCTCGAAATCGACGGCGCGACGGTGACGGTGCCCGCGGGCACGTCGGTCATGCGCGCCGCCGCGCTCGCGGACGCCCGCATCCCGAAGCTCTGCGCCACGGATTCACTAAAGGCCTTCGGCTCCTGCCGCCTGTGCCTCGTCGAGATCGAGGGTCGCAAGGGATTCCCGGCCTCCTGCACCACGCAGGTCTCGGCCGGCATGAATGTGCGCACTCGTTCCCCGCGCATCGACCAGCTGCGCCGCAACATTGTCGAGCTCTACGTCTCCGACCATCCGCTCGACTGCGACGACTGCCCGGCGAACGGCCACTGCGAGCTGCAGGATGCGGCCGAGGTCACCGGCATCAAGGGCTCGCGCTATGCGCCCGGCAAGACGCAGCGCGGCGCCGCGCCCGACATCAGCAATCCTTACTTCGACTTCAACCCGGACCTCTGCATCGTCTGTTCGCGCTGCGTGCGCGCCTGCGACGAGACCCAGAGCACGCTCGCACTCACGATCGAGGGCCGCGGCTTCGATTCGCGCGTCTCGGCGAGCGAGCACCAGCCCTTCCTCGCTTCCGAGTGCGTATCCTGCGGCGCCTGCGTCGAGGCCTGCCCGACGGCGGCGCTCAGCGAGAAGTCGCTCGCGCAGCTCGGCCAGCCCGAGAAGGCAGTCTCGACGACCTGCGGCTATTGCGGCGTCGGGTGCACCCTCAAGGCGGAGGTCAAGCAGGAGACCGTCGTGCGCATGGTCCCGAGCCGCGCAGGCGCCGCGAACCAGGGCCACGCCTGCGTCAAGGGCCGCTTCGCCTACGGCTACGCGACGCACAAGGACCGCGTGCTGAAGCCGATGATCCGCAAGAAGATCACGGATCCCTGGCGGGAAGTGAGCTGGGACGAAGCGATCAACTACACCGCGAGCGAGTTCCGCCGCATCCAGCAGAAATACGGCCGGAACTCCGTCGGCGGCATCACTTCCTCGCGCTGCTCGAACGAGGAGACGTACCTCGTCCAGAAGCTCGTGCGCGCGGCGCTCTTGACTAACAACGTCGATACGTGCGCGCGTGTCTGCCACTCGCCGACCGGCTACGGCCTCAAGCACACGCTCGGCGAGTCCGCTGGCACCCAGGCCTTCACTTCGGTGCAAAAGGCGGACGTCATCATCGTTTGCGGAGCGAACCCGATCGACGGCCACCCGGTGTTCGGCTCGCAGCTCAAGCGCCGCCTGCGCCAGGGCGCGAAGCTCATCGTCATCGATCCGCGCGCGACCGACCTCGTTCGGACGCCGCACATCGAGGCGGCCTACCACCTGCAACTCCGGCCGGGCACGAACGTCGCCGTCATCAATGCGCTGGCCCACGTCATCGTCACGGAAGGGCTCACCAGGGAGGACTACGTCCTCGAGCGCTGCGAGGCAAAGTCGTACCAGGAGTGGAAGGAATTCATTTCGGATCCGAAGAACTCGCCGGAGGCAATGGAATCGGTCAGCGGCGTGCCGGCCGAGATGGTGCGCGGGGCGGCGCGGCTCTATGCCGCCGGCCCGAACAGCGCGATCTATTACGGCCTCGGCGTGACCGAGCACAGTCAGGGCACGACCATGGTCATGGGCATCGCGAACCTCGCGATGGCGACGGGCAACCTGGGTCGCGAGGGCGTCGGGGTCAATCCGCTGCGCGGCCAGAACAACGTGCAGGGCTCATGCGACATGGGCTCGTTCCCGCACGAGCTGCCGGGGTATCGGCACGTCTCGGACGCGATCGCGCGCGGCAGCTTCGAGACGGCCTGGAACGTGACGATTTCGGACGAGCCTGGCCTTCGCATCCCCAACATGTTCGAGGCGGCGCTGGACGGCAGTTTCAAGGCCATGTACATCCAGGGCGAGGACTTCGTGCAGTCCGACCCGAACACGCATCACGTCACGTCAGCGCTCACCGCGATGGAATGCGTCGTGGTCCAGGACATCTTCCTGGTAGAGACGGCCCGCTTCGCGCACGTCTTCCTCCCGGGCTCGTCTTTCCTCGAGAAGGACGGCACGTTCACGAACGCCGAGCGGCGCATCTCGCGCGTGCGCAAGGTCATGGAGCCGCTCGCCGGCCTCGCGGACTGGGAAGTCACGATGCGCCTCGCCCAGGCGCTCGGCTACCCGATGCAGTACTCGCACCCGTCCGAGATCATGGACGAGATCGCGCTACTGACGCCGACGTTCACCGGTGTCAGCTACGAGAAGCTCGACCGGCTCGGCACGATCCAGTGGCCCTGCAACGACAAGGCGCCCGATGGCACGCCGACGATGCACGTCGGCACCTTCGTGCGCGGCAAGGGCAAGTTCTATCGTACGGCGTACGTCGCGACCGCGGAGCGCTCGACGAGCCGCTACCCGCTCCTCTTGACGACCGGCCGTGTGCTGTACCAGTACAACGTGGGAACGCAGACCCGCCGCACCAGGAACCTCGTCTTCAACAAGGAAGACGTGCTCGAGATGCACCCGGACGACGCCGAGGCGCGTGGAATCAGCGAAAACGACCTGGTGGGCGTCGCGAGCCGGGCCGGAGAGATCGTGGTGCGCGCGCGGCTCACGCGGCGGATCGCGCGCGGAGTCGTTTATACGACCTTCCACTTCCCCGAGTCCGGGGTGAACCTCGTGACGACCGAGAACTCCGATTGGGCCACCAATTGCCCCGAGTACAAAGTGACCGCGGTCGAAGTCTCGAAGGTTACGCAACCGGACGCTTGGCGCGAGCGTGTCGCCGCCATGCGCGCGGCCCGCAAGGGCGCCTCGGTCTCCGTCGCCTGAGACTGCCGCGCCGATGAACGTCCAGCGCCTTGTCGCAATGGCGAATGACATCTCGAATTTCTTCGGATCGGACCCCGATCCGGAAGCCGCGGCCGAACAGGTCGCCGGCCACCTGAAGAAGTTCTGGGAGCCCCGCATGCGCGAGGAGATCCGCCGCTACGTCAGCGCGGGCGGGATGGGCCTTTCGTCCATCGCCATTCAGGCCGTCAAGAAGCTCACGTAAGCACGGGCGCGCCGCGCCGGCCGGCGCGGCGAATTTCGAAGCAGTGGTGGATTCGCGCGTTGCCGGCGAAGTCCCGCGGGATCGTCTTGCGCGTGATGTCGTGCGCCACGAGGCCTTCGAGCGCCGTCGCATCCAGGCGGAACTTGCGGAAGTTCGTCGAGAAGAGGAGCAGCCCGCCGGGCGCGAGCCGCTTCATCGCTGAGCGGATGATGTCCGCGTGGTCGCGCTGCACGTCGAACTCGCGTTCCATGCGCTTCGAGTTCGAGAAGGTCGGCGGATCCAGGAAGATGAGGTCGTAAGCCGCCTGCGGTGCGTCGGCGAGCCAGCCGAGGCAATCCTCCTGGACGAACTCGTTCGCGCCCGTGAGCGCGTTGACCGACAGGTTCCGTTTCGCCCAGTCGAGGTAAGTGCGCGACATGTCGACGCTCGTCGTCGCCGCCGCGCCGCCCGCCGCGGCGTAGACGGTCGCCGCGCCCGTGTAGCAGAAGAGGTTGAGGAAGTGCCGGCCTCGCGCGAGCTCGCGGATGCGCGCCCGCGTCTTGCGGTGGTCGAGAAAGAGCCCCGTGTCGAGGTAGTCCGTAAAGTTCACGAGAAACTTGAGGCCACCCTCGTCGACCAGCACGCGCTCCCCGACATCGGCCATCGCCTCGTACTGCGACTTTCCCTTCTGCGGCCGGCGCGTGCGCCAGTAGATCGCGTCCGTCGCAAGGCCGGTGACCTCGGGCAGGACAGAGAGCGCCTCTTCGCGCCGTGCCTTCGCCTTCGCGCGGTCGACCGTCGCCGGCGGCGCGTATTCCTGCACGTACAGCCAGCGGCCGGCCCGGCCTTCCGGGTCCGACTGGTAGACGTCGATCGCGAATGCGTACTCGGGCATGTCGGCGTCGTAGAGCCGGTAGCACGAAACCTTCTCGCGCCGCGCCCAGGCGGCGAGCCGGTCGAGGTTCTTCTTAAGCCGGTTCGCGAACATCTGTGCGCCCGGCCGCGCGCGCGCCGAATCGGCGTCGATCGCCGGCGGCCGCCCCGGCTCGCGCTTCTGCACGAAGTCGGCGGGCTCGATTGCGAGCCGGAGCAGCCGGCACTCGATCGGCCCGTTCATCATCCGGTGCGTGCGGCGCGCGTGGATCCCGAGCTCGCGGCCGAGCGCGGGGCTGCCCGTGAAGACGGCAGCCTCCCAGCTGCGGTAGTCGGCGCGCAGCCGCTCGCCGAGGAGTGCGTACAGGGCTCGGAGCTCTTCCGTCTCCCCGATGCGCTCGCCGTAAGGCGGATTGACGGCGACGAGGCCGGCCGGCGCCGGAGCGGCAGGCAGCTTCGCGAGCTCGGCGCGCTGGAAGAAGAGCCGCCGGGCGAGTCCCGCGCGCGCGGCGTTCGCTTCCGCGTCGCGGATCGCGACCGGGTCGCGGTCGAATCCGCGGATGCGGCCAGCCGTCAACAGCTCGGGCTGCCGGCGTCCCTCGGCTCCCGCCCGAATCGCGGCCCAGGTATCCGCGTCATGACGCTTCCAGCGCTCGAAGCCGAAGCCCGGGCGCAACAGGCCCGGCGCGATGTCGGCGGCGATGAGCGCCGCTTCGATCGGCAGCGTACCGGAGCCGCACATCGGATCGACGAAGGCGCCGCCCGCCGCGGCGATCGCGGGCCAGCCGGCGCGGACCAGGATCGCGGCCGCGAGGTTTTCCTTGAGCGGTGCCGCTCCCTGCCCGCCCCGGTAGCCGCGGCGGTGCAGGCTGTCGCCCGCGAGGTCGATCGAGATGTTGACGGCGCCGCGCATGGCGTGGACGTTGATGCGAAGTGTCGGCGCCTCGCGATCCACCGACGGCCGCGTCCCGGTCCGCTCGCGGAACTGGTCGACGATCGCGTCTTTCACGCGCTGCGCGCCGAACTGCGTGTGCGTGACGCCCGGAAGGCTTCCCGAGAAATCGACGGCCAGCGTGCCGTCCGCGTCCAGGTGCTCGCCCCAGTCGATCGTGCGCACGGCCGCGTAGAGCGCGGCGGCGTCCGCGGCAGGAATGTGCGCGAGCTGCCACAGCACGCGCAGTCCAATCCGCGACTCGAGGCAGGCCCGGTAGGCACCCGCGAGGTCGGACTCGCAGGCGACACCGCCCTGCACTTCGCGCGCCTCCGCGATGCCGAGCGCGGAGAGCTCCGCGGCGAGGAGGTCCGTCGTGCCCGATGCCGCGGTGACGAAGACGGGCGCGCGCATCAGCCCTCGCCCGGCTGCACGAGCTCCGCGCCGCGCAGCGGCCGGTCGAGGAATCCCGTCAGGATGCGGTAGAGGTCGAGGTCGAAGGGCTCGCCCTCGTAACACCAGCGGTCGAACACGTGGGTCTCCTCGACGCCACGCCAGTCGCGTTCGCGGATGCCGATCGGGCCGGCGAACGGCCATTCGCGGCGCTTGAGCCCCGAGAGCGCAAGCCGCGCGCGCAGCGCGTGCAGCGCCGGCCGCTCGCGGCCGATGCAGACGCCGCGGCAGCGGCCGAGCTGGAAGCCGACGCAGGAGCCCTCGCCGCGCTCCAGGCCCAGCCACTTCGCGCAGAGCTCGTGCTCGCGGAGAAGGCCCTCGAGCGCGCGCCGGGCGTCGAGCTCGCGGCGAAACAGCCCGCAGCTCGCGCCGGGATCGTCGAGCGCGTCCAGCATCGCGAAGTTGGCGAGCGGCATCGCGCCGTCCTCGCGGAGCGTGATGGCCCAGAGCTCGGAGGCGTCACGCAGGCTCCGGTTGAGCGTGGGTCGCCGCGCCTTGATGAGGCGGGCCTCGGCCACCATCGCGCCGAATTCTCCGGCGGTCTCGATCCATTCGATTCGACGCACGAGGCGCGTCAGCTCGCGCTCGAGCTTCGCGTGCGGGTCGCTGAAGTGCGCGGGCACGCGGGTCGCCAGGTTCCTGGCCTTGCCGATATAAAGGAGTGAGTCATCCTCGCCGTAGAAAAAGTAGACGCCCGGGCCCTCGGGCAGCTCGTCCGCGATCGTCGGATCGAGCTGCGGCGGCAGGCGCGATGCCCCGGTCAGGCGCGTCACGATCGCGGACAGGTCTGCTTCCGCCCAGCGTTCGCGCGCAATGCGCAGGAACTCCGCGAGCACGCGCGCATCCCCGAGCGCGCGATGCCGCGCGTCGCAGGCGATGCCGTGCCGCGCCATGACGGCGTCGAGGTTGTGGCCGCGCTTGTCGGGGGTCAGCGCGCGAGACAGCCGCACGGTGCAGAGCACCGGCGCACGGAAGCGCCGTCCGAGGCGGCTGAACTCGCTGCGCAGGAACCCGTAGTCGAAGCGCGCGTTGTGCGCGACGAAGAGCGCGCCGTCGATGCGCTCGGAGATCGAGTCGGCCACCTCGGCGAAGGGCGGCGCGTCCGAGACCATCGCCTCGCTGATGCCGGTGAACTCCTGGATGGCGTACGGGATCCGCACGCCGGGATTCACGAGCGTCGACCATTCCTCGACGACCGCGCCGCCCTCGAGCAGCACGATGCCCGCCTCGATGATCCGGTCGCGCGCCGCGTGCCCGCCCGTGGTCTCGAGGTCCACGCAGGCGATCCGGCCTGCGAGCGCGCCGTCAGCCGCGGCCACCGTCCAGCTTCAGCAGGGGCCCGTAGAGATCGGGCCGGCGGTCGCGGAAGAGACCCCAGGAATGCCGGTAGCGGCGGATCTCCTCGAGGTCGAAGGTCGCCGTGATCACCTGCTCGCTGTGATCGTCCGCCTGCGCGACGATTGCGCCGGTGTGGTCGGCGATGAAGGAATGGCCGTAGAAGGTGATCGAGACCTTCTCGCCCCGCTCGGTGCCGATGCGGTTCGAGGCGACTAGCGGCATCACGTTCGCGGCCGCGTGGCCCTGCATCGTGCGCTGCCAGTGGTAGCGCGAGTCGAGCGAGGGATCCTGCGGCTCGGAGCCGATCGCGGTCGGGTACAGGAGGATCTCGGCGCCTTGGAGCGCCATTGCGCGCGCCGCCTCCGGGAACCACTGGTCCCAGCACACCGCGACGCCGGGCGATCCGAAGCGCGTCGGCCAGACCTTGAAGCCGGTGTCGCCCGGCGAGAAGTAGAATTTCTCGTGGTAACCCGGGCTCTCGGGGATGTGCGACTTTCGGTACACGCCCATGATCGAGCCATCCGCATCGACCATCACGAGGCTGTTGAAGTAGGCGTTCTGCGCGCGCTCGAAGACCGAGAGCGGCAGCACGACCTTCAGTTCCTTCGCGACTTTCGACAGGCGCTGGATCGCCGGATTCTCGGAGATCGGGAGCGCGAGCTCGAAGTGCTTCGCGAGGTGGTCCTTGCAGAAGTACGGCGCCTCGAACAGCTCCTGGATGAGGACGATGTTCGCGCCCTGCTTCGCGGCCTCGCGGATCAGCCGTTCGGCATTCGCGATGTTGGCATCGCGATCCCAGCCGCAGGCCATCTGCGTCGCGGCGACGGTCACCTTCACGACAGGTCTATCCACGTGGTCTTGAGCTCGGTGTACTTGTCCATCGCGTGCAGAGACTTGTCGCGCCCGTTGCCCGACTGCTTGAAGCCGCCGAACGGCACGGTGATGTCGTCGGCGTCGTAGCAGTTGACGTAAACCGTGCCCGCGCGCAGCCGCTTCGCCACGCGATGCGCCGTCGTGATGTCACGGCTCCATACCGCCGCGGTGAGGCCGTAGCTCACGTCGTTCGCGATCCGGACCGCCTCCTCCACGTCGCGGAACGTGATCGTCGAGAGCACGGGCCCGAAAATCTCCTCGCGCGCGATCTTCATGTCCGGCTTGACGCCGGCAAACACGGTGGGCTCGACGAAATAGCCGCCGCTGTCCTGGCGCACGCGACTGCCGCCCAGCCTGACCTCGGCCCCGTCCTGCCGGCCCGCTTCGATGTAGCCCATGACGGTATTGAGCTGGACCTGGTCGACGATCGCCCCGAGCCGCGTCTTCGGGTCGAGCGGATCGCCCGGCGCCATGCTCCTGCCGATCTCCACGATCTTCTCGAGCATCGCGTCCTTCACGGACTCGTGCACCACGAGGCGGGAGGCGGCCGAGCACATCTCGCCCTGGTTGAAGAAGATGCCGAAGGCGGCCGCGCTCGCCGCGCGCTCGACGTCGGCGACGTCCCCGAGCACGACGTTCGGCGCCTTGCCGCCGCACTCGAGCCAGACGCGCTTCATGTTCGACCTGCCCGAATACTCGAGCATGCGCTTGCCGGTGCGGGTTGAGCCCGTGAAGGCGATGCAGTCGACGTCCATGTGCATCGCGAGCGCCTCGCCCGCGGTATGGCCGAAGCCCGGCACGACGTTGAGGACGCCCTCCGGCAGCCCCGCCTCCATCGCGAGCTCGGCAATGCGGATCGCGGTGAGCGGGGATTTCTCCGACGGCTTCAGCACCACGGAATTCCCGGTCGCGAGCGCGGGGCCGAGCTTCCAGGACGCCATCAGGAGCGGGAAGTTCCAGGGCACGATCGCGCCCACGACGCCGACCGATTCCCGCGTGATGAGGGCGAGCGTCTCGTGCGCCGTCGGCGCGACCTCGTCGTAGACCTTGTCGATCGCCTCGGCGTACCAGGCGATGCAGTTCGCGGCGGCCGGGACGTCGACCTTCATCGAGTCCGAGATCGGCTTGCCCATGTCCATCGTCTCAGTCAGGGCGAGCTCCTCGCGGTGCTTGCGGATCAGCTCGGCGAGTCTCAGGAGCACCTTCTTGCGCGCCGCGGGCGCACGCCGCGACCAGGCGCCGCCTTCGAAGGCCTTGCGCGCGCTCGCGACGGCGAGGTCGATGTCGGCGGCGTCGCAGGCGGCGACCTTGGCGATCACCTGGCCGTTCGCGGGATTGATGCAGTCGAAGGTCGCGCCGGAAACCGCCGGCGCATACTTGCCGCCGATGAACGCCTCAGTGCGCGGTGCCAGGGTCCTGGCGAGCGTCTGCCAGTCGACCGATTGCTGTTCCCGGATCATGTCCGTCCTCAGAGCGTCGGGGGACTCGAAGCGCTGATGATCTCACAGCGCTCGCGCCCGCGATTGCGGAAGCGGTGCGGCATGGCGCTCGCGAAATAGTAGGCGTCCCCGGGCCCGAGGATGCGGGTCTGTCCGCCGATCGTCACCTCGACCTTGCCGGCCACGACGACGCCGCCCTCCTCGCCGACGTGCCGGAGCATGTCGGAGCCCGTGTCGGCGCCCGGCTCGTAGGTCTCTCGCAGGATCGCCATGCGCCGGCCGGGCCGGTGGGCCGCGATGAGGCGGAGCGATACGGCGCCCTCGCCGAGCTCGACGAGCTCTTCCTTGCCGTAGAAGACCTGGGCCGTGCCTGCGGGGTCCATCGTGAAGAACTCGGCGAGGCCCATGGGGAGGCCATCGAGCACTTTCTTGAGCGAGGCGACCGAGGGACTGACGCGGCCCTGCTCGATCAGCGAAATCATGCCGTTCGTGACGCCTGCGCGCTTCGCAAGCTCGCGCTGGGACAGGCCGTGCATCTGGCGCACGGCCTTCAGCCGCGCCGCAACGTCATTCGCCATGGGAACCCCGAATGTCTATGATATTAAACACGAAGCCGCGTAATATCGCGTTTCCAATTCAAGAGTGTCAATTATCATGAGCGCACTCCCGAACCTCAGCCCCGCGCCCGCCGACCTCGAAGCCTTCTGGATGCCGTTCACCGCGAACCGGCAGTTCAAGGCGAACCCGCGCCTGCTCGCGCGCGCGGACGGCCTCTACTACTGGACGCCCGAGGGACGCCAGGTGCTCGATGGCGCGTCGGGCCTCTGGTGCGTCAACGCCGGCCACGGCCGCAAGGAAATCACGGACGCGGTCGCGAAGCAGATCGCGGTGATGGATTACGCCCCGCCGTTCCAGATGGG
>Ga0075423_10004868_pt1 | contig 12492 bp, 7 predicted proteins | sample SoiMethybrSBSTD2_FD_80114 | JGI IMG/M metagenome (GOLD analysis project Ga0075423, IMG submission 80114) | Bulk soil microbial communities from a Populus tree surrounding site in Tennessee, USA - Soil MetaG P. TD hybrid SBSTD2 | ecosystem: Environmental > Terrestrial > Soil > Tree plantation...
CGTGGTCCGTCCTTGGTCCGTGGTCCGTCCTTGGTCCGTGGTCGGTCCTTGGTCCGTGGTCCACGCTCGCTGGCGAGCGGATGACCGCTCTTGTACTTACCGCGCACGGCGTTCCACCGCACGCGAAGGATGTCGGCAAACGCGGCAACGCCGCGCCAGAGGCTTACGCGGCTGTCGACGCGACAGTGCCACTCGATGCCCACTTCCCGCACGGTGAATCCGAGCCGACGCGCGAGGAACAGCACCTCGACGTCGAATGCGAAGCCATCGATCGTGCTCAGCGGAAACAGCGCCCGAGCGGAGTCGGCGCTGAACATCTTGAACCCGCACTGCGTGTCGCGAATGCCAGGCACACCCAGCGCCTGCGCCACGTAGTTGAACAGACGTCCCGCCACGTGCCGCCGCCACGGCTCGCCGACGCGTCGCGCACCAATCGCTTCGCGCGAGCCAATCAGAACGTCGGTCGAGGGCGCCTCGCGGAGCGCCGAGAAAAACCGGCCGATGTTGTCGGGTGGCATCGACAGATCGGCGTCGGCCATGAATCGCCATGCCCCGAGTGCCTCTAACATGCCGCGCTTCACTGCCGCGCCTTTTCCTTTTCGACTGCCCAACGTAATCCGGACGCGCGCATCGCTCGCAGCTATGGCGGCCACGACTCCCACGGTCTCATCACTGCTGCCATCGTCGACGACGATGATCTCCCACGAGAGCTGCTCGCCGTCGAGATAGGTGCGCAGGCGCTTGACCGTGGCCTCGATGTTCGCCGCCTCGTTGAACGCCGGAACGATGACCGAGAGCTGCATGCTGCTATGGTCAGTGACGCGCGGCGTGCGGCTCGACGAGTGGAACGCCGCTCAACGCTCGCAGATCCACGATCTGAAAGCGTCCGGCATCGAGTTTGTGATACGCGCGCATCGCGACCGGAAGATGCGCGTGCAGCCACTTCGGATCGTGGTAGAGCGCCGACGTGTCTACGCCCAGACGAGGCGCCAGCCACGCAATGCTGCCGCAGGTGCCGACGAAGGCACGCGCCCCGGCCACGACCTGTGTTTGCACCGCGAGGTTGTTGCTCGGCGTCATCCACGGCTTCGCGCTCACGACTCGACCGTGCTCGGCAAACGAGTAGTCGCCGTGATCGTCTTCGAGGACGAGACCGGTATCGAGCAGTACCACCGTTGTCCGCTCGGCGAGACCCGCCACCATCGAGCGCAGGCGCGCCCGCAGATCGGGTGTATCTGGCAGCGAACGCGCGGCGTAGAGCTTGACCGCCACGTACTCGCGCGGCAGCAGCGCGGGATCGATCACCGGCACGGCGTCGGTTCGGATGAACCGCGTATGTGCGTCCACGAACCCCATCGCACGATGTCCAGACCAGTAGAGCGTGAACAAGCGGTACATCAAACTTGGATGCAGTACGTCGAACTCGGTGGTGCCGATTGCACTGGCCACGGCTTGCAGGATGTCGCGGTCGAGCGGCGACTCCTCGTATTGCTTCACGACCCCGCGCTCGGCGTTCCGTCGCGCAAACTCATTGGGATCGATGTGATCCCAGATCTCGACGTAGCGAGAGACGAGTCCCTGATACCAGCCGCCGACGCCGCCCCGCGACACCGCGACGACTCGTTCGGGGTTGAGCCGAAACCCGGCTTGCACCCAATGCAAGAATGGGATCCAGTACAGCGCCTCGAACCCCACTTCGGAGATCCACGGCCCGACGACAATCGGCCGTCCGCGAGCGACGATTCGCTCGATCTCCTGTTCGATCTGCCATTCGACGCCGAAGAACTCGCGCTCCTTCTTCAGCTGCGCCTGATGCCGCGATCGCGCCCGCAGCGGCCGCCGCAGCCGGCGAAGCCAACCTTTCATCGTGTTGATGATGCCGTCTCGCACCTTCTCACCGGCACGCCGCGTCGCGTGCATCGAATCCTTCACACCTTCGCTGCCGACTTTCGTCGCGTAGCGCGCGCGTCTCGTCCAGGTGTCGGCCATCAGCGCATCGGGACGTTGACTTGACCACCGAACCCGAGCTTCAACGCATCGACACCGCGGACGTCGACCTCGGTGAAGGTTCCGCGATTGAGACCGGCGTAGACGCGCTTGGCCACCTCGAGGTGGTCGAAGCGGAATCCGGTGGGATGCGAGTAGAAGGCCAGCGTGTTCGTGCCGACCAGGGGCGCCAGATACGAGAAGCCGCCGTAGGTGCCCACGAAGGCCTCGGCGCCGCTGATGATCTGGGTCTGCACGGTCAGATTATCGGTGGGCCGCATCAGATGTTCCACCGTGTGCAGTCGTCCGCGGACCTGGGCCGAGAAGTCTTCGTGATCGTCGAAGCGATGACCGGTATTGAGCAGCACGACGTCGACGTGCTGCGCCAGGTCGGACAGAAACGCCGTGGTGAATGCACGATTCTCCGGCGTATCGGGAAGCGCCGTGTTGCCGTAGAACTTCGCGGCCACATAACGCTCCGGCAACTGCCGTCGCAGCGGCCACGGCTCGAGCGGCGCCAACGGCGCGAAGCGCACGAACGATTCGACCAGGGTGATCGGCGCGCGCTGAAACCAGAACGGCTCGAACAGGCGATACATCTCGGACGGGTGCAGCAACTCCACCTTGCCCAGCTTCCGCTTCGCCCGCACGCGCTCGATGATGTCGCGATCGAATGCCGAGATCTCCATGTGCTTCAAACGCCCGCGCTGCTCGAGAATGCGCTCGTCGTTGCGTTGGCGAAATTCATCCGGCGTGAAGAACTGGAGGATGTCCTCATAGTGGGGCGTCACGTGTGAGTACCACGGCGCCGCGCCGCCGCGTGAGACGACCACGAGCTGTTCGGGATCGAAGTTGCCGTAGCTCTGCGCCCACGTGAGGAAGGGAATCCAATACAGCAGCTCGAATCCGGTTTCCGATAGCCACGGCCCGACGATGATCGGCCGGCCCGTCCGTCCGAGCAGCGTGATCAGCTCGCGAGCCTCGCGTGCCTCTTCGATGTCCGAGCCAGCCAATCGTTTTGCTGGATCGCGCGGCCGCCCGAGCCGCGGTGTCAGCGACGACCCGGGCACGTCGGTGGCGCGCGGCCGCTTGCCCAGGGCGCGCGCGGCAAACTGCTTGAGATCGACCAGCATCCGCCGCCGCATCGCGCGGTAGTCCTTGCGAACGCTGTTGCGGAGCCGCTTGCGCCACAACTGCGTGCGGACGTTGAGCGCGAGAACTCCGGCGACGATCGCGAGCGGAATCCGCCACAGCATTGCCGTGAGTCCGCCGCCCGCGCGCCGGGGTCGCGGCCGAGCGCCGATGGCTTCGATCGCATCGACGAAGCGAGGGGTCGCCGCCTGATCCAGGCCGTACGGCCGGATGAAGCCGGCCGCGAAGCTCGATGCTTTGTTGTCGCCTCCCCCATCGCCGCTCAGCGAGTCGGCGAGCAGGGTGAGGTGCTCGTCGAAGCTGCGGGCGGCGCGCAATAGGCCGCCATTCACGTTCAGCAGGTAGTGGAAGTGGATCGTGCCTTCCTGGTTGTGCGAGGAGATTTCCGGCAGCATCACCGTGTGTACGGGTTTACCGACGCAGGCGGCTTCGAGAAACGCGCTCGTATTCAGCCCGACGACCGCAGCGCTGTAGTACATCGAGTCGAAGTAGTCATCCTTCGCCTCATCGTCAACGGGATGCGCACCCCAGAACGCGACATTGCGATACGTCGAGAGATCGGTGCCGCGCCACTCATCGAGGCGCGCCGGATGCGGCCGCACCAGAATGCCGAGTTCCTTCAACCGCGGATCGGTGCTCGTTCGCAGCGCCGAGATCCAGTCGAGGACGAACTGGGGTTCGTCGGCCGTGCCGCGAAACAGCGACGAGACCACGTAGAGCACGAACGGCTTGTCGTCGCGAAGCCCGACGCGCGCGCAGAAGGCCGCCCGCGATCGCGACGGTGCGCGGCCCCACCAGTGATCGTAGCTATGCGCACCGGTGACGTAGACGCGATCGGCCGGCAGGCCATGCATCTCGACGACTTCGCGCTTCTGGCTGTCGTTCCACACGATCACGCCGTCGGGCCACGCACGCAGGAGCGACTTGCTGGACATGTGATCCCAGCTGCCGACCGGCAGCACGGTCCTGAGTCCGAGCCGCCGCGCCGCAGCGAAGTGATCGAGTTGGGGCGAGCCGATGTCGATGAGCGGCGTGATCAGCACCGCGTCGGGCTGATGCTCGGCGATGTACTGCTTCAGGGTGCGATCGACTGGAAGACCGCGTTCCAGCCCACGCAGTACTGCTCTCATGATGCGCCTGGCGATCACCGATCCGCCGACGATCGTCATCGCACGGACGACGAAGAACGGCGCGCGCTCGCGGGCGCGATCGCCAAGGTGCGGCGTCTGCTGATACGCAGGCTCGAGGAAGCGCAAGTAGTCGAGGCCCAGACGAATCTTGCGGGCGAGCTCCGACCATCCGTCGACGCCGCGCCCCGGCGTATTGCCCATCGACAGCTTGTCGGGATGGCGCGCGACCAGCCGAGCCACCATGTCACGGCCGCCGAGCGATTCTTCGCGATCGGCAGCCAGGTGAATGACGTGGCCGCGCTCGGCCAACGCGTCGATTGCCGATTCGAAGTTCCGCAGATACGACCAGTGACGAGCGAAGAACAGCAGCTTCACGGTTATCTCGCCCGAAGCAGCGCGCGCTTGGCGACCGCTCCCGCGTGACGCACGGTTCTGAACACCTTGTTCAGCCGTCGGAGGCCACGCGACGTTCGTTTGGACGATTCGTACCACGCACGCCACAATGCGCGCCGCAGCCGCCGGCCACCGGTGTGCGTCAGATCGGACGAGGTGCGTCGCACCCAATAGATCGCCGCCGACATCCACACCACCGCGGCGATGAACGGCCGCATCACATACACCCATAGCGGCCGGTCTTCCGCGAGCATGCGCGCCATCGACGCCATCATGCGAGCGACGGGGCGCAACAACGCCGCGACAAGATCCGTGCGGTGCGGCACTGGATGCGGACGCCGGGCGAGATCGCCGATCGTGCGCGCGAACACCGGAGCGACAGGCGTGTCGACACCATGCGGCCGGATGAACGTGCGCACGAAGTCGCGTGCATCTTTCCCCGCATCGTGGGAGCCGGCGAAGAGCGCCGTCATTTGCGACACGTGCTCATCGAGCGAGCCGGCGCTTCGAACGGCTCCGCCCTCGTTGACCAGGTATTGAAAGTGCAGCGTGCCCTCCTGCGCGTGCGCGAATTCGGCGGATCGAATCGTGAACACCGGTCGACGGACGATACTGGCCTCGATCTGGGCGCTGGTGTTGATGCCCACGACCGCGGCGCAGTAGTAGAGCGAGTCGAAGTAATCGCGACGGAAGTCGGGTGACGTCGGGTCGGTTCCGATCGGCGGCCATAGCGCAACGTTCGAAAATCGGGCCGGCGCCCCGAACGCACGCCACTGGCGTGAGTTCGCCGGATGCGGACGAATCAAGACGCCGACGTCGGCCAAGGCCGCGCCAGCACCATTTCTGATCCGGGCGATCCATCGTTCCGCGAACGGCACTTCGACTGGTGCGATGAAGGTCGACGACCCGACGTACAACACGAATGGCCGCGACGGATCGAGGCCGACCATCTGGCAGAATTCCTCGCGCGATCGGCTGGGTCGATCGACGAACCAGTGATCGAAAAGCTGCGCTCCGGTCACCGCGACTCGATCCGGAGCGACGCCATGGAGCGAGACAGCCTCGGCCTTCTGCGTCTCGTTCCAGACGACCACGTGGTCGGGGATCACGCGAATGAGGCCCTTGCTCGTCAGGTTGTCCCAACTCGCGACGCACAGCGCGCTGCGCACCCCGAGCGTCCGCGCGCACTTGACGTAGTCGACCTGCTGCGACCCCAGCTCCACTAACGGCGTGACCAACAGCAGATCGGGATCGTGCTGGCGGATGAACGCGTCGAGCGCCGCACCAGTGGGAATCAGACGCTCGGTGAAGCGAAGGACCGCGGCCAACGCCGCGCGCGGGAACGCACCGCCTTTGGCGATCGCATCGACGAACGATACGTACACGCGCGGCAGCCGTTTTCTGGCGCGCTCCTTCAGACTCGAGGCGTGCGCGAATGCCGGCCCGAAGAAGCGCAGGTAATCGAGCTGCAGCCTCACCGTTGTCGCGAGGCTCTCCCACGCTTCCTCGCTCGCCGCTTGTCGAGTCGCAGGCCTGCGGCCATCCCCACTTCGCAGCGCGGTTCGATCGCCGCGGGCGAGGAACTCCCGCACGCTCTCACGGCGCTCCGGCGTCGTGCCGCAGGTGATGCGAGGCGAGCATTCGGCAAGGCGACGCGCGGTGACGTCTTCACCAAGCTTCGAGCGCGTGATCTCGAATGCCACGTGAACGTCGTGTCCCTCGTCTGCCAGCGCGCGCAGTCCCTCTTCGTAGTAGCGGATGAATCCGGGATGGAGCATCACGAAGAGGATGCGGCTCACAGCGTTTCGCCGGCCTGGAAGCGAGCCAGGCGGCCATCTCCGATGAATCCGCGATCAGGGCCCCATTGAGCGACGTGCCGTACGCGAGCGGCGAGTACCGTGCCAGCCGCGACGACCCGCGAGCGGAAGCGCGCCTGTCCTTCGCTGTCGCGCCAGCCGCTGGTCACGCCGTCGTGCATCTCCTCGACCGCGCGTCGTACTTCGAGAGGTGTGTTCCCACGAACGCCGCAGTTCCTCACATTGCGGAAGAACACCTCCGTGAGCAGCTCGGGCCGCGTCAGCTCGCGGCCATCGTCCAGATCGATCACGGTTGGAAGCGTGAACACGCCGTCTCCTCTCACCGGGTAGCCGATGAATGGATCTGGGGCGTTGAGCAGCAGCGACGGGGTGTTCGTCAGGCAGGCGACGTGCTGCAGATCGACCGAGGCACAGATGACGAAGCGCGCCGTCGACAGCAAGTAGACGTCGAGCAGCGAGCATGCGGGATCGACGCGAACGATCGCGTATCCGTTCTGCACCAGGCACGCACTCGCGTCCGAGATCGCCTCGGACTCGAGGCGGGCGTCGACCGCGACGATCGGCGAGTCGAGCGCAAGGCCGGTTGCGCGCGCCGCCGATCGGGCGGCTTCGATGAGACTCGATGGCAGCGTTGTCTTCACGTGATCGCGCAGCAGCCGTCGCGGGTACGGCCGAACCGGAGCAGCGGGTTCGTTCGATCTGGCCAGAGCCCGCTGTGCGACGTTGCGGGCACTGGTGCGGACCGCCGACGGCAGCCGCTCGTCGCCAGCGTAGTGGCGCACTTCGCGGCCGAACTCGTGCCAGAACGAGGCAACGCTGTCGCGCCATCGCTCCGCCCAGCGCCTGGCCGCTGCGCTCGCCGTCCACCGCGCGCGCGCCCACGCCATGCCCTGGTCACCGACGATCGGTACCTCATCGCTCGTCAACGCAAACAGTGACTCGCTCGTCACAATCGGCGGACGAATGAAACACGCCTGCATACGACCCGCGCGCGCTTCAGTCAGGGCGGCGAGCATGTCGACGCTCAAGCGATCGGCGCTGGATCCGTCGGGGCAGGACACGAGCACCGGGTGACCACTCACCTCCATCGCGACACGCGGCGCACCTCGAGTCATCCCTATGCGGATGGAGCGTTGCCTCCGCCTCGCAAGCCGAGACGATGCGTCAGCATCAGGACTTCGTAAATCGCGCGCCGGCCGAGGCGCTTGAGACGTCCCCTGACTTTGCGCGCGCCCACGAGCGTGTTGTAGACGGCGTGGTGATAGTGATGCTTGGTGATCTTCTTCGTCCAGGCGACGTTCTCGATACCGCGGCCAAGCGCATGCGAGGTGCTGGTTTTGCGAAAATGGCGCCACCCATATCGGAATTGATAGCGCAGGATCATCCGCGCCCATTGCGCGCGCGTGATCGATGGCTCGGGGCTCGGCACGTACTCCCGCCACAGGATCAACGAATGCTGTAGCCACGGCGGCCACGAGAACGACCGCGGCTCCGATCCCGGCAACAGTAGCGTCGTTCCCTGTCGCGCGACGCTCGTCCCTTGCGACTGACGACGAAACCACAACACCTCGGGCACCTGATGAATGCGGCCCTGCAGCGTCATCTCCACGATGGCCAGACGGTCGGGTCGCAGCACCGGCCGGAAGATACCGGTGCGGCGAAGGGCGCTCATGCGCATCAGGCCGTAGACCATGTCGCCGGCGCCGACGCCGTGGTGACAGAAATGCTTCCAACGCGAGCGGAGATCAGGACACGCGGCAGTGTCGAACAGACGCGCGCCCTTGTCGATCTCATCGCCGCCGGGCGACACGCGGCGCGTGATCGGATAGGCGAGGACGGCGCCGCTGTCGGCATCGAGTTCCGCGATCAACCGCTCCAGCCATCGCGGGTGCCACCAGTCGTGATCGCTGACCCAGGCGAAATACTCCGCGGACGGCCATTCGCGCGCGGCCGTTTCGGCGACCTCGCGCCACGTGGCGATCATCGCCTGTCGCTGATCGTGCTTGACGTAGCGAAGGCGGCTGTCGCGCTCGACGTATCTGCGCGCGATCTCCTCGGTGCCGTCGCTCGAGGCATCGTCCAGGAGGAGCATCGCGAAGTCGCCGTTGGTCTGTGCCAGGAGCGATTCGATCGCGTGCGGGAGATGCGCCGCGTTGTTGTAGAGGGTCATGCCGAGCAGAACGCGCGGCCCGCTGGCATTCGAGGCGCGGGCAGTCGAGGCCCCCGCCATCACCGTGTCGCGAGCACCCTTTCGCGCCGACGGATCGAGCCGGCCAACGAGGTGACGATAGCGTGGCTCCGAGGGATCGACCGCACGTGGAGTCTTCGGCGGCTTCTTGAACGCGCTCGTGTAATCGGTGTCGAGCACCGGCACTTCGGTGAGCGTGTACGAATCCGCAAGCGCTTCGCTGACGCTCACCAGCTCGGTGTTGTACAGCGATCGTTCGCGATTCATGCTGTAGAGAAGCGGGCACCCAGACGCCGCGGCCATCGCCGCGTAGCTGCGCACCTGCGTGTCGGTCATCTCCTGGAACGACACCATGTTCACGGTGAGATCGAGCGGCACGGTCGAGGCGAGGCGCGACAACGAATGCGGCACGAAGACGAAGTCGGCCTCGCGCCAGCCGTCGATGCTGGTTGTGCCGTCCGTACCGACGAACAGCAGGCGCGCGTCGGGAAACATCGCGCCCAGATAGGTGGCCGAAAACAGGAACAGCTCGGGAAAGTCGACGAGCACGCACGTCGCGCGCGGCAGCAGCGTCTTCAGCTGATAGACGAAGCCACCCCATCCCGGACCGATCTCGCAGACGACCGGCCGGTCGATCCCGCGCACGGCGCTCATCACGCCGCCACGCTCCATACCGATCAGCACCTCGTAGAACTTGATGGTGTCGACGTTGAACAGCTGCTCGCCGATTCGGTATCCGAAGCCGCCCATCGCCGGCGACTCGGGCACGAGGAGCTCATCGCCGCCCTGCGAGCGGAGCGCCTGCAGCCGCGCTTCGAAGAGCTCGCGCCGGCCATCGTTCTTGTTGCGGTAGTCGTAGGGACGAACATTGGTGATGTGAAACGCATGCTGCCGTAGCTTCCGGACGATGAGCGGCGTTGCATCGATCATGTAGTCGATGTTCTCGAGCTCTTCGGACCAGTAGGCACTCGCGCTCGTGGTCGAGCCGAGCCCTCCGCCTTTCATCCGCAGCACGGCATCGCGCGCGCGCAGGTAGGCTTGGAACTCGCGCGACGCGCGCAAATCGTCGCTCACCCCTTCGACTCGCTTCGCTCGCTCAGGGCGAGCCATTCCTGCGCCATTGCCGGTGTTTGCGTGCCCTCTTCGCCCTGCGTGTACGGTGGCAGGTCGCGGGTATCGACACGCGGCAGCTCGTAGCGGCCGTCGTGTCCGATCCGCAGCCGGCGCCTCACGGTGTTGAACGCGAGCGAGTAGCCAAAATCGCCGAGCGCGCGAACGGTCTCGGCGGTGTAGGTCTTGACGCCGCCCCACGGGTAACAGAACGGCACCGTTGCCTGACCGGTGAGCGCGCGAATCCATTCGACGCCGCCAGCCAGCTCTTCGCGCTGCTGCGCCGGATCGAGACGCGACAGCATGCGATGCGATCGCGTGTGGTAGCCGAACGTGATCCCAGTCGCCGCCATGGCGCGGATCTGGGCCTCATCCAGATACAGCGATCGCGCGAACGTGCCCATGTCGCCGATGTGCCGCGCGAACAGCAGATCCAGCACGCGTTCCGCTTCGTCGATCGGCAGCTCGTAGTTGAGCAGGTGACGCACGGCGTGCTCGTCTTTCGCGTCCCAGCGATCGTTGCCGAAGACCGATCCACTACGCCCGGCGACGTCCGCTGCGATGCCCGATTCCTGGAGCACCGCACGACCGAGCGCTTGTGCACCCAGACGTGCCAGCAGGAAATGCGTCTTGTGCACACCGAGAACGCGCGGCGACGGTCCACATGCATCGTGCGCGATGAAGAACACGCCGCTCAGCCCGCGCGCACGAAGCACCGGGAACACCGTCGCGAAGTGATCGATGAACCCATCGTCGAACGTCAGCAGCGCCGCGCGCGGCGGCAGCGCCTGCGCGCCGTCGAGCGCACGGCTCAGATCCTCGACCGAGACGATCGTGCAACGCTCCTGGAGCCAATCGAGCTGACGCGTGAACAGATCGGGAGTCAGGGCACGAATGTCGGGGAACGCGGTCGCTGAACTGTCGCGCACGTAGTGATACATCACGGCGAGGCAGCTCCGCTCGCCCCTCTTCTCGCTCACCGTGCGGTCCTTTCCGCCGCACTCACGGGCTCGAGCCGGACAAGCGAGAGCCGTGCATCGCGGGCCACACGGTTGTGCAGATACTCGCCGATCATTCCATCGGCGACGTTCGCGTACAACTGCTTCACCGCCGCGGCCGAGAAGTCAGCGCGCTTGTACAGACGTCCACCGCCACTCTGTTCGACGCTCCGCACGCCGCCATCATTGAGCGCAAGGGCCGCATCGGCCAGCGCTGACGCCGCAGACACGATCGTCTTGTTGCCGATCTCATGCGGACCATCGTCTTCGTGCATCTGCGGACGCACGTGCACAATCATCGGACCGCTGTCGACGCCGGCGTCGAGAAAATGAATCGTCGCCCCACAGTATTCGGGCTCGCGGTTGACGAGCGGCCAGAAGTTGGTGCCTGCGCCACGGTAATACGGCGAGAGTCCCAAGTGAATGTTGAGGATGCGATGAGGGAACGCATCGATCAACGTCTGGTGCAGCAGCCCTGTGCCGAACACCAGGACAACATCAGGCTCGAGGCGCCGCATCTCTTCGACAGCAGTGCGATCGTTGCATCCGCCGACCGGCAGCTGGACGGATGGTGCTCGAACCCGATCGTGCTCGGAGAAGAACTCCGTCTCCGATTCGTCACGCAACGCGAAATGGCGTTGGATCACGTCTTCGTCCGCGGGCGACTGCGCATAGCGGAGCGGCTGGAACGCTTTCTCTTCTTGGAAGACCGCAGCCACCTCGAGCCGCGACGCCAGCGTGTTCGCCACGAACTGGTGACGGCGCATGGTGGAGGTCAGAACGATGGCTCTCACAACTCGTGGCGCCCCAGGACGCGGTGGATCGTCATCGCGGCGCGATAGCGCGCCGTGCGCAGAGCGCTCTTCACCTTCTTGCCTCGAAGCATCAGCGCCTCGTGGCGCGCGCGGCGTTCCTTGCGAACTTCTTTGGCGCGGATCCGCGCGGCCTTGTCCGCGCGGCGGGCGTCGAGCGTCTGCTGCGTCTGCTCCTCGTGATCGTCGCGGGCGTCGGCGCGCATGTCGTTCATCAACCAGCGACCGATGCCCACTCGCGACCATGCCGCCATGGGCACGACGATCGGCCGCAGCCATGTCGCCCATTCGACCGGCTGCGATGCGGGCGCACCGGCATGGTGAAGCCGCTCGAGCGCATCGGCAAACGCTGGCGTTGCCGGTCGATCGAGACCACCGGGCCGGATGAACGCCGAGAGAAAGCGCCGGTTTCGCTCGTCGCGCGCGCCGCCGAGGGCGACGGCTTCTGCGAGCTGACGGAAATGCGTGTCGAAGTCAGGGGCCATGTGCAGCACGCCGCCTTCGACCTCCATCAGATAGCGGAAGTGGATCATCTGCTCCTGGTGCATCTGATACTCGGGCAGTGTCAGCGTCAGCACCGGACGGCCGACGATGGCCGCTTCGAGAAACGAGCTCGTGACCAGCCCGATGACCGCGCTCGAGTAGTAGAGCGCGTCGAAGTAGTCATGCTTCGACTCGGCATCGATCGGATTGCGGCCGCGAAACGCGACGTTGTCGAGTCCGTCGAGGCTCACGCCCGCCCACTCCTTGATTCGCTCGGGATGCGGGCGTACCAGCACACCCAGCGTTCGCAGCACCGGGTCAGCGTTTGCCCGCAGCGCGTCGATCCACCGGCGCACGAGCACCGGCTCTGGAGGCCGCGGCGTTGGCGTCAGCGCCGAATGCACCCACAGCGCGAACGGCCGA
>Ga0075423_10004869_pt1 | contig 12488 bp, 14 predicted proteins | sample SoiMethybrSBSTD2_FD_80114 | JGI IMG/M metagenome (GOLD analysis project Ga0075423, IMG submission 80114) | Bulk soil microbial communities from a Populus tree surrounding site in Tennessee, USA - Soil MetaG P. TD hybrid SBSTD2 | ecosystem: Environmental > Terrestrial > Soil > Tree plantation...
CCTGCACCATCGAGCTCGTGGCGACGATCGTGACGTCGTCGCCCTCGCGTTTCACGTCGGCCTCGCCGAGCGGGATCGTGTACTCGTCGACCGGCACGTCGCCCTTCAGCGGATAGTGGAGCTTGTCCTCGATGAAGACGACCGGGTTGTCGTCGCGGATCGCCGCCTTCAGTAGCGCCTTGCCATCGGCCGGGGTCGAGGGGCAGGCGACCAGCAGCCCCGGCACCTGCAGGTAGAGCGCCTCGAAGCTGTGCGAGTGGGTCGGCCCGAGCTGGTGGCCGCCGCCGCCGGGCATGCGGATCGTCAGCGGCACCCGCGCCTGGCCGTTGAACATGTAGGGGATCGCGGCGGCATGGTTGACGATCTGGTCCAGGGCCAGCAGGGAGAAGTTGACCGTCATCAGCTCGACCACCGGTCGCAGACCGCCCACCGCCGCGCCGATGCCGGCGCCGACGATCGTGTTCTCGGAGATCGGCGTGTCGCGCACGCGTCGCTCGCCGAACTCCTCCAGCAGCCCTTCGGTCACCTTGAAGGCGCCCTGGAAGACGCCGACGTCCTCGCCCATCACGAAGACCGCCTCGTCGCGGCGCATCTCCTCCGCCATCGCGTCGCGCAGCGCCTCGCGCATCCGCAGCGTCGCCACTAGTCCTCGACCTCCTCGGCGACCGGCGAATCGTCTCCCTCCTCGGCGACCTCCGGCTCGACCCCCTCCTGGGCGTCGCCACGCTCGGTTGGGTTGGGACGGGGCCCGTCCGGCTGGCCCGCGTAGGCGGCCCCCGCCTCGGCCAGCTCCCGCGCCGCCTCCGGCATCGCCTCCTCCTCGCGCTCGCCGCGGTGCGGCTCGGGGCTGCGCTCGTCGACCGCGTACCAGCCGGCGGCGCTGTCGAGCACGTAGAGGTTTTCGTAGAGGGTGTCGAGCGCCGGCTCCGGCGAGGCCTCGGCGAGCTCGACCGCCGCCTTGACCCGCTCCTCGGCCTTCTCGCGCACCTTCTTCACCTCCCGCTCGCCCAGCACGCCCGCCTCGACGCAGCGCCGCGCGAAGGCCTCGATCGGATCTTTGCGCTGCCACTCCTCGACCTCCTCGCGCTTGCGGTAGACCTCGGGGTCGGCGGCGGAGTGGCCGCGGTAGCGGTAGGTGAACGCCTCGAGGACGGTCGGCCGGCTCTCCTCGCGCGCCTGGCGGATCCCCTCGGCGACCCCCTCGCGCACGGCGATCACGTCCATCCCGTCGATCCGCTCGCCAGGGATGCCGTAGCCCTCGGCCTTCTTCGAGAGGTTGGTCTGGGCGGAGTGGCGCTCAACCGAGGTTCCCATCCCGTAGAGGTTGTTCTCGACCAGGAAGAAGACGGGCAGCTGCCACAGCGCCGCCAGGTTCATCGTCTCGCCGAAGTTGCCGGTGTTGGAGGCGCCGTCGCCGAGCATGCAGACGGTGACCGCGTCCTCGCCCTTGTACTCGGAGGAGAGGGCGAGCCCGGCCGCTATCGGCAGGTTGCCGCCGACGATCCCGTAGCCGCCCATGAAGCGGCGCTCGCGGTCGAAGATGTGCATCGAGCCGCCGCGGCCGCCGCTGGTCCCGTCCGCCCGGCCGAAGAGCTCCGCCATCACCCGCCCCGGGTCGGTTCCGCGGGCGATCGCGTGGCCGTGGGTGCGGTAGGTGCCGATCAGGTAGTCCTCGTCGCGCATCACCGAGGTGGTGCCGACGATCGTCGCCTCCTCGCCGATCCCCAGGTGGAGGAAGCCGCCGGCTTTGGCCCGCTGGTACTGACGCCCGGCCTCCTCCTCGAAGCGGCGGATCAGCGCCATCCGGGCGAGCAGCTCGTAACAGGTGCCGGCGTCGGGGAGATCTGCCACGTCCTGACCTTAGATCATGGAACGCACCGCCCGGCCACGCTCAGCGGGCGGCCTCCACCGCCTCCTCCAGCCGGTCGTCCCCCCAGAAGACCTCGTCGCCGACCGCGATCGAAGGCACGCCGATCACGCCGCGCTCGGCGGCCGCTTCGGTCGCCTCGATCAGCGCCCGCTTGACCGTGCCGGTGCTCGCGGCCTTGCTGACCGCGTTGGGGTGGAGCTCGCAGGCGGCGGCGGCGATCAGGACGTTGTCGTGCTCGCTGAGGTCGCGGCCGGCGGCGAACTGCTGGCGGAAGGCGGCGAGGGCGAAGGAGACGCAGCGCCCGGTCTGCTTGGCGAAGGTCGCGACCCGCATCGCGAACAGCATGTCGCCCGGCCAGGGGTCGGGCAGGACCAACGGCGCAAGCCCGAGGTCGGCGGCCCGCCGCTCCACCTCGGCGATCCCCTCCTTGCGCTCGGGGCCGTGCGCCCACGATTCGCGGCCGAAGCGCTTGAACAGCCCGCCGAGCAGGATCGGCTGCCACTCCGGCTGCTCCAGCTCGGCGTCGGTGAAGACCCCGGTGATCCGCTCGGCGGACAGGTACGCGTAGGGAGAACCCAGATCAAAATAAAAAGTGGTCTGACTCATCTGAGTCTCAGGCGTGGGTGGCCCAGCCATCGACCGCCCGCGCTGCTTCGAAGATCGCCTCGGAGATCGTCGGGTGGGGGTGGACGATCCGCGCCAGCTCCTGGTAGCCGCCCTCCAGCGCCATCGCCGCGACCAGCTCGGCGATCATGTCGCAGGCTCGGTTACCGACGATGTGGGCGCCGAGGATCTCGCCGTACTTGGAGTCGACGACCAGCTTCACGAGGCCGTCTTTGTCGTCGTAGACGGTCCCCGCTCCGACCCCGCCCAGCTTCAGCTTTCCCACCTTGACGTCGTGCCCGGCCTCCTTCGCCCCCGCCTCGGTGAGACCGACGCTGGCGACCTGGGGGTGGCAGAAGGTGGCGCCGGCGACGAGGTTCTGGTCGACGGGGTGGGTCTCCGCGCCGGCCGCGTGCTCGACCGCGACGACGCCCTCGTCGGAGGCCTTGTGGGCGAGCGCCTTGGCGTTGACCAGGTCGCCGATCGCGTAGACCTTGGGATTGGAGGTGCGGCCGTACTCGTCGACCTTGACCTTGCCGTTCTCTTCCAGCTCGACTTCGGCGGCCTCCAGGCCGAGCCCCTCGACGTCGGCGGCGCGCCCGCCGGCGACGCAGAGGTACTCGACCTCGGCGCTCTCGCCGCCGTAGGAGAGCTTGACCGAGTCGGCGCCCGCCTCGACCTTCTCGACCGGGGTGCCGGTGGAGATCACGATGCCCTGCTTCTTGAACGCGCGCTCGACGACCCGCGCCATGTCCTTGTCCTCGGTGGGGAGGATCTGGTCGAGCATCTCGATCAGCAGCACCTCAGTTCCGAAGCGGGCGTAGGCCGAGGCGATCTCGCAGCCCGAGGCGCCGGCGCCGACGACGGCGATCTTCGCCGGCTGCTCGGGCAGCGACCAGGCGCCCCAGGTGTCGAGCACGCGGCCGCCGAGCTCGACCCCCGGGATCGGCAGGGCGACCGACCCGGTGGCGAGCACCACCGCGCCCGCCTCATAGACGTCGTCGCCGACCGCGACGTCGCCCTCGGCGGTGAGCGTGCCGTCGCCTTCGATCCAGGTCACCTTGTTTTTGTCCCAGAGCATCTTCACGCCGCTGGAGAGCGAGTCGGAGACGGTGGCGCGGCGCTTGCCGAGCGCGTCCCAGTCGATCTCGGCGTCCCTGACCACCAGCCCCAGCTCGGCGCCGTTGCGGGCCTGGTCGTAGAGCTCGGCGGTGTGGAGCACGGTCTTCGCCGGGATGCAGGCGTAGTTGAGGCAGCGCCCGCCGGGCTTGTCCCGCTCGACCACGGCGGTCTTCTTGTTCAATTGAGCGGCACGGATCGCCGCCACATAGCCACCGGGACCCCCGCCAAGGACGATCACATCATATGAATCCGCCACGCGTTGAGCCTATAGAACAAAAGACTCCGGGAGGAGACGGTGGATTTCGGAATTGCGTGCCCGCGGGGGCGCGACTGGCCAAGCTGGGCGCCGCACGCCGACGCACGAATAGCAGCGCTATTCGTGAGGAGGTGGGTGGCGATCCAGCGCCGCGCCAGGCGCGTCAACCGCGGGTGCGGAATTACAAATCCACCGTCTACTTCCGGACAGGCATCTGGATGCGCGCCATCGCCTTGACCATGAAGTAGAAGAGGGAGCCGGCGACGGCGAGCAGGCCCCCGGTCGCGGCGAACTCGGGCACGGTCGAGGCCTGCACGGCGATGCCGAAGACGGCGCTGAAGATGAGGAAGACGAGCAGCAGCTGGAAGCCGAGCACGGCCCAGTAGCGGGCGCGCCACATGCCCCAGGCCATGATCCCCATCAGCAGGGCCGGCGCGAGCACCTGGACGAAGTGAGGTTTGCCGCCTTCGACCTTCACCCCGGCCACGTAGCCGGCGATGATCGAGGCGGCGACCAGGACCGCGATCACGGCGCCGATCGTCACCACCAGCGGCCGCTCGCCCTCGGCCAATGGGTCGAGGCCCTCCCGCGCTTCCCGGTTGCGCTCCTCGGCGCGGGCGTAGCCGCGCTGCATCCGCTCGCGCGGAGTGGGTGGCGGACCGGCGGAAGGCTCGCCCTGCTCGGCGGTCGAGCCGCCGCGGGCCTTGCGCTTGCGCGGGGTCGAAGGGTCAGCCACCGGGTGCCGCCTCGCCGACCACTGAAAGGGTGTCGCGCAGCGCTTCGGCGGCTGCCGTCGGATCGTCCGCGTCGCGGATCGCCCGCACGACGCCGAGCCGCCGCGCGCCCGCCGCGACCACCTCGCCCGCATTGCGGGGGTCGATCCCGCCGATCGCGAAGAAGGGGTGGGGGGCCTCGGCGGCGGCGTCCTCGACCAGGCCCAGCCCGACGCCGGGGCGCCCGGCTTTCGTCGGCGTCTCCCAGATAGGCCCGACGCTCACGTAGTCCACGGGCTCGTCGGCGCTGGCCGCGAGCTGCTGCTCGGAGTGGGTCGAGAGGCCGACGATCGCATCGGGGCCGAGCGCCGCCCGCGCCTCCGCCGCCGGCGTGTCGTCCTGGCCGACGTGCACGCCGTCGGCGTCGCAGGCCTGCGCCAGCCAGGGATCGTCGTTGACGATGAAGAGGGCGCTGTAGGTGTCGCAGAGGCGGCGGAAGACCTGCGCGGAGCGCTCGACCTCGTCGCGTCCCAGCTCCTTCTCGCGCAGCTGCACGATGTCGACGCCGCCACCGAGGGCGGCGTCCAGCAGCGCCTCCGGGTCGCGCCCGCCGGGCAGCGCCTCGCAGACGAAGTAGAGGCGCGCCGTGCGCAGGCGCTCGCGTCGCAAGGGACCGCGGGCCTCTCGGGGAGCCAAGCTCACCCTTCGATTATTGCTTGACGCTCGCCCGGGAGGGGTAGCATCGGAGGTGTAACGGGAGCCGCTGGCACCCCCGATCGGGGTGCCGAGGCTGAGAGGGCGGCATCGAGGCCGCCGACCGTCCAGACCTGATCCGGGTAATGCCGGCGGAGGCAAAGCGTGAGCGAGCAGCGGAGTTACGACGCGGTAATCGTCGGAGGCGGTGTCATCGGCCTCTCCTGCGCCTGGCGCCTGGCGCGAGGCGGAGCCCGGGTCGCGGTGCTCGAGCGCTCACGGCGGCCGGCGGGCGCGACCCGGGTCGCCGCCGGGATGCTGGCGCCGGTGGGCGAGCTTGCCTTCGGCGAGCCGGAGCTGCTGAAGATGACGCTCGCCGCCGCCGAGCTTTACCCGGACTTCGTCGCCGAGCTGGAGGAGGGGAGCGGCCTCGCCACCGGCTACCGCCGCGACGGCGCCCTGCACGTCGCGCTCGACCGCGACGAGGCGGCTGAGCTGCGGCGGGTGCACGACCTGCAGCGCTCACTCGGGCTCGGCGCCGAGTGGCTGCCGCCGGGCCGTTGCCGGACGCTGGAGCCTGGGCTCACCCCGTCCTTCAACGGCGGAGTGCAGGCGCCAGGGGAGGGCTCGGTCGATCCGCGGGCGCTGGTCGCGGCGCTGCTGGCCGCGCTGGAGGCCGAGGGCGTCGAGGTGCTCACCGGCACCGGCGCGAAGGCGGCGCTGCGCGAGGGCGAGCGGATCGCCGGCGTCCGCACCGAGCAGGGCGACGAGCTGCGGGCCGCGTCGGTCGTCCTCGCCGCCGGCGCCTGGTCGGGGCAGGCCGAGTGGCTGCCGGAGCCGGCCCGCCCGCCGGTGCGCCCGGTCAAGGGCCAAGTCCTCGAGCTGCGCTCGCGCGACGGCGGCGCGCCCTGCCGGCGAATCGTCGCCTCCGAGCGGGTCTACCTGGTGCCGCGCCCGGACGGCCGCCTGATCGTCGGCGCCACCGTCGAGGAGCAGGGATTCGACACCGCGGTGACCGCGGGCGGCGTGCACGAGCTGCTGCGCGAGGCCTACCGCCTGCTGCCCGAGGTCGCCGAGATGGAGCTGGTCGAGGCGGCCGCCGGTCTGCGGCCCGGGACGCCGGACAACCTGCCGCTGGTCGGGGAGAGCGGGGTAGACGGGCTGCTCTGGGCCACCGGCCACTACCGCAACGGCATTTTGCTGGCGCCGCTGACCGCGAACGCGATCGCCCGGCGGCTGGAAGGAGTGCCAGCATGAGGATCGAGCTGAACGGCGAGCGGCGCGAGCTGCCGGCGGGGGCGACGCTCGCCGACGCCGTGCGCGCCAGCGGCGCCGACGCAGACGCTCGCGGGGTGGCCGTGGCGCTCAACGGCGAGGTGGTGCCGCGCGGCGAGTGGGACTCGACGCCGCTGGGCGAGGGCGGAAGCGTCGAGGTGCTGGCCGCGATCCAGGGAGGCGCCCCCGACGCCTCGCCCGCCGAGGCCTGGGAGCTGGGCGGGCGGCAGTGGTCCTCGCGCCTGATCGCCGGCACCGGCGGCTTTCGCTCGCTGGAGCAGATGGAGGAGGCGCTGGCCGCGTCCGGGGCCGAGATCGTCACCGTCGCCCTGCGCCGCATCGACCCTGCGGCGAAGGGATCGGTTCTCGACGTGCTCGACCGCCTCGACCTCGTCCCCCTGCCCAACACGGCAGGCTGCTTCACCGCCCGCGACGCGGTTCGCACCGCCCGCCTCGCCCGCGAGGCGTTCGAGACCGAGTGGATCAAGCTCGAGGTGATCGGCGACGACCGCACCCTCTACCCCGACGCGGTCGAGCTGCTCGACGCCGCCGAAACCCTGGTCGGCGAGGGCTTCACCGTCCTCCCCTACACCAACGACGACCCGATCCTCGCCCGCCGCCTCGAGGAGGCCGGCTGCGCCGCGGTGATGCCGCTCGGCTCGCCGATCGGCTCCGGCGCCGGCATCCGTAACCCCTACAACGTCGCGATCATCGCCGAGCGGGCCGAGGTCCCGGTCGTCCTCGACGCCGGCATCGGCACCGCCTCGGACGCCGCCCTGGCGATGGAGCTCGGCTGCGACGCGGTGATGGCGGCCAGCTCGATCTTCGGCGCCGAGGACCCGGCGGCGATGGCCGGCGCCCTGCGCGCCGCGGTCGAGGCCGGTTACGCCGCCCGCCGCGCCGGACGCATTCCCCGCCGCACCCACGCCGAGACCTCGACCCCCGAGGAGGGCCTCCCCGAGCTTTCCTGATCGCAATACGATGAGCCCTTGCCCCTGTAGCTCAGTTGGTTAGAGCGGCGGCCTTTTAAGCCGCGCGGCCCGGGTTCGAATCCCGGCGGGGGCATTTGACGGCAAGCGCCCTTCCCGTACAATGTCCGGGTCGTGGAGCCGACCGCAAGCCCGAAGACCCGCCGGATCGAAATCCGGCTGAGCGATGAGGAGCGCCAGCTCGATGCTGCTGCCGCCTCCGCGTTGGGCGAGAGCCTGAGCGACTTCTTCCGTCGTGCCGCCCAAGCGCGGGCGCAGGAGGTGCTGTCCGACCAACGCACGATCTCGCTCAGTGAGGCGGAGGCGACGCGCTTCCTCGAGGCGCTCGAGCGGCCCGACGAGGGCACGGTAGCCCGGCTCGAAGATCTCCGCCGTCGCGCGTGAGCGAGGAGGCCGCGCTCACCGAGCGCTACGACCCCGCCGCTCACGAGGTGGCGGATTTCGCCTGCGGCGAGGAGTCGCTCGACCGTTGGCTCCAGCGCTACGCGGGCCAGGGCGAGCGACGCGATGCGACTCGCACCTTTGTGGCCACCGACGAGCAAGGCAGGGTACGCGGCTACTACACGCTCGTAGCCGGCCAGCTTGAGCATGTCGAGGCGACCGAGGCGGTGCGCAAGGGTTTCTCGCGGCACTTCCCGATTCCGGTGGCGATCCTCGCCCGTCTCGCCGTCGACGAGCGCAGTCAGGGACAGGGGCTAGGCGCGTCCCTGCTCAACGATGCCCTTGAGCGGATATGCCGAGCCGCACAGGAGGTCGCCGTGCGGGCGGTGGTCGTTCACGCCATCAACCACGCAGCTGTGGGCTTCTATGAGCGCTTCGGCTTCCACGGCCTCACTGAGGCGCCGCGGAGCCTGATGGTCACCCTGGCCGAGCTCAACAAGGCCGGCTATGGACGATAGGACTCCGGGCTCGACGGGGGCACGGCGCGACCAAGTGCTGCTGCGCCAGCCCTGCGACGTCGAGGAGCAGGACGAGCTGCGGCTGGAGCGGATCCAGGCCGAGATCGACCGATCCTGATCCAGACCCACCGGATCGGCACTTCCCGACGATCCTCTACCAGCGAGGAGATCCGCAACCACGTCCGCCGCGCCAGCGCCGCGCAGAAGCGGCTTGCCAGAGTGGGTTGAGTACTATATAGAAAATATTCTCCATATAGCTTTCTGGTAGGAAGCAGGCTGTAGATTCGATGCGCGACAAACGCGAGACTCGCCTTTGTGCCCACCGTTGCTCAGCATTTCTCTGAGAATCTCGCCCGTGAGCTGGATCGCTCGCCGCTCTCCCAGGAAGCGGTGGCAACGCGAGCAGGAATCCATCGAACGCAGATAACGAAGCTGCTCGAAGGCGTTCACGTCCCGCGCGTCGACACGATGATCAAGCTCGAGGGCGCGCTCGGCCTCAAGCGGGCGACCCTGATCCAGGGCATCACCTGGAACCCCCCGACCGCGCCCAGCGGCGAGTTCAAGGCTTCATCTACGTAACAAAAAAGGCGGCCCGCCGAAACGGACCGCCTGAAAACGAGGTTGCCGCCGGACTTCAACGGCCTCGCCCCCACGTGTGCCCATCATAACGCCCCGAGCGGGAGTCGAACCCGCCAACCTCGCTTCGTGGGGGCGAGGCCCGCGTCCGGCGGCCGGGGCGTTGCCGCGGCCGCGACAGACAGGACGCTACTTAGACAACTGTCGCATGTGGTGCGCTAAATCACAAAGTTCTGTGACAGGAATCAGTGCCGGAAATGCCGGTGCTTGGTGAAGACCATCGGGATGCCGGCCGCGTCGCAGGCCTCGATCACCTCGGCGTCGCGTTTGGAGCCGCCGGGCTGGATCACGCAGTTGGCGCCGGCGTCGATCGCTGCCTGGGGGCCGTCGGCGAAGGGGAAGAAGGCGTCTGAGGCGACGGCCGCGCCGGCCAGCAGCGCGCCGGCCTCCTCGCCGCGGGCCTCGCGGCACTTCTCGACCGCGAGGCGGACCGAGTCGACGCGGCTCATCTGGCCGGCGCCGATTCCCAGCGTCGCGCCGCCCTTGGCGATCACGATCGCGTTCGAGCGCACGTGGCGGACGACCGTCCAGGCGAAGAGCAGGTCCTCCCACTGCTCGGCGCTCGGCTCGGTCTTCGTCACCGTCTCCATGATCTGGCGCGGCTCGGGGTCGCCGTCGCGGTCCTGAACCAAGAGGCCGCCGCGGACCCGCTTGACGTCGCGTTCGGCCGGGTCCGCCCCGCGCCGCTCCTCGTCGCAGAGGATGCGAATCGCCTCCTTCTGCTGCAGCACCTCCAGCCCGCCATCCTCGAATCCGGGCGCCAGCAGCACCTCGACGAAGTTCTCGTGCAGCGCCTCGGCCAGCGCCACGCCGACCGGCCGGTTGACCGCGATCACTCCGCCGTAGGCCGAGACCGGGTCGCAGGCGAGCGCCTTGCGGTAAGCGTCGAGCGCGTCCTCGCCGACCGCGGCCCCGCAGGGGTTGTTGTGCTTGACGATCGTGCAGGCAGGCGGCTCGAAGTCGTCGTTCAGCCGCCGCGCCGAGTCGAGGTCGAGCACGTTGTTGAAGGAAAGCGCCCTGCCGTGGAGCTTCGCTACGCCGGAGAGGACGTGGCTGCGCAGACCGACCTCCGAGTAGAGCGCCGCCCGCTGGTGCGGGTTCTCGCCGTAGGCGAGGTCGAGCTCCTTCTCGTAGGAGACCGTCAGGTGTTCGGGGAAGTCCTCGTAGGAGGCCGAGAACCAGCGGCTGATCGCGGCGTCGTAGCGGGCGATGTGGGCGAAGGCCTCGTTGGCGAGCCAGTGGCTGGTCGAGGCGGAGATCTCGCCGCCGGACTCCTCCAGCTCGGCGCAGACCGCGTCGTAGGACTCCGGTTTGACGATCACCGCGACCCCCTCGTGGTTCTTGGCGGCGGCGCGGATCATCGTCGGCCCACCGATGTCGATGTTCTCGACGGCGGCCTCGGGGTCGACCTCGTGCGCGGAGACGGCCTCCTCGAAGGGGTAGAGGTTGACGCAGACCAGATCGATCGGCTCGATTCCCTCGCGCTCCAGCGTCGCCATGTGGTCGGGATCGGAGCGCCGCGCGAGCAGTGCCGCGTGCAGGCGCGGGTGCAGCGTCTTCACCCGGCCGCCGAGGATCTCCTCCTGGCCGGTGAGCTCGGCGACGTCGGTCACCTCGAGCCCCGCCTCGCGCAGCGCGCTCGCCGTGCCGCCGGTGGAGAGGAGCTCGACCCCCTGTGCCGCCAGCGTCCTGGCGAACTCGGCGACGCCCGTCTTGTCGGAAACCGAGATCAGCGCCCGGCGCACCCGGATCGCGCCGTCGCCGGCGACCTCGGATCGGGTTTCTGCGGGGGCCTCACTCATCGCTGGGGACGACCCGTGGGTCGCTCGCGTCGATCCTAGCCCGACCCTGAGCGATCATGCGGATCGCCTCCGGGTAGAGTTCGTGCTCGACCGCGTGGATCGCCTCCTCCAGCCGCGCCCGGTCGCGGTCGGCGGGCACCGGCACCTCGCGCTGCAGGATCGGCGGCCCGGTATCGATCCCCTCGTCGACGAGGTGGACGGTCACCCCGGTCGTCCCGACCCCCGCGTCGAGCGCCTGGCCGATCGCGTCGAGGCCGGGGAAGGCGGGCAGCAGGGCGGGGTGGACGTTGACGATGCGGTTGCGAAAGCGGGCGACGAAGGCGGTGGAGAGCAGCTGCATGTAGCCGGCGAGGACTATGAGGTCGGCGCCCCGCGCCTCGATCCAGTCGGCCATCGCCACGTCGCGCGCCTCGCGCCCGGTGTACTCGTCGCCGGGGAAGACCGCGGTTTCTACCCCGGCTGCCCGCGCCCGCTCCAGCGCCCGCGCCGCCGGCTTGTCGGACCCGACGCCGACGACCTCGATCCCCTCGCGCCCGTGCAGCGCGTCGAGGATCGCCTGCAGGTTGGTGCCGGACCCGGAGGCGAGGACGACGATCCGGAATGAGCTCACGACCGCATCATCGCAATCGGTGCCGGTCGCGCTCGCCCATCTCCGCTGGACGTGCGCAGCCGTTTGCTTATTAATCTTTGATTAAAATGCCTTTGCCTGATAGGCAATAACTGGGGGCATTTCGCGCCCAAATGAACAACAGCCGGCGCTATGCCGGATTAGGGAGATGACCGATGAAGCAACTGAAGATCCTCGGGCTGATGGCGGCGGTCGCGGCGGCGCTGATGGCGACCGTCGGAGCCGGCAGCGCCTCGGCCACAGTCACGACGCTCTGCAAAGTCGAAGAAACAATGGCCGGGTTGCCGATCTGCAAACCGGAAAATCAGTACCCAGCCGGCACCATGATCCATGCCGAACTGGAGAAAAACACGAAACTGGTGATCGAAACGCCGCTCGGGAAAGCTGAATGCGAAGAATCGACAATTGTCGCGACCACCGAGCAGAAAACAGAAAAACCGCTCGGAGCCGTCGTCAACATGCTCACCTTCGCCAAATGCGGCGAATTCACGGTAACGGCGATCCTGACCGGCACACTCGACATCGAGGTGATCGACCTGCCGTTCTGGACCCACAACGGGACACTCACGTTCACAAACACGAAGATCAGGGTCAAAAAGGGCGCAAAAGAATGCGACTACTTCGCTGGCCACTCCGGCACCCTCACAGGCGGAGAAATGGCGACAATTGACCTGGAAGGCACCTTAACGCGGTTCCTCGGCGTCGAATGCCCGGAAGGGAACGGCACCTGGAAAGGGGCCTACACAGTCACGAAACCGGAACCGCTCTGGATCGGCATGTGATCCACGCCTGAGAAGCACGCGCGGCCGCTCCGGCGGCCGCGCCCTCCCAAGCTCAGCTTGAGGCGGGAGCCGCCCTCCATCGAGAGGTAGGCGAGCGAGTCGGCGCCGAGCTCGTCGGCGACCTCCTCGACCGTTCGGCCGTGGGCGATCATCTCCTCGCGGGTCGACATGTCGACGCCGTAATGGCAGGGGTTGCGGATCGGCGGCGCCGAGATCCGCA
>Ga0075423_10004870_pt1 | contig 12486 bp, 14 predicted proteins | sample SoiMethybrSBSTD2_FD_80114 | JGI IMG/M metagenome (GOLD analysis project Ga0075423, IMG submission 80114) | Bulk soil microbial communities from a Populus tree surrounding site in Tennessee, USA - Soil MetaG P. TD hybrid SBSTD2 | ecosystem: Environmental > Terrestrial > Soil > Tree plantation...
AGTGGGCGGAGAGCAGGATGGTGGCGATCACCCCGGGCGACGCCGCGGTCATGAAGCGCTCGACGAACTGCCGGGGCCGCGCGTCGGTCTCGCGCAAGAAGGCGTCGCACTCCCGCGCGGCGGCGCTCAGGTCCGCGTAGTCGATCTCTGCGATGGCCTGCGGAGCGTCGCCGATGCGGGCCGCGTCGCGCCGGCGGCGGGCCAGCATCTCCGCGTAGTCGGGGAAGTCGATCAGGTCCTGGGCCAGCTCCCGCCGGCTCGTGCCTCCGAAGCCCTTCATGCGCGCGGCCACGTAGGTGGAGAAGCCGGCGCGCGGCTGCTCGCCGTTGTTGCCCACGTCGACGCCCGCCTCGAGCTGGCCGGTGATCACGCGGGCGAGCGCGGCGGCCACCTCGCGCTCGAGCGCGGCCGTCTCCACCGCCTCGCCCCGGTCCTGGCGGACCAGGAGATCGCGGAGCGCGGGCGGGCGGGGCAGGCTGCCCACGTGGGTGGTGAGGATGCGGGTCTCGCTGCGGATCACGAGTGGCTCCCGCGGGCGCCTAGCCCGCCTTCGGAGTGATCTGGATGAGGGGGGCTGGCTCGGTCTCGATCTGGATCGTGGTGTGATCGATGCCGAATCTGGCGTGGAGGACGATGTGCAGGTCTTCGAGGATCTTGTCGGAGGGCGCGCCCGGCTCGACCACCACGTGCGCGCTCATGGCCTCGCGGCCGGAGGTGAGTGTCCACACGTGCAGGTCGTGGACCCGGCGCACCGAGGGGGCGCCGCAGAGCGCCTCCTCGATCTCGGTCACGTCGAGGTGGGCCGGCGCACCCTCCAGCAAGACGTTGACGGTCTGGCGCAGCAGGGCCCACGTGCGCGGCAGCAGGAAGAGCGCGATCAGCGCGCCCGCGATCGGATCCGCGATGACCCAGCCGGTGAGCAGGATGACGATCGCGGCCACGATGACCACCGCGGAGCTGACCGCGTCGCCCATCACCTCGAGGTAGGCGCTGCGCACGTTCAGGCTCTCGCCCGCCCCGCGGTGCAGGAGCCAGAGGCCGGCCCCGTTCACCACGAGGCCCAGCACCGCCACCGCCAGGATCGGGCCGCCCGGGACGTGCGGCGGCTGCCAGAGCCGCTCCCAGGTGGCGATCAGGATGCCGATCGCCATCACGCACAGCAGGACGCCGTTGACGAGGGCGGCCAGGATCTCCACGCGGTAGTAGCCGTAGGTCTTGGCCGGAGTGGCCGGCCGTTCCGCGAACCACACCGCGAGCAGGCTCAGGAGGACGCCGCCCGCGTCGACCAGCATGTGCACCGCGTCGGCCAGGAGCGAGAGGCTGCCCGTCCAGAGCCCCACCCCCGCCTCGACGAGCAGGAATCCCGCGGTGAGCCCGAACACCGCGAGCAGCCGGTGCTTGTGGCGGGAGCCGTGGGTGTGACGGTGCACGGAGGCGCGCCTCAGCGGGCCGTGGGCACGACCAGCCGGGCTTCTCCCTGGCGAATGCCCTGGCTCGCGAAGAACCCGGCGTGCGCCTCGAGGGCGTAGCGGAACTCGCCGAGCGGGCCGTACAGCTCGGTCGGGCTCGGTTCCATCTTGAGGATCGCGAAGATGCGCCCGTCGTCCTTGATGAACGCGATGTCGAGCGCGGCCGGCACGTTCTGCATGTGGAACTGGGTGAAGATCTCCTTGCCGAAGTCGAAGAGGATCAGATACCGCTTGATCTCCTCGGGCGTCGCGCACTGGAAGCCGCCCGCCTGCCGCTCGCCGGTGTCGGCCGCCTTCACGCGCAGGGCCAGGGTGCGGGCGCCCGCCTGGATGGAGACCATGCGCATCGGCATGCCCGCGAAGGCGTCGCGCCAGCGCGGGCACTCGGGGTTCTTGGCCGCCGGGCTCTGGGCCAGGGCGGCCGGCAGCGGCGCGGTCAGCACGAGGATCGCCGCGAGCAGCGCGGCTCGGAGCCGGATCATGGATGGACCTCCCGGGGGGACGGCCGGAGCCGATGACGGGCCAGGCTCGCGGCGGCGAAGATCAGGAGCGCGACCAGCACCACCGCGCCGCCGGCGGCGAGCCGCAGGTAGTACGCCGCGATGAGGCCCGCGACCACCGAGAGCAGCGCGATGCCGATGGCGATGGCGGTCGCGGTGTGGAAGCTGCGCCCGAGCGCGAATCCGGCGAGGGTGGGGATCACGATCATGGCGGACACCAGCAGCACCCCCACCATCCGCATGGCCACCACCGTGGTGAGCGCGGTGAGCACGGTGAGGAGCAGGTTGAGGGCGCCGACCGGGACCCCGCTGGTGCGGGCGAGGTCCTCGTTGAGGGTGATCGCCAGCAGCTGGCGGTAGAACGCGCCGATCGCGACGGTGACCGCGGCGCCGAGGGCCACGATCAGCCAGACGTCGGCGGGGGTGACGGTGAGGATGCTGCCGAAGAGGATCGCGAACAGGTCGGCGTTGAAGCCGCGGGCCAGGCTGATCAGCACCACCGCGAGGGCGAAGCCGCCCGACAGGAAGACGGCGAGGGCCGCATCGCCCTGTAGCGCCCCCCGCGCGCGGAGCCGCTCCATCCCGACCGCGCCGACCAGCACCACCACGAGCGCGCCCACCACCGGCGAGATGCCGAGGAACAGGCCGAGCGCGACGCCGGCCAGGGCCACGTGGGCGAGGGTGTCGGCGATCAGGGAGAGCCGGCGCGGGATCAGGAAGACGCCGATGGCCGGGCAGATCAGCGCGGTGACCACGCCCGCCGCGAAGGCCCGGTGCATGAAGCCGTACTGGAGGAACTCGGGCATGACCTAGTGGTCGTGGCTCACCACGCGCACCGCGGGACCGTAGAGCGCGGTCAGGGCCGCGTCGCTCAGGAAGTCCCCCGGCCGGCCGTGGAAGATCAGCCGGCGGTTGAGGCACGCGAGCTTGGTGACCTCCTTGGCCACCACCCCGATGTCGTGGCTGACCAGGATCAGGGTCACGTCGCGCTCCCGGTTCAGATGGTGCAGGAGCGCGTAGAAGCTGGTCTGCGCTTCCGGATCCACGCCGCCGGTCGGCTCGTCCAGGATCAGGAGCTCGGGCTTGGACACGAGCGCCCGCGCGATCAGCACGCGCTGCTGCTGGCCGGGCGAGAGCGCGCCGATGCGCGCGGCGGCCAGCGGGCCCACGCCGACCTGGCCCAGCACCTCGTCGATCCGCTTGCGGGCCGCCGCGCCCAGCCGGCCGAAGAGCCCGAGCGAGGGCAGGAGGCCGGTGGCCACCACCTCGCGCACCGTCACCGGCAGGGCCGGATCGAGCGTGGCCTTCTGGGGCACGTAGCCGAGACGGCCCCACTGCCGGAGCGCGCCGGGCGGGTGGCCGAAGAGGCGCACGGTGCCGCGCGTCGGGGGCAGGAGGCCGAGCACGATGCGGAGCAGGGTGGTCTTGCCGGAGCCGTTGGGGCCGATGATGCCGAGGAAGTCGCCCGGCTCCACCGTGAGGTTGATGTGCTCCAGCACCGGCACCGGGCCGTAGGCGAAGTCGACGTCCTCCAGCTCGACGAACGGTCGCATCAGCCGGGCGCGCCCACCGCGCCGTCCGCCGCGCGCCGCGACTCGGCCGGCTTCGCGCCGTGCGCGCTGTCCCACCAGGCGCCGGCCGCCGCGCAGCCGCCGCCGAGGAGCACCCCGCCCAGAACGTCCGAGGGCCAGTGCGCGTTGAGGATGATCCGGGCGTACCCCACCGTGCCGACCAGGGCCGCGGCCAGCACGATCAGGCCCATGCGGACCCGCGGCGAGGCCGGCTCGCGCGAGAGCACGTAGAGGAGGAGCACCGCGAAGGTCGCGGCCGCGGTGACGTGGCCGCTCGGGAAGCCCCAGTGGACGCCGCGCGGACGGGGCCGGGCGACCAGGAACTTGAAGAGCTGCTCGAGGGCGCCGCTGAGCGGCATGATGGCGCACCAGAGCCACCAGTGCCGGCGCGCGGTGGGCGACCAGGCGAAGAGCAGCAGCATGGCCGGTCCGAGGACCACCCACTTGCCGCCGTAGTCGAACCAGCGCGCGGCCGCGTGCGCCAGGCTGCCGCGCGCCTCCAGGATCTCACCGTGGAGGACCGCGTCTCCCGGCAGCAGGCCGACCGCGTAGACCACTCCGCTCAGCCCCAGGAAGGCGCCCAGCATCAGCAAGCAGAGCAGGCGCCAGCGGGTGACCGCGGATACGTCCATGGCGTTCACATTGTACTCGAACGGGCCGAGGGGACGGGGACTGCCAGAGCCGAGAGCTACTTGGGCGGAACCGGCGGCGAGGTCGAGCCCGACCCACACTGAAATATGCCGGGCTGTGCAACACTGAAAGGGTCGCCGGGGACCATGCGTCAAACGTGCGTCCTAGAAGGCCGCTCCCGCCACACCCACCGGACACCCGGTCGGATTAGACTGGCCGGGCGGACGAGTTCTTGAAGCGACGGCTTCGGCACCGGGGTGGTCGCGTCCTCCTAGCACTCGTCGTCGTGGTCTGCGGTCCGCTGTTGCTGCCACTCTTGGTCGTCTATGGGCTGTACGCGCTCCTCGTCCATGTCGCGGTGTGGCTGCTGTGGAGCCCGGCCGGGAGGCGCGTGCTCTTTATCTACTCGAACAGCCCGGTGTGGCAGTCATACATCGAGGACAACATCTTGCCGAGGCTGCCTCGGGGCTCGGTGGTCTTGAACTGGTCGGAACGGCGTCGCTGGCGGTGGTGGTCCTTATCGGTGGCGGTCTTTCACCTCTTTGGCGGCAGCCGTGATTTCAACCCGCTCGCGGTCGTCGTGCGGCCGCTCCGCTGGGGCCGAGCGTTCCGCTTTTGGCGGGCGTTCCGCGACGCGAAGCATGGGGACCGAGACGCTTTGCGGCTCGTCGAGACCCAGTTCTTCACCTACCTGGGGCTGCCTCCATCATGACGAGGATGGACGTATGACGTTTCAGTTCCTCGACCTGGTGGGCGTTGCCGTCTTCGCGGTTAGTGGCGTGCTCGCGGCTCGTAGCAGGGGGCTGGATCTCTTCGGGGTCATCGTCATCGCGGCCATTACGGCCGTCGGCGGGGGCACCCTACGCGATCTCCTCTTGAATCGGTATCCGATCTTCTGGATCACGAATGCACACTATCTGACCGTCATCATTGCGTCTGCGTTGCTGACCGTCGGTTATGTGCGGCTACGGCCACCGCCGGGGAACGCGCTTCTCGTGGCTGACGCCTTAGGGTTGGCATTGTTCGCACTGTCTGGAGCCCAGGTAGCCGAAGGGGCGCAGTGCCCAGCGATCATCGTGGTGCTGATGGGCACGATAACCGGTGTAACGGGTGGCATTCTCCGGGATGTCGTGACCGCGCAGGTGCCCGTCATTCTGCGGAGGGACGTCTACGCCACTGCCGCAATCGCGGGCGTCGCGGTCTACCTGTTGTTGCAAACGTTCGGGGTACCGCGATCGCAAGCGTTTGGGGCCGGCATGGTCGTGGTGGTGGCGCTCCGGTTGCTTGCGATTCGGTGGGGCCTGCGCCTCCCGATCTTCAGCATGCCATAGCGACGTCACACTCCAACGGAGGTCTCAATGAGCAAACTGATCGTACTCGTGGTGCTTGCGGCTGCCGGCGTGTTTGCCGGGAAATACTTGGCGAAGCTCGCGTTGTCCGTCGCGGACCCTCGAGTGCGGAAGCTCGCCAATACCTCGTCACGGGCCTTGGAATATGGAGTTCCCGTAATCTGCTTCATTGTGTTGGCGTTCTGGACATTCGTATCTGTTGATGCCGGCCACGTCGGGGTCGTCAGGGCGTTCGGAAAGGTCGAGCCGACACCGCTGTACGAAGGGTTGCATACCGTGATGCCGTGGAAGGAAGTCCAGCAGATGACGACCCAGATCGTCAAGCACGAGAGCAAGTACGACGCGGTGAGCATAGACATTCAGGCCGTCCATACCGTGATGGCGATCAACTACGCGATTGACCCGGCGAGGGCGCCGGAGATTTACCGCACCATCGGCATGGGCTATGAAACCGGGATCATTGGCCCGGCCGCGTCCGAGGTCCTCAAGGCGACGACGGCCGTACATCCGGCGAATGATATTCTGCAACAGCGGGCGAAGATCAAGGCCGACGTGCAGGACGGCATCACGCACTGGCTCTCGAAATACGGCATCCTCGTGCGCGAGGTCTCGATCAAGGACATTCGGTTCGATCCGGACTTTGAAAAGGCGGTCGAGCGCAAACAGATCGCGCAGCAGCTAGCCCAGCAGAAGAAGTACGAAGTGGAGCAGGCTCAGCAGGACGCCGCCTCCATGGTCGCCCGGGAGCGTGGCAAGGGGGAAGCGGAGAAGGCCAACGCGGAAGGACAGGCGCAGGCATTGCGGATTCGGGGAGCGGCCGAAGCCGAGTACAACGCCCGGGTGGCGCAGTCACTGTCGCCGGTGTTGATCCAGCAGCAGTATCTCCAGAAGTGGAACGGGCAGCTGCCCCAGTACCAGCTTGGGACGAGTGGGGCACTCATCAATCTTCCGACGCCGAAGTGACGATCGATCGTAGGCTCAGCCGGCCCCGAGGCGGCGCCGGATCGCTTCCGCGAAGGAGAGCGCCGCGGCCGGGGCGTGGGTGAAGAAGAGGCCGGGCTCGTTGACCTCGACCTCCATGATCAGGAAGCCGGCGTCCGTCTCCACGCCGTCGATGCGGGCGTAGAGCGGGGCCACCGGCAGGGCGCGCAGAGCGGCGCGCGCCGCGTCGACGACGCCGGGGGGCGCCGGCTCCGCCCGGGTGGCGCCGCCCAGGTGGGACTGCACGCGGAAGTCGCCGGCGGCGGGGCGCTTGAGCACGCTGTGGGTCGGGGCGCCGTCGATGAAGATCACCGACCACTCCCCGCGCGTCCGGACCTCCTCCACGAAGGGCTGCACGAGCACCGGCCGGCGGATCTCCCCGGCCGCGATGGCGGCCGCCGCCGCGGCGAGCGTGTCCGCGGTCATCAGCCGGGTGTGGTGAGCCGAGGCGCCGATCTCGGGCTTGAGCACCACCGCCGGCCAGCCGTGACCGCGCATGATCGCGTCGAGCCCCGCCGGACTCTCGTCCTCCAGCAGGGCGGTGGCCACGGTGGGCACCCCGGCCGCGCGCAAGGCGATGAGATAGCGCTTGCTCACGTTCCAGCGGACGAGAGCCGGCGGGTTGAAGATGCGGGCTCCGGTCCCCTCCAGCCGATCGAGCCAGCCGCGGAAGGCGTCCGGCTCGAAGTGATAGTCCCAGTTCGAGCGCAGGACGACCGCGTCGAAGCCCGCGAAGTCCGCCGCGCGCTCGTTCCACGCGCGGCCCTCCACCCGGACGCCGTCGCGCTCGAGGGCCTGGGCCACCAGCCGGTCGCTCTCCGAGATCTCCGGCCACATCAGGCAGGTGACGAAGCAGACGCGCGTCATCGGCAGCCGAGCCCGGTGCGGAGGGTGGCCAGGTTCGCCTGCATCAGCTCCACGTAGCCCGCGTCCGCCGCGGCCTGCTCCCGGCTGACGCCCTCGATGGGATCGAGCGGCAGCGTCGTCGCGCCGATCTCGCGCGCGAGGGTCTGGGCCAGGCGCGGGCTCACCAGCGGCTCGAAGAAGACGTGGGTGACGTGCCGCTGCCGCGCGGTCCGCACGAGCGCGGCCAGATCGGCCGGGTTCGGCTCGGCCTCGGGGGCGATCCCCATGACCGGCAGCTGGATCAGGCCGTAGCGCCGGGCGAGGTAGGCGAACGCGGCGTGCGAGGTGACCAGCTCGCGCCGCGCGCAGTCGCGCAGCCCGGCCGCGAAGGTCCGATCGAGCGCGTCGAGCCGGGCCGCGAGCTTCGCCGCGTTCTCGCGGTAGACCGGCGCCCCGGCCGGATCGGCGCGGGTCAGCCCCTCCGCGATCGTCTGCGCCTGCGCGCGCGCGAGGGTGGGATCGAGCCACACGTGGGGATCGACGCTCGCGCCCTGCGAGAGGAGGCTCAGGCCGCGCGCGGCGTCCACCACCTCGGTGCGGCCCCCGAGCCCGCCCACGAGCCGCGAGGCCCAGGCGTCGAGGCCGGTGCCGGTGTGGACGAACACCGCGGCCCGCTGCACGAGCGAGACGTCGCGGGGCGAGGGCTCCCAGTCGTGCGGCTCGACGCCGGGCGGCACCAGCGCCTGCGCCATCGCGCGGTCGCCCGCCACGTGCCGGGTCAGGTCCCAGAGCGGAAAGATGGTGGTGACGACCAGCGGCCGGGTCGGCGCGGGCGCCTCCCGGCAGCCCGCGAGAGCGAGGATCGCCGCGAGGGCGACCCCGGCGCGTCGGCCGATCACGCGCGCCCGCCGCCCGGATCGGCCAGCGCGGCGGCCCCCACGGGCCGCGGGCGGAGGCGCAGCAGCAGCCCGAGCACCAGGAGGCTCAGGCCGAAGGCACAGACCACGGTGGCGCCGGTGGGCAGGTCGAGCACCGCGGAGGCGACCATCGCCAGGATGCTCACCCCCGCGCCGAAGATCCAGCCCACCGCGAGCCGGGGGCCGATGCGCGAGGCGAGCAGGATGCCGGCCAGCGCGGGCACGATCAGGTACGAGAAGACGAGCAGCACGCCCGCGATGCGCACCGACGAGGTCACCACCACGCCGAAGGAGGCGTAGAAGCCGAAGTCCCACAGGCGCACCCGCCAGCCCTCGCGATAGGCGCGGTCCGGATCGGTGGAGATCAGGAAGAAGGGGCGCCGGCAGAGCCAGTGGAAGAGGCCCACGAGCCCGTAGAGGATCGCGACCTTCAGCACCTCGTCGCCGCGGACGGAGAGGATGCTGCCCACCAGCATGCCGCGCAGGTGCTCGGCCCCGTGCGGCGAGCGGTCGGCCAGCAGCACCGCGCCCGCGGAGGAGACCGCGTAGACCACCCCGATCACCGCCTCGTGCGAGACGCGCCGGGTGCGCGAGCGGGTGAGGGCCAGCACGAGGGCTCCCAGCACCGTGAAGCCGAGGCCGGCCGCGTACGACTCCCACGTCTCGAGCTCGTAGCCCACCAGGAACGCGGCGGTGGCGCCGAGCGCGGCGATCTGGGCGAGCGCAATGTCGACGAACACCACCTCGCGGGCGATCACGTGAAAGCCCAGGTAGGCGTGGATGCCGGTGAGCACGAGGCACATGAGGAACGGGAACCACATCAGGGCGAGCAGGTCGGCGCTCATCGCAGGGCCTGGGCGACGCTCCGGACATTGTAGTCGATCGTCTCCAGGTAGCCGTCCGCGCCCTTGACCGAGCCCGCCGCGGGGGCGAGCGGCACCACCTTCGCGCCCGCCTCCTGGGCCACCCGCTCCGCGATCTTCTGATCGCCCCACGGCACCGAGAGGATGACGCGCACCTTCTGGTCCTTCATGAGCGCGATAAGCTTGGTGAGGTGCGACGGCGTCGGCGGGATGCCGGGCCGCTCCTCGATCGAGCCGGCCTCCACCAGGCCGAAGCGGGTGAGGAAGTAGATCCACATGTTGTGATCGACCACCACCTTCGCGCCCTTGAACGGGGCCAGCTCCGCGGCCCAGCGCGTGAGGGACTGGTCGACCCGGGTGAGGAAGGCCTGGCGGTTGCGCTCGAAGGCGGGTCGCGACTGCGGCGCGACCCGCGCGAGGCCCTCGACGATGTTGGCGGTGACCCCGGCGGCCATGCCGGGATCGAGGGAGTAGTGCGGATTGCCCACCGGATGCACGTCGCCCATCGAGCGGTCGACCCGGCCCTGCGGCACCTCGAGCACCAGCAGGCCGGCGGAGGCGTCCACGCGGCCCGGGGCGCCCGGCGCCACCTTGGGGTTGCTCGCGCCCTGCACCACCACCTCGGCCCACTGATCGAGCTCGAGGCCGTTCATCACGAGCAGGTCCGCCCGGCGGACCTTGACCATGAGGCTCGGCCGCACCTCGAGGTCGTGCGGGTTCTGGGTGCCGCGGGCGAGCGCGTCGACCTCCACGAGGTCGCCGCCGACCGCCTCCACGAGCGCCTTGAGGTCGGTCGTGGTCGTCACCACCTGAACGCGGGAGGCGGCGTCCGCGGGGCCGGCCGCGAGGCCGATCTCGAGGCAGAGCAGGAGGAGGAGCGGGCTCAGTATGCGAGCGAGCGGGCGCGTGGGCATATCGTCTCCTCGTCGAGTCTAGAACGGATGGGCCGGGTGGGCGCCCATGATGAACGTGGCCTGGAATAGGATCTCGTCCACCTTCCGGGCGCTCCCGCCGTTGTCGGTGAAGCCGTCCCGGTCGGCCCGCTCGGTGTACTTGTAGCCGAGGCGGAAGCGGAGGAACTCGGACGGCATGAACGCGAGGTACGGACCCACCGCCCACTCGCGGCCGCGCATGACCGGGTACTGCGTCCAGTCGTAGCGGAAGCCCGCGGCCCAGCGAGCGAGCTGGCCGGTGCGGAAGGGCTGTACCTCACCGCCCACATACCAGCCCCAGCGGTTGCGGGTGCGCTTCTCGTCCGGCGTGTCCTGGATGCCGTCGCCGTTGGTGTCCTCGCCCAGCACGTTGACGCGCCGGTTCTGGTAGATCATCTCCCCCAGCAGGGTGAGCAGCGGATGCAGCCAGCCCTCCGGCCGGTACTTGTACTTGACGTCGAAGCCGAGCAGGGTGTTGCGAAGGCGCTCGGAGGTCTCGCCATTGGCCACCGAGGCCCCGAGCTGGATGGCGCTCTCGTCGCCCAGCTCGAAGAACGTGCGCAGGCGGCCGGTCACGAGCGGGGCGGTGAGCTTGCCGCGCCCGAAGGCGGTCTCGTTGTCGCCGTTGAATGCGCCGACGAGCGCCTCGAGGAAGAAGGGCAGGGGCGCCACCCAGGTGAGCTCGGCGCCGCGCTCGACGAGCCCCTCCTCGCCGAGGAAACGCGCGAGCACGTTGGGGGCGTCGATGAACGGTCGGTCGTGCTCGTGCACCTGGTTGAGCAGGCCGAAGCGGTTGCGCATCTGGCCCATCTTGAGCTGGGTACCGAAGGGCAGCGCCATGAGGGTCAGGTTGGCCTCGGCCAGGTGGAGGTTGATCTCGCCCTGATCCTCCTCGCCGGCCTCGAAGCGAACTTCCGCGCGCGCGTAGGGATCGATCTGGCCGAAGAGCGCTAGCTCGATCTCGCGCGGGAAGAAGCGGTTCTCGCGCCCCGAGAACGAGCCCGCGTTGGCCTTGTCGACGTTGCTCTGGGTGACGTTGCCGATGAAATCCCCGGCCACCCCCACGTCGAACAGGAGCTGGCCCGGTCCGCGCTGGCTGTAGAGCGAGAAAGGCTCGCGCGGGCGGGCGAGATCCATGGGATTGATCGTGACCGGGGGCGCGGCGGGAGGCGGCGCCTGGGCGACCGCGGCGGGAGGCGGCGCGGCGGGCGGAGGCGCCGCGGCGGGTTGCGGCCGGTTCTCGAGCTGCTGGAGGCGCTCGCCGAGCTGGTTGATCGCCTTCTCGTAGCCCTCCTTCATGGTGTCGAACTGCTTGCGCATCTGCTCCAGCTCCTTGCGCAGCGTCTCCACCTCCTGGGCCGCGGCGGGCGAGGGCACGATCAGACCGGTGAGGAGCAGGCCGATGCCGACGAGTGATCGCATGGATGCCTCCCTCTCGAGGGACAGTTGGGATCGCCCGGCGGGCGGGGGACCGGCGGGCGGCGACTACGGTGACAGCGCGAGAGGACTAGGCGAGACGGGGTGGAGCGCGGGAATCGGCGAGGCTGGCGACGGGGTCGGCGTGTCGCTGGGCGAGGCTCGCGGGACACGGGCTGACGACGAGCGCGACGAAGTCGCCCGGCGGCCCGTCCGGCAGCGAGACGTCGCCGCCGAGGAACTCCAGGGCCGCGAGGACGTGCTCCTCGTTGTAGAGGCCTGCGCTGGTCGCCTGGTGCAGGTGTCGGGGCTGCCCCGCCCTGAGCGGCAGCGAGATCGCGACCAGCGCGAGCAGCAGGGCGGCGGCGGCGATCCGGAACGGGTGATTCAGGCGCGACGTCATCACTAGCCAGTACTAGAACATGGAACCGCGATGGGGCGCAACATCGGCTGGTCCAGGGGGCGGGGGTATCATGCTTCGGAAGGCGGTCGACGGGCCATCACGGAGGAGGAGAGCATGGCGATCGCGACCTGGAGCCTCACGGCGCTCTTTGTGGGTCTCGTGTTCGGGACGGCGTGGGGGCAGTCCGCCCCATCGGCGGCCGACGTGCTGGAGATGCTCCGCGGCGGCGGCTACGTCATCGTGCTCCGCCACGGCGCCACTCACCCCGATCAGGCGGACACCGATCCGCTCAACCTCGACAACGTCGCCAAGCAGCGGCAGCTGAACGACAAGGGGCGCGCGGACGCGAAGGCCATCGGCCAGGTCTTCAAGGCGGGCGGCGTGCCGATCGAGAAGTCGTACTCCAGCCGCTTCAACCGCGCGGTCGAGACCGCGCGGCTCGTCGGGGGCAAGGAGCCCGAGATTACGCTCGACGTGAGCGAGGGCGGTCTGGTGGTGAGCCCGAACGAGAACAACCGCCGGACCCAGGCGCTCCGCACCATCGTCGGGACGCCGCCGGATCCGGGCACCAACACCCTCGTGGTCACGCACAGGCCGAACATCCTCGAC
>Ga0075423_10004871_pt1 | contig 12485 bp, 9 predicted proteins | sample SoiMethybrSBSTD2_FD_80114 | JGI IMG/M metagenome (GOLD analysis project Ga0075423, IMG submission 80114) | Bulk soil microbial communities from a Populus tree surrounding site in Tennessee, USA - Soil MetaG P. TD hybrid SBSTD2 | ecosystem: Environmental > Terrestrial > Soil > Tree plantation...
CCCACCGGAATCTGGTCGTCGTGGGCGATGACGACCAGAGCATCTATCGTTTCCGGGGCGCCCACCTCCAGAATATTCTCAAGTTCCACGAGTTCTTTCCGGACGCGCGCTCCATCGTGCTCACGCGGAACTACCGTTCGACGCGGGAGATCCTGAAATCCGCTCGGCGGCTCATTCTCGTGAATCAAGATCGCCTCGAGACAAGGCTCGGGATCTCCAAGGAGCTTCTCACAGAGCGGACCGGGCCGATGCCTCGCATCAAGGAGCTGCCTACCGAGGCGGAGGAAGCCGCCTGGGTGGCTGCGGAGATCCGCTCCGCGGTCGAATCGGGAGCACGGCGATGCCGCGACATCGCGATCCTCGTGCGCTCGAACAAGAACGCGGAGCCGTTCCTCCGCGCGCTCGACGAGCTGGGTGTGCCGTACTACTTCCCGGGCAGCCGAGGGCTCTTTCAGCGTCCCGAGATCCGCGAGCTGGTGGCGCTCCTGTACTCCCTGTCGCAGGATGCCCGCGAGGATCATCTGTACCACCTGGCGGAGTCCGCCTACGGCGTGCCGGGCGACGATTTGAGCCGGCTGGTGCACGAGCTTTCCTCGGAGCCGACGAAGCTCCGCACGCTCATGGAGCGAGCGAGCAATCGCTCGGCAGCCGTCGAGATCTCCGAGGAGGCGAGGGAACGGATCGCGACGATGCTCGAGGATCTCCGCGCGCTGCGGCACACGGCGCGCGACCACCGGGTGGGGGAGGTGCTGCGCGCCTACCTCGAGCGCCGAGGGATCATCAAGCGGCTCCGAGCCCCCGCGAGCTTCGAGGACGAGATCAAGGCGCGGAACATCGTCAAGTTCTTCAAGGTGGTCCAGATGTTCGCGTCCGTGGCGGTGGTGGACCGCGTGCCGCTTTTTCTACGGCATCTTGGGGCGATCATGGACTATGGCGAAGATCCCGCCGTCGCGGAGATCGGCGAGGAATCGGACGTGGTCCAGGTGCTGACCATCCACCGCGCGAAGGGGCTCGAGTTTCCGGTTGTGTATCTCGTGCAGGCCGCGACCGACCGCTTCCCGACACGCAATCTCCGCCGCGGAATCGATGTGCCGGTCGAGCTGGCCCCCGGAGAGAGGACGAGCTCCGAGCTGCACAAGGAGGAGGAACGCCGTCTCTGCTACGTCGCGTTCACGCGCGCGAAGGAAGAGCTGATCACCACCCACGCCGTCGATTACGGTGGCAAGAGGCCCCGACAGCGAAGCGAATTCCTATCCGAGGCGTTCGACCTGGGAAAACCCGCGCCCGCGCAAAAGAGACAGCGCGTGATGGAAGAGCTGGAAGCCTATCGAACCGACGCGCCCCGCGGCCTTCCACCGCTCGAGCGACCGCCGGCCCACGAGCCGATCCGCCTCAGCCATCAGCGCATCGCCGACTACGACACGTGCCCCCTCAAGTACCACTTCCTTCACGTGCTCGCGGTCGATCCCATTCTGACCCTGGACCATAGAGTGAACTTCGGGAACGCGATCCACCAGGCGGTCGCCTTCGCGCTCGAGCGGCACCGCTTGGGCGAGCCGCCAACGTTCGAGCACGTCCTCGAGGTGTACCGGTCGAGCTGGAGAAACGAGGGATACCGGTCGGAGGAACACGCGCGCCGCCGGTTCGAGCAGGGCGCCGCCGCGCTCCGCTCGTTCCTCGAGCGCGAGGTCCTGGGCGGAGAGCCGCCCACCGACGTCGAGCGCTCGTTCCGGTTCAACCTCGGGGACGTGATTGTTTCAGGCAGGATGGACCGGGTGGACGAGGGGCCGGACGGAGTCGTCATCACCGACTACAAGACGAGCGAGCTGGAGATGGAGGAACACGCCGACACGAGCGCTCGAGAGAATCTACAACTCTCGATCTACGCGCTCGCGCACAAGGCGCTGACAGGCCGCGCGCCCCGGAGGCTCGAGCTGCGCTACGTCTTGGGCGGGGCGATCGGGACGTCCACGCGCTCGGAGGAAAAACTAGAACGGACCCGGGATCGCATTCTCGCGATCGCCGAGTCCGTGCGCTCCGGAGATTTTCGAGCGCAGCCGAGCGAGCACAACTGCTCGATCTGCGCCTGTCGCCCGATTTGCAGCGAATCCGCTGTTTAGACCGCCGCGAGAACGCCGTCGAGCACGGACACGATCTGGTGCTTGGGGACCGCGCCGACGATCTGCTCTACAATCTTCCCGCCTTTGAAGACGTAAAGGCTGGGGATGCTTCGGATCGAGTACTGCGCCGCGATCCGTTGATTCTGATCCACATCCACCTTCGCGACCTTGATCTTCCCCTGGTACTGCTTCGCGACTTCCTCGACGACGGGGGACACAATTCGACATGGCCCGCACCATTCGGCCCAGAAATCCACCAGAACCGGAACCTTCGAATTCAGCACTTCGGACTCGAACGTGCTATCGCTGACCTGGACTACCGCATCGGACATGGGCCAAGACTCCTTACACGATGAGTGGAACGCCCTCCCACACGAGTTGGGAAAACTAACGATTTAGACTCCGCGCATCAAGGTTCGATTCGCCGCCAAGCCCCGCGGCGGTGCGGTGCACGCCGCCGGCGTTGACACTCCTGACCCGAATGCCTAGACTTGTCGGGCGCCAGAATCACGGCAATCCTCCCCGCGAGGCTCCCGGAGTTCGATTGATCGAAGTTCTGAACCTTCGTAAGACCTTCCACGACCGTAAGAAGGGCGACATTCCGGCCGTCCGCGATATCTCCTTCGTTTGCTCGCCGGGTCATGTCTTCGGCCTCCTCGGGAGAAACGGCGCCGGGAAGACCACCACGCTTCGCATGCTGGCCACGATCCTGGCGCCCACCTCGGGCACGGCGCGGATCGACGGCTTCGACGTGAACGATCACGCCGGCGATGTGCGGAAGCGGATCGGCTATCTCTCCGGCGACACCAAACTCTACGACCGGCTGACCGGCCGGGAGCTGCTCGAATATTTCGGTCAGCTGACGGGGATGGCGTCCTCGGCGATCTCCTCCCGAATCGCGGAGCTCAAGGGCTCGTTCGGCCTGGGTGACTTTCTCGACAAGCGCGTCGGGAAAATGTCCACCGGGATGAAACAGCGGCTCTCGCTCGCTCGCGTCGTGCTTCATGACCCGCCGGTGCTCATCTTCGATGAGCCGACCTCCGGGCTCGACGTCCTGGGCGCGCGCGAGGTGCTGAAGATCGTGCGTGATTTGAAGGCCAAAGGGCGGACGATCATTTTCTCGACCCACATCATGACGGAGGCCGAGCGGATCTGCGACGAGATTGCGATCATCGAGAGGGGTTCGATCCTGGCCCAGGGAACCGTCGAATCGCTCCAGCGCGAGAACGGCGGCGGCTCCCTCGAGGACGTGTTCGTGAAGACGGTCGGCGAGGTGAACGGTGACGCATAGGTCCTGGGCCGTTTGCCGCAAGGAGCTCCGAGATGCGCTGCGGGACGGCCGCACGATCATCGCGGTGTTTGTGATCCCCTTCGTCCTCTACCCAGGGCTCATGCTCTTCATGGGTTGGATCGAATCCCAGAACAAGAAGGAGGAGAGCACCCTCCAGGTACGCGTGGGGGTCGTGGGCGAGGCCCAGCTCCCGGCGGTGCGCGAGCGCCTTCAAGGCGTGGGTGGCGTCTCGGTGGTCCCGCTGGAACGGGCGCCCGCCTCGATGGAGGATGCCCGCGTCGATGCCGTCCTGGTGCTTCCTCCGGGAATCCAACCGGCAATCGCGCGCGGCGATTCCGTCAAGGTGGAGCTTCTCTACAAGGACGCAGACCACAAGTCCTCCGCTGCTGAGGAGAGGACGAGGCCGGTCCTGGACGACGTCCGGCGGGCCCTGATCGTTCTTTGGGCACAGAGTCACGGCGCCCAGGTCAACCAGCCTCCCGCGATCTCAGTGGAGCATCGCGACGTCTCTTCGAAGGCGGAGACGGGGCGCTTCATCGCGGCGCTCGTGATCCCGTATATCCTCGTCTTCATGGTCGCGGCCGGCTCCATGCACATCGCGATCGACACGACGACGGGGGAGAAGGAGCGGAGCACCCTCGAGACGCTTCTCTCAACCTCGACATCCCGCGGCGAGCTGGTGCTCGGCAAATGCTTGGCGGTGATCACGACCGCGCTGACGGCGGGGTTCATCGGCATTTTCGGACTCTGGTTCAACCTCACGGTGCTTGCGGGGCTCATGCCGGCGCTGTCGGGGCAGTCACTCCAGCTCACGATTCGCCCCGATCAGGCGCTCTTCATCTTCCTGACCGTCCTCCCTACGGCGATTTTCCTGGGCGCCGCGCTGGTGGCGATCGGCTGCTTCGCGCGGAGCATGCGCGAAGGGCAGACCTACGCCACGTACGTCTACATGGCCGCGGTCTTCCTCGGCCTGGGAAGCTTCCGGCAAGTCGGGGCGCCCCCGATCGGGCGATTCACGATCCCGATTCTGAACACCGCACTGCTGCAGCGGGAAATTCTCACCGACACGGTGGTGCCCATCCACGCGATCGTCGCGATCGGCATGAGCGCGGCCATGGCGGCCGTCATGCTCGTCATCGCGACGAGGCTTTTCTCCAACGAGTCCGTACTCTTCCGGACGTGAAGGGACGCGCATGAAGCGAGACATCGATCACCTCATGAAAGAGCGCGGGCTCTCGGCCGCGGTCGTTCTCCAGGGCGAGCACATGAGCCCCACGTTCCGATATCTCACCGGGCCCCGCGCGCACCTGAAGGGCATCGTCGTCTGGCGCCCAGGGGCGAAGCCCTATCTCGTCCACCACGCGATGGAGCGGGACAGCGCGGCCGCCACCGGATTCGAGCTGGGAGACTACGGCTCCCTCGGCTGGATGAAGCTGCTCGAGCAGGAGGGAAACCAGGTGCGGGCCTCCGCGCGCCTCATGCAGACCGTTCTCGACAACCTTGGCGTGCGCGGACGGGTTCTGGTGGAGGGCGTGGTTCAGGTCGGCTGGTACTACCACATCCTGAATTATCTCGGGCAGATCAAGCCCGACATCGAGCTCGTGGAGGATGAGGATCCGGGATTGTTCGAGTTCGCGCGCAGCACGAAAGACCCCGATGAGGTGAAGACCGTCCGGTCGGTCGCCGCCGTATGCGAGCGAGCGTACGCGCGCATCCGCGAGATCATCGAACACGCGCGTCTCGACGGGAAGAAACTGCGCGATGCGGATGGTTGGGTCACGATCGGGCGGCTCCGCCGCGAAGTGCGCCGGATCTTTTTCGAGGCCGGTCTCGTGGAACCGCACGGCAATATCATCGCGATGGGCCGCGACGCCGGCGTGCCGCACAACGAAGGAAACGACCAGGATGTCCTGGAAGAGGGGCGCCCGATCGTGGTCGATCTGTACCCCGCCCAGGAAAACGGCGGTTACTACTTCGACGTGACTCGAACGTACTGCGTGGGACGGGCGCCTCAGGAGCTGAAGGAGCTTCACACCCTCGTCCACGACGCGGTGAAGACGACGGTGGATCGGCTGGCCGTGGGGACGCCGGGCCGCGTCTACCAGGAGAACGTGTGCGACCTTTTCGAAGCGCACGGTCACAAGACGATCCGCCAGGACGAGCGGGTGGAGGAAGGTTATGTGCATGGGCTCGGGCACGGCATCGGCCTCGAGGTGCATGAGCGGCCGCGCCTGAGCGCGGCCACGAATCCGGATCTCATTCTCCCGGGTTCGCTGTTCACGGTGGAGCCGGGCCTCTACTACCCGTCACGAGGGCTGGGCGTGCGGATCGAGGACGTGATCTACGCTCATCAGGATGGAACGTTTGAAAACCTCACGCATGTCCCCTACGAGCTGGAGATCGCACCCGCATAGGGAGCGCGCGATTCTCGCCGGTCGCGAGACGAGGACGCGGCGATCGGAGAATGGCCAGTCCCTGACGGAGCTTCGCCTCCTGGCCGAAACGGCCGGCGCCCAGGTGCGCGGCGAGGTGCTGCAGCGGCGCGGCCCCATCCGCGCGTCCACGTTCCTCAGCAAGGGAAAGATCGAAGAGGTTCGCGTCCTTTCCGGCGAGGAGCAGGCGACGCTCCTGCTTCTCGACGATGATCTCTCCCCGGCGCAGAGCCGCAACCTAGGCGAGCAGCTCAACATGAAGGTCGTGGATCGAACCGGACTCATCCTCGACATCTTTTCCAGGCGCGCCCGAACGCGCGAAGCGCGCATTCAGGTGGAGCTGGCCCAGCTCGAATACCTCCTTCCAAGGCTGACCCGAATGTGGGAGCACCTTTCCCGCTTGGGTGGCGGCATCGGGACCCGTGGACCCGGCGAGACGCAGCTGGAGGTCGACCGGCGACGCATCCGCGAGAGGATCGCGAAGCTGAAGCGGGAGCTGGAGCGCGTTGTGAAGGAGCGACGCGTTCAGCGGCGCGGCCGCCGGGGATGCTTCAAGGTCTCGCTCGTTGGCTATACCAACGCGGGAAAATCGACGCTGTTCAACACACTCACCCGCGCGAGCGTCTACGTTGAGGACCAGCTGTTCGCGACCTTGGATCCCACGACCCGTGTCTTTTCGATCGGACGCGACACACGCGCCCTTCTCACCGACACCGTGGGATTTATTCGAAAGCTTCCTTCCAACCTGGTCATTTCCTTCCGCGCGACCCTGGAGGAAGTCACGGAGGCGGATCTGCTCCTCCATGTCGTGGACGCAACGGAGCCGGATACCGATGCCCATATCCAGGCGGTCGAGGCCGTGCTCGATTCGATCGGCGCGCTCGGGCGGCCCAGGTTATCCGTGTTCAACAAGATCGACGCGGTTCCCGACGAGGTTTCGGTTCTGGGGCTTCGGGCGGGGTACCCCGGCGCGGTCTTCGTCTCCGCCCTCACGCGGGAGGGAATCCCCGAGCTGCGCGCGGCCGCCATGCGCCATCTCATGCAAAACGAGACCCACGAGGAACGAACGGCGCGCGGCGGCCCTATAGAGTCATGACGCGCGGGGGGAAAGTACCGCTACACGAAATCGAGTTCCGTACATCGCATTCCAGCGGACCAGGCGGGCAGAACGTGAACAAGCTCGAGACGCGGGTCGAGGCGCGTTGGAACCTGGATGCGTCGCGTGCGATCACGCCCGAGGAGCGGGCACGGCTCAAGGCCGCTCTCGGGTCCCGGATCGGTCCCCGCGGAATCCTCCGGGTCACGAGTCAGCGCCACCGGAGCCAATCGCGCAACAAGGTGGCGGCCCTCGAACGGCTCCAAGCGCTCGTCGCCCTTGCCCTCGCGCCCGTGAAACAGCGCCATGCGACCGCCCCCACCCGAAAATCCGAAGAATCACGGATCGCCGCGAAGAGGCGACGCTCCCGAATCAAGCGGCTCCGCGCCCTCCGGGACGCGGGCGCAGCGGACCAGGCGGAGTAGCCGCTCGCACAACTCTACGTAGTTGTGATACATGCAGTTATGCTGATTCTGCTTGGCGTCATGCCCCGTAACTTCTTCTCAAGTAGACATATCCAGAGGTCGATACATGCCTCTGACCACCCATTTCAGGGTCGCCGATCCCCGCGGCGCCACCCGCCGGACGGGGTACCGCCCTTTTGCCCGCCGTGAACATGGCCGGTCGTGGGGGAGCTCGCTGTGGCAAAGAAGAGACGGAGCGACGGCCCCGCCAACCCCATTGTGATAACCACGGCATTGGTCCTGGTGATCGTGGCCGCTCTGGCTGCACCGAAGCTCAAGGGACCGTCTCTCAAGCGCCCTCTGGGCGCCGCGACATACTCCCCGCGCGGGGTCCCCAAGGTGCTCCGGTATTTCAACGAGGTGCCCGAAACGCTGGATCCTGCCCTCGCTGCCGACGCCTATGCCTCGATCGTCATCGCGCAGATCTTCAGCCCTCTCGTCGGGCTCACCTCCGATCTCGAGCCGAGCCCGCAGGTCGCTGAGAGCTGGACGATCTCGCGCGACGGGCTCATCTACATTTTCGATCTGCACAAGGGCGTCCGCTTTCAAAACGGCCGGGAGGTCGAGGCGAGCGATTTCGTCTACAGCCTGACCCGGCTCTTCAAGGAGCCCTTCCGCTCCCAGGGACTCGCGGCCGGCTACCTCGATGCGATCGTCGGCGTACCGGAGTTCATCGCGGGAAGATCCGCGAGAATCGCCGGCATCCGCGCGTTGAGCCGCTACAAGCTGCAGGTAAGGCTCAGCCGCCCCTACGGGGCGCTCCTGAGCGCGCTCGCGCTCGACCAAGCGTCGGTCGTGCCTCGGGAAGAGGTGGAGGCGCGGGCGAAGCGCCCGTTCTCCGAGAACCCCGTTGGGTGTGGACCCTTCCGGCTGGCCTATCGCCGGGGAGGCGACATCGTCCTCGCTTCCAATCCATCCTACTTCCTGGGGAAGCCGGCGATCGATTCGATCGTTTTCTACGCGCCACGAGCGGGCGTGGAGGGTGTGGACACTCAGGGAGCCGAAGCGCTGATCCGCGGCGAAGCGGCCATGGCGAACTTGCCGCTCAATCTCCTCGAGGAGTTCAAGGAGAAGCCGAGGATCCGCGTCGTGCGCTGGCAGGACCTGAGCCTTTCCTTCATAGGAATGAATACGAGGAGGGCACCGCTCACGAACCCCAAGGTGAGGCAGGCGATCGCGCTGGCCATGGATCGCGAGCGGATGCTGAATCTGTGGCCCGCGGGGAAGGTGCTGTCCCAGGGAATACTGCCTCCCGGGCTTCCCGCGTATTCCCCGGAGCAGCGGACGTTCTCTCACGATCCCGAATCCGCCCGCCGCTTGCTCGCGTCGGCGGGATATGGACCCAGTCATCCCCTGCCTCCCTTGACCATTTGGAAGGCGAACGCGAACCAGAGCGTCCGGCAGGTGGATACGGTGATGGTGAATTCGCTCGCGGAGGCGGGGATCCACATCAAGCTCAAGTACGTCTCGTGGGCGGAGCTCGACAGGGCCATCACCGGACGGCAGGCCCAGATGTTCGGGTTGGCCTGGATCGCGGATATTCCTGATCCCGATACGTTTCTTCGCGCTCTGTTCTATTCATCCAGCGGCACCAACTACTTCCGATACGCCGACCGGGCTGTGGACTCTCTCCTCAATGTCGCGCAAAGGACCGCGAATTCGGAGGTGCGGACGAACGCGTATCGGGACGTGGAGAAACGCGTGGTCCAGGCCGCGCCGCTCGTGCCGCTCTTCCACTCTTCCACATTCGTCGGATTGAGAGATGACCTTTCGGGTCTGGAGGTCAATCCGCTAGGCATATCAACCCTCGCAATGGAGAAACTCCGGATTGGAAAGCCTGTCCCCGAACGTGAGCCAGCACAAGCGCTCCGTTGACCCGCCCGCGGGGCGCCGTTTCGGGCTCCAGACCCGGATCGTCCTTACCTTTGGGCTGATCGTGGTCGGGCTCGTGGGCGTATCGCTGGCCTATGTGGTCCGGAACCAGACGGAATCGCTGCTCGACCAGACGCGCGAAAAGGGGTTCGCGCTCGCCCACAGCATCGCCTGGCTCTCCACGCCTTCGCTCCTCTCGTACAACTATGTCGCGCTGGGCCAAGCCGCGAGCCGGTCCCGTGGGGACGCCGCCGTGGCCTTTGTCGTGATCTACGACAAGGAGGGGCAGGTCGCCGCGGACAGCCGCGAGCGGAACTCGTTCGGGCATCCACCACGCGAGCGCGCGGACGCGGAGGCGGTCAGAACGCGCGAAGACCGCTGGATGATCGTGCCGGCCACTCGCCCGGAAGGGGCGCCGGTCATCGAGTTCCTCGTCCCGGTCTATGTGGGTGAGCACGCGGTGAAGTGGGGGACCGTGAGAGTTGGGATCTCCCTCGACGAGGTGAACGCGGACATCCAGCGCACGACCCACCATCTCGTGCTCGCGGGGATCGTCGCGGCGGTCCTGTGTCTGATCGGCGCGCGGTTCGCGGCCCGTGCGATCACGCGGCCGATCGAGCGGCTCGTGGTCGCCATACGCGCGATGGCCCGAGGGGACTATTCACAGCGCCTCAACCTACGCAGCGGGGATGAGCTGGAAACGCTCGCGTGGCATTTCGACCGGATGGCGGACGAGGTTCATCAGCAGCAGGCGGAAATTCTGGCGAGCCGGGAGGATCTCCGCACGCTCAACGAAAGCCTCGAGGCCACGGTGGAGTCCCGGACCCACGCACTCGCCGAGTCTGAAAGCAAGTACCGCATCCTGGTCGAAAGCTCTCCCCTGGGCATCCTGATCGTCCAGGCCGGCCGGGCGGTCTTCGTCAACAAGGCTTTCGAGAGGATGACTGGGCGGGACACCCAGGCGCTGCTCGAAGAGGGAGTCGATCCGTTCGGCGTGTTCGATCCGGAATCGGAGCATCAGGTGCGCAGGGCGGTGCTGGAGGACGGGAACGGCGCCCAGGTTGAGGGTCAGATTTGCCAGCCATCCGGAAAGCAGATCTTCGTCGAGGTGCACACGATCGGGCTCCTCTTCCAGAATGCCCCCGCGACGATGATCCTGATCTCCGACATCTCCGCGCAGCGCGATCTCCAGGAGCGTCTCATCCGAGGGGAGAAGCTGCGGGCGCTCGGCGAGCTCGCGGCGGGGGTCGCGCATGATTTCAACAACAACCTGGGCATCATTCTGGGCCGGACACAGCTTCTCCAGATGAAAGTCTCCGATCCGGACCTGATCTCCGGGCTCGAGGTCATCCGTCAGGCCGCGATGGACGGCGGCCAGACGGTGCGCCGGATCCAGCAATACACGCGTGTCCGGGAGGAGTCGCAGAACGAAGTGCTCCATATCCCTTCCGTGGCGGCCGAAGTGATCGAGATCACGAAGGGCAAGTGGAAGAACGAAGCGGAGCGCCGCGGCGTGAAGGTGGAAATCCGGATCGATGCCGAAGGGCCCGCGCCGATCCTTGGCACTCGGGCGGAAATCCGCGAAGCGCTCACGAACCTTATCTTCAACGCCGTCGACGCGCTCCCCAAGGGAGGCACGATCGTCATCCGGGCGCGCGCCGAGGGCGCCGAATCGATTCTCGAGGTGGAGGACAACGGGATTGGGATGTCCGCAGAGGTGAAGAGCCGCATGTTCGAGCCGTTCTTCACGACGAAGGGCCTTTCCGGAAACGGCCTGGGGCTCTCGATGGTATACGGGATCGTGAGTCGCCACCGGGGTTCGATCGAGGTGGAATCCACGGAACATGTGGGAACCGTGGTGCGGATGCGCTACCCCTCCGTCGATCCGGCGACCGCAAACCTCGCGAGACCCGATCGTCACCCGGCGCCGTTCAAGGCGCGAATCCTCGTGGTGGACGACGAGATCAATCTCCTGGAAGTGATGCGCGACGCGCTCGCCGGCGACGGGCATGAAATCGTCACCGGAAGCTGCGGCATCGAGGGTATCGAGCGGTTTCGCGCGGGGAAATTCCACGCGGTGCTGACCGACCTCGGGATGCCCGACGTGAGCGGATGGGAAGTGGCGCGGATCGTACGTGTCGAGGGAGGGCCGAAGATCGTCCTGGGCCTCGTGACGGGCTGGGGCGCGACTGTCAGCGACGAGGTGATGATCGCCCACGGGATCGATTTCGTGGTCAGCAAGCCCTTCGAGGTGGGAGCGCTTGTCTCGAGGGTGAATGAGGCGCTCGCGTCCCTCGCGCCTAAGCCTCGGCGATCCGCTTCACCCAGCGGATCTCGGCGGACTTGAGCCGCCTCTCCCGGTAGCCGAGCGCCTCCAGAAACCTCGCGCCGTCGTAGTAGCCCTCCGGCACGTCGGCCGCGATGGTCGTGACGCCCAGCTCGTTCGCTAGGAAGCCTTCCGCCAGCTCGAGCGCCGCCCGTCCGTACCCTCGGCCCCGCTCCCCTTGCGCCACGACGAGCCCGCGCAGGGTCGCGGGCACATCGTCGGCGCCGGCCTCGAACTCGATGGTGCCCACGAGCGATTTCGTGTCCGTGCGCCGGATCGCGAGGTAATACCGATTGTCCTCGGACAGCGCATCCTCGTAGAGCATTTCCACCGCGGTGGGATCGAAGTCCGCGCTCCCCGTCAGCGCCTCGAAATAGTCCGGCGCATCCAGGTAGACCTTCCAAATGGCGGGAAGGTGCTCGGGCCCGGGGGCTTCGAGGTAAACCAGAGGTCCGTCGATCCGCGTGGTCGTTCCGGTGCTCATCGAAGGAGGACCGCCTTCTCGACCCGCGTTCTGCTGCCGGACTTGAGCTCGATCAGGTACACGCCTCCCGGGGCCGGCGCGCCGCGATCGTCCCTGCCATCCCACGCAAACGGGTGGAGACCCTGTGCCCCCGGTCCGTCGTGGAGCGTGCGGACCAGCGCGCCGTTCACGCCGAATACCCGCAGCAGGAAGCGGCCGTCCCGGTCCAGGGACACGGGCAATGTGGCGCCCGGGTTGAAGGGGTTCGGCCGCACCGGCCCGAGAGTGAGAGCACGCGGCGCCGGCATGCCCGTCGGGATCACGACGCGGACCGGTCCATACTCGAGGTCAGGTGCGCCGTTCCTCGGCGCGGTGATCCAATAAGAATAGGTCGTGCCGGCCGCGAGATCGCGGTCTTCCC
>Ga0075423_10004872_pt1 | contig 12483 bp, 15 predicted proteins | sample SoiMethybrSBSTD2_FD_80114 | JGI IMG/M metagenome (GOLD analysis project Ga0075423, IMG submission 80114) | Bulk soil microbial communities from a Populus tree surrounding site in Tennessee, USA - Soil MetaG P. TD hybrid SBSTD2 | ecosystem: Environmental > Terrestrial > Soil > Tree plantation...
CGACGCTCATGAAGACGATTATCGAGGGCGTGCTGACCGGGTCACTGCCGTGGCCGCTCGTGGGCGCCGGCGCGGGCGTGACCATCTCGGCGATGTTGTGCGGGGTGAGCGGGCTGGCGTTCGCCATCGGTGTCTACCTGCCGCTGGCGTCGATGCTGACGATCTACGTCGGTGGGTGCGTGCGGGCGCTGGTGGACCGGCGGCGCGCGTTGGCGAGCGGTGAGGTGAAAAACGATCCAGCCATCCTCGCAGCATCGGGTCTCGTGGCCGGCGAGGGGCTGGCGGGCGTGCTGGTCGCGTTCCTGGCGTTTGAGAATTGGATCCCGAAACAGCGCCCGCCAATCGTCGGCGGTGCGATGGGCGATATGCTCGTGCTGGCGGTAACCCTGGCGTTGTGCTTGTTACTGTACGCGGCGGGCCGGAGGGACCAGCAAAGCGCGGTCGAAGTCGCATAACGGCTCTGTGCGGACCTTTTCCACGAATTTCGAAGACGCACAGGCGAAGTGATGGGAGCGATCTATCTCGAGCTGATGAAACCTATCGTCAGCGATCATCCCGATCTCGATCCGGACGCCTCCGGTTGAAGTGTCGCTGAGACTCGCGTACTCGCGCTCATTGCTGGCGCATGTCAGGGTAGGTGTACGAGCACGGGCTGGGAACGCAGCTCCACTGTTCGGCCTCATCCGGTGTCGATCCGAAGAGCATCGTCGACCCGTCCGCGAACGTAATCTCTCGTCCGCTGAATGCCCGCGCCTCCGGATCTCTCGCCGGCCATCCAGAAATCGTAATCCTGGTGCCGGGCTGCAGCCTTTCCCTGAAATCCTTCTGCCCCCGTCTCAGCAGCACGTTGGGTGGAAATCCTTCGAACGCCCAGCGGCCCGTGCGGCCGTCGGGCCCCGTCCCGACGACGATCAGCACGACGTGCGGGTTGACGACGCGGAGGTCGTCGATCACGCCGATGATGGACCCCGGTTTGGATGCGTCGTAGTACGGCGTGAACGGATGGTGCGCGCTGGCGGGAAACACGGCAATCGCGATCAACGCCGGCAGCCAGAATCTCATTGGGTTCTCCTTGCTTCTCGAGACCCACGCCTTGATGACTATTATCGCAGGAGTTGCTGCGCGTCTACTTCATTGAACGTTGCTGGCACGAACGGAATGATCTGTCGTGTCGCTCGTAGCCTTGATGAGCAGGCACGTAATGTCATCATGCTGCGGCGTGTTTCCGACGAACAGATCGAGATCGGCCATCGTGCTGCCGAGCATGGTCGCCGGCGAGGTGTCTGCGCCGGCATTCAGAATGGAAACCAGGCGCTCCTCGCCATATTCCGCATCTGACTCGTTGACCGCTTCTACGACTCCGTCGGTAAACACCACGAGCCAGTCGCCGGCCTCCAATGTCACGACTCCTGCCTGGTAGATGGCGTCGGCCTTGATTCCAAACGGAACGCCACCGATATCGAGACGCTCGATTCGTCCCGACGCGCGGCGCAAGAGGGGCTGGTTGTGTCCGGCATTGATGTAGGTCAGGGTGCGCGTGGCAGGTTCGTACTCAGCCAGAAACGCGGTGATGAACCGCAATCCACTCTGACTGTTACTGCAGGCATAGAGATTCATGCCGCCGACGAGATCGACGAGCGAGGACGGCGTGTTCGATAGTGTTTTCAAGCTGGCCTGAAAGGTGGCCATCAGCAGTGCTGCCGGAATACTCTTGCCCGCAACATCGGCAACCGCGACGAGGTAGCTCGGGTTGGTGGAAGCGGCGGCCGGACGAGGAAAGACGTCGTAGTAGTCACCGGCAACAGTGTTCGCGGGCCTGGTGGAGAACGCGATATCGACGCCGGGCACTGGAGGAGGGCGTACCGGCAAGAGCCACGTTTGGATCTCACGCGCGATCTCGAGGTCTCGCTTCATGACAACGCGATCGGCGACTTCCAGCATCAGCAGCACGAACATCAGCACGCCGCCCCAGAACTGGAAATCAAAGCCGACGTGGTGTGGTCCCGCCTTCGTCGTCCATGACAGCTCGGGGGTGATGAGGAGCAGCAGGACTGCGAGGAGCAACACCACCCGGCGCGCGGGAGAAAGCTTCTCGAGAATCGCCCAGAAGAGCTGTTTCGAGACCGCCTGCCAATGCCTGCCGTCCTTGACGCCTTTCCGGCGGGTGTAGTCGATTCCGCGCGAGTACAGACGGTAGCTGGCGCGCGTGTCGATACGGAACTGGTTCCAGAGTTGATTGAGTTCCAATCCGTCGGTGGTGCGCTGCCAGAACTGCTTCATGCGCGTGCCGAGCCGATTAGGTTGTTGTGCGCCTGACGTTCTCGGCCCGCGGACCCTTCGGCCCTTCGCCAAGGTCGAATTCCACGCCGTCGCCCTCTTTCAGATTCTCGAGGCCTTCGCCATACACGGCGCTGCGGTGAAAGAAGTACTCCTTTCCTGCATCGTCCTTGATGAACCCGAATCCCTTTTCAACTCGTAACGTCCGAATCGATCCCGTCATCGCGTCTTCCTCTCGGCTCCGTATCGACGATCGGAACGCCCGATCGCACTATGGGCTACTCGATCGTCGCGTACGGGACGACTGATCGACTGTGCCATTCAGCACATCGAGGTCCCGTCTTTTCGGCGCTGCTACTTCCCCTTGCAGTCCGGAGGGTTCGCGCCCGGGCGCCGCGCCCAACTCCAGCTGTCGCCCACACGGCGAATCAGCGTCGGGTCGACGGTGTTCGGGTTGACATCGCTCTTGATGTCCGGGAAATGCTCGCGTATCTGTGCTGAGGTCCTTATCGGATTGCCCGTGACTGCGACACGGGCCCCGAACACCAGCGCTGCTTTCGCGGGGCCGATGATCTGGGTATTCGTCAGTTGGCCCAGTGCCATCCAGTCGATGGTATACGCCGTTCCGTCGTCGAGTTTCAGAACGATTATGGTGTGAGGGTCCTTCCACTGGACGCTTTCGACTCGCCCCTCGATCGTGATGCTCTTGCACTGATCGTAGAAATACGGATGGCTGTGATGTGCGTACGACGTGGATGCTCCCATGCAGATACCAGTAGCCATTCCCAGAATCACCAGGTTTCGTTTCATCAGGGTGACCTCCAACGTGACTAGGCGCTCCTCGACGCGCGTCGATTACCGTATCGAGGCCCTGTTACCGGCTTGTTACGGCAGCGGCGAGTTCTTCATCGGCCGTCCGCTTACGGTTCGTAGACCTGCGTGGTGCCGGTGAACAACGGCTTGCCGTTGCTATCCTTGATGGAGTTGGCGATGGCGATGGACGGAAAGTTCTTGGCTGGAGCGCCGGCGACTTTCACGACGTCACCAGCTTTCAACGAATCGCGGGTCCATCCCCGGCGCATCAACGTCACGGGACTCGGCAACTCGAAGCTCCAGTTCACCTTCTGACCCTTGTCGTCGGTCACATCGACATACACCCACACGTGCGGGCTTTTCCATTCCACCTTGGTGACCGTGCCCGCGACTTCCACCTTGGCGCGGAGGTCGTACTCCGATTGGGAGTGATGGGCCCAGGCAGCAGAGGCCAGCGCCAGGCAGACGCCGGCGAAGGCCACGAGGCGAGACAGACGATCGAGCTTCATTTCTTAAAGAGTTTGGTGTCGCGTTCGTTGTCCATGCAAATCTCTTCGAGCATCTGCGTGTCCACGATCAGCGCCATTTCGATCGTCACAGACCAGGGCTTGGTGTAGGCCTTGGGATCGTTGACGCCGATCTCGATCTGCATGAGACCGAAGCTGGGACGCTTCAGCCGCTCGGTGACGCGGGCCGATTCGGTCACCGGGCTGCCTTGGATATCGAGCCACATGTCATCACGGATGCCAATGGTCTCGATCACCAGCGTGTCGCCTTCCCAGTGCCCGGTGGAGTAGCCATTCCATGTCGGATTCGGATTGACGGGCAGCGGTCGTCCGTCCAGGTACACCTCGCGATAGGCGGCGTTGAATTCGTGCAGCACCACCATCATGCCTGGCGTCTGCACGATCCGGCTGTGTTGCGGCAGTGTCCACGCGCGCGGGAAGTTTGGCGGCATGCAGTAGCTATGCGGATCTTCCCGGCCGCCGTTGGCGCGCCGCGTTTTCATCTGCTCCTTGGACCATTCGGTGTAGGGCAGACCATCTTTCAGTTTGATGCCCAGGTTGATCTGCTCGCGCGCCATGCGCTCTTCCTGGATGCAATCCTTTTCCTTGCAGAAGTCCTTGGACGGCACATTGGCGAACCACATGCCCGAAAAATCAGGCTTGCCATCGGGTGTGCTCGGGGCCGGCGCCTTCAGATCCGGAGCGCCGTTCGCGAGGCGCGGAATCCCCGGCGTGGGATAGTTGAGCCACTGAGCTCGCACGACATCGGCACCTGTGGCCAACACGAACAACAACATCGCTGGCCATAGCCCTCTTACCGACCAGAGGCTGTTGAATTGCGACGGGTGTTTGGTGGTTCGCATTCGTTGTGATGTCCGATCCGCAGGGACGATTCTAGGCGAAGCGGCTTCATTAGTGACAAACTGTCGAGCGGATTCCGCGTCGTGCGCATCCTTCAGCCTTTCATCCTTACCGCATTACTCGCCGCAGCGCCGGCGGCCGCGCAGAACGTGCCCGCGATCGCGCCGGCGATGTCGTTCTTCGTCACGAGCACAGGTCGCGGCTTCGGCGGCAACCTGGGCGGCCTCGCCGGAGCAGATGCGATCTGCCGCCAGCGTGCAACGGCCGTCGGACACGGCGATCGACTGTGGCGGGCGTATCTCAGCGCGCCGCCATCAGCTGATGAATCAGCGGTAAACGCGCGCGACCGTATCGGGCGGGGTCCATGGATCAACGCGCAAGGGGTCCAGATTGGTGCCAGCGTTGAGCAACTCCACAGCGACGGTGCCAATCTCACGGCGGATACCGCGCTGACAGAAGCAGGCGCACAGATCGCACCGACTCGCCACGACATCCTCACCGGCAGCAACCCAGATGGCACACTGTTCACGAAGGGCGATGCCACGTGCCGCGGGTGGACGAGCCACAGCGATGGGCGAGCGATGGTAGGGCATCACAACCGCTTTGGCGGGGGCCAGGGCGATTCCTGGAATTCTGCGCACATGTCGCGCGGCTGCTCGCAGGCCGCGTTGCGCGCATCTCTCGGCGACGGGCTCCTTTACTGCTTCGCCGCTGATTAGCCCGGGGACGGACCGGGGACGGATCCGGGCCTGTCCCCTGTACTTCCGTCACTCTGTACTTCCGTCATGAAGACGCGACTTCGCAAGCGCAGGCGCTGGACGAAAGCGGGAGCGTCGCGTACGTACTCCATCTACATCATCGAACTCTCTCGTGCGTGCACGAGGCGTCCCTGTGCGCTTGCTCCCCTCTATGTCGGCCAAACAGCGCACACGCCAGAGTACCGGTTCGGCCAACACAAGGCGGGAGGGAAGCTTGCCGCGAAGAAGGTGTACCGATTCGGCGTGAAGCTCCGCCTCGATTTGATGATGGGCATCGGCACGTTCGCGACCCGCAAGGACGCCGAGGCCGCAGAGAAGGCGGTTGCCGCAGCGCTGGAGAAGCGCGGGCACCTGGTGTTTTGGGGTTAGATATGGATAGGTGGGAGTTTCGATGTCAGAACGTTTAGAGTTCGACGTCAGTCTGGGCCGTCGCGGTCGTGCACGCGACGAGAGCGACCCCATGCGCCTGCTGGTGCTGGGCAACTTCAGCGGCAACGCGGCGGCAGACCGTCCGGCGCTTGGGAACCGGCCGACGCAGCGGGTGGACATCGACAATGTCGATGACGTGCTGCGTCGCGTGGCGCCGCGGCTCGATATGCCTTCGGGTGAGATTCGTTTTCAGCAGATCGACGACTTTCATCCTGACGGGCTGTACGCGCGGCTCGACCTGTTCAAAGCCCTTCGTCAGGCCCGCGCGAACCCGCCCTCCGACGCCGGCGATCTCGGCCGCTTGTTGGGGAAACCAGTCGAGCGGAGCGCCTCACCTGCTCCCGCGCCGGCGGGCGGACTCGACGCGCTCATCCGCGACATCGTCGCGCCGCATATCGTTCATGACAGCTCGACGCACGACAAGTCGTATCAGGCGGGCGTCGACGCCGCGATTGCGGAGCAGATGCGATCGCTGCTGCACCAGCCGGCGTTCCAGTCGCTCGAGGCCGCCTGGCGCGGACTGCACTGGCTGATCTCGGGCATGGAGCTCGATGAGAACCTGCAACTGCACCTGCTGGACATGACGCGTGAGGAACTTCTCGCCGATATCGTCGCGGCGAACGGCGCGCTCGCACAGACGGGTGTTTATCGCACTGTGGTCGACCGGTGGCGCAACGTACCAGGCAGCCACGGCTGGTCGGCGCTCGTGGCGCTGATCGACTTTGGTCCGTCGGATCAAGACGTGGGACTGCTCGCTGCGTTGGGCCTGATTGCTTCACAGGCCGGCGGACCGATCCTGGCCGGCGCACACGGCACGCTGTCATCAGGCGCCGACGCGGGAGCGTCGGCTGCGTGGCAGGCGCTGCGTCGCAGCGAAGCGGCGCCCTGGATCGGACTCTGCGCTCCGCGCGTGCTGATGCGCCTGCCGTACGGCAAAGGCAGCGACCCGATCGACTCCTTTGCATTCGAAGAATTCGTCGGCCCGCCGCCGCACGAGGAGTTTCTGTGGGGCAACGCCTCGCTTGCCACTGCGCTGCTCCTGGGCCGAGCGTTCACCGCGCGCGGCTGGGACATGGAGCCGGGCGACGAGCGCGAGATCGGCGATCTGCCGGCGTACACGTTCGTACGAGACGGCGAGCGCGAAATGCAGGCCTGCGCCGAACGCTTCCTGACCGAGAGCGAGATCGACAGGCTGCTCACCGCGGGACTCATCCCTCTCGCGAGCCGCCGCGATCGCAATGCGGTGGTCGCGATCAGGGTTCAGTCGGTGTCGGATCCTCCGGCGGCGCTGGCGTGGTGAGCCATTCAGGCGCAGGGACCGGCATTCGTGATTGAATCGGTGAAGCGGCATGACCAGAGGGTTCAGGAGGAAACCGGACGAGGAGAAGCCCGCGGGCGCAGCGGTCGCCAGGCTCAAGAACTACATCACGCCCGGCGGCCTGCAGCGGCTCAAAGACGAGCACAAGTTCCTGCTCTTCAGGGAACGGCCGGCGGTGACACAAGTGGTGGCGTGGGCGGCGAGTAACGGCGATCGCAGCGAAAACGCCGACTATCAGTACGGCAAACGACGCCTGCGTCAGATCGATCGACGGATTCGATTCCTCACGAAACGAATCGATGCGGCAGAAGTCGTCGACCCTCAAGCTCCGAGAAGCGGCCGCGCCGCGACACAGATCTTTTTCGGAGCGACGGTTCACTACGCCAATGCTGCTGGAACGGAGCGAGTGGTCAGCATCGTTGGTGTCGACGAAGTCGATCTCAGCCGCAACTACGTCAGCTGGGTATCGCCGTTAGCGCGCGCGCTGATGAAATCCGGGCCCGGCGACCGTGTCGTGCTTCACGCACCTGGAGGAACCGAGCAGCTGCAGATCCTAGAAGTGCGTTACGAGCGCATCCCTGTGGATGCGTTCAGCGAGCCGCTCGGGGCCGAGTCGGCAACACACGCGCGCCGTTAGCGTCGGGCTACTCGCGAACGAACGTGCCCAGCCGATACGAGATTCAGATGAAGCCGCGCGTCGTCACGTTCTGCTGCCGCTCGTGGTGATCACGAGCGAACATCGGACGGAGCGTCCGGGAGGGCAGAGGGGTTATTGCAGCAGAAGTTCGCGGTAGGCACTTTCTCGCGGGATCGTGACGACGCGCGCTGGGAGATCGGGGCGGTTGTTGTCGGCGCACCAGACATGGCCGCACGGGTCGCACCTGTAGTAAGTGACGAAGACAGAGGTGCAGGATTCAAGCATCCTTGCGTCTCTACCGCATTTGGAACACAACCTGTGCGGGGTCATGAATGGGGATTATGCGGAGCGCTGGTGTCGCGGGAAATCAGGTCATTGCCTGAGTCGCGGGGTCGCCGATTACGGGCGAACATTCCGCGATCGTTCCTTCTCGCGATCGTCGGACTGCTGGGGGCCGTTCGGGCCGTTGCTCAGCAATACGATGCGATCGAGCTGACGCATCCTGCTATCCAGTACGAGCGGCCGGCGAATGATGCGGCCGCACGCCTGCTCCAGCGTCCAGCCGATCTCGCTGGGCTTACCGCTGATGGTCCATCCGGGTTCTTGCGATCGATTCTGCGGGCGCTCGACGTGCCGGTGTCGTCGCAGATCATGGTGTTCTCGCAGGGCAGCGTCCAGAGCCGGCTCATCGCGGCCAGTAACCCGCGCGCGCTCTACTTCAACGATTCGACAGTCGTCGGATGGGTGCGCGGCGGGTTCATCGAGATTGCCGCGCAAGATCCGGAGCAGGGCACCGTCTTCTACGCCGTGAACACCAATCCGCTCGGACGCCCTTCGCTCGCGCGGTCCGACACTTGTCTGTCTTGCCACAACTCGAACCGGACGAATGAGGTGCCCGGCATGATCGAGCCGATGGGGCACACGCGCCCGCTGGAGCGTCGGTGGGGCGGGTGGTATGTCACCGGATCGCTCGGCGCGATTCAACACTTCGGCAACGTCGACGTGCTGAAAGCGGTAAACCAACCGACCAAGACCGTCACCCTCGCGTCGCTCGAACGCACCTTCGACACGCGCGGCTACCTGGCGCCGTATAGTGACATCGCCGCACTGATGGTGTTCGAGCATCAGATGCAGATGATCAATCTGATGACGCGCGTCGGTTGGGAAACCCGAGTCGCGCTGCACGACAAGCAATTCGACGCGCGACGTCCGGCGATCCTCGAGTACGTGTCGCAACTGGTCGACTACATGCTGTTCGTCGACGAAGCGCCGATTACGTCAAAGCTCGAAGGTACGTCAGGGTTCGCGGAAGCGTTCAGCAGCAGCGGCCCGAGAGATGCCAAGGGACGCTCGCTGCGGCAACTCGATCTGAACACGCGCCTGCTGCGGTATCCGTGCAGCTACATGATCTATTCAGCGCAGTTCGACCACCTACCGGCAGACGCCAAGACGGCGATCTACGAACGTCTGTGGACGATACTGTCCGGCAAGGAGAAGGACACCCGTTATCGGCGCCTATCCGCAGCCGATCGGCGGGCCATCATCGACATCCTGCGCGAAACGAAATCGGATTTGCCGAAGTACTTCGCTGGCTAGACGTCGGCAAGCAGCTTTCGCATTGCGACGGCGCTCGAGCAAGACACGGATTGGAACTCGATCGACCCGCGAACGCCATCAGGCACGTGTGCTCGTTCGATTCGCTCGAAACCGAACCTTGGAAAGAAGGCGGCCGCCGTGTTCGTGAGGAGATAGACGGCAGGCACGTGGAGCGTGCGCGCCAGATCGAGCGCGGACTCGGTGAGCCGATGTCCGAGACCGCTCCCGCGCATCGTCGTGTCGACCGCCACCGATCGCAGCAGCGCCCCATCGGAATACACTTCGAGCGCCGCGCTCCCGACGACGCCGTGGTCGGCGCGCGCCACCAGCGCCGTCCGCAGGTGATCGAGAACGCCGTCCGGCGGAAGCGCGCAATCCTTCAACAGTTGAACGATGGCTGACGCGTCGTCGGCCACGGCGAGTTCGATGCGTACGCTCATGCCCGCCACACGCTCAACGCGCGGCACTCGACGGAGCGCAACAATGCAGCGCGGGCTTCTTGGTCTGGGCCGGCAAACAGCATCCGGTCGATTTCTCCAGGCGAAGGGCATCTCGCTTCACGGTGTCGACGTGTCCGAGAACGTGTGTGACGGCGTGACTGATCGTGCTCAGGAACGGATTGGAGGCATCGGCGAGTCGGTAATGGATCCACAGCCCCTCACGCCGGGTGCTCACCAGACCCGCCCGGCGCAGGTAGGACAGATGTCTCGACACCTTGGGCTGTGACAGCTTCAGGCTCTCGTGAATGTCGCAGACGCACACCTCGCCGGCGAGCAGGAGACCCATGATCCGCAATCGGGTCGGGTCGCTGAGCGCCTGAAACAGCCGCGCCATGCCGTCGAGATCGTTTCGCATATACGCGTGTACAAATATAGCACGTGGGGAAGCCAGGCGATCGCCATATATTCGCGTTGACAGATATATTCGACGGCGGCTAGAGTTCTATATGCGCTTACGCATATATCGAGGTATCCACCGATGACCGATCCCCTCGTCGAACAGGCCGTGCGCGAGAGATACGCTGAGATCGCGCGTGCGACTCACAACGCTGGCTGCTGCGGCCCGCGCTCGTGCGGCTGCGGCGATCCGATTTCCTCGGACCTGTACTCCCAAGCCGAACTCGGCGAGCTGCCGACGGCCGCGGTCGATCTGTCGCTCGGATGCGGCAACCCAACCGCGCTGATCGATCTGAAGCCGGGCCAGACCGTCCTAGACCTCGGGTCGGGCGGTGGCATCGATGTCCTGCTCTCGGCCCGTCGCGTCGGACCAGGCGGGAAGGCGTACGGCCTCGATATGACCGACGAGATGCTGACCATCGCGCGCGAGAACCAGAAGAAGGCTGGTCTGACGAATGTCGAATTCCTGAAGGGCTCGATCGACGCGATTCCGCTTCCCGATTGCTCCGTGGATGTCATCATTTCCAACTGCGTGATCAATCTCGCCGCCGATAAGGATGCGGTCCTGAAGGAAGCGTTTCGCGTGCTGAAACGAGGCGGGCAGTTTGCCGTCGCCGACGTCGTGATTCAGGGGCACGTGCCCGACCAGGTGCGGCGGAGCATGGAACTGTGGGTCGGCTGCGTCGCCGGCGCACTCGAGGTCGCCGAGTACGAATCAAAGCTTCGGCAGGCGGGATTCGACGGCATCGCCACCGAGATTTGGCGCACCTACGACGTGGACGATGCGCGCGAGTTCCTCGCCGGAAGCGGCCTCGATGCCGACACGATCGCCCGCGAGGTTGACGGTCGCGTTGCCAGCGCATTCGTACGCGCGCAGAAGCCTCGCGCGTGCTGTGCATCCGACTGTTGTGTGTAGAGTGGACGGACACGCTGGTCTACGTCATCGCTCAGGCCGCTGGCGGGCGCTTTCACAAATGGCCTGCTCGACGGCCCGATGACCATCGAGGCAGAATCTGAGACCGCTCGCGAGGAACGCATTGGATAAAGTCGTCTTTGCCTGCGTGCACAACGCGGGCCGATCACAGATGGCGGCAGCCTTCTTGAACGCGATGGCGAACTCTGAGCGTGCGGTCGCGATTTCCGCCGGGACGCAGCCGGCGGAGCGCATTCATCCGGTTGTGTTCGAAGCGATGCGAGAGGTCGGATTGGATCTGTCATCCGCCCGGCCACAGCGATTGACCACAGATCTCGCCGCCGATGCCAGTCTGTTGATTACCATGGGCTGCGGCGACGAGTGCCCGTACGTGCCGGGCCTCTCCATCCAGGATTGGCCTTTGCCCGATCCTGCAGGACAGAGCCTTGAAACAGTCCGGGCCATTCGAGATCAGGTGCGCATGAAGGTGCGTGAGCTCGTGCTCGCGCGTGGATGGCTCCATGACGATGATGACGGTCACTAGAGACGCACAGTGGGTCGACGGATTCCGACAGGACCTTCGTCACGCACTGCGATCGTTCGCCCGCAATCCTGGATTCGCCGCTGTGGTGATCCTCACGCTCGGCGTGGGGATCGGGGCGACGACGGCGGTGTTCTCGGTGGTGAACGCCGTGGTGCTCCGGCCATTGAAGGCACCGCACGCCGAGCGACTCGTCCGGTCTTTCAGCATCAGCAGCGGTCGAGCGTCGGACCTCCCGAGTCCCTATACGCTCAAGGTCTGGAAGGAACTCACAGACGTCTTCGAAGATGTGTCCGCACACCGACTCGACTCGGTTCCTCTTATAGGAGGATCCGAGCCCGAGCAGGTTTCCGTGGGGCGGGTATCCGAACCATTCTTTCGTCTGTTCGGCGCATCCCTCGTGACGGGCCGTACGTTTACGGCCGACGAAGACCGGCCCAACGGCCCCGCGGTCGCGATGCTCAGCACCGAGTTCTGGGCCCGCCGTTTTGGCAGCGATCCACAGATAGTCGGACAGACGGTGACGCTGGGAAGCGTGCCTCACGCCGTTGTCGGCATCATCGCCGCGGGGTTCGACAGCGAGCAGTTCGAACCGCGTCCGGATCTGTGGTTGCCACTCCAGACCGACCCGGACCATGTCGACGGCGGCAGCATCTACCAAGTCACCGCGCGACTTCGGTCTGGAGTGACGCACGAGGCGGCGAACGCGGCGCTGGCCGTGCAATATGCCAGGCTCAATCCGCCGACAGCCGCGACGGCTGAACGAACGCGGCAGGGCCGTTGGATCGCAGAGGCTTTGCAAACCGCGATGGTCGGCGGCGCTCGAGTGTCGTTGAATGTGCTCGTCGCGGCGGTTGCGTGCCTTCTGCTGATCGCATGCGCCAACGTTGCCAACCTTCTGCTCGTGCGTGCCGAGACACGCAAGCGCGAGATGGCGA
>Ga0075423_10004875_pt1 | contig 12478 bp, 9 predicted proteins | sample SoiMethybrSBSTD2_FD_80114 | JGI IMG/M metagenome (GOLD analysis project Ga0075423, IMG submission 80114) | Bulk soil microbial communities from a Populus tree surrounding site in Tennessee, USA - Soil MetaG P. TD hybrid SBSTD2 | ecosystem: Environmental > Terrestrial > Soil > Tree plantation...
GAGTGCGCGCGAGAGCTGCCGGCAGAGCGTATCGGCCAGGAACTGCGGCAGTGGCTCCTGAACCGTGCTGACCTGGAGGGCGCTGCGAAAGGTTGCCAGCACCGCGCCGAGCGGCTCCCTGGCGATCAGCGCGGCCGGCAGCTCCAGCCGGTAGGCCGGGCCGCCCGCGTCGGGGCGATAGTAGATCACGTATAGCTGCCCGTAGCCCTGCTCGATCATCGCGCGGTGCTCGCCGAAATCGCGCATGCCCGGCGAGCGATAGCCCGTCAGCAAGTGCGGGCGGTCCTGCTTGATCAGCGGCACCGGTAGCGAGTGCTCGCCCGGCTCTAGCACCGTACTCCAGAGCGTTCGGTCGGTGATCGCGCCGGAGAGGTGCGGTGCCAGCAGCGCGACATCGTCGGCTGCCGTGGCCTGCTTGGGGTGCGCCACCACGCGCCGGCAGGTCAGCACCAGCCGCCAATCCTGCTCGTCGAAAAAAACCTCGATCAATGAGCGAAACGCATTCCACCAGGCCGGCGGGTGCTCGCTGCGCGCATCTTGGGCGAAGCGCACCAGCAGCCGATTGATCTCCAGCAGCGCCGAGTAGAACGAGCCGTCGAGGATGAACAGCCCGCTCGACGTTGCGCGGATGCGTTTCGCCAGCAGCCGCATTTCGAGCATCGTCCGCAGCCCGCCCAGGATGCTCTCCAGCTCCTCGACCGGCGGCAGCAGCTGCACGAGCACCGCCTGATCGGTCAGCGTGGCCTCCTCGACGGCCACCGCCGCGATCGCCGCGAACGTCGCGCCAGCGGCGGGCACTGTGGCATGCGATCCATCGACCGCGCACAGCCGTCGCACTGGGCCATCGGGCGCGGCGCGGATGCGGCGGGCCAGGGCGGCGCGCAGCCGATCACGATCACCCTCTAGCCGCGTCAACGTCGCATAGCAGGCGTCGGCGCAATCGGTGATCGCCGCGATCACGGCGGCGGGCAGCGCAGCCGGGCCGATGCCGACGCTGCCGTCGGGGGGAACAAGCGCAATCGTCATGACATCCTGATATTGCTATGAAACGCCTGTTCGCAGTATAGCACAGGCATGCAAGTCTCTCCCAATACCAGGGTGGGACCTACGGTCTTGCGAGCGCTTCGCCCCCGCTGAAGGAAACCCTCGCTGGTTTCTCTTCGATAGAAGATATCGTCGCAGTTCGATCTGCGTGATGCTGCGCATTTGCGGGCGGCTCCGCCCCCGCACCCCTGCCGGGGAACCCTGCCGGTTCCCCGGACCCCTCCGATATCTGATGTCCTCTCAGCTTGATTGTTTGTGGTGCATGCCTCGCCGACCTCGACCTGTGCTTTCGACATTGCAGGGCAGCTGCCGACTGCATGAAAGATCCTAATGCATCTCTCTGGCGACGGAGGCATGATAACCCTGCGCGGAACCGCATCCTGGCGTCCCTTTCAGGGGGTCCGGGGGGCGACGCGCCCCCGGCGGGGGGCGTGGGGGGCAGAGCCCGCCCACGGAAATGTGAGTACGTATGCCACAACTAGCGCCGACGGCGATCCCTGCCTCGACCCAGCGAGGCACTCATGCAAAAAAGATACGTCAACCCCAACGCCAAAACGACAGAAAAAAGACGACTCATATCATTGTCGCAGCCGTCGATGCATTGTATAGTACTGCCACCTGCTCTACTTACAGATCGGTCGGTGTCACTACGTTTCAGCGCTCCATCCTCGCTCAGACCCGATCAACCTATCAGCAACAGGGAGGTTTCCGATGACAATCGCAAGCACGAAACTATCGCGGCGCTGGCGCTGGGCGGCTGGATCAGCCGTTCTGCTCATCACGGCCCTGCTGGCGCTCGTGCCGGGCGCTAGCCCAGCCCACGCGGCAGGCTTCGTCGTCAACAGCACCATCGACGAAGCTGATGCCACCATCGGCGACGGAATTTGCAACTCTACTCCTTCTGGCGTGTGTACGCTGCGCGCCGCGGTTCAGGAGGCCAATGCATCGCTCGGCGTCCCTGATACGATCAGCCTCCCAGCAGGCGTCTATACGCTCACGAGGCCCGGCGCGGATGAAGACGCCTCGGCGACTGGCGACCTCGACATCACCCACAACAGCGGCGGCGTGTATATCTACGGCTCCAGCCTGAACAGCGTGATCATCGACGGCGGCGGTCTTGATCGTGTGCTGGAAATATGCTGCCAGACCAACTTTGCGTATGTCGAGGGCGTGACGATCCGCAATGGGCGCTTAAACCCGAGCCGGCTCGGCTTCTACAACCACGGCCACGGCGCCGGCATCCACAACCACGGCGATCTCGTGCTGAAAAACGTCACGCTCAGCGGCAACACCGTCGATAACAGCGGCAGCGCGAACACATGGGGCGGCGGCGGCCTGACCAACGGCTGCGGGCGCACCACCGAGCCGGGCACCGCATCCTGCTCGCTTCACGCGCTGGGCGATGCCACGCTGACCAACGTCACGATCAGCGGCAACGCGGTCATCGGCGGCGGCAAGGGCGGCGGCATCGAGAACGGCGGCATCCTGAGCCTGACCAACGTCACGATCAGCAACAACAGCGCGCCGCTTGGCGGTGGCATCTCGAACAACGCCAGCGTAGGCGGCTTTGTGTCGCTCGTAAACATGATCGTCGCGAACAGCACTGGCGGCGATTGCACCGGAACGTTTAATTCGCAGGGCCACAACATCGCCAGCGACAACACCTGCGCCTTCAACAGCTCAGGCGACCGCAACGCGACCAACCCACGACTTGGCCCGCTGCTCGCGAATGGTGGCCCCTCCGCCACCCACGCCCTGTGGACCGGCAGCCCGGCGATCGACGCTGGCGCAAGCGCCGACTGCCCCGCCAACGATCAACGCAGCATCGCGCGCCCACAGGACGGCAACGGCAATGGCGTCGCCACCTGCGACATCGGTGCCTACGAGCTGGCACCGGTCAACCTCTCGATCTCGTACATCTCCGACTCGCCCGATCCGGTCCCAGCGTCGAGCAGCATGATCTACATGATCGATGTCTATAACCCTGGCCCAACGACAGCGGCGGACCTGAAGCTCACCGACACCTTGCCGGCAGGCATCGGTTACATCAACGCCTACGAAAACCGTGGCGGCAGCTGCGCGCAGGCCGACGGCACAGTGACATGTAGGCTCGACAGCCTCGACGGCAACCGCGTCTGGACGGTCTATATTATGGTCAGGCCGATCATCGGCGGGTCGCTCAATAACACGCCGAGCATAAGTGCGTCCAACCCCGACCCCAACCCAGCCAACAACAGCGCTTCCGAAAGCACGCAGGTCACTCCGCCACAAGGGGTCGCGTTCCTGCCGCTGCTGGAGCGCTGATTCGGATCACAATCAGCGCAATCGGAACCGCTGAAGCGCTGGGGTACAGACGAAGGACGAGCGACGAATGACGAAGGTCTGCGATTCCGGCGTTCGTCCTTCGTCCTTGGCAATCGAGACCTTATCTGACAGGAGTTACGCGGTCGGGAGCAGCCTGGCCCATAAATGGGCAGGCTACGTGTACAAAGGCCACCTGCGTGGCCTGAACGAGCCCGCCGGGTACCCTCTGGGTGGCGGGCTTTGTAGCCGTAGCTGAGGGCTTCAGCCCGACGGTGCTCGCCCGATGCCTAACTCCTGTTATCTGAAACTCATGATTCGCGTATTTTGATCGGCAAGTTCGTGGGCGATTTTTGGGCTCCTGATCCCCACTTGGGTCGCAAAACGGCGACCGAAATGCGTGTCATGCCCCACTTTCGCTCGGCACTTCCCGCCAAGTGTAAAGAGTTTCTTACAAGATCGCCAATGGGCATGGCAGTTTTAGTCATCCGTTTGGTGTATTTTGAACTTCGACTCCAAAATGAGCGAATCATAGGCTGAAAAGTATTGGGTCTAGGCCAGCAGCACGCTTAGTCTTCGCTGGCTGGGCCACTGATCGTCCGCTCGAATGCGGCCAGCGCCGCTGCGAGCCACTCCTGGCGGATCGCAGCGGTCATATCGCCGCGCGTGCGCTCCAGCACCCCGCGCAACGCGTCGGTGCTGCGACGGAGCCCGCCAGTGATCGCATCGGGATAGTCCACCGTCACCAGCATGCTGTAGACATCGTCCATAATCGCTAATAACCCCTCGCCGCGCGCGACCTGGCCGTGGCGCAACCCATCGAGGATGGCGCGGCGCAGCTCGGAAGCCGCCTCGGCCAGCCCGTTGAGATAGGCAGCCGGCTCGACATGCAGCGTTGCCGCGCTGGGCGGTGCATCGCCGTGCAGAAAGGCATACACCAGCGCGGCCTCGGCGTACTCCTTGAGCGCATCCTGTGTATACCCAGCGAACAGCAGACCTGGGTGCCTAGTCAACCCATCGCGCAACCCCTGCACCGTCTGGGTCGCCTCGCGCAGCAGCGTCTCCGCCAGCTCGAACTCGCCGCGATGGACGGCACGGATCACGTTGGCGCACTGGCGGGTCAACGCGCGCGATGCGCCCAGCGCCCGCTCGCGCGCCGCGTGGGTCGCCTCGATCCGCGTGACGGCCTCGGCGACGATCTTTTCGATGCTCATACCGACCTCCCTATCGATTTGGCGGCAAGTATACCACCCGTCGCTTGATCGCCCAAAAAAAGGCGTACTGAATGCAGGACAAATGCATGCTACAATCAGAGGGCACCCAGGCGACTCCCCCTCTCCTGCTGGCGGGAGAGGGGCTGGGGGTGAGGGCCAAGCCGGCGCATGGATCAACCGTCTGCTCTTTGCTGTAGGGCATCAGGCATTGAGAGGTTGATCACGCTTTTTCAACGTGAGCACACGAATGGAAAAAATGTACACTGAATTGGCGACATGGTGGCCGTTGCTTTCGCCAGTCGAAGACTACGCAGACGAAGCCGCATTTTTCCAGCAGCTTCTTTTCGGCGCGGGTCTGCCTTCCGCACCCACGCTGCTCGAATTGGGGTCCGGCGGCGGCAACAACGCCTTTTATCTCAAGCGGACCTTTGCGCATATCACGCTTTCTGACCTGTCCCCGCAGATGCTGGCGATTAGCCGCGCCCTGAACCCCGAATGTGAACATGTAGCCGGGGATATGCGCACGACGCGGCTGGGACGCCTGTTTGACGTGGTCTTCATTCACGACGCTATCGATTATATGACCACGCTCACCGACCTGCGGCAGGCGCTAGAAACAGCCTTTGTCCACTGCAAAGCCGGCGGCGTTGCGCTGTTGGTGCCCGACTATGTCCGTGAGACGTTCGAGCCTTCCACCGACCACGGCGGTGAAGACGGTGATCATCGAGCGTTGCGGTATATCGAGTGGACGTATGATCCGGACGACACCGACACGACCTACACAACCGAGTATGTGTACTTGTTGCGCGAGGCTGATCAACCGCTGCGGATCGAGCATGAACAGCATATCGGCGGGCTATTCCCGCGCGCCGAGTGGCTCCGTTTGCTACACGAAACAGGTTTTGCGCCAGAGATCGTCCGAGACGCATATGGACGCGACCTATTCGTGGCGCGCAGATCATAAATCGATCATAAATCAAGGATCAACCGCTGAAAATGGCCCTTTGAATTAATATGTTATTCCAGCTCCACGAGCGCGCGGCTATCAAATGCTGCCGGATAGCGCGTCACAACGGCATCAACGACAGCCTCACCCAGCGCCCAAAAGCCCCGATCGGCCTGTACGCCTGCCGCCATCCATGCCCAGCGCCAAGTCTGCCCCTCATCCTGCCAGACCGTTAACCCTTGCGCGCTCAATTCATCGAGCACCAAACCAACATGTCGCAACAACGTGTAGCTGATCGCGGTTGCATCGGGCGGACACAACACTCCGCTCATTCATCGAGCCTCCTGCGGACGCGAAAACGCCCGCACTGAGACGGGCAGACAGCAGCAGGACTATTGCGTGCTACAATAGCCGTGCAGCGGCGTCTATCCGCCGGTGCCACGCCCTGCGGCTGCTTGCACCAGCGCGCAGGGCACTACCCAAATTCGCTTGTACCGTAATGCGGTACAAGCATACCATGAGATGATAGCATTGTCAATGCCGGAGTATCCTGCCATCCGCCGCTTCGGGGAAAAGTTACACACCTTACGCACCCAGCGCGGAATGACTGTGCGTGAGTTGACGCGTGCGCTCGGCTATACCGGCTACGGCTACATTCATAGTATTGAGCTTGGCAAGAGCAAGCCGACCATCGATTTAGCTTTGCGTGTCGCATTGTTGTTCAATGTCAGCACCGATCAATTATTACGCGATGATCGAGAGGTCGAAGAATAGCGTGATCGCGCGGAGTAAGCCAAAAGATACCGCATCGGAAAGCGCGGGTGGTGCGCAAGCCGTTGGAAGGCCACTTACTCCTCACTTTGCTTACCAATCGCAGATTATGTACGAGGAAATGATATGTCTCAGGCTGAACTGATTCAAATTATCATAACCGCAATGTCTGGTGTGCTCATTCCGATAGCTCTTCTTGTCGTTGGCAATTGGTATACTAGACAGAAAGAAAAAACCGACGAAGCTCAACATAATGCAGATAGGATTGCACTGTTATTAAAACATCTAGCAAGCGAAAATATCAGCGAACGGTTACTTGCTCTGCAAGTATTACAATACTTGCGAATAAAGAAAGAGTTTCCGGCAGAACTAGCAAATACGGTCACGGCCATTACCTTCAGAGATACACCAGACGTAGCTGGTGCCGCTCTTCTTGCAATGGGTGGATCTGGTGAAATTCCCGATGAGGTTATACTTTTAGAATTATTAGCACCATTAAAAGTGCAACTCGATCGCACTAGAGAAGCGATCAGGACGTGGAAGGCGCGTGATGAACATACAGAAAGATTCATTAAACAGAGTAATGAATATACGCGTGATCTCTTAATCTCACGAGCATATCTGATCCCGAAGGAATTACAGGAGGCCGCCAATCAACTCGTTACGCACTACAATAACTGGCTTAAAAAATACGACAGTGTTTACAAAGATGGGGTGAGGGATCCACAAGTAGCATTTATATATACTCGAGATTTTCCCCCCGAGGCCGAGCAGAAATTTCTTGCGAAATTTGAAGCGTTACGTTCCAAGACGTTAGAGAAACCATGATGCGGGCTTCGCCCATCCCACCACCTATAGCGAAGTGCAGAAACAATGATCCTTTGCTCACAGCCCTAGCGCAGCGCCTGCCGCCCTTCCAAAAAACCTCTTTCCACGGTACAATGCGGCTGCGCCGCTGTTAGATTACATCTGGAGGAGCTATGTCAAACGATGCTGTCAAGAAGGTGCTTTGGTGGCTTTGCTTCCTTGTTGCCCCAATCGTGCTGATCAGCATCGAGCTGTTTCACCCGGCGGGCTTCACCCAGAATCCTGGCATGTACGAGTATCTTCACAAACCTGAGCCCTACAGCCCTCAACATGCAGCGCTCGGCTACTTCGGGCCGCAATGGTGGTTTATCCTCCACATGATTCAGACCCCGATGGTCGGCCTCGTTGCAGTTGGTCTATGGTTGTTAGCAGACAAGGTTGCTGCTTCGGATGGCTCAGCCGCAATGATCTTTGCCTGGCTCTCGCGTGTGGCAACGTTCGTTTTCCTTATCTATTACACGGCGTTGGACGCGATCGGCGGCATAGGACTCAGCAAAAGCATTGAGATAACCGAGCAGCTCGCCCACGACGGGCAGTTGACACCGCAGCAAGTTGCGGGCGTCGAACAGGTACTGAATCAAACCTGGGTTAACAGCTGGGTTGGTGGGGTCGGATCCTTCATCAGTTTGACTGGCTCCTGGGCGGTATTTGCCAGCGCGCTACTGGTTGCGATTGCGTTGTTGCTTGCGAAAAAGGCACCTTGGCCGGCTCTGATTCTGCTTGTGGCGTTCGGCTGGGAACTTCAGGTCAGCCATACCATGCCCAACGGACCAATTGCCTTCGGTTTGCTCATAATCTCTGCCTTCTGGATCTGGTTGAACGGGAGGCGACAAACAGTTGAGCACGCGCCAGCCGATGGATTAAGCGCGGCGGCATAACCTTGACTGGTGTAAGTCGCATATTTCGTGATAGAAAGGCGCACCAATGTGGCAAGCGATTGTTCAGGGACCACTGCGCGATACTGCGCTGAACGTGGTGGGCACAATCGCCGAGCGCCTGCGTGATCCCCAGCGTGTCGCGGAGTTCGCCGCGCTCACCCTCGAGCAGTCGGGCGAAGAGACTAAACGGCCCTGGATCGGCTACAATGTCTCCTTTGGCGATGCTGGGCTGGCCTTGCTGTTCGGCCAGCTTGATCGCTGCTACCCCGATCAGTCGTGGGACCGCGTTGCGCACGGCTATCTCACATCCGCCGGGCGCTCGCTCGAGTCGCTGCCTGGCGCACAGCTACCCCCCGGCATGATCAGTGGGCTGGCCGGGCTGTGTTTCACCACGCACTACCTCTCGCGCGCCGGCACGCGCTACCAGCGTATGCTTGGCACGCTCGACGAGCTGCTGGCCGAGCGCACCAGCGCGACCGCACGCCTGCCCGACCCTTTTCCCGGCGGCGTGAGCTTCCACGACTACGACCAGATCAGCGGGCCGGCGGGCATCGGCGCGTACCTGCTTTTGCGCCGCGATGTGCCAGGGCTCGCGGCGGCGCTGGCGGCTGTCGTTGATCGACTGCTGTTCTTGAGCGAGTGGCGCGACGACGAGCGACTGCGCCTGTTCATCCCGCCCGAGTGGCAGCCGACGCCACGGCATCTGGAGCAGTACCCACAGGGCGCGACCGACTGCGGTCTGGCGCATGGCGTGCCCGGCCCGCTGGCCACGCTTGCGCTGGCGCAGCTCAATGGTGTCGAGCGGCCCGGCCTGGTCGCGGCGATCCGGCGGCTGGCGGATTGGATCGTGGCCCAGCGCCGCGATGATAGCTGGGGCGTCAACTGGCCCGGCGGCGTGCCAGCAACCGGCGACCAACGCGACCGAGCGCCGACCAAAGCCGCTTGGTGCTATGGCAGCCCTGGCGTGGCGCGCGCGCTGTGGCTGGCCGGGCTGGCGCTGCAAGACGCTGGGCTGCAAGCGCTGGCCGTCGAGGCGCTACGAGCCGTGCGCCGCCGCCCGATCACAGTGCGCGGCATCCCTAGCCCAATCATCTGCCATGGCGTGGCCGGGACGCTCCAGATCGTCTTGCGATTCGCCAACGATACGGGTGACCCGGCGCTGGTCGCGCTGGCGGAAGAAATGACCCAGGAGTTGCTGAACCTTTTCGACCCAAGCGCGCTGGTCGGCTTTCGCGATGTCGAGTACGGCGATCGCTTGATCGATAACCCCGGCCTGTTGAACGGTGCCGCCGGCATCGCGCTGGCCCTGCTGGCGGCTGCCAGCGACGTGGAGCCGCAGTGGGATCGCATGTTCCTGCTTGCGTAATCGAGGCGCATGAGTACAAGCAAGATTGCCGACGCAGCCGATCCGCTCTATGAGCCGGTAGGCTTTGTGATGCTCCGAACGCCGCTACTGCCGCTCGACGCGCTGCGATCCTGGCTGGAGCTGCCGCTCGAAAGCCCAGCGCACCTCGCGATCGCTGGCGACGAGATCACGCTGGGCGCGGCGCTGGCGCGCGATGCGCTTGCCGCACGCGAGCAACTCCGCACGCTGATCGGCGATCCCATCGTTCAGGAGGCGATCCTGACCGGCAGCCCGGATTTGTTCCAAGCGATCCCGCGCTGGCAGCAGGCCCCCGATAGCCGAAAAGGTCGCCAAGCCCAGGCGAACCTGCTGCGCTATCTCATTCGCATGACCACGCGCCCCACGCCGTTTGGCTTGTTCGCAGGCGTTGCGCTGGGCCAGGTTGGCCCGGCGATGGATTTGCGCATCGAGTCGCCGGAGCGCAATAGCAAACGCACCCGGCCCGATATGCAGTGGCTGCTCTATCTGATTCGTAGCCTGGAGCAGCGCGACGAGGTCGTGGCACAACTGCGCTTCTTCAGCAACCCGGTCACGTTCACCTCGGCTGGCCGACTGTACCTGCCGCACCTCGATTCGTATGGGCAGGCCGAGAGCGACAAGACCATTTCGCTGCGCGCGACGCCGGTCGTCCTGCGCGCGCTGGCGCTGGCGAGCGCGGGCGCGACGCTCAACCAGCTCCAACAGCAGCTACAGATCGAGCGACCGAACGCAACCGCAGGCCAGATTCACGGGCTGCTCGACGGGTTGCGCAAGCAGGGCGCGTTGCTGAGCGACCTGCGCCCGCCGCTGACCGGCGAGGACGCCATCAGCTATGTGCTGGGCCGGATCGACGGCGTCTCCGGCTGCGACGACATTCGCGAACAGCTGCGCACGGTGCAGGCGCTGGCCGAGACCTACGACGCGCAACCGATCGGGCGTGGCATCGCGGCGTTCCAGGCGCTCTACGCGGCGACCGAGGTGCCCGAAGCGCAGATTCACTCGACGCTGGAGGTCGATCTGGCCACGGCCTACGATCATCGCAGCTTCTCGGCAGACGTGGCAGCCGAGCTGGCGCGCGCTGCCGAGGCGATGCTGCGTATCTCGACAGCGCCACCGCAGTTCCAACATCTGACGGCCTATCGGCGCGAGTTCATCGAGCGCTACGGCGAAGGATGCGAGGTGCCACTGCTGGAGCTGCTCGACGAGGACATCGGCCTGGGGCCACCTGTCGGCTATCAGAACCCGCCGCGCATCGGCGAAAGCCCGCCGCAATCGCCGCCCCAGCATGCGGCGCGCGATGCTGCACTGATGGAGCTGGCTGCAGACGCGCTGCGCAGTGGTCGGCGCGAAATCGTGCTCAACGAGCCCACGCTGGCCCGATTGCAGGTTCGCGACAACTGGCGCGAGCTGCTGCCCGACTCGCTTGAGCTGTACGCAATGATCGCCGCGCCATCGCAGGCGGCGCTCAACGCCGGCAGCTACCTGGCGGTGATCGGGCCACGAATCGGCGATCAGCCGGCGGGCCGCTCGTTCGGGCGCTTCTGCGACATCCTGGGGGCCGAGTCGGTTCAGGCGCTCGAAGGCATGGCGCGCGCGCAGGAGGCGGCTGCCCCGGAACGAATCTTCGCCGAGCTGGTCTACCTGCCGGCGCGCGGCCACGCGGCCAATGTGGCGATCCGCCCGGCACTCCGGCGCTACGAGATCGTCGTGGCTGCCGCGCCGGGCGTCGCATACAGCGATACCGTGCCGATGAACGACCTGGTCGTCGGCGTGCGCGGCGATCGCTTGTATGTGCGCTCGCTCGCGCGCAACGCGGAGGTCGTGACAAGCAGCACACATCTGCTGAACTACATTATGTCACCCAACGAGTGTCGCTTCCTGGCCGAGATCGCCACCGAGGGGACTGGCCGCATTTACGGCTTCGACTGGGGTGCGGCGGCGAGCATGTCGTTTTTGCCGCGTATGCGCGTCGGGCGCACGGTGTTGCAGCCGGCGCAGTGGCGTATGCCGCTCGCACTGGTTGCGCGCGAGCAGACGGCAGGCGAGCCGGCTGCGTGGTATCAAGCGGTCCAGGAGTGGCGACGCGCATGGAACATATCACGTTATGTCTACCTGACTGAGGCGGACAATCGCTTGCTGCTTGACCTGGAGAATCCGCTCTGCGTGGCCGATCTCGGCGACGAGTGTCGCAAGCGCGCGGTTGGCCGAGCGGCGCTGACCGTGCAGGAAATGCTGCCCAGCTTCGAGGAGATCTGGACGGAAGGCGCGCGCGGGCGCTATCTGGTGGAATTCATCGTACCGTTCCAGCGCCGCCGGCCCGCCGAGCAGCCGCAACCGCAGCCGCAGGCGGCAACCCGGCACGAGCGGATCGCGCCGAGCGCGCGCCAGCGGATGCCCGGCAGCGATTGGCTGTTCGCCAAGCTCTACAGTGGGCGAACGCGCCACGACGATCTGCTGGCCGAGCCGGTGCGCGTGTTCGCCGAGCAGGCGATCAGCGCTGGGCAGGCCGAGCGCTGGTTTTTCATCCGCTACACCGACCCGGAGCCGCACATCCGGCTGCGCTTTCAGGGCGACCCAACGCGCCTGCTCGCCGAGCTGCTGCCCACGCTGACGGCCTGGAGCCGCTCGCTAGCCGAGCATGGCCTGATCCGTAAGCTAGTCCTGGATAGCTATGATCGCGAGGTCGAGCGCTACGGCGGGCCGGCGGGCATCGAGGTGGCCGAGCGCATCTTTGCAGCCGATAGCAGCGCCGTTGCCGAGATCGTCGCGCTGCGCCTGCGGCGCGTCCTCGAACTCGCGCCGATTGACCTGGCGCTGCTGACGATCGATGATCTGGTGGCGAGTCTGGGGCTGGCGGCTGCCGAGCGACTGCGCCTGTACCAGGCGATTCGATCAGGGCAAGAGCGGCCGTTCGGTGGCCAAATCGATCGCCTGCACAAGCACTTCCACGGCTATCGCAAGACCGCGCAGCGCATCGTCGGCGACCGCGAGTGGCTGCGCGCCCAGCCCGGCGGCGCAGCGCTCGAAGCCGCGCTGCACCGGCGCACGACCGAGCTGCATGCGCCCAGCGCAC
>Ga0075423_10004876_pt1 | contig 12476 bp, 10 predicted proteins | sample SoiMethybrSBSTD2_FD_80114 | JGI IMG/M metagenome (GOLD analysis project Ga0075423, IMG submission 80114) | Bulk soil microbial communities from a Populus tree surrounding site in Tennessee, USA - Soil MetaG P. TD hybrid SBSTD2 | ecosystem: Environmental > Terrestrial > Soil > Tree plantation...
CGCATTGTCGTCCGCTCGGGCAGCCGGGCGGGCGACAATGCCGCGATGCGCTCTCTTCGCGGTCAGCTCCTCGTCGCGGGCCCCGCGCTCGACGACCCCAACTTCCGGCGCACGGTCGTGCTCCTCGGCGAGCACGGTGACGACGGCGCGATGGGGGTCGTGCTGAACCGCATCTCGAGCATCACCGTCGCGGACGCGGTGCCGCCGGTCGCGGCGCTGGTCGGCGACGGCGCATTCGTGCACGTCGGCGGGCCCGTCCAGCCGCAGGCCGTCGTCGTGCTCGCGGACTTCGTCGAGCCCGAGCGGGCGGGCGCGCTCGTGCTGGACACGATCGGGTTCCTGCCGGGCGACGTCGACGACGAGCTCGAGCTGGGCGAGCTGCGGAACGCGAGGGTCTTCGCCGGCTACGCCGGTTGGGGCGCCGGCCAGCTCGAGGAGGAGCTCGAAGAGCAGTCGTGGGTCGTGCTCCCCGCGCGCGCCTCTGACGTGTTCACGACCGCCCCGGACACGCTCTGGGCCGAGGTGCTGCGCCGGAACGGCGGCGGGCTGGCCGTGCTCGCCCTCCTGCCGGACGATCCCCACGTAAACTGAGGCCGCATAGCTGCGCCGGAGGGTCGCAAACGTAAACAATTCGTATGGAACGGCCCGGAGGGAATGACACCGGGGCCGCGACCGTTCACACTATTGCGAGCGCGCCGAGGCGCACAGCATCTGCTGCTGCGCGCGGCGTCGACCTCAGGACACATGACACGAACGCGCGGGCCGTCTGCGTCGCGCGCCTGAACACGAAAGAGGAGACTTGGAGACCAGCATCATCGAGATTCCCGCACTGGACGCGTTCGCCGCCGAGGCGGAGGAGCGCGGCAAGGTCGAGGCCCACGAGCTCGACGCGCTCGTGCTCGAGCACGAGCTCGACGAGGAGGCCGTGACCGCCTTTCGCACGCTTCTCGCGGAGCGTGGCGTCGAGCTGCCCGTCGAGGACGACGACCTCGACCTCGACCTTACCCCGGGCACGGGCCCTGCGACGACGGACTCGCTCGGCCTGTTCCTGTCCGAGATCGGCCGCTACCAGCTGCTGACCGCCGCGGACGAGATCGCGCTCGCGAAGCGCGTCGAGCGCGGCGACCGTGCGGCCAAGGAGCGGATGATCAACTCGAACCTCCGCCTCGTCGTCTCGATCGCGAAGCGCTATCGCGGGCACGGCGTGCCGTTCCTCGATCTGATCCAGGACGGCGTGATCGGCCTGAACCGGGCGGTCGAGAAGTTCGACTACCGCAAGGGGTTCAAGTTCTCGACGTACGCGACCTGGTGGATCCGCCAGGCGTGCCAGCGGTCGGTCGCGAACCAGTCCGCCACGATCCGCGTGCCCGTGCACGTGCAGGAGCGCCAGCAGAAGCTCAACCGGGCCCGGCAGCGCCTCGAGGTGAGCCTCGGCCGCCAGCCGACCGTCGAGGAGCTGGCGAAGGCCACCGGGCTCAAGCTCCACCACGTGCAGGAAGCGCTCGACGCGGTCGAGGCGTCGGTCTCGCTCAACCAGGCCGTCGGCTCGGACGGCGACGGCGAGCTCGGCGATCTCTTCGCGGACCGGACCGCGCCGGATCCTGTCGAGGAAGCCGACGAGACGTTCCAGCGCGAGCGCGTCCGCTCGGCGCTCTCCGGGCTGCCGGAGCGCGAGCGCCGCGTGCTCGAGCTGCGGTTCGGCTTCGGAGGCAAGGAGAGCCTGACGCTGGAGGAGATCGGCCGTGAGCTCGAGCTGACCCGCGAGCGGGTCCGCCAGCTCGAGAAGTCCGCGCTGATCCGGCTCCAGCACGCGCTCGACAACGACCCGCGGCCGCTCAAGCGGCGCCGGGACCTGGCCGACGCGGCGTAGGAACGACGGGATGGGCCCTCGGGCCCATCCCGTCCACCCTTTCATTCCGATCGCTGCTACCGTGCCGATCGATCAACCAGGACGCGGTACCGGTCGTGCTTTCTGCACCTTCCTGCCCGTTCGTGAGTACTTGGCAAGGAGGTGTTTCATCAGATGGCAACCGGAACCGTGAAGTGGTTCGACGACGCCAAGGGGTATGGGTTCATCACCCCTGACGACGGCGGCAAGGACCTCTTCGTGCATTTCAGCGGCATCGCGGGCGACGGCTTCAAGACGCTCCAGGAGGGCGCGAAGGTCGAGTTCGTGCCGGAGCAGGGCCAGAAGGGTCCGCAGGCGACCAACGTGGTCCTCGCCGGCTGATGCTTCAGTAGTCCGGGCGCGCCGTTTGGCGCGCCCGGGCTTTTTCAGCCCCTCTGACACAGGAGACGCGTGGCGGACGACGGCAAGGTCGAGATGCAGGGCGAGATCGTGGAGGCCTTCCGGGGCGGCATGTACCGCATCGCTCTCGACAACGGCCACGAGACGCTCGGCTACGTCTCCGGCAAGATGCGCCGGTACCGCATCCGGATCAACCCGGGTGACCGCGTCACGGTCGAGCTCTCCCCGTACGACCTGACCCGCGGCCGCATCACCTTCAGGCAGCGCTGACGCGCTGCGGGCTGCGTACGCTCCCGGCGTGCGCCCCGTCCCTCCGGTTCTCTGGGCTCCCGACCAGGCTCGTATCGAGCGAGCGACGTTGACGCGCTACGCGCGCCGGCTCGCCGAGCACGGGATCGAGACGGACGGCTACCACGATCTGTGGCGCTGGTCGGTCGAGAACCTCGAGGAGTTCTGGGGGTCGATCTGGGAGCATTTCGGCGTTCGCGCGTCGGCGCCGTACGAGCGGGTGCTCGGGTCGCGGACGATGCCGGGCGCAGAGTGGTTCTCGGGCGCGCGCCTGAACTTCGCCGAGCACGTGTTCCGCGACCGCGACCCCGGGGCGGTCGCCGTGCGTCACGCCTCGGAGCTCCGTCCGCTCGCAGAGACCTCCTGGGGCGAGCTCGAGGAGGACACGCGGCGCGTCGCAGCGGCGCTGCGCGCGTCCGGAGTCGGGCCGGGCGACCGCGTGGTCGCCTACGTGCCGAACATCGTCGAGGCGGTCGTGGCGTTTCTCGCGTGCGCGGGCATCGGCGCGATCTGGTCGAGCTGCTCGCCGGACTTCGGCGCCAGGAGCGTCGTCGACCGGTTCGCGCAGATCGAGCCGCGCGTCCTCTTCGCCGTCGACGGCTACCGGTACGGCGGTCGCGACCACGATCGCCTCGAGGTCGTCCGAGGGCTCCAGGACGCGCTGCCGACCCTCGAGCGGACGATCGTGCTCGGCTACCTCGAGGCCGAGCCCGAGCTGGGACGCCTGCGCGCGGCGACACGCTGGGAGGACTTCCTCGCGGAGGGCGCCGGCGCGCTCGAGCTCGAGCAGGTCGCCTTCGACCACCCGCTCTGGGTGCTCTACAGCTCGGGCACGACCGGCCTTCCCAAGGCGATCGTGCACGGGCACGGCGGCATCCTGCTCGAGCTGCTCAAGCAGCTCGGCCTCCACGTCGACCTGCAGGCCGACGACCGGCTGTTCTGGTTCACGACCACCGGCTGGATGATGTGGAACTTCGTCGTGGCGGGATTGCTGACCGAGGCGTCGGTGGTGCTCTACGACGGGAATCCCGGCTATCCCGACCTCGGCGCCCTCTGGCGGCTCGCGGAGGAGGCGGAGATCACGACGTTCGGCACCTCGGCGAGCTACATCGCCGCGTGCATGAAGGACGGCGTCGACCCGCGCGCCGGACGCGACCTCTCGCGGCTGCGCGCCCTCGGCTCGACGGGCTCCCCCCTCTCGCCCGACGGCTTCGACTGGGTCTACGACCGGCTCGGCCCGGACGTGTGGCTCTTCTCGACGTCGGGCGGCACCGACCTCTGCACCGCGTTCGTCGGCGGAGTGCCGACGCTCCCCGTGTACCGCGGCGAGCTCCAGGCGCGCGCGCTCGGGGCGAAGGTCGAGGCGTGGAACGCCGACGGCATCCCCGTGGTGGGCGAGGTCGGGGAGCTCGTGATCACCGAGCCGATGCCCTCGATGCCCCTGCGTCTGTGGGGCGACGAGGACGGCTCCCGCTATCGCGCGAGCTACTTCGAGACGTACCCCGGGGTGTGGCGCCACGGCGACTGGATTGAGCTGACCGACCGCGGCACCGCGATCATCACCGGCCGCTCCGACGCGACAATCACCCGCGCGGGCGTTCGCATGGGCACCGCCGAGATCTACCGCGCCGCGCTGGCGGTCGACGAGGTCGTGGACGCGCTCGTGGTCGACCTTCCCCGCCCCGGGACGCAGGGCTTCATGCCGCTGTTCGTCGTCCTGCGGGACGGCGTCGAGCTCAACGAGGCGCTGGTGTCGCAGATCCGCGCTCGGATCCGCGAGGACTGCTCCCCGCGCCACGTCCCCGACGAGATCCGCGCGGTGCCCGCGATCCCACGGACGCTGTCGGGGAAGGTGCTCGAGGTTCCCGTCAAGCGGATCCTCTCCGGCGAGCCCGCCGACACCACGCTGAGCCGGGACGCGCTCGCGAACCCCGAGGCGCTTCGTCCCTTCGAGGAGCTCGCCCGGTCAGCAGAATGGGCCCGATGACGTATCTCGCCGACCCCGAGCGCTACGAGCGCATGCCGTACCGGCGCACCGGGCGGAGCGGCCTCCTCCTGCCCGCCGTCTCGCTCGGCCTGTGGAACAACTTCGGCGGCGACCGCCCCTACGAGACGAGCCGTGCGATCGTCCGGAGGGCGTTCGATCTCGGGATCACGCACTTCGACCTCGCGAACAACTACGGGCCGCCGTACGGCTCCGCGGAGGAGACGTTCGGCCGGCTCGTGGCGACGGACCTCGCTCCGTACCGCGACGAGCTCGTCGTCTCGACGAAGGCCGGCTACGACATGTGGCCGGGGCCGTACGGCGAGTGGGGCTCGCGGAAGTACCTCCTCGCGAGCCTCGACCAGAGCCTTCGGCGCCTGGGCCTCGACTACGTGGACCTCTTCTACTCGCACCGCGCCGACCCGGAGACGCCGCTCGAGGAGACGATGGGCGCGCTGGACACGGCGGTGCGTCAGGGCAAGGCTCTCTACGCCGGGATCTCGTCGTACTCCCCCGAGCGCACGCGGCAGGCGGCCGCGATCCTCGAGGGCCTGGGCACGCCGCTCCTGATCCACCAGCCGTCGTACTCGATGCTCAACCGCTGGATCGAGGACGGCCTGCTCGACGTCCTCGACGAGCTCGGCGCCGGCTGCATCGGCTTCTCCCCTCTGGCCCAGGGGCTCCTCACCGACCGCTACGCCGAGGGGATCCCGGAGGGCTCGCGGATCGCACGCGACCTCTCCCTCGACGCGGAGCAGCTCGACGAGCAGACCCTTGCGAAGGTCGCGGGACTCCGCGAGATCGCCGCGGCGCGCGGCCAGACCCTCGCCGCCATGGCGCTCGCCTGGACGCTCCGCGACGCCCGGATGACCTCCACGCTCGTCGGCGCCTCGAGCGTGGAGCAGCTGGAGCAGAACGTCCGCGCGCTCGACCGCCTGGATTTCACCGACGACGAGCTGGCCGAGATCGACCGCTTCGCGACCGAGAGCGACATCAACCTCTGGTCGCAGTCGAGCGACGTCTGACGACGTCAGGCAGCCGGCCAGCCGAGGGGGCGGCCGAGCAGCTCCTCGAGGCGCCGGTTCGGCTCGGCGAAGCGAGCCGTCAGCGCCCGGCGCGTCTCGTCGCGCATCGGCGGATAGTCGCGGTCGAACACCCGTGGATAGGCGTCGAGCGCGTGTGGCACGGCGTCGAGGAAGGACAGGACGGAGGCATACGTCTGCGCCGGCCGCTCGCCGAGCTCCTCCGTCGTCAGCGCGAGCACCTGTTCGCGCGGGAAGTGCTCGAACCAGCGCTCGAGCTGGTCGGCGTACATCCCGCGGGACACGTAGGTGTGGTTCCACCAGGCGAAGCTGAACGCCTTCGGATCGGAGTGCAGCCGCTCGACCTCACCGCGCAGGCGCTCGTCCTCCGCCTCCAGCGCATCCTCGAAGGAGAGCGGCTCGCGACCGAGCGCCACCTCGTGCTGGTAGTGGGAGTAGGCGCGCTCGCCGGGCTCGCGCAGGAGCACGATCAGCTTCACGTCGGGGACGAGCGAGACGACCCGCTGGGGCGCGAGCGGATGGAACACGTAGCTCGGGCTCGCCTCGCCGGCGAGCCTGCCGCGCCTCCGCAGGGGGAACTGCCCGCGGTACCACGCCTCTCCCCTCGCCCAGTGGCGATCGAAGAAGCTGACCTCCTTCCAGAACGGCCCTCCGATCTCGGGGTGCCAGCGGAGATAGGCGTAGAGCGCCGTCGTGCCCGCCTTCTGCGCGCCGATCACGAGGAAGTCGGGAAGGTCGCGCCAGCGCGCGGTGAGGCGGCCGGCAGTCCAGACCGTGCCGCGCGCAACCTTCCGGACCGGGTCCGGGATGCGCGGAATCACCTCGATCGGCACGCGGCGCATTGCCGCGGGGACGGTAGATGGTTTGATCGGGAGACATCCCGCTGCACTCGAGGAAAGGGGAACGGGCGGTGCCCGACGAGACGCTCACGATCACGGACAACCGCACCGGGCGCGAGTACACGCTGCCCATCGTCGACGGAACGATCCGCGCCACGGACCTTCGCCAGCTCAGCGCGAGCGAGGGCGACGGTGGGCTGATGGCCTACGACCCGGCGTACCTCAACACGGCCTCCTGCCGGAGCACGATCACGTACATCGACGGGGACGCGGGGATCCTGCGCTACCGCGGCTATCCGATCGAGCAGCTCGCCGAGGAGGCGGGGTTCCTCGAGACCGCGTACCTGCTCCTAGAGGGCGAGCTACCCACCGCGGACGAGCTCGCGACCTTCGAGGAGGAGGTGCGGATCCACACGTACGTCCACACGAACGTCCAGAAGTTCCTCGAGGGCTTCCGCTACGACGCCCATCCGATGGGGATGCTGCTCGGCGCGGTCGGTGCGCTGTCGACCTTCTACCCCGACGCAAAGGAGATCGAGGACTCCGAGGGCCGCAAGCTCCAGCGCGTCCGGCTCCTCGCGAAGCTCCCGACGATCGCCGCGCTCGTGTTCCGCCACTCACGCGGGCTCCCGTACGTGCTGCCCCGAAACGACCTCGACTACATCGGCAACTTCGTCAACATGACGTTCGAGATCGGCGGGCTGCACGAGCCGAACCCGGTGCTCCAGCGCGCCCTCGAGATCCTCCTCGTGCTGCACGCCGACCACGAGCAGAACTGCTCGACGAGCGCCGTCCGCGGGGTCGGCTCCTCGCACGTCGATCCGTTCTCGGCGGTCTCCGCCGGGATCGCCGCGCTGTACGGCCCGCTCCACGGCGGAGCGAACGAGGCGGTCCTCCGCATGCTCGACGAGATCGGCGACGTGAGCCGCGTGCCTGCCTTCATCGAGGAGGTGAAGGCAGGACACGGCCGCCTGATGGGGTTCGGACACCGCGTCTACAAGAGCTACGACCCCCGCGCGAAGCTGATCAAGCGGGTGGCCGACGACGTGTTCGCGCAGACGGGTCTCAACCCGAAGCTCGAGATCGCGATCGAGCTGGAGCGGATCGCGCTAGAGGACGAGTACTTCGTCCAGCGCAAGCTCTACCCGAACGTCGACTTCTACTCGGGCCTGATCTACCAGGCGATGGGCTACCCCACCGACTACTTCACGGTCCTGTTCGCGATCGGCCGGCTGCCCGGCTGGATCGCGCAGTGGGAGGAGATGCTCGCCGACCCCGAGCAGAAGATCTCGCGCCCGCGCCAGGTCTATGTCGGCGAGGCCGAACGGCCCTACGTGCCGATCGCCGAGCGCGTCTGATTCGGTAGTTCACCACAGCCGCGATCGGGGGCCGCGCCGATGGACGGCGCCGGCACGCGTTCGACACTCGGGGCAACAGGAGAGTTGCGGGAAGGAGCCCGCCATGAGCGCAAGCCCGCCGATCGTCGAGGCGAAGGCGATCGTCAAGACCTACGACACCGGCGCGGTCCGAGTCGAGGCGCTGCGCGGAGTCGACCTGATCCTCGAGCGCGGCGAGATGGCGGCCATCATGGGGCCGAGCGGGTGCGGGAAGACCACCCTGCTCAACTGCCTCTCGGGCCTCGACACCGTCGACGAGGGCGACGTCGTGATCGACGGGACGTCGCTCGCGCACATGTCCGATCGCGAGCGCACCGACTACCGGGCCCGTCACATGGGCTTCGTCTTCCAGTTCTACAACCTCATGCCGGTGCTCAGCGCCGTCGAGAACGTCGAGCTGCCGCTCCTCGTCTCGCGCGTCGACGGCCGCAGCGCGCGCCGGCGGGCGCTCGAGGCGCTCGATCTCGTCGGGATCGCCGACCGGGCCGAGCACGTCCCGGACGAGCTCTCGGGCGGGGAGCGCCAGCGAGTGACGATCGCGCGGTCGCTCGTCAACGACCCGGCGATCGTGTGGGCCGACGAGCCCACGGGCGACCTCGACTCCGAGAACGCGCAGGAGATCGTCGCCTTGATGCGACGGCTGAACGTCGAGCGCGGGCTGAGCTTCCTGATCGTCACCCACGACATCGCGGTCGGCCGGCAGACCGACCGGATCGTCCGGATGCTCGACGGCACGGTCGTCGAGGAGCAACAGCTGGAGGTGCCGCATGTACTCGCGGGTCACGCTGCTTGAGATCGACACGATGCGCACGGAAGTCGACGAGGTCGTCGAGCGCTTCACGGCGGAGTTCCTGCCGGGGTTGCGCGATCTCCCGGGCTTCGAGGGGATCCTCTTGCTCGTCACACCCGAGGGCAAGGGAATGGTCGTGAGTCTGTGGGAGAGCGAGGACGCGGTCTCGGAGAGCGCCGCCGCGGCTGCCGGAGCCGTGCAGGAGTTCGTAACCCTGTACCTCTCGCCGCCCGGGCGCGAGCACTACCGGGTCGCGTACGCCGAGCTCCCGGAGCTGGTCGCGGCGCCGTGAGCGAGCTCTTCGGGATCCCACTCGACACCCTGCTCGCCGTGCTCGCGGTCGGGCTCGGGATCGCCTTCGGGATCCTCCTCGTCCTGGCGCTGCGCAATCCCGTGCTCGTCCGGCTCGGGGTACGGAACTTCGGCCGGCGGCGAGCGCGCACGGCCCTCGTCGTGCTGGGGCTGATGCTCGGCACGACGATCGTCGCGGCGGCGCTCGTCACGGGCGACACGATGAGCCAGACGATCCGCACGACCGCGACACAGGCGCTCGGCGAGTCGGACGAGGTCGTCTCGGCAAAGGGCGCGGTCGACGACATCCCGGGTGAGCTGGGCGACGCGAGCGGCATCCGCTGGTTCCCGGAGACGGTCGCCCGACGGATCGAGTCGACCCTCGGGCCGGGCCTCGCCGACGGGGTCGTCAACGTGATCGTCGACAACACGTCGCTGCAGGCTCCCCGAACGGGCCAGAGCGAGCCGAACGCGATGCTCTTCGCAGCGGATCCGGCCGCGATGGACGGCTTCTCACCGATCGTGGGCTCGGACGGCAAGACGCTCTCGCTCGCCGACCTGCCGTCCGGCGAGACCTACCTGAACGCCGACGCCGCCGAGGAGCTCGACGCGCGACCGGGCGACATGGTGATCGCGTACCCCGCAGGCAACGCCGCCTACCTGAAGGTGCGCGACGTCGTCGAGTTCAAGGGCGCCGCCACCGCGGACTCGGCGCTGCTCCTTCCCCTCTCCCAGGCACAGATCCTCTACGGGCACTTCCACGAGGTGCTGGGCGTGATGATCTCGAACCGCGGCTCGGGCGGCAGCGCAGTCGCGCTGTCCGACGCGGTCGAGAGGAAGCTCGAGCCCACGTTGGCCGCGAGGGGTCTCGAGGTGAAGACGGTCAAGCAGGACGCGATCGAGAGCGCGGACGAGGCCGGGAGCGCGTTCATGGCGTTCTTCACCACATTCGGGTCGTTCTCGATCGCCGCGGGGATCCTGCTGATCTTCCTGATCTTCGTGATGCTCGCAGCGGAGCGGCGCGGCGAGCTCGGGATCGCCCGGGCGGTCGGGACGCGCCGCGGGCACCTCGTCGAGATGTTCACCTTCGAGGGGGCGGCCTACGACCTCGTCGCCGCCGCGGTCGGGGCGGTCCTGGGCGCGATCGTCGCGTTCGGGATGGTCTACGTGATGGCGAAGGCGTTCGGGGCGGAGAACGAGGACGCCGGCCTGCAGATCGAGTTCGCCTTCACCTGGCAGAGCCTCCTGATCGCGTTCGCGCTCGGGGTGCTGCTCACGCTCGCCGTCGTCGCCTTCTCCGCCTGGCGGGTGAGCACGATGACGATCGCGACCGCGATCAGGAACCTGCCGGAGCCGCCGGTGACACGCCGCCGGCGCCGGATCGTGCTGGGCGGGGTCGGCGTCGCGTTCAGCCTCCTGCTCGTGCTAACGGCCGGGAACGCCGCGACGCCGCTGATGCTCGGCGTGTCCCTCCTGATCGTCAGCCTCGTCCCGTTCGCACGGCTCGCGGGGATCCCCGAGAGGATCGCGTACACGGTCGCGGGCCTCCTGATCGTCGTCGTGCTGATGCTGCCCTGGGGCGCCTGGGAATCGGTCTTCGGGCCGCTCTCGATGAACTTCTCGACGTGGATCGTCTCGGGGCTGATGATCGTCGTCGGCGCCGTCTGGGTGATCGTCTACAACGCCGATCTGCTGCTCGGCGCCGTGATGGCGGTCTTCGGCCGCGTCAGGGCCCTCGCCCCGCTCTTGCGGATGTCGATGGCCTACCCGCTCCGAAGCCGCTTCCGGACCGGCACGACGCTCGCGATGTTCACGCTCGTCGTCTTCACGCTCGTGACCGGCTCCACGTCGAGCGGGTCCTTCCAGGCCGCGCTCAACAACGTCGACACCTTCGGCGGCGGGTTCGACATCCGGGCCGGGACCACGGCGCGGGCGTCGGTAGAGGACATCCGCGCGGCAGTCGACTATCGGCTCGGGGCGCGGGCGTCCGACTACCCCGTGATCGGCAGCCAGTCGGTCCTCGCGGTCGACGCGCGCCAGCTCGGGACGAGGCGGCCGTTCGAGGAATACCTCGTGCGCGGGCTCGACCACCCGTTCCTCGCCCACACCACCTTCGAGCTCGGGTCGATCGCCCGCGGCTACACGAGCTCACGCGACGTCTGGACGGCGCTGCAGCAGCATCCCGGGCTGGCCGTGGTCGACAGCCTCGTGGTGCAGCGGCGCGACCAGTTCGGCTTCAACGCGATGCCGTCGGACTTCAAGATCACCGGCTTCTACGCGGACGACGGCACGCCGTTCGCTCCCGTTCCCGTCGAGGTCATGGACAAGCAGACGGGCAGGAAGACCCGGCTGACGATCGTCGGCGTGCTCGCCGACTCCGCGCCGTTCGAGATGAGCGGTCTCTCGGCGTCGCAGTCGACGCTCGCCGCCGCCTTCCCGGGCAGGGCCGACCCGACGATCCACTACTTCACGGTCGCCCCCGGGATCGACGCCGGCCAGGCGGCGAAGCGCCTCGAGGCGGCGTTCGTCTCGAACGGGCTCGAGGCGGACTCCATCCAGAAGGTCGTGGACGAGTCGGTCGCCGCCAACAGGACGTTCAACCGGCTGATCCAGGGCTTCATGGCACTCGGCCTCGTCGTCGGAGTCGCCGCGCTCGGAGTGATCAGCGCGCGCGCGGTCGTCGAGCGGCGCCAGCAGATCGGCGTGATGCGCGCGATCGGGTACCGCCGCACCATGATTCAGCTCGTGTTCCTGCTCGAGTCCTCGTTCGTCGCGCTGACCGCGATCGTGGTCGGCACGGGGCTCGGGTTGCTGCTCGGTTGGAACATCATCGACGATTCGCGGAAGCAGCCGAGCTGGGCGAACCTCCAGATGGTCGTGCCCTGGGCCGACCTCGTCCTGATCTTCGTCGTCGTCTACGCCGTGGCCCTGCTCGCGACGCTCGCGCCGGCGATCCGCGCGTCGCGGGTCCCGCCGGCCGAGGCACTGCGGTACGAGTAGCCGTCGCCCCGCCCGTCAGCGCCCCACCCGCACCACGGTGTACGGCGTCGTCGGCGTCGGCGGCGTTGCGAACCGTGCGTTGACCGCGTAGAGCGTCGAGCCGAAGCGATCGATCGTCGTCGGGACGTCGAAGCCCGGGTTGGTGATCGTCCGCGCGATCGTGCCCGTGGTCAGCGCCTTCCCGAGCGCGACGACCGCGATCTGGTTGTTCTGGTTGCGGACGACGTAGAGCGTGCGGCCCTGGAGGAGGATGCCGTCGCCGTTCTGGACGGTCTGGCCCCCGAGGTCGATCTCCGTCGTGACGCCTGCCGGCGTGACGGTGAACAGCTTCCCGGTCCCGCTCTGCACCGTGACGAGCGTCTTGCCGTTCGGGGTCGCGTCGATCCCGTTCAGGTTGAAGCCCGGCGCGAGCTGGAAGTCACCGGTCAGCGCAACCGCCTGCGCGGCGGCCGCGGGCCGGCCGTTCTTCGTGAGCGGGAGCCTGTACAGGACTGCCCGGTTCGAGTCGGTGAACCACGCGGCCCGCTTCGCCACGACGACGTCGTTGACGAAGGTCGCACCGCCGCCCGTCGCGAGCTGCAGCTCACGCACGAGCG
>Ga0075423_10004877_pt1 | contig 12474 bp, 7 predicted proteins | sample SoiMethybrSBSTD2_FD_80114 | JGI IMG/M metagenome (GOLD analysis project Ga0075423, IMG submission 80114) | Bulk soil microbial communities from a Populus tree surrounding site in Tennessee, USA - Soil MetaG P. TD hybrid SBSTD2 | ecosystem: Environmental > Terrestrial > Soil > Tree plantation...
CGTCGCGGCCGGCGCGCGGGTGATCGACTCCGGCATCGCCCGCCTCGGCGGCCTCTCGCCCGAGGAGGCGGAGTCTCGCAAGATCCAGTTCGCCAATCTCGGGGCGTCGGCCGAGGACGCCGATCCCCGCGAGGACGAGATCCGCCCCGCGGTCCGGTCGGGCGCGAGCCAGATCGCCGGAACGATCCAGTCGACCATCGCCTTCGCGCGGACCCAGCTGGCGGAAAAGGACCTGACGGTCGACAAGCTGTACGTCTCCGGCGGCGGCGCTCGCCTGCGGGGACTGCCCGAATATCTCCAGAGCGCGTTGAAGCTGCCGGTCGAGGTGCTCGACCCGTTCCGGGGCATCGAGCTCGGGAAATTCTCGAAGGAGCGCGAGCTCGCGGCCCGACCGACCGACCTTGCGGCCGCCATCGGCCTCGCCCAGATTTCCGTGGACGCGAAGTCCGCCGCCGCGGCCCTCTCGATCCTCCCCGACCAAATCGTCGCGCGCCGCAACTTCTTCCGGGGGCCGGCCTTCCTCGTCGCGGCGGGAATCCTTCTCGCCGTGGCCGTGATCGCCATCACGACCGTGGGGTACATCCGCCGGAGCCGGGCCGCCTCGGCCCTCGCCGAGTTCCAGTTGAACAACAAGGCGGTGGACGATCGCATCAAGAAGGTGAACGAGATCGAGACGGAGCTGCGCGGGCTCATCGCCAAGCGACGGATGCTCGACTCGCTCGTCACGCCCGGCCGCGGGCTCATGGACGCCATCCTCAAGATGCGCAAGAACCTGCAGGAAGGCGTACACATCCGTGCCGTACGGCTGGTCAACCTGCAGGAAGAACAGCCCAACATGACGCCGCCCGAGCGGATCGTCTTCTCATTCCCGACGCGGGGCATCCTGGAAGGAGTGATTCCGGCGCGCAAGGGAGCCGGCGCCGCCGAACCCCGGGAATTGTCGATCCGCATCCTCGACGGATCGGCCCAGAGCGAGCCCGAGACCTTCACCACGGAATCGCTCGAGGGACGGGTCAAAGTCGACGCCCCCTGGCTCGGCGTCCAGATCGAAGGCGAGATCGACGACCGCATCAAGGGAACCCCGGCCGTCGTCCTGGACGGGCTCAAGGACCAGTTGTCCGACCCGTCGCGCGGCGTGGTGGCGGAACTGCACCAGGAGGGGGCGAGTTCCCGCCCCGGCTGGCAGATGTTCAAGTTCATCCTGCGATTCGAGTGAACGATGCCCAACTACGCGTGGAAGGAACGGAAGAAGTTCGCCGTCCCCGTCGGCGCGGGGGCGTTCGGACTGATTCTCTGGTACTTCATCGTCCTGTCGGGGCTCAACAATTCCACCGACAGCCTGGTGCGGCAGCGGGCGGGGGCCGAGGGCCAGCTGCGCCTGCGCCTGCAGGCCGGCGTCCCCCAGCCGGAAACCGTGGACAAGGCGGAGCGCGACCAGAAGCAGCTGAAGAAGGAGCTCGCCGAGATCCGGGAGTCGATGGAGTTCAAGGTGGACGAGGCGTTCAAGGCCAAGGAAGGGACGAATCTCCAGGAAAAAATGGGACGCCAGCGGGACGAGGTCCGGCAGGCGATCGAGAAAAGGTGCGGCGAGCGCGGGTTCCCCCCGATCGATCCCCGGCTCGGCTACCCCTCCTCGTTCCTGGAACTCCCCGAGTCGGTGCTCAGCGAGTGGCTCGTCCGCCTCGCCGTCGTGAAGCACCTCTGCTTCCTCGCGATGGATTGCGGCGTGGAGAAACTGGAGCTCGTCGAGGTGGTCTCCGATCACCAGGAGGAGCCGCTCGCCCCGGCCGACCGGTTCCTCGGCCGCCTGACGGTGAAGTTCCGGGTCATCGGCACTTCGGATTCGATCATGAAGGTCGTGCACGCGCTCCAGCAGAAGGGCGGCAAGTACCTCGCGCTCGAGGGATGCGCCATCAAGATCGCCGATCCGACGCGCGACCTGCTCGGGGCCGAGATCTCGGCGGCCGCGCTGGTGATCCACCCCGACAAACCCGTATCCACGGAAGGGAAGCCCTGACGTGGGATTCCTGAAACGCTTCAACCGGGAGCAGCTGGCGCTCGGAATCACGGGCGTCCTGAGCGCGCTCCTCTTCGGCTGGCAGCTCACGCGCGGGGGCCTCCAGGCCTCCGGCGGCGAACTTCCCAACAACGACAGGGTCTATTCGATTCCGCGCGACACCCCCATCGAGTTCCTGGCGAGCGACATCGCCCTCTACCTGAAGGGGAGGCCGATCTGGGAGCCGCCCGCCGTGGGGCGCCTGCCCGTCCCGGAGATCCGCCCGCCCGAGCCCCGGCTGGGCCGGATCACGCTCCCTCCGTTGCGGCCGCGGCCGGACTTCAACGAGTTCAACCGCGTGCCGCTGCCCGGGAAATTCAGGACCGTCGCGGAATCGGTCCAGGGGGCGGTCCCGGCGGGCTTCCCCGCGGATGCTGAAATCGCGGCCCTGAAGGACCTGAAAGAGCCGGAAGGCCAGGGAGTCGTCGACAAGCGCAAGCAACTTCTCCGGCCGCTCGGGCAGGCCCTCGTCCACCGGACGGAAAATCGTCCGCCGGTCACCGGGCGTTTCTTCCTCGAGAACAAGGACGGGTCCATCGTCATCGAGGAGAAGAAGGGCGAAGGCGTCGTGCGGACCACCGTTCTCGCCGTCGACATCGATCGGGCCAAGCCCGGCACGGACGAAGGCGTCGAGCGCGACTGGGAATACGAGAAGGAGTACGCGCGCCGGGCGTCGCGATTGAAGGACGACGATATCGAGGCCCACCTCAAGCTGGGCCGCTGGTGCCGCGAGCTCGCGGGCATGATGCCCGAAGCGCGGCTCGAGTTCACCGCGGCCATCGAGGCCCTCCGCAAGCGCAACGACCTCGGGCCGAAGATGCGTGAAGCCCTGTCCTGCCTCGTGGACGCTCTCCGCGATCTCGGCAGGTACGCGGACGCCATCCAGGTCCTCCAGGAGCACATCGACGTCGTCAAGGGGACGGTGAACGACACGCTCGACCTGCACCTGCGCATGGGCGACCTGTACGCGGCGCTGGCGTACTACGAGCGCGCCCTGATCAGCTACGCCGCGGCGTTCCAGCTGGAGCCCGGCAAGCCCGTTCCCCGCGTGGCCGTGGCCCGGGCGCGGCTGGACCTGCGCGAAACGAGTAACGCGCTCGCCGAGATCCAGGCGCTGCTCCTCGGCGGGGGGCCGCAGGACACCGACGCGCTCGTCGTGCTGGGTCTCGCGTTGCTCCGCCGCGGCCAGGCGCTGGAAGCCGAGGAAGCCTTCACCAAGGCCCTCGCGGCGCGCCCCGGGGACGCGGAAGCCCTCAACGGACTCGGAGTGGCGTTGGAGCTCCAGGGGAAGCCGGAAGCGGCGGCCAAGTTCCTCGCGGCGATCAAGGCGAACCAGTACATGGTCGACGCCTGGCTGAATCTCGCGACGCTCTATCTCGCGGCGGGCCGGCCGGTCGAGGCGGAAATCCTCCTCAACGGGGCCGCTCAGCGCGACCCCGACTCCGCGGCGGCGATGGCGGGGCCGGGACTCGTGGCCATCCTGAAGGGGAATTATGCGGAGGCCTCGAGCCCCTTCGAGCGCGCCCTGAAGGTCCAGCCCGACGACTACTACGCGGCGTACGCGCTGGGCCGGTTGAAGCTTCGCGAGGTGAAGGCCGAGGAGGCGCTCGGTCTTTTCCGGGCCTCGCTCAAGTCGGAACCCGACTACCTTCCCTCGACCAACGACGCGGCCTTGGCGTACCTGATGCTCGCCCGGGCGGAGCAGGTCCGCGCCGCGACGGGGCCCGCGGAACAGGCGGCCTCGCGCCGCGAGCGCGCCGACAATTGCCACGTGAACGCGGAGATGCTCCTGACGATGGTCCGTGATTTCGACCCCCAGCGCGCCAACAGCTACGTCGCCCTCGGGTGCGTGTACGCCGTCATGGGGCGCTCGGCCGAGGCGGCGGCGATGTTCAACCAGGGACGCGAAGGCGGCCGCATCGATCCCCTGATCGAGTATGGCCTCGGATACGTGGACTATTGGTACGGGGCCGACTCGCCGAAAACCCGCCTCGAGCTGGCGGAGGTCAAATTCAAGTACGGCTCCACGCTCCAGCCGACCGATCCCGCCGACATGGAGTGGGTGAAGGAGTGCCTGGAATCGCTGCGGCGCATCGACGAATGGAAAGTGCAGCGGATCTTCCTCGAGGATCGCTTCGACGGCAACCAGCCTTCTCCCTCGGTGGCGTGGATTCCGGTCCAGCTCACGGTGGGCCCGCAGGTGCGGTACGACAAGGAGCGGGTCGAGATCGGCCAGGCGGGTGGGCCGGGGCCGGCGGGATCGCTGGCGGGGCTCGAGAACCGCGACGTGCCTCGGGACGGTTTCCTCAGCGCCGAGGCGACGTTCATCTTCGAGAACACGCAGTTCTACGAGGCGGCCGTATCCCTTTACACGAGCAAGACCATGGGCGGCGGCCAGGCCGAGTCGGCCTCGGGCCTCCACTTCGTCTTCATCGAGGACCCGGCGTCGACGCCGCCCCGGACCATACGGCTCTATTGCGGGCAGGCGCCGGCGGTCCGATCCAAGGGGCCGAGCCGTCCGAACCGGCTCCTGGGCCAGTTCAAGGGGGCGCCCGCGCGGCTCCGCGTCAGGATCGACCGGCACGACGACCCGAATTCCAAGGGGTACCTGTACGACTTCTCGGTGTGGGACGAAAAGACGGGCGGCTGGAAATCCCTCACGGACAAGCAGCCGATGGCCGTGCCGCCGTCGATGAACGACTCGCCCACCATGACGCTCCAGTTCTGGGGCCGGTCGCTCATCGAAGGAAAGAAGTGGTCGTTCGGGGTGGACGACGTGCGGGTTCTCGTCGTCGAAAAGTAGAGGGGGACGGAGGACCGATGGGCGCGACGGTGGAAGCCTCACGGCGTGGATTCACCCTGATCGAGATGCTCGTCGTCATCGTCATCCTCGGCATCCTGATGTCCCTCGCCGTCGTCGGCGTCACCTCCGCGATGCGGAGCTCCAAGGTCATCCGCACGGAGGCGATGATCGAGGGGCTCGCCGGCGCCTGCGAGTCGTACCAGACGCGGTGGGGGGACTATCCGCCCACGACGCTCGCCGAGTTCAAGATCACGATGCCCAACGAGACGAACAACGGGGGCGAGGCGCTCACGGCCTGCCTCGCCAGCAACCAGAAGGGCCCCCAGCTCCTGGGCAGCATCAAGGACGACATGTACGTGAACACCGACCAGGACACCGCCTCGAGGAACATCACGGGGTGGTTCTTCGGCGACTGGAACCTGCGGGAAATCTCGGACGCCTGGGGCTATCCCCTGATCTATTTCCACTCGAAGGACTACGCGAAGGCGAGCCCCAGCGTGAAGCGGTACAAGTTCGACGTCGGCGGGCAGGAGTACAACGTGGAGCCGGCCCGGAGCCCGGGCACCCGGACCTTCCTGCGGACGGGCAAGTTCCAGATCATGTCGGTGGGGCCCGACGGGAAGCCCGGGACCGCGGACGACATCAATCTCCGGTGATGACCGTGCGCGCAGGGCCCGCGTCCCCTCGGCGAGCGCTCCGGTCGGGCGTGACCCTCCTCGAAATCCTCGTCGTCATCGTCATCCTCTCGATGATCCTCGCCATGTCGCTCGGCATCCTGCGGAACGCGAACAAGGACCTCGGCGTCATGGCCGCCGCCAACACCGTTGCCTCGATGCTGCGGGCCGCGGGGGAACACGCGCGGGCCGAGAGCGCGCCGGCGTGGGTCGTCCTCGACATGAACGAGCGGACGATCGGGACGCTGACCCGCGAGACGATCGGCATGTGGCACTTCGAGGACACCTCGGGGGCGTTCGGGAAGGACATCAAGGTCTCCGGCGCCGTCCAGGACAAGGGCCGGGTGGGACTCGCGTACCGCTTCAACGGCCCGCAGTTCATCGACTGCGGCGAAGTGCAGGTCCGCCAGCCCGACCAGGGGATGGCGATCGAGATGTGGTTCTACCGGTTCCCGGGGACGGGCAAGCACATCCTGGCGAGCATCGGGAAGGATATGGAGCTCTGGGCCGACCCCGTGGGCCGGGTCAACTTGCGCGTCGGCAACATCGTCGCGAACTCGGAGACGCACCTGGTGCCGCGGGAATCCTGGATCTACGTCCAGGCGGTCTACAACGGCCGTGAAATCAAGATCCTGCTCAACGGCGCGGAGGTGGGGTCGAAGCCGTGCCGCCACAAGTGGACGACCGCGGCCCCGCTGATCGTGGGGTCGAGGAAGGACGGCATCGCGGGGTTCATCGATGAAGTTCGACTGAGCCTCGTCGTCCCGCACGACACGTACGCGCTGCCCCCCGAAGTCGAGTTCGACCTGCCGAAGGGCTCGAAGCTGCAGGACAACGAGTTCATCATCGCGTTCGACAGCGCGGGACGCCTCGACGCCGCCCGCCATCCGCAGGAGCTGACGCTCACGATCCATTCACCGGTCGCGTCGCGGACGATCGGTGTCACCCGGCAGGGCTTGGTCAAACGATGAAATCTTCAAACGGCGGTTCTTGCAAAGCTGTACATCTAGAGGTAGTCTTGGAAGCGGAGCGGGATCTCGAATTGGACGGGGTCCCGCTTTTTTCATATCAGCGGGACGCCCGGCCTCAGGAGGTCATGATGCGGGGATCGCCCCACCTCGGCCGCCGGACCGGCCTCGCCCTCATCCTCGTCCTCACCGTCATCATGGCGCTCGTGATCATCGCGACGCCCTTCGTCCTCTCCATGATCATGCAGGAGAAGACGGCGGTCGCCGAGCGCGCGCGCCGGCAGGCCGGGTACGGCGCGGAGGGCGTTCGCAACTTCGCCGCGTCGCAGCTCTTCCGAGGCGCCGACGGCCTGGAACGGGCTACCGGCGGCACGCCCTACATGGACGAGCCGGCGGAGTTCCAGATCGAGATGCGGGACGCCCGCCTCAAGGACCTGAAGGTCCTCGACCCGCACGGCTCCCTCTGGGGCGTCACGGCCCAGGACGAACAGGGAAAAATCAACGTCATGACGGCGCCCGACCGGCCCTGCGTGACGATCCGCGGGATCCTCGACCCGAAGGTCGTCGATCTCAAGGACGTCCTCACGATCTACTCCGGCCGCCCGGCCCGCTGGGTCCGCCCGCAGAAGATCCGCGAAATCGGCATCATCCAGAATCCCGCCGACCCCGGGATGGTCATCAAGGGCGTCCTCGTCGACAACGCGCTCAACCTCGGCATCGGGGCGAAAATCCACGTCATCAAGCCGGGACGTCCGCCCTTCGAAACGACGGTGACGCGCAACGGGCTCTACATCATCGGGCTCCCCGCGGTCGAAACGAATCCTCCCATCGGCGGCGATTACCTCAACGGGCTCCTCGAAGTCGAGATGCGCCATCCGGTGAACATCAACACGGCCCGGCGCGAGGTCCTGACAGCGCTGCACGACGGGTTGAGCATCTCCATCCCGCAGGGCACCGGGGCCACGGCCAAGACGTACACGCTGACGTCGGAGGACGCGCGCCGCGTGGCCGACGGCCTCTACCAGAAGAAGCTCTCGACGTGGCACGAGTTCCTCATCCAGGTGCTGATGCTCGACGTCGACGACCTCGCTAAGGCCGCGGTCATCATCAACGCCATCGACCCGACGAACCTGATCCTGACGAACGGGGCGGAGGGGCGCGGCACGCTCCCGATCTGCTTCACGTCGAACGAGACGATCACGGTCGAAGCATTCTCGACGATGAACACGCCCGCGGGCACGCCCCAAGGCGGCGCCGGCTTCCGCGAGGTCGTCGATCTCGGCTGCCCGATGATCCTGACCCGGTCCTGGGAGAACCAGTTCGATTTCGACCGGATGATGGGTCCGCCGCGCCTTCTCGTCACCACGACGGGCGTCGCTCCGAAGCTCCCGAAGTGGGTCGAGGAGGGCCTCGCGACGTCCGGGCTCACCAGCGGGGGATACCTGGGCTATCCCTTCGGAAGCCGGATGGAGACTTTCCCGAAGGACATCGACAAGTACGAAGCCTCCGACATGACGCTGAAGAGCGCGCAGGGCCTCAACCAGAACTTCGTCTCGATGAGGACGGAGCGGGACTACCGCGGCGTGGGCGGCCTCCTCTACAAGATTGAGCACTTCGACGAGGAGATGGACGGGCACAAGATCGAGGCGAAGTCGTACGACAAGGAGCACAAGGAAGTCTTCGCGCCGATGCCCGGGCGGCCCGACATCGCGGCCGGCGGCACGGAGTTCTGGATCCGGTTCGATTCGGCCGTCAGTCCGGCCTCGAAGATCAGCCTCTTCGACATCCGCGAAACGGACGAGATCAACCGGATCTCGATCGAGCTCTTCGAGAACGAGATCATCTACCGGATCACCGACGCCTCCCAGGGCGGCAACACGTCCATCCCCAACGACAAGGGCTGGGCCGAGATCAAGGCGCGCTTCAGCCCCGTCAAGGACACCTGGTACCACATCGCGGCCTACTGGAAGGGGACGCGGTACGGCCACATGCTTCTCATGATCGACGGGTTCGTCCCGGCGAAGGCGAAGTGGCGGTTCGTCGATTCCGACGACCAGAACGTCGCGCAGTCGACGGAGCTGGCGTCCGTGATGCCCGCGCCGGCGGATCCCGCCGATCCCTTCACGATCGTCCCGCTCAAGGACTCGCAGTTCCTGCAGAAGCCGCCCAACTGGCCCCGCGACACGCCGTGGGTCGTCCCGATCCGGGTGGGGGACGAGGTCATCGACATCGACACCTCCACCGGCCAGGGCCGGCGGGGATCGCGCAAGGCGGACACCGTGTACGGACCCGCGTACTACGACCACCCGCAGAACGCCAAGGCGACGCTCTTCGGCTACACGAGCCCGCTCCACAAGCTGAACGTCCGGATCCAGTTCGATCCGCCCCAGTGGGATCCCCCGGGCACGATCAACATGGAGTTCGGGCAGATCTACACCACCCGCGGCGCCATCCAGCTGAAGTTCGGGATGCCGGACTGGACGTCGCTCGTGGGCGAGGACTCCGACCCGAGCGGCAACCTGGTCCTCGCGGCCAACACGAACCGGATCAAGTACGTCATTCCGGACACTTCGCCCGTCGACAACACCGAATGGCCCGACAGCGGGTACATCAAGATCGAGGACGAGGCGATCTACTACCAGCGCATCACGCGCGAGGGGATCAAGACGGGCTACTTCGAGGTTTGCTCGCGCGGCCAGGAAGGGACGATGCCGCTCGTTCACCAGGGCGGCGTCGCCATAACTCTCTGGTCCATCGCCGTCACCGAGCCCGACACCAACCTGCCCAGCCCGACGATCATCCAGTTCAACGAGGAGTGGTTCGGCCCCGTGAAGGTCGCCTCGGTCCCCCCGGGCGGGCCCGCGGACCATTTCTGGGTGGGCGTGACGGTCAACTCGAAGGCCGTCCCCTTCGCCCGCGGCATCCGGTGGCGGACGCCGGTCGCCCGGTGGCACGAGGCCGGCGAACGGCTCATCCCGATTTTCTCGGCGCGAGAAATGGATCCGACCGTCCTCCGGACCAACCTGCAGAAGTACGACACCGTGACGGCCATCGATTCAACGAACTACCGCGAACAGCACATGGTCTGCAACTCGATCACGATCGAAGAGCTGAACGAGTGGATCTACCAGACGAATCCGGGGAGCCAGAGGCCGCCGCCTCCTCCCAAGGACGTCAAGGACCAGGGGATCCAGCTCGCCTCCTTCTTCGACGGCGTGAAGCGGGACTTCAAGGTCGACGATCTCCACAACCGCATCCTGAAATGGCCTTCCGGGGAGCTGCTCGGGGAGCGCTTCCTCGAGATCATGAACCCGCCGGTCAAGTACGGCCCGGCGAAGGCGACGATCGACGAGGTGAAGAACATCGCGTCGACCAAGGGGAACTTCCAGCTGAACATGGTCGCCGAACCGGAAACGCCCCAGCTCAACGTCGGCATCGTCGGGAACCTGAACGTTTCGACCGCGACCCCGAGCGGCGTCCTCCTCGTCGGCGAGGAGCTCGTGGGGTTCGCCGATTCCAGGAACGGCGACACGCTCACGAACTGCAAGCGGGGGTGGCTCAACTCGGTCAAGGAGGTCCATGACCGGGGCGACGCCTTCTTCCTCCTGAACTTCCTGCCGGTAGCGGCGGTGAAGCACTCGCCCATCTCCACGGAGTCCCGCACCATCCAGATGTCGCAGGTACTCCAGGGGCAGGGCTTCTTCCACGGCTACGTCCTCATCGACGACGAGGTCGTGGGGTTCGAGAAACTCGGCATCAAGGGCGTGGAACTCGACACCTTGGCGCGGTGGGACGGCAACGGGCTCTTCCGCGGGATGTTCGGCACGTCGGCGGCGGCCCACCAGCCCAACGCCATGATCTTCGCGATCCCGTTCCGGTACTGGGACGGTTACAAGGAAGGGCAGTTCGACGACAAGATGCCCTATTTCCAGGTCGCCCACACGACGCGGAACGCGCGGTGGCGCGGGATCAGCGCGCAAATCGAGCTTCCCGCGGGCGAGAAGAACCTCCTGCCGCACTGCTACGTCCGCCTGGACGGGCTCGGCGATTTCACGCTGCCCAAGGTGGACGATCACTCCGCCGTGTGGCACTTCTACAAGTCGCAGACCAATCCGCTCGAGGACATGATCTCCTCGCGCCTGGAGAACGGGCAGATGGAGCTCCGGTTCTTCCTCGAGTACAAGCCGGGCTCCTACTGGCCGGAGCACTCGTGGAAGCGCACGATGAAGTTCATGGAAACCCGCCTCGAGTACGACCGGGACACGAAGGTCCTGCTCCATGAGGATAAATAGACTCCGCCGGGGCGACACCCGCCGCGACCGGGGACTTGTCCCCCGAACATCCACAGGAACTGACCGGCAGAGACAGAACCGGAGCGATGGGGGAATGACCCTCGTCGAGCTCCTCGTCGCGTTCGCGGTCTTCCTCATCCTCGTCGGCCTCCTCGTGTCGCTCTCCACCTCGGGGCTGGAGACCTGGCAGGAGGGGGAGGCGCGCAAGGACGCGTACGACCGGGGCCGGATCGTCCTCGACCAGATCGCCGACGACCTGCGGGGGACCTTCGCGGACAACCAGTGGTACGTCTCGCAGGGGCGCGTCCAGGTCCACGCGGGCTTCTACTGCGACACCGACAAGGAGAAGGACAGCCGCGGGGCGCAGCGGCTCCGGTTCGTCCGCACGGGCACCGAGGACCGGATGAAGCCCGACCCCGCGATGAAGATCCTCCACCAGCGCGGCCAGGGGGCGTACACGGACCTGTGGGAGGTGGCGTACCTCCTGAATCCCGCCAACCAGCCGACCGGCCTCTACCGCGGCGTCCGCTATTTCGACCGCGCCACGGTCGACAGCACGATCCTGGAGGGAAAGGTGCTCGAGGACACCAAGTCGGCCGCGTGGGCGCGCCACTTCACGATGCTCGATTCCGGCGTCCTCTGGATCGGGTACCGCTTCTGGACCAAATACACGACGACCTGGGACACGAGCGTCCCGGTGAAGATGGTCCCCCGGCTCATGAAGCAGGTCGACACGAAGAAGGAGGGGCCGCTGGACAAGAACCGCGTCGGCCCCCACGACGTCTGGGATTCCTCGAGGGGCCGATTCACGTCGTTCCGGCTCTTCTACAAGGACCTGCCGCAGGACGATCCCGATTTCGCCTATCCCGAGATCGTCCAGGTGACGATCGTCGTGGAATCGCAGTCGTCCGAGCAGCGCGGGGCCAAGATCGCGGAGACGATCGATGAGACCGCCACCACCGTGCGGCTCCATTCGTCCAAGGGAGTGCCCGAGCCGCCCGACTACGTGCTCGTCGGAACGGAATGGATCCTGTACCTGGGCAAGGAGGGGGAGACCCTGCTGAACTGCTCGCGCGGCGTCCGCAAGACCTCGAAGGGCCGCCACGAACTCAACGACCAGGTCCGCTTCGGCGAGACGTTCGTCACGGACGTCGCCATCCCCGCGTATCGGGAGCCCGTGCGATGAAACGATCGCCGGGGTTCACGCTGCTCGAGGTGATCATCTCCCTCGCGATCCTCGTCCTCGGGCTCTCGGCGATCCTCCCGCTCTTCGCCGTGGGCACCGCGAGCCACCGGCGGGGCATGGACCAGACGAAGATCAGCCTGATCGCCCCCCACATCGCGGCGCGCCTGCAGGAGCGCCTGTACGAGCTCAACCCGCCCGACTTGAAGGACCAGGAGTACGCCGAGTTCGGCCGCGTCTACAAGTACGACGTCGATTTCGCCCCGCTCGACCGGGGCGACAAGGACCGCATGGCGTTCATCGTGCGGGTCCGCGTCCGCTGGTCGGAGAACTCCGCCACCCAGAGCGAGTCGTTCTCGACGATCCTGCTCCGCCGGACCCCGCGGTAGCTTCGGGGCTGACAGCCGGCGCCATTCCGGGTAAGCTCTCGATCGACATGTCCACGCTTCTCCTGGCCCTCGTGCTGCTCCAATCCGGCCAAGGCGGCGACATCCTCAG
>Ga0075423_10004878_pt1 | contig 12474 bp, 7 predicted proteins | sample SoiMethybrSBSTD2_FD_80114 | JGI IMG/M metagenome (GOLD analysis project Ga0075423, IMG submission 80114) | Bulk soil microbial communities from a Populus tree surrounding site in Tennessee, USA - Soil MetaG P. TD hybrid SBSTD2 | ecosystem: Environmental > Terrestrial > Soil > Tree plantation...
AGCAGGCGTGTCGGATAGTAATCGAACCAATCTTCGAAGCTAATTTCCAAGATCACTCGTATGGGTTTCGGCCAAAGCGCAGCGCTGCGCAAGCAGTCCGCGCAGTTGACAAAGTGCTATTGCGAAGTTGGTGGGTAGTTGACGCCGACATCCAAGGCTACTTTGACGCGATCGATCACGATCTCCTGCTTACATTAGTGAAGCGGCGGGTCAGTGATCGACGAGTGCTGAAGCTGCTCTCTCAGTGGCTGAAGGCCGGAGTGATGGAGGAAGGGCAATGGAGAGCAACGGAACTGGGGTCTCCACAAGGAGGAGTCATCAGTCCGTTGATGGCGAATATATATCTGCACGTTCTGGATATGTACTGGACGAAACAGTACTCGGAACTAGGAACTCTCTTCCGTTTCGCCGATGACTACGTGGTTGTCTGCCGCAGCAAGGCAGCTGCAGAACGAGCACTGGAGTTGATTCGGCAGATCATGGAGAAACTGAAACTGACGCTACACCCTACCAAGACTCGCCTAGTGGATTTGGGCAGGGAAGGTTTCGAGTTTCTGGGATTCCACTTTCATAAGCGGACCGACCGAAGGACGGGCAAAGTGTTGCCGTACTTCTGGCCTGGGCAGAAAGCGATGAAAACGGTTCGAAGCAAGATCCGTCAGCTCACTGGGTACAGCCGCAAGCGGGTTCCCATGGCGAAGATCGTTAACGACTTGAACCTGGTAATCAGGGGATGGCGTAATTACTTCTCCGCGGGCAACTCGACCAAGCAGCTGAAAGCCATGGATCACTACGCCTGGCTTCGGATACGCAGATCGTTCCTGGCGCGCCAAGGTAATCGGGGAGATTCACTGAGAGCCCGGTTTCCGGCATGGCTCGCTTGCTGTGGGGTGGAGCACTTCTACAAACCAGGAATATGCGGCATCGGCTTTGAACGCTCCAGGAGGACAGATAATCGGTAAGCCGTATGAGGGAGAACCTCACGTACGGTTTGAGGTGGCAGGGAATGGAAACCCGGACATGGTTGGGCTACTGAGGCACTCTCAGAGGAAACGGAGAGCTCCGGCTAGGCCCGACCTGCAGTCCCGACGGCGCCATTTCTTGACCCTACAAGTTGTCGAAATTCCCCCAACCGCCATACTTGCCCCATAAGCCGAATCGGTCGGCGACAGCGGAGAGGAAAGAGGCGCCGAGTGCGGTGCAGGAGGCTCGGAGTGGAGGCTTGAATGTTATTTCAGCACCCTGACGACAAGGCCGCCTGCAGCATGGCCCTGGTATAGCCGACATTGAATGCGTAACCTGCATACCCGCCACCGCCGGGGTAGTACGCTTTGAAATCGGGCTGCAGGCGATCGTAGTCTAGCGCACGGGGATGCTCCGGATAGATAAGTCGCGAATACTTTTGCCGTAGCAATTCTTTCATCACCGCGTACATATCATTCACTCCATCGTCGATGAAAACTTCGGTGTACCTCTCACTCACTCGCTGCACGCGAACATTTCGGTAATGAACGTGGTTGATAACATCGCGGCTCCCGAAGTAACGGCAGACCTCTACCGGATCATGTCCCATCTCGCGTGTCACTCCACAATCAAAGGTGATCCCGTTCGACTTGCTGGGAACAATATCAATAAGCCGTTTCCATCCATCCAAGCTCGCCATAATCTGTCGGGATCCCCGGCTAACGGGCACCGGCGGGTCGTTTGGATGTAGAGCGAGGCGCACCCCCGAATCTTCGGCCACTGGGATCACCGCCCTTAAGAAATAGCTTAGATTGCCCCACATTTCTTCTAGATCGTGCGTACCCTCCTCAGGAAGCGGAGGCAAGTTCTTGACGCGACCATAATCAAACCCCGTCAGCCCCGCACCGCCTCTGCCCGTTTCTTCGTAATACCCCTCCACCAGGCGATGCGCATAAAAGTTGTACTCAATTACCGGAAGGCCCACCCTTCCTGCGGCGCGAACGGACTGGAGAACTTTATCTATCTCCTCATCCCGGCCAGGCCTTCCATAGAGGGTATTTGGGAATCCCGAGATCATCATGTTGCCCAACCTCAGCCCTCTGGTTTTGAGGCGTTCCATCAAAGACCTGAGGTCTGCCTCCTGCCATGGAATCGGAGGTCCACCCATCAGAACGTTGTTGATTCCCAGTTGTTTTACGCGTCGCATATTCACTTCATCGACGGTGCTCGTCGAGAGTTCCAAGGCAATCTTTGGGCTATGCGGCGTCTCGGACGTACCGTCTTCTTCGAAACCTGTCTCCGGCAGAACGGCATGCGGAAATGAGACGGACAAAGCTGTCGTGCTAACCAGTTGCAACAATTTTCTTCGCGATAAATGAGATCCCGGCATGGATCCTCCGGAGTGCTGCGCGCGCCGCGATCATAGCAGCACTCGAAGTTCCTGATCGTGGACGTAAATTCCCCAGGGGCTCGAAAATTGATGGTTGATCTTCCCCGTCTTTGCGGATCTGGGACCCTATGCGGCTCGTACTGAAGTTCGACGTCTTTGAACAGTGCGATTGTGGTCCAACGAACGTGGCTCCTTCCGCATTGATGGCGTTCAACGTCTCAGGTGCGAGCACCGTGACGCGTTTCGTACGGGAAATCGGTGAATAAGTCGATGTACTCCCACTCGCGATGAGGCTATATGGCTAACGCCAGGTTACTGTTGACAATCTCAACGGAAAGAAGATAAAAGCGAGCAATAAAAGAGGGCTTGTGTTCGTGGCGATGACAGGCGGTGGCCTGAAGTCCGGAGATGCCACAATGCCGAAATTGGCCAATGGCTGAAGCTGTGAGTAAATGTCCTCATATCGACAAGATTCTGGGGTTACATGAAAATATTTCCCGCCGCGACTTTCTCGATGGCGCGTTGATGGCGTCTGCCAGCATGCTGGCGACAGGTGTTTCGCCGTTTCCGCTCGAGGCTCAAACCAAAAAAGAAAGCGGCTCGTCCTGGGACGGTTATTCTGGCGAGGGGGACTATAAAGGTTCCGCAGGCAATACTGAGCAGGTGATACAGAATGCTCATGCTGTCCGCGACCGCACATACGACAGAGCATCGCAAGATGTTCACGAAACCGGCGAAGTGTATGACTGCGTGATTGTGGGCGGTGGATTCTCCGGACTCTCTGCAGGACTGTTTTTCCACCAGCAGGCTAGTTCTGAGCGCAACTGCCTAATTCTGGATAACTCCCGTATTTTCGGCGGCGTAGCCAAGCGGAATGAATTTGTGGTCGACGGGCATCGTTTGTACGCACCGCAAGCTTCCGTACACTTTCAACCTCCTTATCCGAATAGTTTCCTGAAGACTGTGTACGACGCGATGGGATTGGACTGGGATGCCTTTAAGTCCTATCAGAAATGGCAAGGCCCTTCTCCGGAGATTGCCTTGCCGCGAAGCGCCTACGGTCAGGGAGCCATCAACGGTAAGTCCGCGAGCGCGTTCTTCTTCGGCGCGAAGTACGGACATAAGCCAGGTATCTGGATCACCGATCCTTTCGGCAAGAAACTTGAGGGAACGCCGTTTGACCAGAAAACACGCAACGAAATAATGCGCCTGAATGACGACCAGCCGGTCGTAGCGCCGCTGCTCTACGACTATCCTGGCGACGCAGTCTCACGTCAGCTCGACAGCATGACTCTTGAAGACTACCTCGTCCGGACCTATGGCGTGAGCCGCGAAACAATTCGCTTCTTTGTGGCCGGCGAAATGAGTGGTGGATTTGGGCTTGGCCCGGACGCGCTCTCTGGCTTCTTGCAGTACGAATGGTCCAAAACGATCCCAACAGTTGACGACACGATGAAAACGGGAATTCAGATGTTCCCCGGCGGCAACTCCGGCATGATCCGACTGCTGGTCAAAACCATGATCCCCGAATCCTTCGAAGGGCCACGAACCATGGAAGCGGTGTGGAGGAACCCGGTGAACTTTGCCGCCCTTGACCGGCTGCATCAGCGAGTCCGCGTGCGCTTAGACTCGACGGTTGTTCGCGTTGAACACATCGGCGAGTTGAGCAAATCGGATTTCGTCTCCGTGGTGTACACAAACAAGGGCCGGCTCTATCAGGTGAAAGCGAAGACGGTGGTGATGGCCGGCGGCGGCTGGATGACCAAGCACATCGTGCGAGACTTGGATGAAACCCGACGAACGAGTTACGAACAATTCAACTATTCGCCGTATATGGTGGCGAACGTCGCGGTTCGCAACTGGCGTTTTCTCTACAACCTCGGCATCTCGAGCGCCAGATGGTTTGAGGGGTTTGGCAGTTATGTCAACGTGCGCAAGAGTGCGACCTTCGGCGTCGATACTCCTGTAGCAGGTCCGGATCTGCCCACGGTGCTTACCCTCTTCATTGATTTTGCTAAACCCGGGCTTCCGGCGCGCACCCAGGGACAAATGGGTCGTGCGGAGCTGCTATCCACGCCGTTTTCTAACTACGAGCGCCAAATACGCGAACAATTGACGGAGATGTTTGGTCCCTCCGGTTTCGACGCTAAGCGCGATATCGCGGGAATCGTGCTTAATCGATTCGGCCACGCGTTCATCAATCCACAGCCGGGATTCTTCTTCGGGTTGGACGGCAGAGCCGCACCGCGCGAAGCTCTGCGTGGAGGACCTTTCGGGCGAATCGCCTTTTCTCATTCCGATTTGGCTGGAGCGATGGATCACCGCAACGCTTTTCTGGAATCAAAACGTGCGGTAAGTCAACTTTTGGATCAAGTCCTAACCTAAACGACCGGATCAAGCCCAAACCCTAGAAATTGGCGGGCCTCGTTTCGCAGGAGTGCAGGGGCAACGTCTCTTCTCTATATGACAGTGGACCGACCTGCGACTTGGTGGTGAAACAGGGGGCGAGAGTGTTGGGGACGGTAGTGGGGCAAGGAATCTGAAAAGAAACGAGCTTCTTTGGGAAGAACATGCGTCATCGAGCGGTGGCCTCTCCGGGAAAGGTGCGCCGTCAAAAACCATCTTCGTGGCGGAAGTTGACCGTTCAGTGTTATGACCTGTCAGGAAAGAAGGACGAGAACGGCCGACTGAAGAAACTGGTGGCCGAGCTGACTCTCGACGTCCCAATACCGGCGACATCGCGCGCACGGTATACCTCCCCCATGCCGCCCCCGCCAGACGATCTCGTAAGGGCCGAGTTTGCTGCCAGCCGCGAGTGCCACGGTAACCTCGCATGGCGCTAATCTATCTGATTGAGACTTGCCGAGCCCGCGGGAAGGGGATCGGGTTGCCAACCTGTCGCTCACGATCTGCGCGCCGGACTTGTGCTCGGCTCTGCCATGCTTCGGGTGGAGAATTCATCTCGCTACTGCTCCGTAGGTTTCGTTGACTGACCTCTTAGCACGTCCGTAAGATGGGCCGGACCTATAAAGCTGGGATGTCCATATGATCGGGCAGATCATTTCGCACTACCGGGTTATCGAGACCCTGGGCGGTGGCGGCATGGGTGTGGTGTACAAGGCCGAGGACACAGAGCTCGGCCGTTTTGTTGCTCTGAAATTCCTTCCTGAAGATGTAGCTCGGGATCTGCTGGCGCTGGAACGGTTTCGTCGCGAGGCACGCGCCGCCTCGGCTCTCAATCATTCCAATATTTGCACCATCTACGAAATCGGCAAACATGGCGAGCAGTCTTTCATTGCCATGGAGTTTCTGGACGGCATGACATTAAAGCATCGCATTGCTGGAAAGCCGTTAGATAACGAAACTGTGCTCTCGCTCGCAATAGAGATTGCCGACGGCTTGGACGCCGCGCATTCCCAAGGAATTGTCCACCGGGACATCAAGCCGGCCAACGTTTTTGTCACAAAGCGCGGCCACGCCAAGCTGCTGGATTTCGGTCTGGCTAAGGTCACCGTCGCGAGTTCTTCCAGCCAAGCCACATCGGCGAACACTATGACTGCCGTCGAAGAGCACCTGACGAGCCCAGGCTCTACGCTTGGCACTATCGCCTATATGTCACCCGAACAGGCCCGTGGCAAAGAACTGGACGCCCGGAGCGATTTGTTCTCTTTCGGAGCTTTGCTCTACGAGATGGCGACAGGTGTGCTCCCGTTTCATGCGGGCAGCTCCGCAGAGATCTTCAAAGCCATTCTGGACACAACGCCGATTCCTGCCTCGCGACTGAATCCCAATATGCCAGCCGAATTGGACCGAATCATCGGTAAGGCGTTGGAGAAAGACCGTAATCTGCGCTATCAGAGTGCGGCGGAGGTGCGAGCCGACCTGCAACGGCTGAAGCGAGACACCGATTCGGGAAGGGCCGGAACAGTCTCGGCGTCCAGCGTTCAAATTCCAGCACTTGCTGGAACAGACAGCACTGCCCGTACGGCACCAGGATTTCAAGGTAGCCGCTACCGATGGAAGGCGTGGGTGATTGCTCTGGGCGGGCTCGGCGTCATCGTCATCACGTCGCTCATCTATCTTCAATCTCGCCCTACGCCTCCACCCAAAGTATCGGGCTACGTCGCTGTTACCCATGACGCTAATCCGAAAGTTCTGATTGGGACGGATGGGGCACGGCTTTACTTTAACGAATACGGCTCCGCGGGTTCGGCCATTGCGCAAGTGTCCGGTTCTGGGGGAGAAGTGGCATACGTCTCGGTTCCTGCCCCGACAATGGTACTGCTTGCTGTTTCTCCCGATGGTTCAACGCTGCTGGTCGCGGACGAGGTGGGCCAGACAGCATTCAATGGACCGCTTTGGACGGTTCCTGTGCTCGGCGGATCCCCGCGCAGACTTGGAGAGGCCACTGCTCAGGCCGGCGCCTGGTCCCCTGACGGCCAAATGATCGTTTACGCAGACGGACACGACTTGTTCCTCGCAAAGAGCGATGGTGGCGAACCTCACAAGCTGGTCTCTTTGCCCAGTCTTGTGTTTGGTCCTACCTGGTCGCCGGACGGAACCGTGATTCGATTTACCTCCGGGAACGCAATGTTTACTCAAGGTTCGCTTTGGCAGATTTCAGTGAACGGAACCGACCTGCATCCGCTGCTGCCCAATTGGCGCACTCCTCCGCAATTATGTTGCGGCAAGTGGACTGCAGATGGAAAGTTTTTCATATTCCAATCCGAAAGTACCATCTGGGCTTTAGCGGAGAAGGGGACTTGGTTTGGAAAAGCCAATGGCCAACCAGTCCAGCTGACCTCTGGGCCGATGGCCTTCTTCTCGCCGATGCCCAGCAAGGATAGTAAGAAACTGTTTTTGGTGGGTGCGCTGGCACGCGGTGAACTGACGCGATATGATGCCAAGTCGGCTGCGTTCGTTTCATTTCTTTCCGGGATTTCGGCGGACGGTGTCAGCTTCTCTAAGGATGGCCAGTGGGTCGCTTATGTCAGCTTCCCGGAAGCCACACTATGGAGAGGCAAACTAGACGGCAGCGAGCGGATTCAACTCACTTATCCTCCCCTCACGGCCGTACTGCCCAGCTGGTCACCCGATGGCAAGCAAATTGTGTTCTTTGCCCCGTCGCCAGCGCAGAAGTCGAAGCTATATATAGTTTCAGCAGACGGGGGCACGCCGCGCGAGATCCTACCCGAAGACAAGACGGACAAATATGATCCTACTTGGTCACCCGAGGGAACAAGAATCGTCTTCGGTGGCAGTCCAGCTGACCGCAACAGCAGCATCAGGATTTTCGATATGAACACTAATCGAACTTCGACCTTGCCTGGTTCCGAGAACCTTTTTTCGCCCCGCTGGTCGCCCGATGGCCGCTATATCGTCGGCATGCCTTCTGATTCTCGCAGTCTCATGCTTTTCGATTTCGCTACCCAAAAATGGGAGCAGATCGCGAAGATAACCAACGGTTTTCCCAATTGGTCGAAAACTGGAGAGTATATTTATTTCCTGCATGAAGAGAACCAGCCATCGGTAATGCGAATACGCATTCGCGACCGGAGGATCGAGCGCGTTGCTGATCTGAAAAATTTTCGGCAAGCGGGCTTTTTCAACGTCTGGCTCGGCATGGCACCCGACGATTCACCGCTTCTGCTCCGGGACACTGGGACGCAGGAAATCTACGCTCTCGAATGGCAGACGCCGTAACTCACATACCGTTTTGGTCTACTGGACTGACGCGATGTGACAAGCGAAGAACACCGCGGGGGTCAGTCCAAGTTCCTGCCGAGCGACGTGCTCAGGTCAGGCAATTACGACTTACACAAGGCAAGTGTGTTTTCTCGGATCAGCTCCGCAGATGGGGCGAGCAGAACACGAACCGATGCTACATCCCCCCGGAATGGCTGCTTGATGTCTGAGATATCATTGCTGACCCGGACAAAGGCCGCGTTAGTCCGGATTGAGAGTTACCGCTACAGGTCTGGCCGTCAGATCTCCTTTCCCTTCTCGAATCACATAGAACTTATCAGCTGGGACGTTGTGAAAAATCTGACGCAGTCCGCGGGGCCACAGCACCTCGACAGTCTCGGCAAGGGTTGCAGAGCCGAGGCCGAAGCGAGCGCGGACATCGCTGTGTGAGAGGTAGCTGCCACCGGCAATGATCTCGCGAACCTGCAACATCCCGCTTGCCCGTACACGGATGCGTGCACCGATTGCGTCACGGTTGCTGCTGGTCCCGATGAGCTGCAAATTTAGGAAGTGATTACCGGTGCCTCCCCGGTTGTGTAGCAGCAATGGGTGATCGTTATTGTTAGCCACCAGCACGTCCGTACTCCCGTCATTATCGAAGTCAGCGAACGCTACACCTCGTCCCGCGTAAGGTGTCGTGAATCCATTGCCCGCAACCTTAGTGACCTCGACGAATTTGCCTTTCTGATCATTGTGGAACAGTGAATTGATCTGCTTGTAATGATTTCCCGGCGAAGCAATCTCAACCTCCGGGTACACATGACCATTCGCGATAAACAAGTCCAGCCAGCCATCATTGTCGTAGTCGAAGAATCCCCCACCAAAGCTCAAAACGTGTCGGGTCGGACCGGTGATGCCCACTGCATCGCTGACCTCCTCAAGAAAACCCTTCCCATCATTTCGCCAAACATGGTCTGAGTTGTCCTGGAAGTCAGAGATGAAGAGGTCGAGGTGGCCGTCGTTGTCGTAATCACCGAGGGAGATGCACATGGCAGCCATGGCCCCTCCACCAGTGCTCAAAGCCATGCCCGCCCGCAGGGCGATATTGGTGAACTTGCCATTGTGATTGTTGTGATAGAGATATGCCTCCAGGCCATCGTTAGCCACGAACAAGTCCGGCCAACCATTGTCGTTCCAGTCGCCCGCTCCCACCGCAAGGTTCAACCCATGGGGCTGATACACGCCAGCAGCCTTGGTCACATTGGTGAATGTTCCATTCCCGTTATTGTGATACAGCACGGCTGGTGTGCCGCCGTAGACCGTGGGCCGACAGCTGGTGCGAATGTTGGGGCCGAGCGGACAGGTGCGCTGGCTGTTAGGTCCAAAGTTAGCGTAGCCACCGACATAAAGATCTAGGTAGCCATCGCGGTCGTAATCAAAAAAGGTTGCTCCGGTGTGGAATGGATAGCCGAAATCCATCGCGCCAACGCTGGCATGGTCGGTAACGTCAGTGAAGGTACCGTTACCATTGTTGTGATAAAGGATATTCTTTCCGTACTGGGTCACGTACAAGTCGGGATAACCATCGTTGTCATAATCACCCCATACACAACCCAAGCCATAAGCATTACCCGGGACCACCGCTTTTTCCGTTACATCGACAAAAGTCCCATCCCCATTGTTGTGATATAGAGCATTACGCACTGCGATGTCTCGGTTATATAGATCACGGCCGTTAACGAGATAAATATCCGGCCAGCCATCGCCATCATAATCGGCCACACACACGCCAGGACCGGCCTCTTCCAGAATCGTCGAGGTGCCGTTCGACCCCTTGTAGTGGAGAAAGTGGATTCCTGCTGCCTGCGTAACATTGTCGAACTGGACGGAAGACGGAGGTTGAGTCTGAGAAACTGCCGACTGCACTTCATTCCACGACCAACAGTTGGTAACGATCAGCAGCGCGCCGAAAACCGAAAACGACAGCAGACCTCGCGTTATCAAGTGAGAGTGAGAAGCCGATGCACGCACTGTGTTCAGCCATAACTTGGGACTTCTCTTCATTGAGGATCACTATCCACCTGTGGAGAGCCCATGATCAATGCCTGGTCGTGCTCCAGAGAGCTCCGCCGCAGATTCTGGGACCGCGTCAACGCTTTCTGCGCTAATTCCGATTGGCCGAGCTTCCGGTAGGCTAAATACAGTTGGTAATGGACATTGCCATAATGGTCGAACGGAGCTGCCTTCTCAAGTTGCGGGACCGCCTCCGTAAACTGTCCCAATCGGACATATGCGGTCCCGAGCAGGCCACGGGCTTCAGTTAAATCCGGTTGCAGACGAAGGGCCTGCTGTAAGTGCGGAACAGCCTTCTCGTTCTGCCGCTTTTGCACGTAAAGTCGACCCAACAAATAGAGTGTGTGTGTTCGAGAGGGATCAAGCGCAAGGCTTCTATCGAGTTCTCTCAGGGCGTCTTCGTCAGAATGATTGTCCAGATATAGCTCCCCAAGTGCCTCATGAAGTTCCGAGTCTTCGGGGCGCAACTTCAAGGCAACTTGAAACTCTTTGGCCGCGTTATCGAGATCCTGGCGAAGCGCATGACCCTCGCCGCGTAATTGGTGGGCTCGCCAGGAATCGGGAAATGATTCTTCCAATTGGGCATAGGACTGCGCGCCCAGCTCATGATAGGTCCGCGCCAACCAATAGCTAGCCTCCGCATTCTCCTTCGTGACCCCCCGCACTTTGGCTAACGCCTCAGCCGCGCGCTGGTATTCGCGAAGTGCGAACAGCGTCTTTCCGAGCAAGAGTCGCTGCGAATCGGCCAGATGCTTTTGACTTTGAAGCGAATCTGCGCAGGCGGCATATCGATGGGCATTGCAGGGATCCTGATTTGCACTAAGGGCTTTGGGTGCATGTTGCCACTTCCGGAAGTCGGATTGGAAGCCTTTCCATCTATCATCTGGGTGAGTGATTTCCCTGCTCGCGTCAAGGCTTGCTAGAAGAAAATGCTTGGCGGCTCCCTCTGGGAACGCCTGGAGCGAACCCACTAAAGCCGTTGCTTGATCCTGAGAGAGTTCGATCATAGGGAAATCTCGTTGTACGGCCAAAAACTCGGGAGAGATTTCCCATACTTTTCCCACAGCTTTTGCGGCCATCGAGGCTTCGCCTTTTGCCAGCTGCGTTTCCGCTAATCCGAGCCAGGCTACCTCATTTTTTGAATCGAGCTGAAGTTCGGAATGGAACTCCGTCTCAGCCTGCTCAAGTTTGCTTGCGTGCAGACATGCTTGGCCCATCGAGGCATGCAAGCCGGGTTGCCGAGGTTCACTTCCCAGCGCTTTCCGATATTCTTGTGCTGCATCTTCCCAACGGCTCCGTTGGAATAAGAGGTCCCCGAGAAACCGATGCCCCCAGGCCGACTCTCGATACAAGTGCGCCCCCCGGTAAGCCAAGCGGGCAGAAAGGTCTAGGTATTGATGTCCGAGTTTGAACCATGCCTCGGCCTTGTCGGAATTCAGAAGGGCGAGCTGACGGAACTGCTCGGCAGCATTTCCGAAGTTCTCTTGAACTAGGTAGGACGAAGCTAATGCTTGACGCGCCTCGCGGCTCGAAGGATCCAACTTCAGGGCGCGCTGAAGGAAGGGAACCGCCTTCTCCGGAGATCCCAGTTTGAGGTAGTCCATACCGACGATTACGTTGGGAGCCAGCAGGTTTGGTCTTTCACGTAGCGCCGTCGCCAGGTGCCGGACAGCTAAGTCGTATTCGAAAAGGCTATGATAAGCGAGGCCAAGATTGACCTCGGCCTCGATAAGATTTGGATCTAGCGCCAGTACTTTCTTGAATTCTTCGGCGGCGCGGGCAAACTCACCTTGCTTTAATGCCTGCTGCCCGGCGCGAAAATGGTCAGCAAGTTGTTCCTCAGAGTTTTCACAAGATGCCAGGATCGGGGCAATGGCCCAGAGAATCAGAGCCAAAGACAGACACGACAACGTCGAATGTATCCAGCGGCGGCAGCACGGCACAGACGTGAAAGCCGTAAGTTCGCCTAAAGCCGTTTGATCAGCAGAGTTCTCCTGCGACCACATGGGAGTGAGCTGAATATACCAAGAAGAATGTGCCCAGAGCTGCAGGATAGCTTCGGGCACTTTGCGCTAGAAGGTCAACCTCAACCCAAACTGAATCACACGCGGCAAGTTGTATTGCCCCGTGATCTGGCCAAAGCTGCCCCCTTGGGAAACTGGAGTACAGCAACTCGTGTTCGGCGGATTAAACTGCGGGTGGTTGAAGAAATTAAAGAATTCTGCACGGAATTCGATGCCGATTCTTTCATCCGGGCCGAGTTTCGTGTTCTTGAACGCGGCGAAGTCGATGTTTTTGATCCCGTCCGCGCGCAGATTCGGCTCGGTACGCGAATCGGTGCCGTAACCGTAGTTGTTCGTGTA
>Ga0075423_10004881_pt1 | contig 12472 bp, 12 predicted proteins | sample SoiMethybrSBSTD2_FD_80114 | JGI IMG/M metagenome (GOLD analysis project Ga0075423, IMG submission 80114) | Bulk soil microbial communities from a Populus tree surrounding site in Tennessee, USA - Soil MetaG P. TD hybrid SBSTD2 | ecosystem: Environmental > Terrestrial > Soil > Tree plantation...
CGCGGCCGCCCGCGAGAAAGGAGGCCGCGCGGGAGGAGCCGCGAGCTGTCGGGCCTCTCGAAGGCCGAGCTCGACGACCGCGCGCGCAAGGCGAACATCCGCGGCCGCTCGAAGATGTCGAAGGACGAGTTGATCGAGGCACTGAGGGCTGCCTGAGCAGAAACACCTGAGCGTCGTTCCCGATGTCGAGCAAGAGCTCGATCGGCTCTACGCTCTTCCGCTCGAGGAATTCACGGGCGCGCGGAACGACCTGGTGAAACGTCTCGGCAAGGCGGGCCAGGCGGAAGCCGCGGCCGAGGTCAAGAAGCTCGCCAAGCCGAGCGTCCCGGTCTGGACGGCGAACCAGCTCGCGCGACGAGAGCCCGGAGAGCTGCGGGCACTGCTGCGCTCGGCGGAGGAGCTACGCAAGGCCCAGCAGAAGGCGCTTGCGGGGAAGGGCGTCGCCGACCTGCAGAAACGGCTCGACGAACAGCGCCGCGCGGTCAGGGCCCTCGCAAGGCTCGGACGCGACATTCTTGCGGACGAGGGCCGCTCGGTCAGCGACGCGATCGTGGAGCGGATCGCCAAGACACTGGACGCCGCCGCCCTGGACGAGGGATCGCGCTTCCTCCTGCGCGCAGGTCGACTCACCGAGGAGGTCGAGCCGCTCGGTTTCGACGCCCTCGCGGGGATGTCCGTGACACCGGCGAAGGGTCGGCGCACCGCGGCCAAGGCGAAGCCGAAGGGGGGCGCCGTCGCCGAGGCGCGACGCCGCCTCCAGGAAGCCCAGCGCAAAGCCCGTGAGCGCGCACGGGAGGCGACCCATGCCGATCGGGAGGCCGACCGGGCCGAAAGCGCCGCCGCGAAGGCCCGCAGCGGCGCCCGCGAAGCACGCGAGCGCGCCGACGCGGCCCAGGCCGCCGTTGCAGAGGCCCAGGCCGCGCTACGCGACGCCCAAGGCGACTAAAGGTTCTAGGACTCGCCGCGCTCGGGCTCGTTCACGACGGGGTCGGTCGCGAGCCTCTCGGCCGCCTGCCGCGTTTCCTCGGCGCCCTTCTCGGCCAGCTCGACGAACTTGTTCTCGTCGGTGGCCTGGCTCTCCAGCTCTCGATCTTGTTCATCCGTCATGCCCCGCTCGTTCCCACGCGCTCTAGTCTGTAACCCGAAGCGGGCGTGGCGGAATTGGCAAACGCGACGGGTTTAGGACCCGTTGGGCGAAAGCCCTTGGAGGTTCGAGTCCTCTCGCCCGCACTCGCCGTCGTTGTCCTCTTCAGTGCGGGCGCTGCCTTTGCATCGAGTCGCGGGAACTCGTGGCGGACGGCGACGCCGCTGCCCGTCGCGCGGACGGAGGTTGCGAGCGCGCGGCTCGGCGACGAGATCGTGCTGATCGGCGGCTACCTCGCCGACAGCAGGAGCTCGGGTCGGGTCGATGCCTACTCGCCGCGGACGCGGAGGTGGCGGCGGCTGCCTGATCTGCCCGCGCGGGTGAACCACGCAATGGCGGCCTCTGCCGGAGGCCGGCTCTACGTCGTGGGCGGCTACGGCGCCGAGCGGTCCGCGTTCTCGTTCTTCGGTGGCCGCTGGCACCGGTTGAGGCCGCTGCCGGCGCCGCGCGCGGCCGCGGGGGCGGCGGTCGTCGGCAAGCGGCTGTACGTGGTCGGCGGGGTGGTGGCACCGGGGCGTCTGGCGCCGCGGATGCTCGTGCTCGGCCTGCGGACCGACCGCTGGTCGTTCGCGCCCGGGCCGAGCCCGCGCGAGCACCTTGCCGCCACAGCCAGCGGTGGTGTCCTCTACGCGCTGGCGGGCCGCTCCGGCGGGACGAACTTCACGACCTTCGAGGTTTACTCGCCGGCCCGGCGGCGCTGGTCGCGGCTACCCGCGGTTCCGTATCCGCGCGGCGGCACGGGGGCCGCCGTCGCCGGCGGCCGGATCGTCTCCGTGGGCGGCGAGGAGGCTGCGGGCACGATCGCGTCGGTCTACGCCTACGGAATCTCCGCGAGACGCTGGACGCGCCTGCCCGACATGCGCACGCCGCGGCACGGGCTGGGTGTCGTCTCGTTCGGCAACACGGTCTACGCGATCGCGGGCGGCCCGGAGCCTGGCCTGCACGTCAGCTCGGCGAACGAGTTCTTGAGGCTTCCTTAGCCAGGCGTTCGATCCCGATAACGGCCCTTTCGATCGCTGTTTCGTCGAAGAGGAAAGGCGCCGCGTTCGGAATCGTGTGAACGGGGCCGTCGAGGTCGCCCGATTCTCCTACGGCATTCAGCGCGTAGCGGATCGGAATCTCGTGGCAGACGACGAGCGCGCAACGGTACGGCGCCGCGAGCAGGCGCCGGTACGCCTCGACGTAGCGGAGCGCCGTCTCGACGAGGCTCTCGCCGCCCGGAAACCGGTCGCTCCGGACATGCTCGCGCTTCCAGGCGTGGTATTCGTCGATCGTCTTGCCCTCGAGGTCGCCGATGTCGACGTCGTCGAAGAGCGCCTCCTCGACGATCGGCACGTCACGTCCGCCCATCACGATCTGCGCGGTCTCGACGGTCCGGCCGAACCGCGTGTGCAAGCAGACGTCGAGCGGCAGCGAGCGAACCTGCAGCCCGAGCCGCGCCGCCTCCTCGCGTCCGCGCTCGGTCAGCGGCGCCGGGACGGACGGATCGCCGTTGATCCGGTGCTGGTGGTTCAGCACCGATTCGGCGTGGCGGGCCAGGACGAACAGGCGCATGCGGCGACGGTACAAGCTGGGGAACCTCCCGGTTCCCCAGACCCCTCCACTGGTCCGCTTCGCGGACAGGCGCCGCGCGCCGCTCCGTCAGCCGAAAGACCTTTGCTTGAATGGACGAGTGGCCGTCCAGGTCGAAGAGCTCCCGGACAACAAGGTCCGGCTCAAAGTCGACGTTCCGCGCGAGGACATGCGCCACGCGGTCGAGCACGCGACCTCGGACCTCGCGGGGTCCGTGAAGATTCCCGGTTTCCGCCCGGGCAAGGTGCCGGCACGCGTTCTGCGCGCCCGAATCGGCGAGGAGCGGTTGCTGACCGAGGCGGTCGAGAGTCACATCGGCGGGTGGTTCTGGACCGCTGCGGCAAGCAGCAGGATCCGGCCGGTCGCGCAGCCCGAGTTCGACTACGACCTTCCTGCTTCCGAAGACGACGAATGGAGCTTCACCGCGACCGTCGACGTGCAGCCGAAGCCCGAGGTCGCCAACTGGAGCACGCTCGAGGTTCCCTACGCGGAGGCGGAGGTTCCGTCCGAGCTCGTCGACCAGGAGATCGATGCGCTGCGCGAGAGCGTGGCAAGCCTCACGCCCGTCGAGGGCCGCCCGGCTCAGACGGGTGACGTGGTCGTCGTCGACGCGGTCGAGGAGTCGGGTGAGGCGCAGCGCTCGCTCGTGCTCGAGCTCGGCTCGGGTCGGCTGATGGAAGAGGTCGAGCGCGCGCTGCTCGGAGCGTCTCCCGGCGACACGAGGACCGTCGAGTACGCACTCCCCGACGGCGTCTCGCGGACGACAGAGCTCACCGTCAGGGAGATCCAGGAGAAAGTCCTGCCGCCCGCCGACAACGAGCTCGCCCGGGCCGCGAGCGAGTTCGACACGTACGACGAGCTACGAGCGGAGATTGATCGGGCCCTGCGGGAGCAGCTCGAGGAGGAGCTCGACGCGGCGTTCCGCGCCGAGGCGGTCGACCGGCTCGTCGAGGCATCGAATGCGACGGCTTCCGGCCCGCTCGTCGAGGCGCGCGCGCGCGAGATGCTGAACCAGCTCGGCCGCTCGCTCGACCGACGCGGGATCACCGCCGACCTTTATCTGCAGGCGACCGGCCAGACGCCGGAGCAGCTCGCGCAGGGCGTTCGAGCCGAGGCCGCACGTTCGGTGGCGCGCGAGCTCGTGCTCGAAGCCGCCGCGGACAAGCTCGGCATCGAGGTCGCCGACGAGGAGGTCGAGGAACTCGTCCGCGAGCAGGCGGATGTGGCTGGAGAGGATGCCGACGAGATCCTGACCCAGCTCCGCGAGACCGACCGCCTCGAGACGCTGCGCACCGACCTGCGCCTCAAGAAGGCCCTCGATCGCATCGCCGCCGAGGTTCAGCGGATCTCGCCGGATCTCGCGGAGGCGCGCGACAAGCTTTGGACACCGGAAAAGGAAACCGCCCCGACCGAAACGAAACTCTGGACCCCCGCCAGCAAGGAGCCTGCATGAGCCCGTTGATTCCCATGGTCGTCGAACAGACCTCGCGCGGCGAGCGCGCGTTCGACATCTACTCGCGCCTCCTGAACGAGCGCATCGTCTTCCTCGGCACCCCGGTCGACGATCAGATCGCCAACCTGATCATCGCCCAGCTGCTGCACCTCGAGTCCGAGGACCCCGACAAGGACATCTCGCTATACATCAACTCGCCCGGCGGCTCCGTGTACCACGGGCTCGCGATCTACGACACGATGCAGTTCATCAAGCCGGACGTGCAGACGATCTGCGTCGGCACGGCGATGTCGATGGGCGCACTGCTTCTCGCAGGCGGGACGAAAGGAAAGCGGATGGCGCTCCCGAACTCGAAGATCCTCATCCACCAGGTGTGGGGCGGCTTCCAAGGCCAGGCGACCGACATCGAGATCCACGCGCGCGAGACGATCGCTCTCAAGCGCTCGCTGGAGGAGATCATGTCGGAGCACACTGGCCAGCCGCTCGATCGGGTCTCGAAAGACATGGAACGCGACTACTTCATGACACCGCAAGAAGCCAGGGAGTACGGCATCATCGACAACGTGATCGTGCACCGCGACGGGGCCAGGCCCTAGCAGCGGAGTCGATTTCAGGCTAAAAGGAGAGACGTGGCCCGAGCGACCGACGGAAACGAGCAGCTTCTCTGCAGCTTCTGCGGCAAGTCCCAGCGCCAGGTCAAGAAGCTGATCGCCGGGCCCGGCGTCTACATCTGCGACGAGTGCATCGATCTCTGCAACGAGATCATCGACGAGGAGCTGACCACGCCGGCCCAGCTCGACCTCGAAAACCTCCCGAAGCCGAAGGACATCTACGCCGTTCTCAACGACTACGTCGTCTCTCAGGAAGAGGCGAAGCGGACGCTGTCGGTTGCCGTCTACAACCACTACAAGCGCGTCCAGATGGTGAGCGACGCCGAGGGGGACGTCGAGCTTCAGAAGTCGAACATCCTGCTGCTCGGGCCGACCGGCTGCGGGAAGACGCTCCTGGCGCAGACGCTGGCGCGAATCCTGAACGTGCCGTTTGCGATCGCCGACGCGACCGCGCTGACCGAGGCCGGCTACGTCGGCGAGGACGTCGAGAACATCCTGTTGAAGCTGATCCAGGCGGCCGACTTCGACATCAAGAAGGCCGAGACCGGGATCATCTACATCGACGAGGTCGACAAGATCGCGCGCAAGGCGGACAACCCGTCGATCACCCGCGACGTCTCGGGCGAGGGGGTCCAGCAGGCGCTGCTGAAGATCCTGGAAGGGACGGTCGCCTCCGTACCGCCTCAGGGTGGCCGGAAGCATCCGCACCAGGAGTTCCTCTCGATCGACACGACGAACATCCTGTTCATCTGCGGCGGTGCCTTCGCCGATCTCGACAAGATCATCGCCAAGCGGATCGGCAAGAACGCGGTCGGCTTCGGCGCCGACATCCGCTCGAAGAACTCGACGGAGGCCGCCGAGCTGCTCTCCGAAGTGATGCCCGAGGATCTGCTCTCGTACGGCTTGATTCCCGAGTTCATCGGCCGCCTGCCCGTCGTCTCGGCGGTGCACCAGCTCCAGCGTGAGGACCTCGTTCAGATCCTCACCGAGCCCAAGAACGCGCTCGTCAAGCAGTACCAGCGCTTCTTCGGCTACGACAACATCGAGCTCGTCTTCACGGACGACGCGCTCTGGGAAATCTCGGACAAGGCGCTCGAGCGCGAGACCGGTGCGCGGGGATTGCGCTCGATCATCGAGGCGGCGCTCCTGGACGTGATGTTCGAGCTGCCGTCGAGGAACGACGTCGTCAAGTGCGCGATCACGAAGGAGACGATCGCGAAGGAGCTCAAGCCGACGCTCGTGACGAGCGGGGCGGCCGCCGACGACGAGCCCGAAGAGCTCGCCGAAGAGTCGGCCTAAGCCCTTCCTCGCAATCCGCTGAGCCCTCAATCGACGTAGAAACGGTCGAAACGGCCGCACGTCGCGTTTGTTTCATTTATAAAGTGGCACCGCCGCATCAGCCAGGAGCGGCGAAGCATCGATCGCTTGGGGGGATCGAAAATGAGAAGGATGTGGGGAAGGAGGGCGCTGGCCGTATCGGCAGCGGCCTTGCTCGCGTGCCTCGGCCTTGTCGCCGCCGCGGCCGCTCGTGAGTCCGGCCCGGGCTCCGCTGCAGCAGGAAAGACCCTGACGGTGGGGCTGGCAGAGGATCCGGACGCGCTTGACCCGACGCTCGCCAGGACGTTCGTCGGCCGGATGGTCTTCTTGTCGATGTGCGAGAAGCTCTACGACATCAACAAGGACCTCCAGATCGTGCCGCAGCTCGCCGCGCGCATGCCGAAGGTCTCGAGCGACGGCAAGACGATGACGATCCGGCTGCGCGCCGGAATCAAGTTCAACGACGGCACGCCGCTGAATGCACAGGCGGTCAAGATCTCGCTCGACCGTGACCGGACACTCGCGCGATCGGCGCGGGCGAGCGAGCTGACGCCCGTCTCGAGTGTCACGACGAGCGGCTCGAGGACGGTCGTCCTCCACCTCTCTGCGCCGTTCGCGCCACTTACCTCGCTGCTGGCAGACCGCGCCGGAATGGTCATGTCGCCGACGCAGCTCAGCAAGCTTGGCAACAGCTTCGCGAGCAACCCGGTGTGTGTCGGGCCGTTCCAGTTCGTCAGCCGGACGGCCGGCGACCGGATCGTGTTGAAGAAGTCGAACGTCTACTACAACAAGAGCAAGGTCAAGCTCGGCGGAATCGTGTATCGGATCATCGACGAGCCGAACACGATGGCCGTCAACCTGCGCTCGCACGGGATCGACGTCGGCGACCGCCTCGCAGCGACCAGCCTGTCGTCGGTCCGGCACGACAGCAGTCTTCGGCTGATCAAGGCCATCACGATCGGCTACCAGGGCCTGACGCTCAACATCGGCAACAAGACGGGCCTCAGGCACCCCTACGCGAATGTCGGAACGCCGCTCGCCAAGCACTCGGGGCTACGCCGGGCCTTCGAGCTCTCGCTCGATCGAGGCACGATCAACCGGGTCGTCTTCAACAACCTGAACTTGCCCGACTGCAGCCCGATCTCGCCTGTTCTGAAAGCGTGGCGAGACCCGTCGTTCAAGTGCCCGAAGCACAATCTCGCCCTTGCGAAGAGGCTCGTTAAGGCTTCTGGCGAGAAGACGCCGATCTCGGTCAACCTGATGCTCGCAACGGACTCCGTGAACGCCAAGCTCGGCGCGGTGATCCAGTCCGAGGCGGGGAAAGCCGGCTTCAAGGTCAACCTGCAGCCGACGGAGTTCACGACGTCGCTCAACAGGGCGGACGCCGGCCAGTTCGACACGTTCGCCGTGGGGTTCTCGGGGCGCGTGGATCCCGACGGGACCACGTACGGCTTCATTCACACCGGCGGCTCACTGAACGACAGTGGATACTCGAACAAAACCGTCGACCGGCTGATGGACGGGGCCCGGGCGTCGCGGAAGCTGGCGGCGCGCAAGGCGGCCTACTACAAGGCATTCAAGATCGTCCAGAGGGACCGGCCGTTGATCTATTTGTGGCACCCGATCAACTACACGGGCGTCAGCAAGAAGATCTCGGGCGTCCAGGTATTCGGCGACGGCCTGATCCGCGTCGCGTTCGCAAGCAAGTAGGCGGCGGAGACAGGGGCGATCGTGGGCGGCTTCGTTCTGCGAAAGATCGGAGCCGCCCTAATCGTCCTGCTCATCGCGAGCTTCTTCGTTTTCCTCGGGATCCGGGCGCTCCCGGGCGATCCTGCTGTCGCGCTCGGCGGCGAGGACCGCGACCCGCAGGTGATCGCCCAGATCCGCCACGACTACGGGCTCGACAAGCCGCTGCCCGTCCAGTACGTCCGCTGGCTCGGCCACGCCCTGCGGGGTGATCTCGGCGAGGACCAGCGGTCGCTCTCCGTCTCACACACGATCATCACGAAGCTGCCGGTGACGCTGGAGCTTGCGGGGCTCAGCGTGCTGATCGCGATCCTGATCGGTATTCCGACCGGTGTGCTCGCGGCGGTGCGCCGCGGCAAGGTGACCGACTACGTCAGCACGACGATCGGGCTGATCGGGCTGTCGGTGCCGCATTTCTGGCTCGGCCTGATGCTGATCACCGTCTTCTCGGTCAACCTTCACTGGCTGCCGGCCGGCGACTACGTCCCGATCGCGCATCCCCTCTCAAACCTCGAGCACATGATCCTGCCGGCCATCGTCCTCGGCACCGGCTTCGCCGCCGTCCTGATGCGGCAGATGCGCTCGGCGATGCTCGAGTCGATGGGTTCCGACTACGTCCGCACCGCGCGGGCAAAGGGCCTCAGCGAGTTGACGGTGGTCGGCTGGCACGCGTTCCGCAACAGCCTGATCACTGTGACGACCGTGATCGGGCTCCAGCTCGGTGCGCTCATCTCGGGGGCGGTGATCACCGAGCAGATCTTCGGCATCGCCGGCTTCGGGCGGTTGACGATCGAGAGCGTCCAGCAGCGCGACTACACGTTGATCCAGGGCATCGTCCTCGTCGCCGCTGCGGGCTACGTCCTGGTGAACCTCGCGGTCGACATTCTCTACTCGATCCTCAACCCGCGGATTCGCGTGTCCGGGAGGCCGACGTGAGCTACGTCGAGGTCGCGAGGCTGAGCCCTGCGGCCCGCCGCCGGCGAATCATGCGCCGGCGCTTCTTCCGCCGGCCGCTGGCGGTAATCGGGTTGTTCGTCTCGCTGACGTTCGTGACCGTCGCCGTTTTCGCGCCGCTGATCGCTCCCTACTCGTACAAGGAGACCGACTTCAACGCGATCCTCGCGCACCCGTCGCGCGAGCACCTCTTCGGCACGGACGCGCTCGGTCACGACATCTTCTCGCAGGTGGTCTACGGCGCGCGAGCCTCGATGGAGGCCGGCGTTCTGGCAACGCTCCTCGCGCTCGCCGTCGCCGTGCCGGTCGGGCTCGTCGCCGGGTACTACCGTGGTTGGATCGACCCGGTGATCGCGCGCCTGACCGACGCGCTGCTCGCCTTCCCGTTCCTGATCCTCGCCGTCGGGCTGGCGGCGATCCTGGGCCCGTCTCTGAAGAACGCGATCCTGGCGCTCGGGATCGGGGCGGTCCCGCAGCTGATCCGGATTGCCCGCGGCGAGGCGCTGTCGCTCCGCGAGGAGGATTACGTGCGCGCGGCGATCGCGAACGGGGCTTCCGACCTGACGATCCTGCGGCGGCACGTTCTCCCGAACATGATGAGCACGATCATCGTCCAGGCGACCTTGCTGATTCCGATTCTGATCATCGGCGAGGCGACGCTCTCGTTCCTGGGGCTCGGGGTCCAGCCGCCGGCGACCTCGTGGGGGGTGCAGCTGCGGGCAGCGCAGGACTACCTGTTCGATGCACCGCGGCTCGCGATCTACCCCGGGGTCGCGATCGTGGTCGCGACGCTCGCCTTTAACCTCTTCGGCGACGGGCTGCGGGACGTCCTCGATCCACGGACGCAGCGGTGACGGCGCCGCTGCTCGAGGTCACGGATCTCTCGGTCCGGTTCGACACCGACGACGGGTCCGTCCATGCCGTCGACCGCCTGAGCTACACGCTGGCGCTGGGCGAGGTGCTGGGGCTCGTCGGCGAGTCAGGCTGCGGAAAGAGCGTGAGCGCGCTCTCCCTGCTCGGGCTGTTGCCGCAGACCGCCACCGTGACCGGCAAGGCGTCCTTCGACGGGACTGATCTGCTCGAGGTCTCCGCCCGGCAGCTCCGCCGCATTCGCGGGAGGGAGATCTCGTTCGTGTTCCAGGAGCCGATGACCTCGCTGAACCCGGTCTTCACGGTCGGCAAGCAGATCTCGGAGGTGCTCCGGAGGCACCTCGACCTTTCCTCGCGGCAGGCCCGGCGGAGGACTATCGAGCTCCTGAAGCTCGTCCGCATCCCCGCTGCCGAGCGGCGTGTCGAGGAGTACCCCCACCAGCTCTCGGGCGGAATGAGGCAGCGCGTGATGATCGCCATGGCGCTTGCGTGCGACCCCAAGATCCTGATCGCCGACGAGCCCACGACGGCGCTCGACGTGACTATCCAGGCAGGAATCCTCGACCTGATGCGCGACCTGCGCGAGCGGCTCGGGACGGCGATCGTCCTGATCACCCACAACCTCGGCGTCGTCGCCGACATCGCAGACCGGGTGGTCGTCATGTACGCCGGCCGGAAGGCCGAAGAGGCGCCCGTCCGGGAGCTGTTCGCCAATCCCCAGCACCCGTACACGATCGGGCTTCTCAACGCGATTCCCCGGCTCGGCGAGGAGGGCAACGGCCGCGTGCGCCTCCAGGAGATTCCTGGCCGCGTCCCGTCGCTGTCGGAGCCGCTCGACCACTGTGCGTTCGCCGATCGCTGCCCTCGCGCTGACGACCTGACGCGGTCGCACGTCCCCGACCTGGAGCGCGTCGGGCCGGAGCACCTCGTCGCCTGCTTCCATCCGGGAGGCGAATGGCGGCGGTAGCTGAACCCGTCCTGGAGATCGCCGACCTCAAGAAGCACTTCCAGGTCGGCGGGGCCCTCTCTCGGAACGGCGGCACGGTCTACGCCGTCGACGGCGTCTCCCTGACCATTCAGCCCGGCGAGATGGTCGGGCTCGTCGGGGAGTCCGGCAGCGGCAAGACGACGGTCGCGAACTGCATCGTCCGCCTCCTCGAGCCCACCGCCGGGACGATCAAGCTGAAGGGACGCGACATCACCCGCCTCTCGCGCCGTCGGCTGCGGCCGCTCCGGCGCGAGATGCACATCGTCTTCCAGGATCCGTACTCCTCGCTGAACCCGCGGCTGACGGTCGGCCAGATCGTCGGCGAGCCCTTGCGAATGCACGCGCTCGCGCGCGGCCGGGAGCTCGATCGTCGCGTCGAGGAGTTGTTCGACAGGGTCGGGCTACGTGCCGAGCTCCGGTACCGCTACCCGCACGAGCTCTCCGGCGGCCAGCGGCAGCGGGTCGGGCTCGCCCGGGCGCTGAGCGTCTCGCCCAGCCTGCTTATCGCCGACGAGCCGGTTTCTGCGCTCGACGTCTCGGTACAGGCGTCGATTCTGAATTTGCTCCGCGACTTGCAGGACGAGCTCGGGTTCTCCTGCCTGTTCATCACTCACGACCTCGCGACCGTCGAGTTCCTCTGCGACCGGGTCGCGGTGATGTACCTCGGCAAGGTCGTCGAGCTTGCCTCGCGCCAGGAGCTGTTCGCGCACCCGAAGCACCCCTACACGCAGGCGCTGCTCTCGGCGGCCGTGACGCCCGATCCGGAGGTGCAGCGCGGCCGGAAGCGGATCGTGCTCGAAGGCGACATCCCGAGCCCGATGACCCCGCCCTCGGGATGCCCCTTCCGGACGCGCTGCCCGCTCGAGCCGCAATCGGCGCCGCGCTCGCATGATGAGGAGCCCGTGCTCAGAGACGTCGGTCACGGCCATTTCGTCGCCTGCCATCTCGTCGAGCCCGGCGGAGCCGCCCCGCTGCTCGTCGACCCCGTCGAGGGCGCCGCCTGATGTTCACGACCAGACCCGAGCTGCGCGGCACCTTCGGGATGGTCGCATCGACTCACTGGCTCGCCTCGGCCGTCGGAATGGCGGTGCTCGAGGAGGGAGGCAACGCCTTCGACGCAGCGGTAGCGACCGGCTTGACGCTGCAGGTCGTTGAGCCGCATCTCAACGGGCCGGGCGGCGAGGCGCCAATCGTGCTGTACAGCGCCGAGCGCGACGAGAAGGTCGTCGTGTGTGGTCAGGGAACGGCCCCCGAGGCCGCGACGATCGCCCACTTCCGCTCGCTGGGCCTCGACCTCGTTCCCGGCACCGGGCTGCTCGCGGCGTGCGTTCCGGGCGCCTTCGGCGCGTGGATGCTGCTGCTGCGCGAGTTCGGGACGCTCGGGCTCGCGGACGTCTGCAAGTACGCGATCGGCTACGCAGAGGACGGCTACCCGGTGGTGCCCGGGATCACCGCGACCGTCAAGTTGGTCGCCGATCTGTTCCGGCAAGAGTGGCCGGCATCCGCCGATCTCTACCTCCCCGGCGGTGCCGTACCCCGGCCCGGGGAGCTGTTCCGGAACCGCGCGCTCGCCGAGACCTACCGGCGGATCGTGCGCGAGTCCGAGCAGAAGTCGTCGGACCGAGACGGCCAGATCGACGCCGCCCGCGAAACGTTCTATTCCGGTTTCGTCGCCGAGGCGATCGCCGGCTTCGTCGAACGGGAGGAAGCCATGGACAGCTCGGGCCGGCGGCACCGGGGTGTCCTGAGCGGCGGCGACCTCGCCGCGTGGCAGGCGACGCTCGAGCCGCCCGTCTCGTTCGCCTACCGGGGCTACG
>Ga0075423_10004882_pt1 | contig 12471 bp, 9 predicted proteins | sample SoiMethybrSBSTD2_FD_80114 | JGI IMG/M metagenome (GOLD analysis project Ga0075423, IMG submission 80114) | Bulk soil microbial communities from a Populus tree surrounding site in Tennessee, USA - Soil MetaG P. TD hybrid SBSTD2 | ecosystem: Environmental > Terrestrial > Soil > Tree plantation...
CGGTCGTTGCTCAGAAAGAAGAACCGGTCCGACGTCGGCGCCCATTGCGCGAACAGCGCCGACGAAGCGCCCTCGGTCATGCCCCCGCGCACCCACGGGATCTGCTCCGTGTTCACGCGGACCTGCGACTTGTTCGTGATGTCGATGACGTAGAGGTCGTAGCGCTCGACGATCGAGTCGCTCGGGATCGCCTGGGGCACCGCGAAGAGCTCGGGACGAATCGTCGTCGACGAGATGTAGTAGAACTTCTCCACCTCGCGGACATCCCACCGCATCACCACCATCTTCTTCGAGTCGGGCGACCACACGACCATCGGGATGCGCGGCTCGCCCGTGCGCTTCAGGCTGATGGACTGAAACGTTCCAGCACGGCCGTACGCCCACTCGGCGGACCCGTCAGTCGTTAGGCGTGTGTCGCACGACGCGCCGCTCGTGCACCCGACCTGCCGGATGTAGATGTCGTTGTCGCGCACGAACGCATCCCACTTCTCGTCGGGCGACCGACGCAGGCCGCGATCCGTCCGCGGCCTGCCCGCCGTGACGAAGCACGTGTACGACGCGATGTCGCAGGACAGCCGCTTCCCACCGACACCGAAGCTCACCCGCCGCTCGTCCTTCGACAGCTCGAAATCGGTCAACGCTAGGCGGCGCGATTCGACGACCGAGTCGAACGCGGCGGAGATACCCTGGGCCAGCGGCCCACGGTCGACGAGCAACTGCCTGGTGTTGCGGACGGGATCGACCACGTAGCGCTCCGTGCCATCCGGCGTCTCGACGGAATACCAGAACCGGGAGCCGTCGGCGAGCCAGCGCACCTCGACGCGGTTGCGGTACATCTTGTCCGCCGCGCGGTGCTGCATGAAGCGCTCAGCGCGCGCGTAGGCCGATGCCGGCAGCGTGTCGAGGAATCGCTGCGCGTGCGCCGGGGCCGCGACGACGAGGTGCATCGCGCCGATCGCGACGAGGAAAAGGACGTGGAGTCGCACGGAACGCACCCTTCGCTCGATGTGGAGACTGCTCGCCGGGTCGGCGAATATGCGCGGAGCCGCTCGCGCCTGCTAGTCGTACGCCAGGGTGGCGTCTCCTGGGATGCGACGACGCGAACAGGGTCGAAAGGAGCTAATCCTGGCGGAGCAACTGGACGGCGCGATTCGACGTTTTCAGCGACTCGTTATGAATGGACGACCAGTCTTGACGATTGTTCTCGGCACACGGATCTTGGGCCGGAAACGCTCGCTGACACCTACTCCCTCCGCTCGTCGCGAGGTGTGTCGCGCCGAGTCGCTCCCACTCAGTGCAAGGAGCACTTATGGAGCTTGTTTCCTTGTTGAAAGCGGTCCTGCTGCCGCTCGCCCTCGGCTCACCATCGGCGCGGCCGGAAAGCAGCGAGCACGCGGACTCCCTTGTCGCGGCGGCGGAGAGTGCGCGTTTCACAGGAACCATCAAAGGGCGCGTCGTCGAATTCGGCTCTGGTGCACCCATCGCGGGCGCCACGGTCACCGTAGGCGGCACACGTCTCGGTGCGATGTCGGGCAATGACGGCCGCTACGTCATCACTCAGGTCCCGGTGGGGAGGCAGGTGGTGGCCGTGCGCATACTCGGCTATGCACCGAAAACCGACACCGTCTCTGTAACCGAAAACGGCGAGGTCGCAGCCGACTTCATGATTGAGCGCTCGGCGTCACAGCTCTCGGAAGTCGTCGTCACCGCGACCGGCGATCAGCGAAAGGTGGAGATTGGCAACTCGGTGGCAACGCTGCGCGCCGACTCGCTCGTCGCGGTGGCTCCGATCACCTCCGTCGGCGACATGCTGCAGGGTCGCGTCGCGGGCCTGCTCACGTTCGCCAACGCCGGCGTCACCGGATCAGCGCCACGCATCCGCATCCGCGGCTTCAACTCGCTGTCCCAGCCTAACAACCCGATGATGATCATCGATGGGACGCGCGTGGACAACACGACCGGCGCCGGCAGCGGTGGCGGCACGAACATCCAGTCCTACGGCTGGACCGCCGGATCGGTCACCTCGATGAATCCCGAGGAGATCGAGTCGTTCGAGATCGTCAAGGGCCCCGCGGCCGCGACGCTCTACGGAACGGACGCGGCGAACGGTGTGATCGTCATCCGCACCAAACGCGGCGCGGCCGGCGCGGCGAAGTGGAACATGTACGCGGAAGGCGGCCTCATTCCTGGTCCGACGAAGTGGGACGACGACTACTACGCGTTCGGCAAGAACGCGGCGGGCCAGGCGTTGCAGTGCGTCAACCTCGCCCGCGCGGCAGGACAGTGCACCGTGGATAGCGTGAGTGTCTGGAGCCCGATGCGTGATGCCCCGAGCTCGCCGGTCAGCACGGGGAACCGTCGCCAGCTCGGTGCGCAGGTCTCGGGTGGAGCCCAGCAGCTCCGGTATTTCGTGGGGGGCGAGTGGGAGCGTGAGCAAGGCTACCTCGAGCTGCCGGACGTCGAGATCGCGCGGCTGAAGGCCCAGCGCGGTGGCGCCGACATCCCGGATGAACAGATCCACCCGAACTACCTGCATCGCACGGCACTCCGTGCCAACGGGTCGTCGACACTCGGCCCGAAGGCAGATCTGAACTTGTCGAACGGCCTCCAATTCCAGAAAAGCCAGATCCCCCTCAACACCGTCTTCACCGACGCGGCATGGGGGACAGGCTACAAGGACGCGTTCGACGGCTGGGGCCAGCAGCGTCGGCCCGGCGAAACGTTCTCGATACGCTCCGCGGAGAAACTGTTCCGCCTCACCAGCTCGGCCAACGGGAACTACGCCCCGACCCCCTGGTTGACGACTCGCGCCACCATCGGCGTGGATGCCAGCTCGAATTTCTCGGACAACCTGCAGCGGCGCGGCGAAGGCGGCACCGCGCTCGTGCCGAGTCTCGGGCGCCGGCTCGACGTTCGCTCGAGCACGATCCTCTTCACCGGTGACGCGGGTGCGTCGGCGAGCTTCAACCTAACGCCGTCGATCGTGTCCAAGACCTCCGTCGGCGCCCAGTACAACCGACGCGACCGCGGGATCACGACCGCCACCGGCACCAACCTGCCGCCGGGGTCGAGCACGCTCGCCGGCGCGGCGACGGTCACGAACACCGAGGCGACCATCGAGTCGGTCGTGGCCGGTGGGTACGTCGAAGAGCTGGTCTCGCTGAACGATCGACTGTTCCTCACGGGCGCCCTGCGCGCCGACGGCGCCAGCACGTTCGGCGAGAACTTCAAGACCGCGTACTACCCGAAGGCGAGTGTCTCGTGGCTCGCGTCGGGCGAGAACTGGTTCCCGAAGACGAAGACGATCTCGAGCCTCCGCTTCCGCACGGCGTTCGGTTCGTCCGGCGTGCAGCCGCCCGCCGACGCCGCGCTCATGCGCCTCCAGTTGCAGACGGTGTTCGTCAACGGCACGACGACCTCCGGCGCGGTGCTGCAGACCCTCGGGAACCCCGATCTCGCGCCCGAGCGGACGACGGAGCTCGAGGGCGGCGTCGACATCGACTTGTTCGCCGGGCGCGTACGCCTCGAGGCGACGGCGTACGAGAAGCGAAGCAAGGACGCGCTCGTGCAGCGCTCCTATCCGCGCTCGGCGGGCCTGATCGCGACCGGGCAGCTCGACAACGTGGGTCGCGTGCGCAACCGCGGCGTGGAGGGCGTCCTCAACGCCATGGTCTTCAGGGCCGGCGGCACGGAGCTCAACGTCTCGCTGAATGGCTCGATCAACCACTCCAAGCTCCTCGAGCTCGACGAGAGTACGCGCCCGCCGGAAGACCGCTTCATCAAGTTCGTGCAGGGCTACCCGCTCTTCGGGATGTGGGATCGCAAGGTCCGCGGCTACAGCGACGCGAACAACGACGGCGTCCTGCAGATCAGCGAGGTGCAGGTCGACGATTCGGTCACGTTCATCGGCGTCACGAACCCGACGGACCTGCTCACGTTCACGCCGAGTCTCTCGCTGTTCAACGGCACGGTTCATCTCACGTCGATGTTCGTGTACAAGGGGAACTTCGTCCAAACGAACTTCTCGGAGCTGAACAAGTGCGCCAGCTTCGGGGCCTGCAAGGCGCGCAACGACCCGAACGTGTCGGTCGCGGACCAGGTGCCGTACGCCGCGTTCGCGGGCCCGACGCTGACGTATGCGGGCTACGCGGAGGACGGCACGTTCGGGCGCTGGGCGGAGGCGTCGGTGGTGTGGGACGCCACCCGGCAGCTCAAGGGCGTGTTAGGCAAGCGCAGCGCCACGGTCACCTTCAGCGCCCGCAACCTCGCGCTGTGGACGAAATACTCGGGGCTCGATCCGGAAGTCACGGCGAACCCGGACCTGACCGGGAACTTCGGCACGGTGTGGGACCTCGGGTACGACAATCCGGTCTCGCCGCTGCCTAAGTACTTCATTCTGCGTCTTTCCTTCGGACTGTGAGGAGCCGACCGATGACTTCACGGATTTCTCGGCTCACCGCAGCCGCCGGCCTGACGTTGACGTTAGGCTGCTCGTCGCTCACCGACGTGGACTCGCCCGACGTGGTCCAACCGGACCAGTTGAACAACGCCGCCGGCGCCGAGGCGCTGACGAGCGGTGCGCTCGCGTCGATCATGTCGCCGTTCATGACCTTCGCGTACAACACCTCCGTCTTCAGCGATGAGATGAAGCTCGCGACGGCGTTCACGTCGTTTGCGGACATCGATTTTCGCACTCAGTCGCTGACCTTCAACGAGTATGGACCGATCGGGATGCACCGGGTTCGGACTGAGACGCAACATGCCATCGAGGTCCGAAAGGAATTCGCGCCGACGCCTCGCGCTCGCATCGGTCAGCTCTTCGCCACGAAAGGCCTCGCCGAGTTGTTCCTTGGCGAAGTTAGCTGCAACGGCACGCCGCTCACTGACATTGAGGGAGCGACGACGGTGTTCAGCGGACCGTTGACGAGCGACAGCATCCTCAGAGTTGCAATCTCGCACTTCGACTCGGCGATCGTGTATGCGGCGGACAGCGCGCGCGTGCTGAACCTGGCGAAGGTCGCACGGGGGCGCGCGCTGCTGAATCGCGGCCAGTACGCGCAGGCGGCGACTGCGGTGACGGGCGTGCCGACGAACTACGTCTACAACGCTGAAGCGACGCTCGCAGTCGCCAACCAGATCAATCTGATCTGGAACGCGAACAACCTGCGGACGGCGACGGTGATCGACCGCGAAGGCACCAACGGGTTGAACTTCGTGAGCGCCGCCGATCCGCGCGTTCCAACGACGGCGAATGGCGTCGGCACCGACGGCGTGACGAACGTCTTCATTTTCGCAAAGTATTCCGGCCAGGCGTCTCCGATCCCGATGGTGACCGGCATCGAAGCGCGACTGATCGAGTCGGAAGCCGCATTGCAGGCGAACCGCAACGATACGTCGCCGACGGGCACCGGCTGGTTAGGCATCCTCAACACCCTGCGAGCAACGGCAATCACGCCGGCGATGGCCCCGCTCGCAGATCCGGGGAGTTTCGATGCGCGCGTCAACCTGCTCTTCCGCGAGCGCGCGTTCTGGTTGTACGGAACGGGCCACCGCATGGGTGACCTGCGCCGTCTCCTCCGACAGTACGGCCGCGCCGAAGCGCAGACGTGGCCGAAGGGACCGTATAAAGCTGGTGTGAGCTATGGCGACGAGGTCGTGTTCATCCTGACGCTCTCCGAGCAGGCGAACCCGACGGTGCGGGAGTGCGTGGACAAGAATCCGTAATCGGCCTGTGGGCTAGCACGATAGGGGCGGGCCTGACGGGTTCCGCCCCTATTTGCGTACTGCCTCGCGGATGCCGACCGGCGTTACGAGGGTCTGGCCATTCGCCGCTTCGCTCTGAATGCGACGGGCCACGTCGAGACCCTTCACCACGCGCCCGAACGCGGCAAAGCCCTGCCCGTCGGGATTGCGCATGCCTCCGAAGTCGAGCGCGGGCTGCGGCCCCAGACAGATGAAGAAGCTCGACGTTGCGGTGTTCACCCCGGCGCGCGCCATCGAGATCGTCCCGTCGAGGTGCTTCAAGCCGGTCACCGACGTCCGCTCGAGCTCGATCGGCGGGAAGCCCTGGCCGCGCTTTTCCCGGCTCGCGCCAGCCTGGATGACCTCGATCCGGATCGAATCGTTAGGCTGGTTGTCCTGCCGGACGACCCGGAAGAACGAGCCGTTGGTGAAGAACCCGCCATCGACGTAGCGCAGGAAGTTCTTCCCCGTGATCGGCGCGCGGATCGTGTCGACTTCCAACTCGATCTCGCCGCGCTCGGTGCGGAAGACGACGTGGGGAAGCGACTGCGCGCGGAGCGGAGACGCAACCGCGATCGTGGCGGCGAGAGCGACACTCAGCTCGACACGCATGCCGTTGCCTATGACCAGGCCGGGCAACGCGCAGGCGGCGCACCCTGGGGTGCCGCCGGCGGACCGTCGCGGACGTCCATGAGCTCGACGTCGAAGACGAGGGTCGCCTTCGGCGGGATGATGGGTGGGCGGCCTTTCACGCCGTAGGCGAGCTGGTAGGGAATGATGAGGCGGCGACGCCCGCCGACCTTCATCCCTTCGAAGCCCTGGTCCCAGCCGATGATGACCGTCCGCTTCCCCTGTTGGAACGAGAGCGGCGTGCGAGGCTGCCCGTTACTCGTGGTGTCGTGCGACGAGTCGAACTTCTTGCCGTCGGTGAGCCAGCCCGTGTAATGGACGTAATAGCACTTGTCGGGCCCGGCTTCCGCGCCGGAGCCCTGCGCGAGGTCGATGTAGCGCATGGTGAACTGCGTATGCTCTTTGCCCTCGACTTTCGGGGGCGCGGGGCCGCGCTGCCCGCGAGAGGAGCAGGCACTCGAGAACATCGCGAGGGCGAGCAGGATCAGGCGTTGGCGGCGTTCTGATCGCATGCGACGTAGACCGAGGTCGAGAAAGGGATGAGCGCCTATGACTTCGTCTTCGCGGAGATCACCGGCGCGGTCGGCAGCGCGCCAATGTCGACCACCTTGCCGTCCTTGATGACCGCGTTGATGCGCCGGTAGTTGCGCGCGCTCTGCAACGGGTCCGCGTCGAGGATCACCAGGTCGCCGATCTTCCCCACCTCGAGCGATCCCAGGTCGCGACGCTTGTACGCGTACGCAACGTTGCTGGTGGCCGCCTTGAGGATCTCCATCCGGTCCATTCCCAGCTCCTCGAGCGCGTAGAGGGCATTGAAGTGCCCTTCGCCAAGCTTCACGCGCGGATCGATCGTATCGGCAGCGATGGTCCGCGACTCGCTGCGTAGGACGGGATGCTCGATGCCCGCGTCGGTCGACACGAGGATGCGGATGCCGTGCTTGATGAAGTTGCGGATGTTCTCGTGCGAGATCTTGTAGAACGGGGTGAGCACACCCTCCGGCATGTTCTTCTCTATCCCCTCGCGATGCCGCTGCGTCACCGAAAGCACCGACACTGAAATGTCCTTCGCCTTGATTTTCTGCAACGTCTCTTCGGCGATCGTATGAGTCGGCCCTGACATGTCCCCGTGCGTGAGGATGTCCACGCCCGCTTCCACAGCGAGGTCGACGCTCTCCGGCGAAGTCACGTGTGCCTGGACAGTCTTCCCCGCACGATGCCCCTCTTCGACGATCGCCTGCTGCGCGCGCGGCGAGAACGTCAGGAAGTTCATGTCGACGTGGCCGCTTGCGCCGTACTTGAGGAAGTCCACGCCGCTCGCCGCGTACTTCCTGATCGAGTCGCGCACTTCCTGCGGGTACAACCACAGCAGTTTGCGCCCGGTGCCGAGCTCCCACGTTTCGTTGATTCGCTTGGCGAAGGCCTTGCTCACGAACGGCGCCGCGGTCGCGCGAAAGTCGGCCGCGAGGGGGCCGTCGAACCCGATGATGTTCCCTGCGAGGTAGATCCGGCTGCCCTGCTCGCGGCCCGAGTTGATCATGTCGCGCGCCTTGATGAGCGCATCACGCGGTCCCCATGTGTCGAAAACGGTCGTCTGCCCGCTCTTGAGCGCGATCTGCGCTCCTTCGATCGCGACCTCGTGATAACGCCCCTCGTACTTGATGAGCGTCTCGAGGTCGAGGTTGAGGAAGAGGTGCAGGTTGGCATCCATGAGGCCGGGGATGACGTACTTCCCACGCGCGTCGATGGTGCGCATGGACGCAGGCACCTGAACCGTCCCCGCCTTGCCGACCGCGGTGATGCGGCCGTCGGTGATGACTACGACGCCATCGGTGATCGGCGCCTTGCCCGTGCCGTCGATGACGGTGGCGCCCGTGACGGCAATGTTCTGCGCCGCCAGTGAAGTGGCGGCGACAAAGAGGAGGGCGGCGCTACGGACGAGTGTGTTGCGCATGTCGTATCTCACTTGGCGTGGGCCTGACGCTGAACGCCACGTGCCTAACGAGGGGCTCGCCCCTTCACGCGGAAGTCGACCGCGGTGTCGAACCCGGCACCCGGCTTGAGCTTGAGCACGACCTCCACCGCCTCGCTCACCCCGCGCGCCACCAGCATGTCCGCGGAGCCTAGCTTTCCGGCGAACGAGACTTCCGGCGACGTGACGGCGGTGCCGGCGGAATCCACCCGCTCCGCGGTCGGCTGACCAGCCGCATTCAGGATGCCAACGATCTCGAGGCGGACCGGCCCATACACCGGCTGCTGTGACACGTTGCGAACCTGGAGCTGCAATCGCACCGTCGACTTCGCCGCGTCGTAGACCGGCGCTCCCGTCACGACCTCCACGCGGGTGGTCACGTCGGCCTCCGCAAGGTTGGCCGGCGGAGGTACCGGAGAGCCAAGGGTGATGCGTGCGCCGTAGAGCTCCTGACGCCCGCTCCGGCGGTCGGCCCACACCGCGGCGAATGCTCCGTTCCGGTCGGATGCAAGCCCCGTATAGTGGCCCGCAAACAAGCTTCGGGATCCGTCGAACGACACGATGATTCGGCCATTCGTTAGGTTCTTGTTGGCCTCATCGCGGGCGCGCCGCACCCACTCCGGCCCCGCCACGGCAAAGCGCTCCATCGTCGCGAGCCGTGTGACAACCGAGTCGGGCGGACGGTTCGGGTCGTCGTACGGGCTCAGGTTGTGCACATACGCCTCCGGGCCGCGCTGTGCCGGGGGGCAGCTCGTGGCAGTCGATATGCGCTGGTTCGCGCTGAATCGCTGCCCTCCATCAGTTGAATACGCGAACATGTAGTCCCAGCAGCGTCGCGCCGGGTCAGCGCGGCGGTCGTACCAGGCGACACCCACCTCGCCCTTCGGCGTCACTGCGACCACCGGCGTCATGCGACGATCGGCGACGCCGAGCGGGGTGTTGGGTGCGTTGTCGTTGATGCGCAGGGGGCGCGACCACGTGCGTCCCTTGTCGGTGGATTTCGAGAGCCAGATGTCCGACTGCCCGCTACGCGTGTCGTCCCACGTGGCGTAGATGTGGTCGCGGTACGGGCTGGTCGACGAGGTGTCGGCGACGACGATGGGCAGCGAGAAGGCATTGGCGAACTCGCCCCGACGCTCGGGCCAGATGTGCGGGCCGAAATCGAAAACCTGCTCGGGCGGATTGAACGTCTTGGCCCCGTCCGTGGAGCGCCGCACGAACATCGGGAGCTTGTTGTTCCGCGGGTCGCCGAGTGGGTTCCAGTACTGGTAATAGGCGACGAGGACCGTGCCGTCGGAGAGGACCACCGGCTCGGTCGCGACGAGCTTTCCGTCGGGGCGCATGTCGATGAGCGTCGGGTCCGTGAACGTCTTCCCGTTGTCATCGGAGTACTGGAGGAACATCGAGTACTGGTTGCGCACGAAGGAGTCGTAAACGTCGTTCCAGGCGAGGTACACGCGCCCCCGGTGCGGGCCATTCGTCATATCGACGACGAGCCGTGCGTGGTCGGGCTGCACCGACGGATGGATCTCGGTGGGGCCGTCCCAAGACCAAGCGTCGCCGGTCGTGGTCCAGATGCGGATCGCCCCGGGCTGCGACGCCTCGGGGGTGCTGAGGGCGCGCGCGAACGCGCCGCCGACGACACACTGCATCACGTAGAAGCGTCCTCCGGGGCCGACGACGACCATCGGATCGAAGGCGCCAGCGGTATATCCGGGGAGGCGCACGGTAGTCCACGTGTTCCCGCCGTCGCGTGAGACCATCGTCGATGTATTGCGTCCCCCGACACCGAGATCATCGCCGCTCTGCTGTTGGGCGACTGCGATCATCATGTTCGGGTTGGTAGGGCTGACCGCAACCCACATCTCGTTATGCTGGCCCGGGATAAGGCGGAGGTTCGGACCGACGGCGATGCGCGGAGCTGATGCCGGGCTCGAAGGCTGAGCCTGCGCGTGGAATGAAGGGGATAGGGTTGCGGCGACAACGACCGCGGCAGGCACCAGGCGTCGTAGCATTCCGTGCGTGACCATGTGCGTGACCTCGCGATACGCGAATCGCGGACGGGAGATAATTGCCCGACTCGCCGGTCATAGCAAGGGCTCCGCCAGGATACGTAGCGCCGGCAATGCGGAGCGGGTCGACTTCGCGGGCTGCATAGTGATGCCGCATGCACCATCGGCCGCGCCTAACGACCCGACCGTGCGGCGCGACGGCCAGCCCTTCGTCGCCACCGGCGGCGATCACCGCCACGCCTTGAAGCGTTGCTGAGCTGCGACGCTTCTGCCTCACTCCGGTCGCCCTAACGATGCGTCTCGGACCCTTGGACCCGCGGTGCTGTCATTGGCGTGGGCTCAGTGACGCGTGCGGTCCAGCAGATCGCGGACACCCTGTAATACGGCGTCCGGTCGCTGTGCGTGGATCATGGCGTGCGACGCGTCTTCCAGGACGCGGTGTTCCACACCCGACAACGACTCCACGAAGGCCGAGTTCGTCGCCAGCTTGGCTGCGTTCTGCGCCCGCACAACCTCCTCCGTCGAGAAGATCGTCTGACTCGCGTCGATCCCCATCGCGGTGTACACGATCATCGGGACGGCCGGCATCGGGCCGCCGTGCCTCATTTCCTCGTAGAGCTGATCCACGTTGCTGGCCAATGCCGCGGAGTACATCAACAAGATCGTGACCCTCGGCACGCCGCATCGAGGGATCACCTTCCAGGTGCTCAAGGACTGGATCCGCATCGACGCCGAGGAGGAGCTCGAGCACTTCAACCCCAAGCGGCAGGCAGACACCAATAATCCTGCGGCCTATGTGAACTTCAGTGAACGCTTTCCGCCGAATCGCGTGCTGACTGTGGTTGGAACGAACTATCGGACGTACGGAACCACTGTCGCGAGCTGGATGAATCGCCTCTTCTCGGCCGCAGAGGAGTTCGGGCCGAACTACAACCGCAGCGACGGGTTGGTCAAGCAGGTGTCAGCGCAACTCCCGGGTGCGCCGCGAACGTTCGTCCACAAGTGCCACGGTGGTCCGGACTCGCTTGTGACCTCGCGGGAGGCATTCGAGATCGCGACCCGCTTTTTCTTCGGCATATTCGTGTTCGGCTTCACCTCGAGCGCGCGAAGATTCTGCGAGGGCGTGACCTCATTGGGCGCAGCGAGTTCTTCTTCGGTGTCTCGGTCAAGCCGCGCGGGGTCGATTTCGACCTGTTCCATCAGAGCCCCGAGGCCGAGAACTGCTACGGACCCTTTCACGAAGAGGATCTCAGTGATACGCCTGTCGCCTTCGACTGGGCCGGCCCGGATCGTCTAATATGGGAAGGGTGGCTCGATACCACGGCGCGCGTCGCTCGAGCCGACGCGTCATCTACCGACCCGCCCGACATCGTTATGCGACTGGGCTTCTACGTCGGCGAGCGCGATCTGCTCGGCATCGGTTTCTCGGACAACGTGATCTTCCGAAAGCAGTACTACGCTCGGGCGGTACTGAGCCCGGAGCTCACGCTCGAATTGCATACCGGTGAGGAGTTCGCTCAAGGCGGCGTGGGCAAGCCCATGCGGCCGGTCAACAACGAGTGGGCGTTCGACGTCGGCGGAACTGGCTTTGAAGCGACGCTCCGCGCCTCATTCGAGCTCGTGCCGGAGGTGGGGTAGTCGTCGCGCGAGGACAAAGTCCCATTCCAGGAGATAGAACGGATTCCCGATCTGGAGATCGGCGGCCTGGCCAGGGTCATCGCACTTCGTAAATGGGGCGATGAGCGTTTCCTTTACCCCGAAAACGGCGTCGGACTCGAGATAGGGATCCCCCTCGACAAAGAGATGTGTCGTCACGCTCTCGTGGCCGGCAGCTCCAACGATGAAATGAATGTGGGCGGGGCGCATCTCTGAGCGACCCATCGCGGCCAGGATTTCGCCAACGGGACCGTCGGTCGGAATCGGGTACGACGCGGGTTTGATCGTTCTGAACCAGAACCTGCCGTCTTCGTTGGTCGTGAAGACGCCTCGCAAGTTCATCGGTGTCTGACGTTCGTCCTGAACGTCGTAAAAGCCGTCGGCTGACGTTTGCCAGACATCGAGCGTCGCGCCACCGATCGGTCTACCGTCCGTGTCGCAGATCGTCCCGCGCACGAACAC
>Ga0075423_10004884_pt1 | contig 12468 bp, 12 predicted proteins | sample SoiMethybrSBSTD2_FD_80114 | JGI IMG/M metagenome (GOLD analysis project Ga0075423, IMG submission 80114) | Bulk soil microbial communities from a Populus tree surrounding site in Tennessee, USA - Soil MetaG P. TD hybrid SBSTD2 | ecosystem: Environmental > Terrestrial > Soil > Tree plantation...
GGACCGCGCCCCTCTCCTGATGCAACGAATGGATTCGGCCACGCAGACTCCGCGCTATTTCGCCGGGGGCCTGCCCGGGTGGGCCGCACGCCCCGGCGGCGAGGGCCAGCGCGGGAAGAAGCAACCGTATCGAAATGAGCGGGGCGCGTCGAAGCGTTCGCACGAATCTACGCGGATCTTCTCGACTGAAGCACGACGGCGAGATCCTTATCGCCGCGTCCCGATAGGTTCGCGACGATCCACGCCTCGCCAGGAATCGTGTGGGAGCGCGCCGCGCGCATGAGGTAGGCGAGCGCGTGCGAGGACTCGAGCGCGGGGAGGATCCCTTCGGTCCGGGCCAGGAGATCGAACGCGTCGAGCGCCTCCCCGTCCGTGGCGCTCTCATAGGTGACGCGCCCGGCCGCGTGGAGAGCCGCGTGCTCGGGTCCGACGGCGGGATAGTCGAGGCCCGCCGATATGGAATGCGTGGGCCGGATCTGCCCGGCGTCATCTTGTAGGACGTGGGTTCTGGTCCCGTGGAGCACGCCGACCGAAAGGTCCGCGAACCGTGCGGCGTGCAGCCCGCTTGTGATTCCCTTACCGCCCGCCTCGACGCCTACCATCCGGACCGATCGGTCCTTTAGGAACGCGTGGAACAGCCCGATCGAGTTGCTTCCGCCCCCGACGCACGCCACGAGCAAGTCCGGAAGCCTCCCCGCGAGCGCCTGGATTTGTTCCCTGGTCTCACGGCCGATCACCGATTGGAAATCGCGCACCATGGTGGGATAAGGGTGCGGTCCAAGCACGGAGCCCAGCAGGTAATGCGTCGTGCGGACCGAGGCCGACCAATCGCGCATGGCCTCGTTGATCGCGTCCTTGAGGGTGCGGCTTCCGGAGGCAACCGGGATCACCTCGGCGCCCAGGAGGCGCATGCGCTCCACGTTGGGATGCTGGCGCTCCATATCCAGCTCCCCCATGTAGACGACGCACGCAAGCCCGAGCCGCGCGCTTGCGGTCGCGGCCGCGACCCCGTGCTGCCCCGCCCCGGTCTCAGCAACGATTCGAGTCTTGCCCATGCGGCGCGCGAGCAGCGCCTGTCCAAGCGCGTTGTTGATCTTGTGCGCCCCGGTGTGGAGAAGATCCTCGCGCTTCAGGAGGACGTGTTTCAGACCCACCGCCTCGCCGAAGCGCGTCGCGTGGGTCAGCGGCGTGGGGCGGCCCGCGAAAGTCCTGAGCTCGCGCTCGAGCTCGGTCTGAAAGGCGGGATCGCGTCGGGCTTCGTCGTAGGCGCGCGCCAGCTCGAGCACCGGCGTCATGAGGATTTCAGGCACGAAGATGCCGCCGAACTCGCCAAACCGGCCGGCTCCTCCGCCTACAACCTCGCGCTCCCCGCTCAAGAGCGTTTCGGTCGCATACGATCCGCTTCGCGGATCCGCTCCACGAACGCCTGTACCTTGGAAGGATCTTTGCGGCCCGGCTCCGATTCCAGGCCGCTCGCCGCATCGACCCCAAATGGCCGAATTTCAAGGACAAGGTCGGAGACGTTCTCTGGGCGCAATCCTCCGGCGACGATGAGCCGGAGCCCCGCGTTGACGGCTCGGCGTGCCCAGTCCCAATCGGCGCGCTTCCCCGTGCCGCCGGGGAGCCCGGGATCGTGGGCGTCCAGCAGGTAGGTCTGCAGCGGAACCATGGGAAGGGTCGTCGGCTCGGGGAGCGACGCCCCGCGCAGGACGTGCCAGATCTCGTAGGATCCACTCGGGGCGGCGTCGCTCCACCCCCGGACCTGAACCGCGTGGACCGGAAGCCCTTCCAGGGCCCGCGCAACCTCCTCGGGTCCCTCATCGGCGAAGACGGCGATCAGCAGGGTCGCGGGCGGTAGCACGATCGCGATCTCACGCGCGCGCCTGGGGGTGACCCGACGGGGGCTTTCGGTCAGTACGACGCCTACATAGTCGGCGCCGGCCCGGGCCGCCATGGCCCCGTCATCGGGCGTGGTCACGCCACACACCTTGATCCGGGTACGCATCAGCCGGATTGTTTCCCCGTGGGTTTCTTGCCCGACGCCGTTCCGAACAGGGTCGCGAACGCCTCTTCGATCGATTCCGCCTTGAGGAGCGTCTCCCCGACCAGGACGCCGTCGGCCCCCACGCGCTCCAGCTCGCGCATTTCTTCGCGGGCGCTGTAACCGCTCTCCGCAATCCGCACACGGTCGGCGGGAATGAGCGGCAGAATTCCAGAAGCGTGGTGCCGCCTCATCTCCAGCGTCCGCAGATTCCGGTTGTTCACGCCTACCGCGCCCTCGAGGGCGATGGCGCGCTCGACCTCCGCCTTCTCGTGAACCTCGATGAGCACCTCCAGACCGATTTCGCGCGCCAGCGCGGCGTAGTCTCGAAGCTGCCCGGGGCTCAGGAGCGATACGATGAGGAGCGCCGCATCCGCGCCGTTCGCGCGAGCCTCGTAGAGCTGCCGCTCGTGTACGACAAAGTCCTTTAACAGGACTGGAATCGAAACCGCCTCACGGACGAGTCGTAAGTCCTCGATGGATCCCTGGAAGCGGAGCGGCTCCGTCAATACGGAAATCGCCGCGGCGCCGACCCGTTCGTATTCGATCCCGATCTCGACGGGCTTGAACTCCTCCTTGAGCACTCCCGCCGAAGGGGACGCCCGCTTGATTTCCGCGATCACGCGAAGAGGCTCGCCAGAGGGCCGCCTGAGGGCCGCCCCGAACGCGCGGGAATCCCCTGCTCGGGATTCCGCGTCGCGCCTCAGCTCGACGGTGGGTGTATGGAGCGCCTCCCGATCGAGCCGTTCTCGCCGCTCTCTTGCGATCGTGCTGAGGAAGTCCGCCATCACGTGTCTCCGAGCTTTTTCGACAACACCACGAACCGGTCCAGTGTAGCAAGCGCTCGCCCGGAGTCGACCTGCTCCGCCGCAAGCCGTGCGCCGTCCGACAAGGTCGGTGCCTTGCCGGCGACCCAGAGCGCGGCCGCGGCGTTCAAGATGAGCGCGTCGCGCTTGGGGCCCCGTTCACCCGAGAGCACCGAGCGGATGATGGCGGCGTTTGCGGCCGGATCGCCTCCCCGGAGCGCCGCGATTCCTGCCGCCGGGAGTCCGATGGATCTAGCCTCGAGCGGACCGGGCTTCCCCGCACCGCCCGGCCCGGCCTCGACGACGATATTACCTTCCTCCAGGGAAAGCTCATCCATCCCTCCCGTGCCGTGCACGACGAGCGCCCGCTTGATGCCCAGCCGCGAGAGCACTTCAGCCACAACGGCGACCCGGCGTCCGTCCGCGACTCCAAGGAGCTGGTGCGTGGCCCGGGCGGGATTCGAAAGCGGCCCGAGCCAGTTGAACAACGTTCGCACTCCAAGGTCGGTCCTGGCCCGTGCCACGTGCTGCATCGCGGGGTGAAATCTTCTCGCGTTCAGAAACGTGAATCCGGTCTCTTCCAGCGCGCGCGCCGAGCCCTCGGGACCGAGATCGATGCGGGCCCCAAGAGCTTCGAGCACGTCGGCGCTCCCCGAGGCGCTCGAGACCGATCGGTTCCCGTGCTTTGCCACCGGGACACCCGCCGCAGCGGCGACCAAGGCGGTCGCGGTCGAGATATTGTATGTCCTGGAACCGTCGCCCCCCGTGCCGCACGTATCCAAGAGCGTCTCACGGGCCGCAGGAAAAGGGACCGCTTCGGCGCGCAGGGCCTCGGCTCCCCCGAGCATCTCGTCGGCGGATTCCCCGCGCTGCGCGAGCGCGAAGAGGAAAGCAGCGATTTGCGCGTCGGGCACCTCTCCCCGCATCATCGCCCGCACGGCGCCGCCCGCCTCCTCGCGGCTCAGATGCTCCCCGCGGAGGAGTCGCGGAAGAAGCTCGCGGATCATCGGGACGGGGTCTTGGCGGAATCCGGCACCAGGCGGAGAAAGTTCCGGAGCAAATCCTTGCCGCACGTCGTGAGGATCGATTCCGGATGGAACTGCACTCCCCAGGTCTCGTGGTCCTTGTGCCGCACCGCCATGATCTCGTTCTCCGGGGTCCACGCCATTACCTGTAAAACGTTGGGGAGCGTATCCCGCGCCACGATCAGCGAATGGTAGCGGGTGGCTTGAAACGGATTGTCCACATCGAGGAAAAGGCCGCGTCCGGTGTGGATCACCGCAGAAGTCTTCCCGTGCACGAGCCGGTCCGCGCGCACCACCTTGCCGCCGAACACCTCCCCGATGCACTGGTGCCCGAGGCAGACGCCCAGGATTGGGACTTTCCCGGAGAGCCTCTCGATGACGCCACGGCTGATCCCGGCGTCGCTCGGCCGGCCGGGCCCCGGGGAGATCACGATCGCCTGAGGCTTCCGCCGGACGGCGTCCTCCACGGAGATCTCGTCGTTCCGGACCACGTCTGGGGTATTCCCAAGCTCGCCCAGATACTGGACGAGGTTCCAGGTGAAGGAGTCGTAGTTGTCGATCATGAGGATCATGAGTCAAACCCCCGCGACGCGAGCCGCACCGCTTCCTCGACCGCGCGCCCCTTGTTCCGCGTTTCGAGCCACTCCTCTTCGGGGTCGGAATCCGCGACGATCCCCGCCCCGACGCCGCAGTGGATTTTCCCGCGCTCAAAGGTGGCCGTGCGGATCGCGATGCAAAAATCGGCGTTTCCGTGAAAATCGAAGTAGCCGACCGCGCCGGCATACGCACCCCGCCGCGCGGGCTCCATTTCTTCGATCAGCTCCATCGCGCGTTTCTTCGGAGCGCCGCTCACGGTTCCGGCGGGAAAGCATGCCCGGACGACGTCGAAGGAGGAGAGCCCGTCGCGCGCCTCCCCCTCGACCTGGCTGACCAGGTGCATCACATGCGAGTAGCGCTCCACCTCCATGAAGCTTGTGGCCCGCACGCTGCCCACGCGCGCGATACGCCCGACGTCGTTTCGTCCGAGATCCACCAGCATCACGTGCTCGGCGCGATCCTTCTCGCTTGCGAGGAGCTCCCGCTCGAGCGACTCGTCCTCCGCGCGCGTCGCTCCCCGGCGGCGGGTCCCGGCGATCGGACGGAGCGCAATCTTGGAGCCGGAGACTCGGACCAGGATCTCGGGCGAGGAGCCCGCGACCGAGCGCTCGCGATTCTTGAGAAAGAACATGTAGGGCGACGGGTTCAGAATCCGTAGCGCGCGATAGACGTCGAACGGGCTGACCGGGGCTTCTGCGTCCAGCCTGTGCGCGAGCACGAGCTGGACCGCATCGCCCGCCCGAATGTGCTCCTTCGCCTTTTGGACGCCTGCCATGTAACGTTGTTCTCCCATGTTGCTTACAAATATAACTTCGCGTGTTTTGTGATCGGTTTCCGCGATGGCGGCGGGGAGCCCCCGGAGCCGGGCAACCATCTCATCGATCGTCGCCACCGCCTCGCGGTATCTCCGTTCCGGCTGCCCGTCGGGGCGGCTGTTCACGACGAACCGGAGCCTGTGGCGGAAGTTGTCGAAGACCAAGACCACCTCGGGGAATACGAAGTGGAGGTCCGGCTGAGCAAGGTCGTCCGGTAGCGACGATGGGAGCCGCTCGAGAAATCGAACATAGTCGTATCCGATGAGGCCGACGGCGCCTCCGCTGAAGGGAGGCAATCCAGGCACGTCCGCCGCTCGGACCTCGCCCAGGAGACCCTGAAGCACCGAGAGCGGATCCGGGCTCTCGGTCCGTTCCGTGCTCTCGCCTCGCCGGATCTCGACCTCGGTTCCCTTCGAGCGAAACTCGAGGCCGGGCTTGAAGCCCAGGATCGAGTAGCGGCCCCAGTTCTCCCCGCCCTCCAGGCTCTCGAGAAGAAAGGAGGCGTCTCCCCGGTCCAGCTTGGTGAATGCGGAGACAGGTGTGTCGAAGTCGGCGAGGATTTCCCGCGTGACCGGCACGAGGTTTCTCTCGCGGGCCAGCTGCAGGTACTCCGAAAGGGTCGGGTTGATCATGCGCCTCTCGACGCGGCACGGCGTGCGCTTGGGGGCGCGTCGGCCGCGCTGTCGCGAACCGCAAGCAGGAGCTCCCGGGCTTGCCGGCGGGTCGTTTCGGTAACCCGCGCCCCGGCGAGCAGGCGGGAGATCTCCTCTTCACGGTCCTTCCCCGTCAACATGCGTACGCCGGTGGTCGTGCGGCCCCTCGAGGTTGATTTGATCACCTCGAAATGACGCATTCCATGGGCGGCGATCAGGGGCAAATGGGTGATGCAAAGCACCTGGCGGCGGCTCGCGAGCGCGCGGAGTAGCCGGCCGACTTCCTCGCCCACAGCTCCTCCGATCCCCTGGTCGACCTCATCGAAGACGAGAACCGCAACCCGATCCCGCTCCGCCATCAAAGATTTGACCGCGAGCATGACCCGGGAAAGCTCGCCTCCCGACGCAATCCGACGCAGCGAGCGCGGGGGTTCGCCAGCGTTCGGTCGGAAATGGAATTCTAGGCCCGGGATCGCGGCAGGGTCAATTGCGGGGCGGTCGCGTGCCTCATCCGACTCGACGAACGCAACGGAAAGCGAGGCCTTCTGGAACCCCAGCTTTTGCAGCCGGGCGCCGACCTCGCGCTCGAAGCGTGTCGCCTCCGCCCTGCGTTTGCCGATCAGGCCATCGACGCCCTTTCCAAGCTCGGCCATGCGGCGATGCAGCGCTGCGTCCCGCGGGCCCAGCCCTTGCCCGCCAGGGTCCAGCGCCCGGAAGCGGTCGAGGAGGGAGTCACGGATGGCCAGAAGACCCGCGAACTCGCTCCGGTGTTTCCGCTTCAGCCGGTGAATCACGTCGAGCCTGGTCTCGAGCCGCTCCAGAGGGAGAGGCTCTTCGAGCGCGTGCGCTTCCGCGTCCTCGATCCTACCCGTCAGGTCGCGCAGGGAATCGAGGAGCGATTCCGCCTGGTCCGCCAGCGCGCCCTGGTCGGGAACCGTCGACGCGAGGGCCCGCAACGTGCGTGCGGCCCGCCGGACGAGACCCTCCGCGGCTCCTTCCTCGGCGATGAGCGATTGCCGGGCGGCCCGCAGCGACTCGACGATGCGCTCGCGATGGCGGAGCCGCTCGCGCTCCTCCTTGAGCTTCTCCTCCTCATTCGGCTCGAGCGCCGCCTTTGTGAGCTCTGCGAGGTCTTCACGAAGGCGCTCTTCATCGGCGCGGTCCCGCTCCCACGCGGCGCGAGCCTCCCTGAGCGCGCGCGCCTCTTCGACGATCATGGCCCGCTCGACCTCAAGCGCGGATCGCTCCTCCAACACCCCCGCCCAGGCGTCGTAGAAATCCGCCTGGCTCTCGGATCGGAGCAGAAGCTGATGCTCGTGCTGACCATGGAGATCGACGAGCAGGTCGCCTAGCTTCCGGAGCTGGGAGATCAGAACGGTGCGTCCGTTCACCAATGCCCGGTTCTTGCCGTCGCCGGTAAGCTCGCGACGCACGATGACGCGGTCCTCCTCGAGCTCGATCTCGAGGTCGCTCACCGCAAGGAGAAGGTCCGGACGCCCGCTCAGATCGAAGCTCCCTTCGACGAACCCGCGATCCTCTCCCGCGCGCAGCCAGTCCGGATCGGCCCGCTCGCCGAGGAGAAGGGCAATCGAGCCTAGGATGAGGGATTTTCCCGCCCCGGTTTCACCTGTCAGGACGTTGAGCGCGGGGTCGAACGAAAGCTCGATACGGTCCACGAGCGCGAGCCCCTGGATCGAGAGCCAGGTCAGCATCGATCACCCCCGAAGCCGCGTGCCGGAGGGAGAACCCGCCCAGGCGAGCTTCTCGCGAAGGACCTCGTAGAAGGACTCGCGTTTGAGGGAGAGCATCTGCACCTGAGACTTCGCCCGGCGAACCTCCACTTCGTCTCCAGGCGCCAAGGGGCGCGAGATCTGGCCGTCGATCGTGAGCCGGGCGCGGCTCACGTCCTGGCCGAGACGGATGCGAAGCTTCTCGCCCGCATCCACGAGGAGCGGACGAAATGCGAGCGAGTGGGGGCAGATCGGGGTGGCGAGCAGCGCCTCGATCGTGGGGCGTACGATAGGGCCTCCCGCGGAGAGCGAATAGGCGGTCGAGCCTGTCGGCGTTGCGACGATGAGGCCGTCCGCCGCGAGTGTCCCGATTGATGTCCGTCCAATCCTGACGTCGAGCCTCACCATCCGCGATTCGTCGGCCTGGTGGATCACGGCATCATTGAGTCCGCATTCGGACCAGATCCGCCGTCCCTTGCGTGGTCGGACGCGGGCCTCGAGCATCATCCGCGTCTCGATCTCGACCTCCCCCGCGAGGAGGCGCTCCAGGGCCGGATAGAGGTCCGCCTCCGCGGTCTCCGTCAGGAAGCCGAGCCCGCCCATGTTCACGCCGAGGATCGGGACACCGACGCGGGCGGTTTGGCGTGCGGTCGAAAGGAAGGTGCCGTCCCCGCCCAGGACGAGGACAGCGTCGACGCGGGAGACCAGCGATCGGAGCGGAAGGCCGGCGCCTGCGTCGCGCACCCCCTGGCAAAGACCCCGCTCCAGCGTAACGCTCAAGCCGCGGTCCCGCATCCAGCGGACAAGCGCGGGTAGAAGAGCCCGCGCGCCTTTTTTCTCCCGGTTCCCCACGATTCCGACCCGGCGGGGTGGGAGCGTCATGCGTCTGTTCCGACCGGCGCGAGCGATTCCGGTTGCGGTCGGGGTTCCTCCTTGAGCCAGCGCTCGATCTCTCGAGCAATCGATTCGGCGTCAAGCCCGGCGTGGCGCAGGAGCGAATCCCGCGTCCCGTGGTCGAAGAAGCGATCCGGTACGCCGAAGCACCTGGCCCGGATCTCCGGCCTTCCGGTGCGTGCGAGGAGCTCGAGCACCGCGTCGCCGAATCCCCCCGGCAGCGCTCCCTCCTCCAGGGTGACGATCCGTCCGGTGCGGCGCGCCCAGTCCCCGATCAGGCGCTCATCCAGCGGTTTCGCGAACCGCGCGTTGATCACCGCGGCGCGGATCCCGCTCTCCATGAGTTTTCTCGCGGCGGAGCGGGCCGGTGCGACCATGGTGCCGTAGGCGACCAGGACCAAGTCCTCGCCTGGCTCGAGAAGCTCCCCTACCCCGATCGGTAGCGGCCGCGGCTCCGGATCGATCGGCACCCCGAGCCCGCTCCCGCGCGGATACCGCACCGCGATCGGACCCTCGCCGTAGGCGCTCATGGTGGCGAGCATGTGACGGAACTCGTTCTCGTCCTTCGGGGCCATCAGCACGAAACCGGGCAGGCACCGCATATAGGAGATGTCGAAGACGCCGTGGTGCGTGGCTCCGTCTTCGCCCACGAGCCCTGCGCGGTCCAGCGCGAAGCGGACCGGCAGCTTCTGCACCGCGACGTCGTGGACGATCTGGTCGTAGGCGCGCTGCAAAAACGTCGAGTAAATCGTGGCGAAGGGCTTCGCCCCCGCCGCGGCGAGCCCGGCGGAGAAACAGGTCCCGTGCTGCTCCGCAATGCCCACGTCGTGGAATCGCGCGGGGTAGGCGGTCGCGAACTTGGCCAGCCCCGTACCGTCCGGCATGGCCGCGGTGATCGCAACGATGGTCGGATCCTTCGCGGCGAGCTCGGCCAGGGTCTGTCCGTAGACCTCGGTGTAGGTCGGCGCGGAGGGCTTTCTTGCGCTCGTGCCGGTGAGCTTGTCGAAAGAGCTCACGCCATGGTATTTCCGCGCATCCTCCTCGGCGAACTTGTATCCCTTTCCCTTCCGGGTCAGCGTGTGGAGGATCACCGGTCCCTTGATTTCTTTGAGCTGCTTCAACACTTCGATCAAGGTCGGCAGGTCATGCCCATCGATCGGTCCGTAGTACTTGAAGCCGAACTCTTCGAAGAGGATGTTCGGGAGCACGAGATTCTTCATGCTCTCCTTGATGCGGCGGACGAGGGTCCGCGCCTTTCCGCCGGCGGGCACCTTGCCCAGAAGCTCCCACACGTCGGTCTCGAGCCTGCGATACACCGGCGCCGACGTGATCCGCGTCAGGTAGCGCGCGATGGCCCCGACGTTGGGCGAGATCGACATCGAGTTGTCGTTCAGGACGACGAGGAGATCGGTCGCGACCACGCCTGCTTGATTCAACCCCTCGAACGCGAGGCCTCCGGTCAACGCGCCGTCGCCTACCACGGCGATCACCTTGTGATCTTCGTGCTTCAGGTCGCGTGCGCACGCGAATCCGAGAGCCGCCGAGATCGCGGTCGAGGCGTGGGCGGTCCCGAAGGGATCGTATTCGCTCTCCATCCGACGCGGAAATCCCGAGAGGCCGTTCTCCTGGCGAATGGTGTCGAACCGGTCGTTCCGGCCGGTGAGGATCTTGTGGCCGTAGGATTGGTGGCCGACGTCCCAGATCAGGATGTCGCGGGGCGTGTCGAAGACGGAGTGCAGCGCCACCGTGAGCTCGACCGTACCCAGGCTCGGCGCCAGGTGGCCGCCGTTCGCCGAAACCACCTGGACGATTCGCTCACGCATTTCCTCCGCGAGCTCGGCGAGGGCCTCGGGGGGCAGCCGCTTCAGGTCGTCGGGAGTGCGTATCGAATCAAGATGGTGCGTGCTCACGGACCTCCCGGCGGGCGAAAGATGGCCATCGAGAACAGGATGCCGATAATGGCTCCCACGAGAACCTCGAGCGGCGTGTGCCCGAGCAGCTCCCGCAAGCGATCGTGCGGCGGTCCCGGAAGCTGAATGTGCTCGTGTAGGATGCGGTTCAAGAGCGTCGCTTGACGGCCGGCCGCGCGCCTCAAGCCCGCAGCGTCATACATCACGATGAGGCTGAAGAATACGACGACGTTGAACAGGACGGAATCGAAGCCTTCCAGAAGCCCGACGCACGTGCTCAGCGCCGAGACCGACGCCGCGTGCGAGCTGGGCATCCCTCCTGTTTCCACAAAGCGCCGCACGTTGATTTTCTTCTCTCGCAGGAGGAACGTCAACACCTTGCTCAGCTGCACCAGAAAGCCGCACGCGACAGCGTGAATGAGGGGGTTCGAGGCCGCCGACAGGGACATGATGCGCCCTCCGCCCTAGCTCGTCCGCTTCCCGAGAAACTCGGTCAGGGACTCGAACTCCGCCGCACGACGCCCAAGGCCCTCCGCGATCCGCCGGGCCTCCAGGAGCAGCCGTTCTGATTCCCGTTCCGCGCGTTCTACGCCGACGGCCCCGGGCGCGGTGGCTTTGCCGCGCGCTTGATCCGAGCCGACGGCCTTGCCGATCTTCTTCCGGCTCGACCGGACGTTCAGGAGATCGTCTCCGATCTGGAACGCAAGGCCGACGCGCAAACCGTAGTTGCTGAAACGACGCTTGAGGATTGGGGAGGCTCCTCCAATCTCTGCCCCGAGTAGGAGGGAGCCGCGGATGAGCATCGCGGTCTTCCGCGCGTGCATCGCGAGGACGCGTTTCAGGGGGATCCGCTTCCCTTCCGATACGAGGTCCATCGCCTGTCCCCCGATCATCCCCTCCGTCCCGGTGGCTTCGGTGACGATGCGGATCAGCGCGCGCGGATCCTTGGCTCTGCCCAAAGGGGACGACGCGAGGGTCTGAAATCCGAGCGCCAAGAGGGCATCCCCCGCCAGGATCGCCATGCCCTCTCCGAAGACGATGTGGTTCGAAGGGCGGCCGCGCCGCCAGTCGTCGTCATCCATGCCGGGCAAATCATCGTGGATCAAGCTGAATGTGTGAATCATCTCGAGCGCTACGGCCGCGGGAACGGCGGCGGCGCTCGAGCCCAGGACTGATTCGCAGGCGAGAAGGCAGAGCGCCGGCCTCAGACGCTTCCCGCCCGCGAAGACACTGTAGCGGATCGCGGCGTGCAGAGGACGCGGCTCTTCACGAGCGCGCGGCAGCCGTGCGTCCAACGCCGTGTCGATCCGGCGCCGGGTGCGCTCGAGGTAGCGTTCAAAAAGGGAGCTCGTCGGCTCCACGCTCCTCCTCATCGGCCGGCGGCACCGCCTGGGTGAGCGATGCGCCCTCCTGGGTCAGGTGCTGGATCCGTTTCTCCGCCTGGCCCAGGACCGCCGTGCACTCCTTCACGAGCTTGATCCCCTCCTCGAACGCGCGGATCGACTCCTCCAGGGAGAGATCCCCGCGCTCCAGCCTCGAGACCAGCTCCTCCAGACGTTCCATCATCTGCTCGAAGGGGGGTCCCTCGGTTGCAGGATTCACGTCCGGCTCGGTTCCCTTTCGCTTCATGGCTTCTCCTTCTCCTGCCTGCTTGCGTCGGGCTTCACCTGCGTTACCCGCGCGCTCGCCCGCGCGTCGAAGAACTGGACCTCGATGGAGTCGGTCTCCCTGAGCCCCGCGCCTCGTCTCAGCAGCGCCCGGTCTCCCTCGCTCCATACGAGAGCGTAGCCGCGCTCGAGGACTCGGTGGTGATCGAAGGAGTCGAGGAGCCGTGCCTGGCTCTGGATTCGCTCGCGTTGCTGGGAAAGAAGCGAGGTGAACGTCTGCAACGCCCGGCGGCGGATCGATTCGATCCGGTCGCGGGCCCGCGCGAAGGAGCGGCTCGGAGCGTATCCGTGCAGCCGTTCGGTCAGCACGTCGGTCCGGCGGCGGCGCGA
>Ga0075423_10004887_pt1 | contig 12464 bp, 9 predicted proteins | sample SoiMethybrSBSTD2_FD_80114 | JGI IMG/M metagenome (GOLD analysis project Ga0075423, IMG submission 80114) | Bulk soil microbial communities from a Populus tree surrounding site in Tennessee, USA - Soil MetaG P. TD hybrid SBSTD2 | ecosystem: Environmental > Terrestrial > Soil > Tree plantation...
CGGGGCCAAGGACACCTGGGTGCTGTCCCGATGACGCCGAACTGGGCCCGCTGGCGTCCCTCCAAGCCCTTCACAGTCGGCGTCGAGGAGGAGGTCATGATGCTCCGCCCTGGCGAGTGGTCGCTCGCCCAGGAGATCGACGCCGTGCTGCCCGAGGTGCCGCCCGACCTCGCGGCGCACATGACGGCCGAGACCCATGGGGCGGCCACCGAGCTCGCGACCGACCCCCACGCCACCGTCGGCGAGGCCATCGAGCAGCTCGCGCACCTGCGCTCGCGCCTCGAGGACGTCCTCGAGCGGCACGGCCTGCGGGCGGCCGCGGCCGGCACCCACCCGTCGACCGTGTGGCACGAGACCGTGGTCAGCTCGGGCAGCCGCTACCAGTTCGTGTACGGCTCGATGCGCGAGCTCGCCCGCCGCGAGCCCACCTTCGCGCTGCACGTGCACGTCGGCGTGGAGGACGCCGAGGACGCCATCCGCCTGCACCGCCGCCTGCGCGCCCACCTGCCGCTGATGCTGGCCGTGTCGGTCAACTCGCCCTTCTGGCAGGGCCGCGACACCGGGCTGGCCTCGGCTCGCACGCCGCTGTTCCAGGCCTTCCCGCGCGTCGGCATCCCGCGTAGCTTCCGCTCCTACGCCGACTACGTCGAGGCGGTCGACCTGCTGGTGCGGTGCGGGGCCATTCCCGAGCCCACCTTCCTGTGGTGGGACGCTCGCCCGCAGCCGCGCTTCGGGACCGTCGAGGTTCGGATCATGGACGTGCAGACGAGCGTGGACGAGACGGCCGGGCTGGTCGCGCTCGTACAGAGCGTCGCGCGGCGCGAGGTGGTCGAGAAGGAGACCATCCGCGCGGTCGGGCACTCCCCCGAGGTGCTGGTGGAGAACCGCTTCCTGGCCGCCCGCGACGGCATGAACGCCCGCCTCATCGACCCGACGCGGGAGCGACGCGTGCCCGCGCGCGCCCAGCTCGAGGAGCTGCTCGACATCTGCGCCCCGCACGCCGAGGCCCTGGGCTGCGCGGCGGAGCTCGACGGGGTGCGCCGGCTCGCGGCGCGCACGGGCGCAGACCGCCAGCTCGAGATCGCCCGCGACGAGGCGCGCCTACCCGGCCTGGTGGCCGCGCTTGCCGATGCCTTCCTGTCCCGCTCGGGCGACGGTCAGGCCGCTCGCGCCAACGGCCGCGCATTGCGCTCGTAGCGCTCGCAGGCGGCGATGAAGGCCGCGAACAGGGCCCGGTGCTCGGGCCGGTGGGCGAGCGACTCGGCGTGCCATTGGACGCCGACCAGGAACGGCCGCGTCGGGTCCTCCACGCCCTCGATAGTGCCGTCGGCGGCCCAGGCCACCTCGGTGAGCCCCTCGCCGAGCCGCTGAAGCCCCTGGTGGTGGAACGAGTTGACCTTGCTGCGCCCGCGCCCGAGCGTGCCGGACAGGAAGCTGTCGCGCTGCAGCGAGATCCAGTGAGTGGGCCGCGTGCCGGCGATGGACTGCCGGTGGTCGACGCCGGTCCCGACGACGTCGGGCAGGTGCTGGTGCAGCGTGCCCCCGCGCGCGACGTTGAGCGCCTGCATTCCGCGACAGACCGCGAGGATGGGCATGGCGAGCGCGTCCGCCGCTCGCAGCAGGCCAAGCTCGAAGTGGTCGAGCTCGGGCTCGGTCGGGCCGAGGTGCGGGTCCACCGCGGCGCCGTAGGCGCTTGGGTGCAGGTCGGGGCCGCCCGAGATCATCAAGCCGGACACGCGCCCGACGAGCTCCGCCACGCCCTCGGGCTCGATCGGGGGCAGGATGACCGGCAGGCCGCCGGACGCATCGATCGCCTCCGGGTAGTCGAGGCCGAGGGCGATCTCGTGCTGGCGCGGCTCGCCCTGGGCGAGCGGGCGCACGAGCTTCGCCTCGCGCAGCTCCGAGGTGGAGACGCCGATGAGGGGACGGATCTCGGGCACGGGAATGGCGCCTTTTACCCAATCCGCCGGTCGCTATCCACAAGTGCGGCCTGCGCCCGACGCGCAAACGGCCCCCAGCCGTGCCGCCCGTAGAAGGCCAGGGCGCGCTCCACCTGGTCGCGCGCGTCGGGTGCCCCAAGGAGCAGGCCGAGCCGGCCCAGGTACTCGTCGACGAGCCCGTACTGGCCCGAAGCGCGCCCCGAGGCCGCCGTGAGCCCCGCGTAGGGCGCCAGCAGCTCGCGCAGCACCGCGGCGTGCTCGTGCTCGCCGAGGATCAGCACCGCCTCGCTCAGCTCCGCCATGGCCGACATCCAGTTGGCGTCGAACGGCACGCGCTCGAACCGGTTGGGCGCGAGCGCCTCGAGCTCGGCCCGCGCCTCATCGGTGCGCCCGTGGACCGCGAGTTGCCACGCATACGCGGAGCGGTAGGCGAGCGCGGCAGGAGACGAGTGGATCTGGTCCTCGAGGTAGCGGAGGTCGTTCTCCGTCCACACGTCATTGAGGTAACGGTTGCCATACTCGACCATTTCCACGAAGAGCTCGGCGTTGCCGTCGCCGGCGGCGGTGCCGAGCGCCCGCGCCCGGTCGACGTCGCGGGCTGCATCGTCGGAGCGGCCCTCGACGACGGCGCGCACGCCGCCCCACAGTGGCGTGTACCACCGATAGGTTGGCAGCCGCAGCGCCTCCGCCATGGCGGCATGGTCGTCGACCTGCTCCCGCCATGCGCCGATTCGGCCCAGCTCGAAGAGGTCGACGACGCGCCAGTTGCGCCCCTGGAGCGCCGCCTCGCGGTCGCCGGCCCGCTCGGCGACGACGATCATCTCCTCCGCCACCGCGAGCCGCTCGTGCGTGTGGTCGGGGTCCCACAGGGCGACGTGACGGGCGTTCAGCGCGGCGGCGAGGGTGGCGTCGTCGCCGGCCCGGCGGGCGGCTACGAGCGCCTCGTCCGACAGCCGCCGGCGCGCATCCCCCGGCGGCTCGTAGTAGCGCTCGATCGCAAGCCGGGCAAGGATGCGGGCGCGCAGGCGGTCGGCATCGGGTGGCAGCGCCCGCAGTGCCGCCTCCAGGGCGCCGCAGACCTCCTCGTCGGGGCGGCCGATGAAGATCCCCACCCCGCCGAGGGCGAGGGCGGACCGCGCGAGGTCGTCCGGCCGGTGCAGCGCCGCGTAGGCTCTCATCGCCTCGCGCAGCGCGGCGCGGGCGGCCGCGCGCTCGCCTGCTCGCATCTGTGCCTCGCCCTGAGCGAGCAGGAGCCTCGCGCGCAGCTGCGCGGGCGGCGCGTCGAGCCATTCCAGCGCCCGCAGCCCGCGCTCGGCGTGTGCCACGGCCTCTTCCCACGCCAGCGCGGTCGTGGCGTCCGCCGCCGCCCGCCCAGCCTCCTGCGCCGCCGCCGCGGGATCCCCCGCCGGCGCCGCCTCGATCAGGTGGTGGGCCAGCTCGGCGGCCGCGACGGGGCGTCCGGCCTCGCGCAGAGCGAGCAGGCGCTGCGCCGCGGCGCCGTGGGCGCGCACGCGGCGCGCCGCGCTGAGCTCCTCGTACAGCGTCTGGCGCACGAGCGCGTGCGCGAATGCGTAGGACCCGGGCGCGGCCTCCTCGCGCACGAGCCCGGCCGCGAGCGCAGCGTCGAGGGCGTCCAGGAGCGACTCGGGCTCGCCGTCCAGCGCGTCGAGTGAGAAGCGCTCGCCGAGCACGGCGGCGTCGCGCAGGACGGCGTGGGCGGGGTCGCCGAGGCGCTCGAGGCGTCGCCCCAGCACCTCGCGCACCGATTCGGGCAGGCCCACCTCGGCCAGCGAGCCGGCGCCGGTCTCGGCCAGGTGGCGGGCGACCTCGACGACGAAGAAGGGGTTGCCGGCGGTCTCGGCGTGCACGGCGCGCGCCACGCGCTCGGGGGTCTTCGGGCCGGTGCTCTCCGCCACCAGCGTCGCGGTGGCCTCGGCGCCGAGGCCGCCCAGCGTCACCCGCTCGGCCAGCCGCTCGCGTCGCGCGTCGGCGAGGACGGCGGCGAGCGGGTGATCGCGGCGGAGATCGCTCGAGCGGTAGGTGCCGACGAGCCGGGCGGGCGGCCCCTCGGCGGCGCGCACCAGGTGGGCGAGCAGCAGCAGGGTCGGACGGTCGGCCCAGTGGAGGTCGTCGAGCACGACGAGCACCGGCCACGATGCCGCCACGCCTGCAAGCAGCTCGCGCACGGCCTCGAACAGCCGGAAGCGCTCGCCCTCCGCGTCGCTCGCCCCGCCCGCGCCGTACAGGTGGGCGAGCGCGTCGCGGTCGTCCGCATCGGCATCGTCGAGCAGCGGGCGCAGCGCCTCCGCCCACGCCTCGTAGGGCCGCAGCGGCTCCTCCGAGCAGCGGCCCACGAGCGCCACGCCGCCTGCATCGCGCACGGAGCGCGCGAGCTCGAGCGCCAGCCGGGTCTTGCCCACGCCGGGCTCGCCCTCGATCACGACCAGCCCGCGGGCGCCGGCCGCGCGCGCGAGCTCGGCGTCGCGGCCGACGAACAGCCCGGCGGTGCGCCGGTCCAGCAGAGGCGACGAGGAGGGGCGCCGCTCGGTGCGGGTGCGCACCGAGTCGGCGAGCGCCCGGGTGGTGGCCGACGGAACGATGCCGAGCGTCGTGCGCAGGCGCTCGCGCAGCTCGTCGTAGGCGATGAGCCCTCCGGCCCGGTCGCCGGCCGCGACCAGGCGCTCGATGAGGTCGCGCGCGGCCTCCTCGGACAGGGGGTCGAGGGCGAGGCGGGCTCGCGCGAGGCGGACCGCCTCGGCCGGGTCGGCGGCCCGCTCGGCCACCTGCGCCAGCACCTCGGCCCGGCGTCGACGCTGGCGGTCGCGCGCGTCGCGCGCCCATTCGTCGTCGAGGCTCGGCAGCAGCACGCCCTCGCCCAGCGCCAGCGCCTCCTCGGGCCGGCCCTCGGCGACCAGCTCCTCGAAGGCGAGGGCGTCCACCCAGGCGTCGTGCAGGCCGACCGCCTCGCGCGTGGCCACCAGGTGCCCGTCGGCGGCGTCCCCCAGCGACCGGCGCAGCGCCGACAGTGCGGTGCGGAGGCTCGCGCGGGCGCTCTCCTCGAGCACGTCGGGCCAGAACGTGCCCGCGACCTCCGAGCGTGAATGCGCGCCCGGGTGCAGCGCCAGCCAGGCGAGCAAGGCTCGCGCCTTGGCCGGTGCGGGCGGCTCCAGCCGCTCGCCGTCGGCCTCGATGCCCAGCTCTCCCACGAGGCGCACGCGCAGCACGGTGGCGGCGAGCCTAACCCGCTTCCACGCAGTCGGGGTCGGGCTCCGCCCGACCACCCTTACCCAGCTCTGACGGCGGGGGGGAAGCGCAGGTGAGAGGGTTGCCGGAACCAAACCAGTCGGGGTCGGGCTCGGCCCGACCACCCCAGTCGGGGTCGGGCTCGGCCCCGACCACCCTTACAAGGAGGTCACGATGTTCATCGCACTCACCACCCGCAGGCTCAAGCCGGGGGAATGGGAGGGGTTCCGGGCCGCGTGGGAGCCCAAGGGCGAGGAGTACCCGCCCGGCTTCGTCCGCGCCGTGCATGCGCGCAACGTCAACGATCCCGACGAGATCGTGTCGTTCGGCATGTTCGAGGCCTCGCGGGACGACCTCGTGGCGTGGCGGGAGCGCAACGACGACGCCGAGCGCCTGCGGCACGAGAGCATGGCCCGCCACGTCGAGTCGACGGGCACCGATGCGTTCTTCGAGGTCATCGAGGAGGTCACGCCCGACGCCTGACGCCTCTATCCTGCTGGACGCGTGAGCGAGACGCCCAACCAGCGGGAGCCCGACGAGAAGCGCGATCAGCCGACGACCGAGGACCCGGTCGGCGGCGAGGAGACGGTGGAGGAGCCGCCGCCCACGGAGGCGGTCGACGATCCCGCCGTCCCCGAGCCCGTGGACGACCCCGCGACTCGCGCGCCCGTGGAGGATCCCGCGATCCCCGAGCGCGTGACGCCCGACCCCGACACGTTCACCGAGGGGCTGGTCAGCCGCCCGATCGATCCGCCGCCCCGGGTCACGGCCGACTTCCCGGTGGTCTTCCGCGGCTATGACCGCGAGGTCGTCGACGCCCACCTGGCCGCGCTCGAGGAAGACGTTGCCGAGCTGCACGCCACCCGCACGCCGCAGTCGGCCGTGCGGCGTGAGCTCGAGCGCGTCGGCCACGAGACCGCCGCGATCCTGCAGCGCGCCCACGAGGCCGCCGACGAGGTCGCACGCCGCGCGCGCACCAAGGCCGATGCGCGGATCGAGGAGGCCGACCGCCAGGCCGAGGAGATGCGGCGCGAGGCCGAGGCGCGGCTGCGGCGCATCGACAAGGACACCGACGACGTGTGGGGGGACCGGCGCAAGCTGCTCGAGGACGCCCGCGCGATGGGCGAGGCGCTGATCCGGCTCGCCGACGAGGCGCTCGAGCGCTTCCCACCCGCCGAGGACGGCGGTCCGCCGGTCGAGCCACCCCCGCCGGTGCCGCGCCGGCCCCCGCGGCCGGCGCCGACGCCCCGGCTCGAGGAGGTCCCGCGGCCGGCCGAGGAGGACGAGCGGGTGCCCGACGAGGGCGACCGGGTGCTGGAGGAAGGCGGTCGCGTGCTCGACGAGGGGGACCCCTCCATCGAGTCGGTCCGGCGCATCCCGCGTCCGGGAGCGCCCACCCACCCGCGCCGCCCACGCCGCTAGCTGGACTCCGGACGCGAGCGTCGGAGAGGATGGGCCCGTGTGGCCCGACGAAGTCGACGACGTCCTCGGCGGCGACCTCACGTGCGCGATCGCGTACGTGACGCCGGCGCGCGGGGCGGTGGTCACCGCGGTGGCCCCGATCGGGTTGCGCGACCGGGACGCGGGCACGGTCGGCTTCACCACGTCGCTGGGCTTCGGTCGCAAGCTCGAGCGCCTGCGCACCGAGCCACGCATCGCGATGGCCTACCACGCGCGCGAGTACGGCCTGGGCGACGGGGCCAACCGGCGCTTCGTGCTCGTGCAGGGGAGGGCGACGTTCGACATGGACCCCGACAAGGACTTCCTCGAGAACGAGATCAGCCCGCGAGCGGCCCGGTACCTCGGCGAGCCGCGGCGCGGGTTCTTCTGGGATCGCTGGCTCGAGGCCTACTACGCCGACCGCGTGCTGGTGACCGTCGATGTCGAGCGGATCGTGGCCTTTCCCGACCTGAGGGCGGCCGGCGAGCCCGCCGTCGTCGGCAGCGAGCGGCCCACGGAGGCGCCACCTCCGCAGGCACCGCCGAAGAACGGCACCGGCCCGCGTCTCGACGCCGCTCGCGCCGGCCGGCGCGCCGATGCGATGCCCCACCGCCTGCTGGCCTACGTCGACACCGACGGCTTCCCGGTCATCCTGCCGTTCGACGTCGCCGGCCAGGACAGCACCGGCGTGCGCATCGCCAGCGCCGCCCGCCTGCCCGAGGGCGGCCGCCGGGCCGGGCTCGTTGCGCACCGCTACAACCCGAAGCTCATCGGCCTCGAGACCCGCCAGCACACCGGTTGGCTCGACGTCGCGGACGGTTCGGCCCGGTACGCGCCCCACACGGAGGGCGGCTTCAAGGCCCCGGCCAACAAGACCCTGCTCCTGCTCGGCAACGGCCTCTTGGCCAGGCGCAACCTGGCCAAGGCGCGCGAAGAGGGGCGGGTCGCGGCGCTGAAGGGCTAGCGACCTCGCGCCGGGCCGAGCGTCCTACCCCAGCGCCGCCTCGATCTCACCCTCGGGCTCGCGCTCCTCGCGCTCGCCCGCGGGGAGCACGACGATCGCCACCATGATGCCGGCCGCCACCAGGGCGCCCCCGATCAGGAAGGCCAGGTCGTAGCCGCCCGTCAGCGCGGCCGCGGGCGAGTGGCCATGGGCGGCCAGGCTCTTCGTGCGGTCGGCCGCGATCGCGCTCAGCGCGGCCAGGCCGACCGAGGCCGAGATCCACATCGACACGTTCACGATGCCCGAGGCCAGGCCGGCGTCGCGCGCGTTCACGTCGCCCATGGCGATGTGCAGCAGGGGCATGAAGGACGTCCCGCCGCCGATGCCCATGAGCGCGAACGCGAAGAACAGGGTGGGGAAGAACGCCGTGTGCTCCCCGACGCCGGCCAGGAGCGCCAGGCCCGCCGCCATCGCCGCGAGCCCGGGAACGAGCGTGCGCTTGGCGCCGAAGCGGTTGACCAGCCAGGCGGTCGGGCCCGAGGACAGGACGGCCACGATCAGCGTCATGGGCAGGAACGCCAGGCCGATCTGCATGGCGTCGTAGCCCCGCACGTGCTCGAGGTAGAGGGCGCCGAGGAAGAAGGTGGTGAACAACCCGCTCGCGGTCAGGCCCCGCACAACGCTCGAGCCCATGAGCCCGCGCAGGCGCAGGATGCGCAGGGGCATGATCGGGTTGCGCACGCGCCCCTCGACCACGAGGAAGGTCGCCAGCAGGGCCAGGGCCGCCGCGCCGAATCCGAGGGTGTGGGCCGAGCCCCAGCCGTAGTCGCTCGTCTTGACGATCGCGTAGACCCCGAGCATGAGCGACGCGGTGCCCAGCAGCGCGCCGAGGACGTCGACGCCCTGGTCGAGCCCGATGCCCTCGCTCTCCTCGATCAGGGCGCGGCCGAGCACCCAGGTGAGGACGCCGATGGGCACGTTGATGAAGAAGATCCAGTGCCAGTCGATCGAGTCGACGATCACGCCGCCCAGTAGGAGGCCGATGGTGCCCCCGCTGACCGCGGTGAACGTGTAGACGCTCATCGCGGTGGCGCGCTCGGCCGGCCGCGGGAACTCGGTGGCGACGATGGCCACGATGACGGCCGCGCACACGGCGCCGCCAAAGCCCTGGACGAAGCGGGCCACGATGAGCACGACCTGACCGTCGGCGAAGCCGCACGCGGCCGAGGCAAGGGTGAAGAGGACGAGGCCCACCAGGAACACCCGCTTGCGGCCGACGAGATCGCCGAGTCGCCCGGCCAGGAGCAGGAAGCCGCCATAGCTGATCATGTAGGCGTCGACCACCCAGGTCAGCGACGACTGCGTGAAGTGCAGCTCATGCTGAATGGTGGGAAGCGCGACGTTCACGATCGACGCGTCGACGACGATCATCAACTGGCCGATGCAGACGACGACCAGGGCGATCCACCGGCGACGCGCGCTGCTCAACACGCCCATGATCATCACCCTATCATGGATGATCTTATGACCAATGAATATCATCCGGTGGCGCTACGCTCTGAGGCGGAGATGGAGACCACCACCACTCCGGGCGCGTTGGTGTTGCTCACGCGTCTCTCGCGCGTCGTCCACCGGCGCAGCACCGAGCAGCTCCTGGGCATGCGCGTCAAGCAGTTCGGGACGCTCTGCTACATCCGCGAGCACGGGGCCCTGCTCCAGCAGGAGCTGGGGGAGTCGCTCTACATGGACCCGAACAACCTGGTCCTCCTCCTCAACGACCTCGAGGCCCACGGCTGGATCGAGCGCCGTCGCGATCCCGACGACCGCCGGCGTCACATCGTCGGCGTCACCGCGGCCGGCGAGCGGGCGATCGAGCGCGCGGAGCGCTCGATGGAGAGCATCGAGGACGAGGTGCTGTCGGGCCTGAGCAGGAAAGACCGCGACGACCTGCGCAGGCTGCTGAGCAAGGCGCTCGCGCACCAGGCCACCGCGGCGCCGATGTGAGCATCCTCTACGCCGCGACCGGCGACGCCGTGGCGCGGGTCACGCTCGGCGGCGATGCCACAGCCGAGGCCGAGGTCGGCCTGCCGGGCAGTGGCGCCTGCTGCCTCGCGGTCGACCCGCGTGACCCCGACCGCGTCTACGCCGGCACCTTCGACGACGGGATCCGCGTCAGCGATGACGGCGGCGCCACGTGGCGCGAGCCCGAGACCGGCCCCGCCGATGCGCGCGTCCTCGCGCTGGCGGTCTCGCGCGCCGCGCCCGTCGTCTACGCGGGCACCGAGCCCAGCAACCTCTACCGCTCGGAGGACGCCGGGCGGACGTGGGAGCTCGTGCCCGCGCTGCGCGAGCTGCCCAGCGAGCCGCAGTGGTCGTACCCCGGTCGCCCGTGGACGCACCACGTGCGCACGATCGCGCTGCACCCGACCGATGCCGACACGCTGCTGGTGGGGATCGAGCTCGGCGGCGTCATGCGCTCGACCGACGGCGGCGGCACCTGGGCCGACCACAACCCGCAGGCGCCGCGCGATGCCCACCAGATGGCGACGCATCCGCTTGTTCCCGATCGGGTCTACGAAGCCGCCGGCGACGGCATCGCCCGCTCCGAGGACGGCGGCGCGACCTGGACGCACTTCGAGGCGGGCCTGGACCGCGGCTACGCGTGGGCAACGGCGATCGACCGCGACGACCCCGACCTCTGGTACGTCGCGGTCAGCACGGGCGCGTTCGCGGCCCACGGCAAGGGCGACGGCCAGGCGCGGGTCATGCGCACTCGCAACGGGGCGTGGTCGCCGGTGGCGGGCTGGGGCGACACGCCCGAGCTGCGGCGCATGCCCTACGCGCTGGCGACGCTGCCCGGCCGGCCCGGCGTGCTCGTGGCGGGGCTGCGTGGCGGGCCGTTGCTGGTCAGCGAGGACGCCGGCGAGAGCTGGACCCGGCTCGCTCTCGACCTGCCGGACGTGGTGGCGCTGGCGGCCTAGCCGGGGAAGCGGCCCAGCTGCGACCACGCCGAGGGTGTGGTTCCGGCGAAGTCGTAGAGGCTTGCGCCGATCGCCCCGCCCGCCCGCGCGGCGTGTACGTACGCGGCGACCTCGGACGGGGTGGCGTTGGAGGCCTCGCCGCCGATCGGGTGCACGAGCGTGTTGGAGCCCACGGCCGATCTGATCGTCGAGATGTTCCGCGTCACGTAGCTGCGCACGGCGCGAGCGCCCTGGACGCGGAAGGTGAAGTACGCCATCGGCAGGAACACGTCGAAATAGCGTGACGTCTGCAGGTAGGGGAAGCCGGGCCAATAGAGCGCGCCGGCCTCGGGAACGATCGCGCCGAGTGGATAGTCCGGGCCGACCGAGCGGCGCAGGTTCGCGGCGAGGCGTCGCTGAAGACGGTTGCGGAGCGGGATCGAGCCGACCTCGGTCGCCTCGATGTCGAGCGAGAACCCGTCGAAGCGCTGTCCGGTGGGCGTGGTGAAGCCGATGGCGGTCAGCGCCCGGCGCAGGTCGGTGCGCACCGGCTTGTAGGAGGGCAGATACCACGCCACGACGTTCATCCCCTGGGCGTGGGCGGCCTCGATCATCGTTGCGATCGTGTCCGGCCGGACGATGTCGACACGCTGGCGCCAGTTCCCGGTCTCGAGGTAGAGCGTGCGCACGCCCTGGGCCTTCATCCACGCCACCGAGCCGATCGGGTCCGCCAGCGTGTCGTACGAGTAGATCGAGACCCACGTTCCGAGGCCCCGGTAGGCGTCCAGCGTCGGCAGGGCGCTCGCCGTCGGCGTGGGCGTCAGGGCGACGGCGACGATGAGTGGGAGGGCACGGAGCAGCATCGGCCTAGTCTCTTGCACGCCATGACACCGCGCATGTGCCGATGGTTGCGGCTGGGGGTCGTTTTGGGGGCGTTCGGTTGCTTCGGTGCGCCCGCCGCTCAGGCCAGCAGCCTCGCCGAGCAGACCGGGCGATGGACGGAGCGCATCGGCCAGCAGGTTGAAGGCGCTCCCGATCCGATCGCCGGGCTGAACGATGCACAGCTGGCCGGGCAGCGGCTGGTGGTGGGCTTCGACGGGCACCGTGCGCCCGGTGCGCTGCTGGGCAAGATTGCGGCGGGCGAGCTCGGCGGCGTGATCCTGTTCACCCGCAACATCGGGTCGCGCAGCCAGGTGCGCTCGCTCGCCGACGGGCTCCAGGCCGCCGCGCGGCGCGCGCCCGGCGGTCGGCCCGTCCTCGTCATGGTCGACCAGGAAGGTGGTCAGGTCAGCCGCTTGCCGGGCCCGCCGAGCCGCTCGCCCGGCGAGGTCGGCGACACGGGCAGCCCGGCGGTGGCGCGCAGCGAGGGCCGCGCGACCGGGCGCAGCCTGGCCAGGGTGGGGATCAACGTCGACCTGGCCCCGGTGGTGGACGTCGCCCGGCCGGGCACGAACATGGACGAGCTCGAGCGGTCGTTCGGCCCCCGGCGGGGAACGGTGACGAAGCTGGCCCCGGCGTTTGCCGCCGGCCTGCGGTCAAGCGGCGTGCTCAGCTGCGCCAAGCACTTCCCCGGCCTGGGGCTAGCCCGCGGCGACGAGGACCTGCGGCTGAACCGCATCGAGGCGCCGCTCTCGCGCATGCGCGCGATCGACGAGCCGCCGTTCGTGGAGGCCCGGACGGACCTGGTGATGGTCTCGACCGGCATCTACCCGGCGATCGACGACACCCCGGCGCTGTTCTCGCGGGAGATCACCACCGGCGAGCTGCGCGGCCACCTCGGCTTCGTGGGCACGGCGATCACGGACGACCTCGAGGTGCCGGCGATCGCCCGGTCGGGCTCCCCGACCTCCCGCGCGGTGAGCGCGGCGCGTGCCGGCAACGACCTGCTGCTGTTCGCGCAGAACCCGGCCAACGGGTTCGCGGCCGCCCGCGGCCTGA